>Ga0210040_10011409_pt1 | contig 10060 bp, 9 predicted proteins | sample CryGeyCG12114_NA_FD_185462 | JGI IMG/M metagenome (GOLD analysis project Ga0210040, IMG submission 185462) | Groundwater microbial communities from aquifer - Crystal Geyser CG19_WC_8/21/14_NA (SPAdes) (version 2) | ecosystem: Environmental > Aquatic > Deep subsurface > Groundwater | place: USA...
TCCCATGTTATCGCATGCTAGCTAATAATGCCAAGACTATACCCATCTTTCTAGTTTCTTATTATAAGATTGTATGATGATGCTTAACTCCTGTACTGGGCTCAGCTAAGTTGTACCAGAAGTTTTTCATCTTCAAACACAAAATTACAATTGACCTAAAGTATAAAGCAAAATTTGATGCAATTAGGTTATGCTGCGGACCGACGAACAGACAGACGGACTGACTGGCGTGACTGGCAGTGCGTTTCCAATTAGCAGCTACCGCTACATATTAATTGCAGTTCATAAGACTTTAGACTATACGCCCATATTTTAAACACGTGAATGTAAACAAAATTCTTTGAGTTTATATAAAAACTGACTGGAAGAATAAAAGGCCACAACATAGCTTGCAAAATACAGTCGAGTGAAAACGGGGCCACTGAAATATTTATATTTTTTATGACTCTACTTTCCATTCATAAATTTTTGGAACACGAGTAAATAAAAGGTTGAAACTGGCATGAAAAGGAAATCAGTTTATTGTAGATCCGAACTCAAAACCATTTAGAAGTCTACGCTTTTTATTGTTTGACTTGCATAATTCGGAACACAACTTGAGTTCTTTTCAATTGCTTCAATTTCTTTATACTATAACATAGTCAGTCAGCTCTTCTGTTTGGCCAAATATTTTCATTGAATAAGCAAAGTACGCCTAAAGAGAGTAAGGCAATATCATATTTCCTTCTTTCATTCACACAGTTATTTCCTTTTCTGAATTCTTGTTCCAGATTGTGTACCCATTTGAACCAAAGGCCAATTATAAGGAGCACCAATTTCAACAATTCAGCATCAACAACTTATTTCTCCTCTTTATGTGTAAGAAATTGGAGAAACGCCTTCACTCCATTCTTTCACTTTTGATCCATAGGGAGTCATTCACTCACTCACAATCAGCAGGTAGAACAGTTGTTCGAGTATTCCTCACTGCACATTCTTAAATCTTTTCTGTTTTTTTTGCATTGAAAGTCGGTTTATTTCAGTGACGATGAGGCATAACATGAAAAACATATTCTTTTCAGCACACAGGTCACATAAAAAGAGTTAATAAATGAGTGCATGCTGTACAAAGGTTAATGATAATGTTTCAGTCAAATAATTATGTTTAGATAAAGTCATTTCGTATGCTGCCTCCCTCTTATCTGCCTGTATGTCTGTTTTCTTGTGTTCTAGATACAATTTTTATCGTTTTTTAATGAAATCGGTTGTTTTAAAGCAAACTAGTATATGTAGCTGTTTCCAAGTCGATGTTTTAGATCTTTCAGCTTGAAAGAAAAAAGTTGTGCATCTTCTGAAAACCTCCCACCACTGTCTTTCAAATCAATTTCCAATGATTCATCCAGAACACCCATAAAGGAATCTATAGTTGTTCCACTATTTTTAAATCAGTTTCAATTCTCAAAGTACCCATAAAATAAAGCCATTCTACCTTTGAACGTACCAAACGATCTCCAGTGATTCCTTCATATTGTCCTCACGTGAGTTGGTCAATAAGTTGAGTTCACTTTTTTCACATTGTATTTATGTGCATGTGTTTCCAGAAAAAGCACTCATCTTAAAAAAAGAATGCCTTATACTCATGTACATATGTGTACAACACAAAACGCTCATCTATGATTCGATTTTCAAACTTATCTTCTACTATGTTCAAGCTGAATTACTGTCTTCTTCGCTTTTTTTCAAAACAAGTGTTAATGCTAATGACTTGAAGTGTTTTGTTTTTCAGCATCTTAATTTGATTTCCTTTAGACTTTATAAAGTTCTTGTCCCAACAATCTAATCAAAAAAAGTAAAAGCAGCTTACTTTTCATGAAACAAGTAGTAGCTGGTTGTTTGTTTTTTAATACGGTTTGTGTTTACCAGGTTCCTTTTGCTTAGCTGACTGGATGAGTGAGTGAACTTTTGCACATACAAAACATATTTATATATAACACTTTCATTGGATGTACACGGTTTGGGGTACGTCAAGTTGTCACCATGGAACAATAATCATGATCACCATCTTGTGTCCTCTGCTGTGAATTAAGTTGGAGAGAAAAGCTTGAGATGGGGACCAGAAAGGTCTGACTGAAGCAATTAATTTGGAATCCTGCAACGTTTGTGTCATACGACAGAATTAATTATTGTTCGCCCAGCACACTTTCACACTAGTGTTCAATCCATCATGTAAGTGCTATAGAAGTTTCTCTGGGGAATTCGATTTCCTATTCTCCTACTTAAGGATTACTAACTTACTAACTAACTAACTGCACTGAATGATGGACATAATCCTGGAGGAAGTGTGAGAGAAATTAAAATTCTGTACTTTTTTCTTGCTAGGGCATCCATGGTGGGAGAAAAAAATGATTTTGAACAACCTTATGGAAGCAAACAATTTTTATTTCCATATTTTATGCACACCACATTAAGTAAGTTACATTTCTCTGATAGTTTAGTTTCTAAAATATTGAGTTGAAGTCGAAGATTTTTAACATATTGTTATTCCATGCACACAAATGTTAGTTTTACAATGATTTGTAGAATATTCACATGAAATTACTTTGCGTATTTCCGGTAACTAAAAATATTCATATCTCCGGCATTCGCAATATTAAAATCAGCTTAGTTAGTTGGTTACTTACTTTTTAACTAACGGACTAGTTAATCCATATTATATAACCCTAGTTAGTTTGCTTTATGATAAGTTAAATGTATCCTTGCTAATAGTTAATTATAGTTTGTTACAGGTAAACGTAATAAGGTAAACTATTTATTTTCCTTATATTATTCATTATTCACATTTCAACCTGCAGACAAACAAATATTTGAGGAGTTCACAAATTAGCTTGGTAAATTGGTAACTTTTTGCAATGCATATAAATGGAGAAAAATTACCAATTTACCGAGCCAATCATGAAAACCTTAGATACGTATATAGAACTTAACTTACGGTTTCCCATACTACCAGTCATTTGAAATCATGCAACCCGTAATAACATATTTAGTTAGTAATCAATCCATTTTTTCTCCCTCTAAGTCAGCATCATTTCCACTGGGAGTCTCAATTCGTGTACAAATAGGGGTCTAAATCTTAACTTTAATACAAGTGAGCCAAACATCAACACAACAGTCATCCGTATCTTATACAATTCTCCATCCTTTAACAATATTATCATATTTACAACTTTATAATAACTTGTTAGAAAACTGAAACTATACGCTGTAATTGCAAACTCTTTTATTTTCACCTTATATGTGGAAATAAGAAAGTCAATAGTTTCACTAACTACAATAACTATTGTAAAAAAACTGCACATACATACATACTAACTGTCTACTTTACATTGCAAATAAATCGTATTTCATCTAGATATCTATCCAAACAAAAAATGCAAACCAAGTTTAATTGGCCAGGAATTTGTAAATAATAAGTCTGTCTGCGAATTTCAGGGCAAACATGATTTATTGCATGCAATGCCAACTACAGGAAAAAGGAGTGACAACCTATCCAGAAAATACTCCCCTTTGTTTCATATTTGATGATAGGCAGGAAAATATTGACAATAATGCTAGACTCAGTGTGCAAACAAGTGTAGAATATTTCTCATTCATAATTTAATCAAAAGCCCTTTTGTCTCTCAGTGACAAGGGCCACTCGCAATAGTAGTCCCAGGAACAATAGACGGTAAAGGATATGCAAATAGCTGCATCATCATGGATCTACTGCTGTGGAATTCACTACTACTACTACACGTATCATGTGAGTGGGCCCTCCTTTTTGTTCCCCAAAACGAGCCTATACAAGACAGGATGGAGGAATATGTTCGTGGAAAGTGATCAGCCAACTTGATCAACACGGTGAGTAATAGCGATAATGATAGAGACGGAGATTGCCACTCTATTGATGATGAGACGACGTACCAGATTAGAAGTGATGAACAATAAGTCTTGACAAGATTGGAGGGTGCTTGATGGAATGGGGATGAGGACTGCATGGCTGCTTGCTTTTCACTTTCACCTGAAATCCATTGTATAAGAACAACACGATGAGTAGAGGGTTTGCAGTTGATTAGAGAATATACGGGTCTTGAGGTTCTTTTGTCCATGCCAAATATAAAGCGGGCTAGAAAAGCAATTGGAAATATAAGGGATTTGAGATTGGGACTGAAAGTGCTGGAAACAGGTAAACAACGTTTGCAAAAAAAAGTGAGTGTGGAAGCTTATTTTGAAATGATTAGTAGAATTTGGAGCAGTGTTACAGCATTCCGATTGCAAAATAGTACTTACAAGACTATGAATGCAGCGAAATTTTTTCACGAAGGTTAACAAAGGCAGTGTTTGTCCAAAACATAAATAAAGATTGCAGGAGCAAGTGACTGCAGCAAAAGATTTGTTGTTGCGACTGAACGAGTAAAGCGCCAAGATTATAAATCGCAGTGAAAGTTGGGTACGATCAACATGGGAATTTAAATTCATCAACATTACTCATTAGTGCTAACTAACTAACTAACTAACTCACACTATGTGATTTGTAGATTTGTATTAGTATGTACTCAAGCGGAGGTTAAATTCTCAGGCATAGTATTGATTTTGCAAATTTATGCAACTAGGTGTCCCAGCAGGAGCATTACGTAGGCCATTTAGATACTAGGGTTGATAATCGTACTGAATATTTGACATTATTTAGATGGATTACCGGGGTTTTATATTTCTGAGGTTTTCACCTAAAATTCTCAACCACACACAACGTTGCACGCACTCGTAAATTTTGATAAGTGAAATTCTTGTTGGTTAGTAGGGCTGTTTGTCAAAGGTAGAATGCAAAAGTTTCCGCATTGTGGATTATTGCATAGTATGTCTTGTGAACTAAATATAAACTCTGCTAACTAATATTTGCTTTTTTTCATGAATTTTGGTGCCCCGTTCGTTGAAAGGTCCTTTCTGCAAAATAAGCAGCATAAGCGGGCAGAACATACAAAAAATCCTGTTTAAGGAAAATGGGATAGAAAATCCATTAAAAAATTAGCTACTAAAAAAATGCAACCACCATCACCAGTAAATCAAATTTAAAAAGAATGTAAATTGACTCGCAAGCATGAAAAAAACTCATTTATGCATGAAAAAACAGGATGTGGACCCAAGAATCAAAACTTTCAAATCTTATTCACGTCATAAAAGGCTTAAAGAATCTTTGGAAAGCTCCACAAAAAAAGAACATGAAAGAGAATCAGAGTGTGTGCACTTTGCAAATCCATAGGTAAACAAAAGGCCATTTCCCTTTGTTTTGTCTGTCTGATAGGATAAGATTTTCCCTACATTTTTAGCATGACCATTATAGGTCCCATTTCGAACATTACACACTTGGCTTCAACTACTACTGTACTGAAAGACTACTACTGTACCAATAAAAATGTTCGCCCAACAAATCTATAGGATTTCATAACAATCCAGCCGGCGTTTCCACATGAGTGAAAACAAACATCCAAAAATGTTACAATAAGCCAGACAGAATTTTCACTTATTTCGGCACCCGAGTGTTCAGGGATGAGAGTCCCATTCAGTTCACTGAAAACCAATTTACGTACTATTTCAAAAGCACTTCCATTAACAGGCATAATGTTACAGATGCTTTGTAATGTTATATGAATCAGATCTTTACTCATCACTGCGCATTTAATACCAGTGCAAAAAAGTCTGCATGTCTGCACAAAATTTAATAGAATCAAAGCAGTAGTACAGCAAACTAATCTAATTGTATTTGTACTAACAAGCGTTGGCAGCAAAATGATGACACAATAGACTGTGTTATCTGCATTCGGTTTTAACAACACAATTATGTATACACACACACTAATCGAAGACACAAAATAGGAATTTAATGTGAAAAGCTGTGTGAAAACATGGCAACATTTGCACATGGTTCCGTATGTACGTGTATAGCTACGCCATAACTTTGCTTTCCCTTGGAAAATAAGTGCGCAAAAATTGGAGCATGTCTAGCTAGCTACCTTGTTTATTCAGAAGGCACCAAATGTCTGTATGATTGGAAACATTAATGCATTCTTCCTGCCGAACAAAAAAGGTTTCCTCTGTACAAAAAAGCACTCACCTCGGCTTGAAAACAAATTTATGTGTTTGCTGTAATCATTATCATAATGTATAGATATATACATATGCCGTGTGTTTTGGAATAAAATGTACTTTTTCACGTGAGATTTTCTGAAATTTTTGATAAGTAAACACATAGTTGGATTCTTATGCGGCATTTTAATGAGGCGGTTATGCATTATACAATAAAAAAGCTGTGACAGATTGGAGAATTATGTTTTAACGGATCTAGTAAAAGTTTCGCAGAAATCGTCCACTAACTTAACTGGCACATGGTTGGTTACTTATATAAGTATAAGACTGTGACGTAGGAGTTTCCTTTTGGAATAATTTTAGTTTTTTGCAAACACCAAATGGCTTTCTGTAATGCCAACACAGCTTTTTTGTGAAAACTCCTTCTGCTCATTCACGTGAGCGAACATAAGATATCAACACATAAAGGACCACTCATCCTCATCATCATGTCTCAGTCAGTCAGAAGCGCTGTATATTTACGAAACGAACTGGGTCAAAAAAAGATGGAAATGGCGCGCCCATGGAATATCAAACAAAAGTACATCAAGGCAAGGAGGAAAGCATAATCAGCGGACCGTACATTCCATTCCCTCATGATGATGCGATGAAAAAAAAATTCACAAGTCCATTGGTTATATACAGTAAGGGACATTAGTAAACCTACTACAGTATGCAGAGGTGAAACTACAGAGAACTCGTTTCCGGCGAATAAAGTGAGTCGTTCACTGACTACACAAGAAATTCAAAAGCTAAAATTTTTAGTCATATGGTTTTTCCAGAGAATCGCACAAAAAACAGTTTCAAATTTCAAAGAATCAAGCCAAAATTAGCGTTTACAGTTTACAACGTAAAAGTATAACAATTTATAAGCTTTGAAGTATGCTCGAATAAAATGAATCATTCAAAAGTGAACAAATAATGAAACTATAGTACTTACTTTCAGTTGAAATTTAATTTTGAAAATGCGATTTTTTAGTAAGTTCAAACGAAACTGAATATTGAAACATATACAAACCATTATAACGCATAAAATTGAAAGCTAATGTATTAGCTCAAGTCAACTTGTAGGAAAAAATTCAAATTATGATCACCACATGGGCACACAAGTTTTTCTTATAACCTAACTCTAGGAATCCATTTATTGCATGAGTCTGCATTTAAAATCAGACAAAGTGGTGCAATGCGATATGTGTGCAAGCATATACTAGTGAAAATGGATTCCTATAAAAAATGGAACAATTTTACACTCCTTAAAGTTTCATCTACTGGCCTAACTAATGCGAATGCCATTTTGATTTACAGTATTCCTTGAAAACTTGTTTAAAGCAACATCTAGGCATAGTGCTGTTGAAGGATTCTAATTTTTGGCAAGTCAGTAAATGTTCATCTCTGTTAAAACAAAATCAACATTTTTCACCAATTTTTTCCAAATTTGCTTCGACTAGACAATATTTAAAACGGAAATGGACAGTTTAAAACACTTTGGACACACATTTGATGCAGACTTTATTTGGGTTCCCACGGCTAGTGCGTTTTCTTGACGAGATGTGAAGTGAACGGAAGGAAGATGGATGGATCAACGGAGAATAGGATTGAAGAAATAAAAGAAAGCACCCTACGAAGGAAAAGTCAGTCAGTCAGTGAGTTCGTCAGAGAGAAATAAAGAATAAAAATACATAAGGGAGCGTCAGTGGTGGTTCTATTATGTACAGTGAACCAGTTCTATTCAAAACCAAGTGTGAGGCCTACTGTACACAATGATTCCAACGGGCTACAACTTGTATGTCTAGTTTTGAACCAACTTTTCACACAAATATTGGATTTCACTGTGCACACATACTCTGTGAGTAGAATAAATGGTTGTTTGGGATAAATACTCGTGCCTATGTGTGAGGGCGCTCCTCCTCAAAGAAAATAATCAATCAAACAAAGAGGATCATGTCTATCAATACTACGGGCCCACCACTGACTTGGTGTTTATTGATATGAGATGGGAAAAGTAACAGAGACGCAGTTTGAAACAAGAAGAAATGAATGAATTATATTGAAAGAGAAATGTAGAATGGAAAAAATGAGACATGTGGTGCGGGGAAACCAGTGAGTTTGCAATAAAAGTCAAAAAGTTTGATGAGCCAAAAAATGGATTACATTTTGATTTGCTTCCGTCACAGTTGGGCTCCCTTTTAAGGCAATTGCAAAATAGTGGGGTTCGAGTCCTAGGGAAATAATTCAGTGTTTTCTCTTAGGGGACGCTTTAATGTTTAGGATAAATTTTTGCTTGCAACATTATCTCTTACCTTACTAAATCCTTCCCAACCTATCAGCAATACAGTCAACTTTAAATCAATCTGTAGAAATTTTATTAAAAGACGTTTATACTTCCCAAAACAGTGGAACAAAGTAGTCAATTTGCAATAATACAACTCTACTAAAACGCATCTCCAAAATATAGGATGTGATGTGCAACGCAATATTTTAAGCCATTCATGCTGATGCAATCCCCGAAAATAATGGTCGGAATGCAAAATTTTGGTACCCAAATAGTGTTCCCGTGATTTTTCAAATTATGTGCAGGAAAATAGCTGTGAGCGGAATATGTAATGATAAACAGATTTTTATGTGCATTCATGGGCGGCACATGGCGTGCATAACAATGCTCATTTGAAGCTTCCATAGTCCATGGTTTTTCAAAAAAAAGCATGCAAACCTCCAAACGTATGCACATGAATACATGGCATCAGTCATGAAGATAAATATTAGGCCCAGCCTGTAGCAGCATTCATAATATTCTGTTATTAACTACAAGCCTTTTGTAGTAACAGGCATTATGTTATGGCAAACTAAAATACACTGGAGAGAAAATAATGACGGCTGACTGAATCTATTATTTCATTTCATACGCAAGGAGGGAGTCTGCAAGCAGGGGAGGACATCTAACTAACTATAACTAGCTTATTTATGCTAAGGCATAGTAGTTAGCTTATTAGCTAGTTGAACGCCTTATAGTGTATAGCATTTAATATGTATATGGAAAGTCAACATGGGAAATGGCGTGAACATGGAAATTAGAGATCAAAGGAAGAAAGCTCCAGTAAGAGTAATGAACTAACTAACTAATGCTAACCTTTCTCCAAAACATGAATCTTCACTTTTGCCGGATGAGCATTTTGAGGGGCGCATGTATACAGACCCGAGTCACCACGTGCAGCTTTTTGGATCAAAAGTCGACTGATGGTTACTCCTTTGGATTTCTTTTCCGTCACTAAGCTCATTCCTCCACGTGCCCATTCAAAATTGACAATCTGTTGAAAAAGGGAAAATTTAGAAATATTTATCATGGCATTTGCTGCATATTAATGTCTCAAATTTCTCAAACAATCTATTCATCACAATATGGTAGCTTGTACATTGCCGTTTTATCAGAAGGGGATGAAAGTCGCGTAAATCGTAATTAGATGAGAACAGTGAGGCTGGCTGAAAAGGCTAATTAAAATTTTGCATTGCTTCAAGCTGGATTTGCAAAGTCATATATCATCTGACAAAGAATTGTTTGCAGAACATTTTTACATACAAAATGTATATGGTTGTAATAGGATAATAGGATTATATGAATTGTAATCAAAAAAGCTTAAGGTCTTGTCACTCGTTGAAAAATTGTCATTATTTGTAGGATTTTGTGTATATCCAGCTTGAAGTAATAGGGAATTTCAATTTGACCTTTTCAGCTATAGTCTCACTGAATTAATTGCATGAGTGACAGTTTAATTAGGAAACAAAATAACTGGCATCTTGTAAAAGTTTGTGAAAAAGATGCCGGAAATGGCACAAGAGTTTGACTTCTTTAGGTGTGCAAGTAATTAAAATGGTGGAGTAGAATATCAAGTTGAGCAGTTTCTTGTCCCATGGAATTATAAAGTTG
>Ga0210040_10011410_pt1 | contig 10059 bp, 7 predicted proteins | sample CryGeyCG12114_NA_FD_185462 | JGI IMG/M metagenome (GOLD analysis project Ga0210040, IMG submission 185462) | Groundwater microbial communities from aquifer - Crystal Geyser CG19_WC_8/21/14_NA (SPAdes) (version 2) | ecosystem: Environmental > Aquatic > Deep subsurface > Groundwater | place: USA...
TACATGAAATCTAGTTGCTAAAATGAGTCTTCTCTGACCATAGATTTAAATTATTTGGCGAAACTTCCATTGCAACTCATCTGGTTGGAATAGATACAAAACATGCTATGACATTGCAAAGGTTATTTCAATACACAATTGAAAGAATTCCAGAAGCTGTTACAGTGATTGCTGAAATAGATAAAGCAATCAAAGTGGATAGGAATATCTCTTTTAAAGAGTTAATCGGAGGTAAGAACAACTAAAAAATACAAAATCTAAATATTTTTTTTAAATGTATGTTTTCTAACTTTTATGGTAGATTTATGGCATATGGGAATTCGTTCCATGTCTCACACTTCTATGACGCATGACCAAATTGAAAATCAAGATGAACCCGAGTTGAAGTTCTTACAAAAGTCATGCGAACAGTGCTCAGGAGTGAAAATAATCACTGGAAGATCTCAGGAAACTGTGCGTACATCAAAATATTTTTATTGATCATAAAAGATAATCCTGCATAAATAATCATATAGGTTAAAAGCGAAACTCCCCTTCCAATGTTTGATGGACTTCATACAAGGACTAAATTCCAAGGCTGCAACCCTGAAGAGCTGAAAAATTCCATTAAAACTAGTTATTCTTCTCATCATGAAAAAAATTATGGGTACATATTCAAGTTACAGCTTTTTTTATGACCGATGCATGCATTGAGTTTCAACTTGCCAACTAATTTTCTGATTATTTGCAGCATTTTCCCGACCTACTTTAACAAATATTTCGTAAATATACAGCGCGTTCAAGATTATTTGTTTTTCGCACCCAGCATAGAGCCATGCGCCGCTTCATTTAACATTAATCGGCAATCTGAAATAGGGTTATCAGAAGTACAAAAAAACTATAAATTAATCTAGAGTGAATGGTGAAACGCATGAAAATAATTTCTAACGCTCTCTAAATTTTTGGTCAAACTTTAGATCAACATGAACTTGACATGGAATAAAGCCGACAAACAATACGAGTTTGATGGCAGTGTGGAATTCTTATACAGTGGTCAAACTAATCATGCTGATGATTACGACTTTTTTTTGCAATTGGGGAGCAAAAACTTAAACAACCACCATTTGAATTTTAAATTTATCAGCAGCATCAATGACCTCGCAATGTGTTTCGAAAGCGAAACTTTTCAACTAAACTTTCCTCGAGATCCATTAAGTTACGAGAATGAAAATGAGCCTACATTGAAAGAAACTCGCCACTTTCGCTTGGGTGCAACAAAAGAACGTGTGAGTGCGCGCGACATGGAATGTAAAGATAATCTGGTGGATGCTAAATTTGAATTTAGCGCCAAACGATCAGTCAATCAAATGAAGAGAGTTGCGGATGCATCTAATCCTTATTCTTCACACATGATTTGTAAATATCAAACAGCTTTATTCGCTGGGGACTTTGTTGCACCGACAAATGAATGCTTTTTCACAGCAGTTGATCAAACCAATCTAGAAAAAGCTGATTTGACTATCTCTTACAAGGTACATTGTTAGTTTTTATTAGAAAAAGCTAAAATTCAATAAGTATATGTATTTCATTGTACAACTATTTGCATGCTAACTCTTTAGGTCGCCAAACCATTAGTTAAAAAGATGTGGCCTAGTGCTATAAACCGATGGCTTCAAGTGAAAGAAATATCTGAAAAAGATCCGACTACCACCATATCTAACTTTTACGAAGGCAATTTGACTTTACATATGCTAATAGAAGAACACGAAGGATCTATGAATTTTTCTCACGAAGATTTCAGTACAGGCAAACATATTGAATACGCTCCAATGACTTTAAAAGTAATACCAGCATTATTCCGACCTGAACCAATACCGAGTCGGTATTCCTACTGGGAGAGAAATCATGCTGAAATTAAGTTTTACGGCAAGTTTTGATTTCCGTTTCATGCCATTGATAATTTACATTAAATTGACCTCTCACTGAGCCTCTAGATGTGATTATTTTTAGGAAAATGTAGCGTGGGCCTTGAAACAGTGTACAAATTCGATGGAGCAGTTATGGGATCAAATTCAGAGCTTGGGAAATGCCCAACATTAATTGTTGGAGATTGCAGTGAACATGCAAGATTTGCCGTTTTAGCACAGAGGACGAATAGTGGGGATAATATGGTTCAGTTACAACGCTACCTATGAATTATATAAAAAATGCCTTTTTGAGGTTTTAAAAGTTGCTTTGCAAATCATTTTGTAGGATGTTATTGCATATATTGGAGACCATCGGTTTGACTTGAAAGTTGGAGCAAATAATGGTGAGTCAAAATGAAATTGCTGTTAAAAACTGCTGGTTACATTTATCAATAAAAGTAAATATTTTTGTGCTTAAAGTTGTGCAAATCAGTCCGAAACATGACAAAATACTTGGAATGAGGTAATTGAAATGACGAGTTTTAGTTTTATACTACACTAAGCCGAGTTACAAATGCACTTTTTGTTTCATTTATTTTTTAAAACAGCATTCACGAAAACGGACATGAAATCCGATTGGATAGCTCTCTGACTGGTCTAAGCCTGCGCTACAATGGGAAGTATATTTCTGTGACTTTGCATTCTAAATACCGAGGCGCCACCTGTGGGCTGTGCGGAATATGGGATGACTTCGTGTTCAATGATGAACCCGCTTTGAAAAATATCAAAGAATGTCCAGCGAATTCACAACAATATCCGTGGACAGCTAGCAAACTGAGCATAATTTAATTGTGCAGCTAACACTACTTTTTTAAAACATTAGATGTAAAAAAATTATTATATGTAATTACACAACACAACGACAAATTAAATAACAATCTTTAATCATTTATTCTTACACAACCTGCAAATATTTTTTTAGAAATGTTATCCTAAAACAAACTAAAAGCACTCTATATAATATTAAAGCGAGGTATAGGTACATCAGTTTGAGTGTCATAAAATATAAAGCACCTTAAAAATCTGGAATGCTACTCCGCCTGGGATTTTTAAAACCGGTAATCACCAGCCGTTGTTTTGCCCGCCCAACTGATCCTGTGCAAACAATATTCCATGGCGGGCGCCCATTGATAGTGTCTTTCATTTTCAATTGATCTTTCTCGAAACTTCTTCGTCCATGATAAGTATTGCTTCCAAATTTTTTGTGGTTTTCATTGAAAGATTTGGTTTTTTCATTTCTATATAGTCGGTCACAAGTTGAGATAAATGGGGTTCTAGATTTGGCTGAACCGTCTTTAGTTGCCAAAGTCTTGGTCTCTTCTATGGGTTCAGGAATACTAATGTCTTTGTTAACATCTTCAGGATCTTCTTCATTTTTCTTATTCATGTCCTTTTCCTTCGACGAATAAACTTTTTCTAAGGATTTTGAAATTGATTCTGAGGATGACTTGAGCTTCCTATTTTTATCATCGTTGCCATCCTTTTTGTTTTGAGTATTTTTTGCTCCACTGTTGCTCTTTGTGGACTTATTTTTCTTCTTATTGGACGAAGAGGTCGTATCCAAATTGACAAAAATGAATGAGGCAGGTCGAGAATCCGCCTTACAAGACAGTCTCGGACGACGAATTGTTTTGGGGATAACGATATCCAAATTCTCCAATTTGGTTTCTTGAAACTTTTTATTTTTGTCTTCCGCACTCATATTTTTTGGAGTTACAACTTTTGCAGCACTACTTATTGTGCTTTTGTTGCAAATACTGTTTCCCGACAATCTTCGCGACCCAGCATTTGGTTTCTGATTTGGCAAGTTGATTTTTGAACTATTATTATTGGCTCCCACACTACCGCGTTTTGACGAATCATAGCTACTATTGTTATACGTATGTTTGTTGGTTTTGAGAATGCTTTTGAGATTTCCCGTGCCGTTACTATTATTGTTCGCCACGTTGTTACTATTATTATCTGCTGTCGGTGGCACACTATTTCTAATCATCGAGCTCCCGCGTCTCGAAGGATATGAAAATGGTATTTCTCCCACACCATATTTAGGGTTCGAATTGCGCCGATGTCCTTGCTTCATTTGCTGATAAGCTCTGGTACCCCGTTTTGGTGGGTCATGATTTAAAATTATTGACTCCCCTTGGAAAGAAGTTGTGGACGCTAATGTCAAACTTGCTTCGCTGCTGACTCCACTACTACTATTATTGTCGGACCCATCGCTAAAACTTATGAGTTGCTCTTCACTCCCATCGACTTCAAAAATTGGATCAAAAACATTCTTAAAATCGATCTTCTTTGCTGTCGCATTGTTTGCATTTGCTCCACGCCCTCCAAATGTAACAATCAGTTCTGCGACTGACTTTTGTGGGTCAACCGGCTCACCATTTTCGTCTTCCGTTTCATCCGTAGTAGTTATAACGGGTAGAGATAACGGAGGATATTCTGTAGCTTGAGATTCACTCAACGTATTCAATTTTGGTATGAGTTGGTTAAAAATAGCAGAGGGATTAATTGGTTCAGAATTCAGTTTGGGACTGGTAAGATCAAAGTTGGGAACCGGAGGAGTGTTTGGAACAGAAATGGAATCGAATGTAGGCAACACTGAAGGTTGGAGAAGATCTTCGAAGAATTCGGATTTCTCGTCTCCATACTGGGGACTATTCACGGGTTGAACTGGATTTGTCGAACTGGATCGAATACTTACGACCGATTCCTGACTGGTAGACATTTTTCCCGCACTGGCGTCCAAGCTTGGTAAATTTGCTATACTAGCCCAGCGCGCCGACCCTGGTTGATTGAAGCAACTGATTCGCTCACAACTTTTCGATAGTTTCAGCTAGAATGCGCATATAGAGTATTATTATTTTTTAAATAAAAGTTACGATAGTGGTGATATTATGAGTTTAAATTAAAAATTGGTTTTGCTTACCTTACTCTCCCATAGTTGTTCTCTACTTTTGCTCAAATTTTTCATAGTTCGGCGAGCTCCACTAGATGACTCTATTGACATTTTCAGTTTCTCCATTAATGCTTCACGAGACTTTGTTTTTCCTCCCATTTTACTCAAATCATATGCAGATTTACAAGCCCGTAATATTGAACGAGCTGAAGATCGCTTATCGGAAGGAATTATGGACGCAGTACTGCAGCCACCAGATGCCGTCGCTTTACGGGGCGCTAAAAGTTTTAATGTTTCAATATATTCGATTCTTAATCACAAGTCAGCACTTTTTCACTTTTGCCGAAAAAAATCTAATCTACTTACTACGTTTTTTTGGATGGCTCGTAGCACCTTTAGAATGACTTGACTCTCCTATTTCCACAGTTTCTTCAGTATCTGATTCAACAGAATTTTTTGAATTTGCTCCCTGCAGCCAATCATGACTTTGCAGGTCTATAACGGTGGGTCGGCTACTGTTGAACAAAAAAGTAAAATCTTACTAAAATTCTCCTTAGTACACGGTTTTGCATAATATATTTATCAAATCCATGCATTCCTAAATACAGAAGCGAAAAGAAATATGCGTGGGACTAGGTTTAATGCTCACTCAGCAATCGAATCGAAAATATTTACCTTGCATTTTTAGCCGTCAGTTTATTAATAAAATCAATAGCAGCAGCAGAGACATCTTCAAACAATTCCTCAGGGTAGTCCACTGGCTCATTTACAATATTTCGGTAAGTCTCCTGGTCAGTATCACCACCAAAGGGACTGAATCCTGTGACCAGCACATAGGTAAGGATGCCCACACTCCAAATATCAGCAGAAGTGGTGAGAGGCTCATATAGCAAAATCTCTGGAGCTACAAAAAAAAACGCAAATTAGTGTTGTCAGCAAAATTTTGCATAATTATCATTTAGAGGAGTCAGTCAAGCGCGCACACACACATAATTACCACATAACTAAAGCTCTTATAAGGACATGCATTATTATGGAAATTTTTCAATGTTTTAAGTAAATAACATTACGTACCCACATAATCAGGTGTTCCCAAAAGTTCCCTAATTTCCTGGCCCGGCTTAACGATTCGAGAAATTTCAAAGTCACATAATTTTATATTGCATCCAGGAAATTCACCCATCAGTAAAAGATTTTGAGGCTATAATAAATTGTCATTATATATAGTATTCTCCTATTAAAATGTAATTTTTACTGTAGGTTGTTTCAGACAAGGACTAAATAAAACTTACCTTTATGTCTAAATGAGCGATGTGTCTAGCATGCAAATATTTGAGGGCGTCTAACAATTGGTAAATGTAACGGGCAGCATCTTTTTCAAGAAGTACAAGATCAGCGTCAATGATTGATTGAAGGTCACCCCCAGGGGCACTGAAAAATGTCATTTCCAAAATGTACACAAAATGTTCCATGAAATAAAAGTTATTATTACTAACTGCATAGAAATGGTGTAATCAACTAAAAAATTATGGGGTATAAAAAAACAGTAGAAGACCAAAAACAACTTATAGCTTATTTCTACCATGTTTGTTATATTATCTCATTTGAATGCACCATTGGCATTTATTTGGTCAGGGAATATAAATGTACTTGAAAATTGTCCACTCACTCAATTCTTGTTAACATGCATCCAATTATTTCCCTTAAAAAGTTGAGCCGAAATGATTAAGTGGTGAGGAAGTTGACTACAAGGAGTAAAAATATTGTATTGTCTTTGAAATGGATTTATGAAAAGTTTTTTAAGATCGTAAATGAATTGTCAATTTTTCGTCTTTACTCCTTTTTTTGGAAGTAATATTTTTATGTTTTTACTACGCCTTGTAAAAGGAATTGTATATTGCATCTCATCATCGTTTTTGATGTTTTAAAAATGTCCAAGTACATATGTATAGAAAACCATTGTCCAATCCCAAAAGCCATGCAGTGTTCATCATTGATCCACTACCAGTTGAGCGATATATTGACATTATCCTATTTTTTAGACTAGAACCATTCCAATAATGCAATGGAAAACATATATTCAAGGAAATGTGAATAAGAGTGAACGTAAAAGCCATTTAACATGGCTGATTCATCATCACCCATCGACATCTACCAAAATTCAAAATGACCACTCATTGTGTGCTCAGCGTGGGATGAGCATGAAGGTTCTTTGTTTATCACGTCGTTAATCAGTACTATTACTGTAATTAAGCGAGAGGGCAAATCCACACACTCACTCACTTTTGGTCTTTATTGACATTTTTTGGCAAAAAAAAGTGACGAGTGTAAAATTGCTTTTTTTTTCTTGGAAATATCTTTTCTTGGATGTTTGCCAAGGTAGACTAAATTGGCATTAAATGCAATCCACTTCTAGGATTGTTTGGTAGTACATGGATGGATTGAAAATTACTCTTCGCCTGCAATGCTTAAAACTCAACAAATCGCTAACTAATGCAAATTACGTGGCTTTAGTTCAACACAAAGTCACACTCAGTCCAAAAATGTTGATAGTTGAACATACATGAATTACATCATTAAATCTAATGATATCTCTAAATTTATAACTTTGGCTCAAAAATGAATAGAAAACAAAATTGAAATCTACTTACAGCTCCATAATAGTGACAATGTATTGATCCAAAATGAAGGCATCCTGAAAAGCGACCACATGAGGATGTTTGAGTTGGCTAAGCAGAGCAATCTCATGAAGATTCTCTAAACAGCAATCTTCTTCTCTGGACTGCCCAGGCCTTCGCCTCTGACTGAATTTGGCTGCATATATTTTTTGCTGGGAAGCTATCTCGCGTAAACTTCTGCATCGTTTCACTTGTGCGTATAGACCGCTTGTTATGCACGGAAACAATAATACATAGTTAATTTTACAGTTATGCATTTAGATTTAAGCAATAAGGCAAGTAACATTTAGTCCTGTATTTAGCTATGTATTAGATCAGTGTTAATTAACCCAACAGTGTTTTCATGCAACTGAATTTATCCATTTTTATTCTTAGGATTTGTAAAATTTGTATTACGCATAGTTGAACGACATTCATAGTTTTCTTACTTGCTCGTATTGAACGTCAAAATTCACATAATGGAAAAAGCAAATGCGTAATAATAATAAAAAACCTATAAAACTGAAACTCCAGTAGAATGCATCATGCTCAATCGTTATCCTACTCCTTACTCCTACAGCTTGAATGAAATACCATCTGCAATTGAACTCATATTCAATCCTACTACATAACCATCTGGACCTGACATCATCAACCTGTATGTATGTACACAGAAACCAAAAAGCAACAAAACAAGAAGAAAAAAACGCTCATAAACTCACGTAGCAAAAGGTGGACCTTTATCCATACGATACAGCTGATTTAAATTCCCTTTATTAATCATCAACTCCAGGTTCAACCTGACAATGCCACGTGCATCACAACAACTGAGAAAAAAATCCTCTGGAGGTCTTTGTTCCTTCCTCTTGCGAACTTTATTGATCACCACCATATTTCACGGACTCGTAATAACTGTCCAGCAGTTCATTTATTGGCACAAAAAAACGTACATATGTGGAAGAAGCACACTCCAGTGTAAGTTTCAAACAACTAACTACACACAGAATATCGGATGAAAAGTGGCCAACCAATAAAACCGATCACAGACATGTCAACGAAAATAATGGAACCCTTGCTGTGATCCTATTGAACTGTCCTTTGTTTAAAGCTCAATAAAACTCCTTGTGTGCATTCATTTGGTGACAACCATAAGACGCACACATTAACTAACCAACTTTAGCCAACAGACTGTGGATGAAACTAACTAACTAACCAGCTAACTAACAATGGTCTCAGTCAGTCCTGCCAATATCTGTGTGGTGTGGTCTGTACAACAGACATACAAACTCCTTTGCAAAAGCACACATAGGCTGACTACACATGTAATTCGTCGTTGCAAACAAACGACCAGTTTAAGGTGAGTTGACTTCCCTGTCGTCCTTGCCAGTTCCAAATAAGGGCTCACCTGTGTACCACCACCTAAACAAAACTAACTATCTAACTACACAAACTACATCATCATCCCTTCACCGTGTATAAGAGGCATAGAGAATTCAAGTCCGTATATTCGTGGTTTTAACTACTGGGAGCAAAAAGAAAAAATTACTAAATTTTAAACATTATGGGGTTACAACTCGGTGACTGAGCAATCTATAATCCGTACTTGCAAGAGAAATTTATTTGCGCATGATCTTTCTATGATTTTTTTAAGAATCATGGGTTGTGGTAGTCGTAATAATTCGTAGAATAGATTTGAGTAAGAAAAATATTTCCATTTTACGGTAGTTAGTTTGTTTCTAGCGGACTAACTGAGTATGCAGATGAACCTTTTGGCCCTGTCGCCCTACCATCGTCAGCTTTTTGATATGTCAGGTGTAACTAACTAGCCAACTAAATACCTTTTTTTTCCATGTTGTTTGGATGGAGCCAGTGAGAGAGTGAGCAAATTTCTTCCTACAGTGGAAATCCGTATTAGCCTGTAAGGATTGATAAACATTTGAAGTCATCTAATCTGCATAAGAAAATAATGTGCCCTGCTGTGTGGTGTGTACAAATACAAATCAGTTGGTAATCCCTGGTCTGTAGAAAACGAGTGCGAATTCCAGCTACGGACACCATCCTTTTGGCTTTAGGGAGGGCCACCTAATAAATTTATATAGCCTGAGAGAATGCGTTATTGTAAGCCTACGCAGGCTAGGAAAACAACAATGATGATGATGATGGTGAATAAGCAAAACGTTTAATGATCATAGAGCCTATATGGGTTGTGTTCACTTCTTCATGGGGATGATGATAATTTTTTCACAAAACTTTTTACGTTAGTGTGTGACTTTTCTGAAAAGGGAGTTCCAATGTCACAGTCAGTTCAAAGCCGTTTTATGAATAAATTTGTAATCTCTAATATGCTTCGTTTTTTCAAGTAGTCAGTCATAATATATTTGTATAAACTAGTCAACTAACTAACTAGCCACCTTTAAAGTAGCATCTCACTACGGGGTGAAAAAAACTTGGGGCTAAATTAAAATGAATTATTTGTCTGCTTTTAGAGTCAGACAGATTGACAGAGCAAGTTTAAATTTGATGAATTCATTGGCATACACACTTATTTGTCATACTA
>Ga0210040_10011411_pt1 | contig 10059 bp, 4 predicted proteins | sample CryGeyCG12114_NA_FD_185462 | JGI IMG/M metagenome (GOLD analysis project Ga0210040, IMG submission 185462) | Groundwater microbial communities from aquifer - Crystal Geyser CG19_WC_8/21/14_NA (SPAdes) (version 2) | ecosystem: Environmental > Aquatic > Deep subsurface > Groundwater | place: USA...
CCTCTGTATCAATGTCCAGCTCGGAGGAGTCTGCTGCGAGAAGAGATTTTTTCGTCTTCGATGTTGGCTTCGGCTTGACCTTCGATGTCTTCTTCGCCGTGGACGCTGAGCTCTTGAGCTTGTAAGTCGGCTTAGCGATCTCGACGCTGATGCTCTGTCCGAGACGTGGCCGGACGTCCGTTGCAGGTACGGACACATCCGTCATTCTACTCCTGGCGCTCTGCTTGGTCGCGATGTTGGCTTTCTCATCATCCGACAAGTCAGATAGTCCCGACTCAGACGTATCCTCGGAGTCGTGAAGTAAAGATTTGCCCTGGCGCTGCCTCCTCACCGGGACTCTGAGAGGGGACAACGATCCTGGAGTGGGATACTGCTCCGCTGCAGGGTCCGGCTTGATCAAGTGTCTACTCTCGTTATGGTCTTCCATGACCAGGTCTTCTGGTGCACCTCCTTCATCCTCTTCAGGAAGGAGGAAACCACCACCCATATCGACATCGTCGGCATCATCCTTTGCAGGCTTGTTGTCTTCCTCATCCTCATCAACGTCAATAGGTTCCTCTTTGGTCATTCCTCTCGACAGATCCAGCTCTTCAGCATCGTCGTCCTCGCCATAAGCCTCCTCAACTCGCTCCCTGATCCTCAAGCCCATCACAAACTTTCTCCACAGATCAAGTACCAGCTTTTCCATTTTCGTCTCCTCCTTCTTCCTTTGCTCCTCATTGTACACCTTCCACGCCTCTCTCACCTTTTTCTCGTGCTCCACAGCAACAACAACACCCGTACACACAGGTACAGCGCGCTTGTTTCCAAACTCAAATCCTGTCACGGCCTCTGCGAAGTCGATCTCCAACTTCTTGCATATCCGGACGGTACCACGGAGAGGAATGTGTACTGCACCCCTCGGAACCATGCTCGGTACAAAGCAGTCCATATTTCCGTAGGAGTTCTTGGGGATGACACCGTCTTTGATAGGTGGTGGGATGATGTATTCGCACTGGTCCCAGGCATAAAGACCTTGCATTTGCTTCTGACCCGTTTGGCGCTCATACTCCTCTGCCTCTCGCTTGCGAGTCAATGTCACAGCACGTACGGGAACGAGCTTCATTGGAGCCTCGCTTTCTTTTGGTCGTCTGCCTTCCTTGTGCCATGACTCCGCTGTGAGACATCGTTCGACATCCGCACGTCGATATACCTTTTCCTCTTTGACATTCTCGCCCTTTCCACTTTTGAATGTTTTGACGTGTGTTGAGCCAGGTTTGAGCGCCTCCTCCCTCCTCAAGAACCGCTCAAGCACAAACTCCGCGCTTGATTTGAGGCTCTGCAGTGTATCCTCTTTTTGGTCATTATCCTTCTCCGGCAGCTTAGGCACCAGTTCGTCCGCGTCCTCTACGTCGTCAACAGCCGTACGCGTGTGGTCCCTTCTCACATAACCACTCATGATGCGCTTAAACCAGTCGCAATCTTCGTGGCGTTTGATCTTCCCACGTTTGTCGTACACCGGGATCTTCTCAGTCGGTAAGCGAGATCCTTTTGTCTTGCCTGGCCAGAGTTGTTTCCTAAGATACCGAACGGTGACATCCTTTGCCGTCCCATCAGAGGAATATGCAACCACGTATGCCATGACTTGTCGGCCCTTATCTGCTTTCGCACCCCGAGGCTCAAAAGTCGCAAGCACTTCCGGTATGGATCCGACTGGGGATGCAAGGACTAGAGGGGATACTGGGACAACCTTGTGCGTAATGGGCGATATCGCCTCAGTCCAATAAATCGGAAATGCAAGTTCTCGATCGTACTTGGCTGGTCTCCCTTTCGGTAGGGATGGCGTGATATCTACCACAGAGTCGTCGTCCTCAAGTTCCTCAGCCTTATCGCTGCCTAAGTCCGTGTCGAGGTCGATCGGCTTGTCTTTCCCGCCAGTGGAGCGTCGACTGCGTGTAGTGCTGGCCTTTTTGCTCTCGCCTGTCGCTGTTGTTTTAGGCTTTGACTGTGCCACCGACGCTGGATGGTTTTCTTCATCTGACGAGGATTCTTGATTCTCGAAATCATTCACAACTTTCTTCGGCACCATCTGTTCAGCTTTCGTCCAACCATAGCCGCTCGGCTGAAAACTCGCCACAAGCCTCGATTCGATACCCAACCCACGAAGCAGGGCGGTGAAGAGCTGTGCTCCAGCGTCTCTCGAACCTTCACACTTCTCTGCCATATGCCTAAACTCGTGCAAGTCTCGTATCCTCTCACCGTGCTTTTCTGGGTCATGCTCGTCATTCCTGAAGGACGCAATGTCCTTCTTTAGCCCTTGCTTCGTGCCGTAACCTCGCTTCCTCAGTCCAGGGGCAGTGATTGCAAATCTTTTCTTCCAATACGCAGACAACACTTTCAATAGAGGTATCAAGGGGTCGCCATGGCTGAGATCCGGTTTGCCAGGTTCAAGTTTCTGACTAGGCTTGCCCCAATCGCGCTCGGCGCGAACATTGTGCGCTCTTTGCTTGGATTTCTTCTTACTCTTCTCAGGTATCGCCTTAGGTATTGGCTCTTGTGGCACCAGACCACTTGCTCTGCGCCACTTCTCAACCTCCTTTTTGATTTGCGGTGGGAGTTGGCGCACTAAGACGTCTTGAACAGTCTTGTCGCAAATCCACATATTTCTGATCGAATTGTGCCATAACAGGAATTGAACATGTAATTGATGCGTCAGGATCCTGACCTCTTTCTCTCGCTTTGAAGGACCCTTCTTGCCAGCCGTGGCCGCCGCCGCGGTACCATAGTCAGGTCCATCATCGTCGTTCCGAAACGTCAACTGTATGTTTCCACTTGCCAAAGACGTATGTGCTGTTTTTTGCTTGTCGTCAGATCCTTGGGGTGCCGCATCTTCCCATTCTATATCTTCCTCACTTTCAGCGTCTTGGTGTGGCACGGGGGCTTGCATGCTTTGTTTGAAATTGCGCGGAACATCTTCAAACTCGTCGCTATCGACATCACTGAGAGAAGAATCAGAATCGTCGCTGCCCACGGAGAATGTCTTTGTCTTCTTGAGGTTTGGGGTGTTCCTTGTCTCAGCATCAAGCGCATCCGTCAGGCGAGTCCTTTTGGCAGGACGGGCTGGTGGTGGCGACGTAGAAGGCCTCTTGCGAGGAACGAAGGGAGGCATGCTGAAAGTTCCGACCCCGTCGCATAGTCGGAGGAAGTTCACTGGATATATCACGTAGCAAGTCGTTTCAATCACGGATGCATTTGTTATTTCGCTGGAACGCAAATAACTCAGCCTTGCAGGCGTGGAAGCATTGGATGGTGACGTCGCGGATCTGGCATGAGACCCAGAAGATCGGCCACTTTACGCGGTGCCGGTGATCACTTACACGCGTCGTGGGGGCGTCCCGAGTCCCGCCTGCCCTTGCAGCATTTTGTCTCGCTTGAAATTCTCCGCGGGGCTCAAGATCTCGAAATCAATAAACAAAGCCACATACTGCCAAAGTGGGCATCTACCTTGTAGAATTCCGGCGCCGATTGCAGTTCTGATGGACAAGGAAGTCCCGGACTCCAGCTTCGTGGGGGCCGCCAATACATACCACTGCATGTGCACCACTTTCCTCCTTGCCACAATCTACCAGGTCGATGCATTACCAACACGGAAAGAGTCCAAAGATGGAGCGATTATTCTCCCCTTGTCAAGACCCGGCACAGTCGAAGCAGATGCGGCTGCTCTGCACAATGTCATCGCAGATCGCAAGACTATAGTCGTTAGACGAAAAGATGGATTGGAGAAAAGGACACTGCTCAGATGCGGTAGGTGTAACCTGGTGGTGGGTTACAAGCTTGATGGGTCGCAATTCGAGGATAGTGCAGTAGCGGACAGTGTGGTATACATATTGCCCGGAGCTCTGGTGAGCACAGCAGACATGAAATCGGGCAGAAAGCCTGCATTGCCATTATGGGCGACAACAGAAACTTGATGGGAGTTGGGAACGTGCAAAGTATGGCACTGCAGTGGGCATTAATATTCAGAACCATACAAAGTAATAGAGTGATTTGTATGTTGGTTCTATCGTCTGCATTGAATGTTCATTGACCTAGGCTCTGTCTGAAAGCAAGCCTCATTCTCGTCACCAGCCTACCGCTTAATATGCCATGTACCAGTATTCATACCCGCCTAAGTGAGAACGCCGTTTTATTATTTCCGAAAAGCGCCGGGCCAAGGTTGCATCAATTTGCAAGGATCGTTCTCACGAGATCCATATAATTGATCTCTCCGCTGCTCGTGTCGACAGCCTTCAGCAGCTCATCTACCTCCTCGTCGCTCATCTTCTCTCCAAGATTCGTCAGGATGTATCGTAGCTGGCCAACCCCAATGAAGCCGGTCATATCTTTGTCGAAAACTTGAAAGCCGCGGCAATATTCTTCTGGCTCGCCCGGATCTCTGAAGCCACCGGGTCGGTTGAGGACTTTCTGGAATGAATCAAAATCGACTGCACATTGTTAGCACTGGTCCGCCGTTACGTAGTATGCTTCTTACAATCACCTCCCACACTCTTCTCAAGGTCTCTGATCTCGGCCAACGTAGGGTTTTGACCGCATGCGCGTAGTAGATCTCCTAGGGAGTCGAGAGAAACACGGCCATTGCCACGCTTATCGAACAGAGAGAAAGCTTCCTTGTAGTTCGTAGAAGTCTGCGACATTGTAAGCGGCGTGTCTTCGTGGAGTAAATGAGTTGAGAAGTCGGGAGGTACGAATGTGATTGTTTAGGTATTTATGCTTTTGCCTTTGCGGCAGACAAGGAGAGCGGCAGGGTTTGTCGCGGATAGAGCCGTGCGACGAATTGAACGGAGAGAAGCAGACTCACCATTTTGTCAGTTTTGTATTCACAGTGAGCCTCAGGTTGAACGCGGGTAGTTTCGATTTCTGTGGTTGTGATTCTTGGGATATTCAAGATCGATTTCTGGCTGCGTTGAATATGGTAGTGAGTAGGTCGTGAAGGTGGGTCAATCGAGTCGCTCCTGAAAGTCGGTGTGTGCGTTTTGTTGACTGACTGCAGAACACGATTCGGTCGCCCAGCAACAAAGACGGAGCACCGGGGAGGACCCCATCACCACCTGTTCGTCCACCCATGTTACACGATTGCCGCCTATTTTCTATCATTATCACCAAGTGTTTCCAAAAGCGCCTTCTCGTTTGTATACAGTAGCCATACATGCTATCTGGACGTGACAGAATACGAACATGATGACATGGCGCAGGCGACGTCGACATCGATACCGACCTCAGAGTCTCGTTCTTTCACAGGCTCAGGCTGCCGCTATATAACGGATAAAGCCACGAACTACTTGATGTCCTCGTTTGACTTAGCCAGCTGAATCACAAGAACACCCTTTGGCCAAGCTGAGGTCGTGAATCACAGGACTTCGCCTGCTCCTTTCCGAGCCAGCCTCCACGATAGCTATCATTCGCTCAAAGAGACCAGGCTGCCTGCTTCAGAACTCGCGTGACGTACACTTGCTGACGACTGTCTTAATGCGCTGCGGCACAGCTCCTACCTTGCACTTACGCATGCCTCCATAAAGCATGTTTTGCGAGCCCGAAGCAGCGACTTCCGGCATACCACGCAGCTTCTGGGGCCGAGCAGGGTTGGTTTACGGGTGATGGCAAAACGCTCGAACATAGAAGACGATATGCCATTGACTTGTATAAGCATGTCCTACCCAGCGTGTTTTCTGTTCCACATTCGTTGATCAAAAAGCATTCGCAGACGACATGAACACATGCAACACCACATACCCAACCACCATTTCAGCTTGACCCATGCCAAGCGTCACTACGCCAGTTACCTCCACGTAAGCGTTCTTTCCTCCCTCAAAATCGACCTCACATCTCGAACCGAAGCTCAGCAAACGCATACGCGCAAATCGGATCCAGTTTGCCGAGTGGCAAGCCTGTCAGATCAGATGCTTCGAAAAAGCAGCTCTGCGCAGCCAACGGCACATTCAGACCGATGAGGCCCTGAGGACGAGGAAGCAATGGCCACGATTGACCACCTTGAGATCGTTGCTGCAACGCAACGGCAGTTGATTTTTTGAAGCCGCATTATGTATCCTCTCATCTCCGGCCCGGAGGAAGCACGTTTGGACACAGTCAGGAATTTTTTGGGACCGTAACGAGTGCTGTGGACCATGAGACGAGTAGTTCTAGTCGGTACCTATCGTTCTAGCTGTCCGCTTTCAAACGCTTTGCATGTATCAGGGCCAGCAAGTGATCGATACTACATGCACAGTCTCGGGCTTCCTCTGCCACCCTGGGTCACTGATACCTACCTAGATAGGTAGGTAGGTAAGTACCTCAGCCCTTCAACGTGAAGTCTTCTCGCCATGATCTACCTCGGTAGGCAAGCGCTGGTGATATATGTACGTCCAGTCTCCGGCACTTGCAGCTGCCATGCAAGTCGTAATAATAACAATCTCAGAGTTGTTCGATCTTGCTCCTTGCAGTTTGTCATATTCTTGTCGTACACGGTCTGCTGACCGCTCTTTGCTGCTGACTTGACTTGTCTGGAACTCTGGCCGTTTTCACTCCGACTTCCACGCGGAATTTGATACCAGCATCAGAGACAGCTGGCATCAATACGGCGAACCTGTACGGTACACGTACAAGGCAGCAGTAGGATGATCACTATAAAGAGCTCGGTTACCTACCCGCCACGAGAAGACCCTGAGACACGCCTGCTCGTCTCGCATGACGCGATGTGGCAAGTTGCAGTTTCTCGTAGTCTGTAGAAACAAGGTTCTTGCCGTCTTCTGTCCTCTACTTGCCCACCGGTAGGCGGACTAGTCCTACAACGTTTCAGACTGACGCTAACAGGCTTTCAAACCGCTATCCCATTCCCTGTGGAGCACCAATTCTGCCAAGCTCACTGTTCAGCCGTACCTAGGTAATTACTAGCGGCTAGATAGAGCGTACAATCTATTCGACATGGATCCCCAGATCTCGTTTCTTCACCAAAGCTTCGCCAGGGAAGCCCTAGGTCAACATTTTCGTAGCCCCCATTGCAGCCAGCCAGTGACTGGATCGCGCAAGATTGTCAAGAGTCTAAATTGTCCACGTGAGTCTGTTTAAACTAGGGGCTCAAAAGATGGCCCTGTCACGGTATGCTGTATGCTGGAGAAGTGGCTCACCAAGCCGGAACTCGTCTCAGAACTCAGGATGTCCCGCTCGAATTTGACAAGCTGCTTCATGGTCAGCGTGATGAGTCCTACAAATGTCAGTGTCGACTTATCAAAGTATCCCTCGCCATTACCTTCTCGTCCTTGATGCCCTCAAGATCGAACTTCGACCTCGCTTATGGCCTTCCGAACGAAAAATCTCCGACTTTTTCGATCGGGCAATTGCGATCATGACAACATAGCCTCATGTCACGAGTTGTTAGAGTCGTCCACACAGAGGCATCATTTGCCCACTGCACGAAACGAAAAGCCTGAAAAGGGACCTTTCACTCTCGAGACGCGGTAAGTTCGTGATGCATTACTAGTTTGATGGCTACTGATCACGCAGGCTTACGTCCACCAGCGATGGGACATCTTCGTTCACTGAAAGAGTATTGGCATCCTTTCACCGGAAAGGTTATATCCAATACGACACTCTCGCTGCAGCAAACCCAGGCCCGTCAAATGCCTTCCGGGGTTGGCGTAAGGCAGTCATTGCTGCTGCTATCGTGACAGCATGCGTCCTTTTTATGAACGTATTGTTTACGATCGTGGTGTACACCCGAAATCCTTCAAGACAAGGCATCGGCGCCCTTTATTCAGGAAAATGCGACACGGTCAAGTGGGCCGATTTTATGCTTCATCTATTGCTCAATATACTTGGTACTTTCTTGTTGGCTGCAAGCAATTTTACCATGCAATGTTTGAGCTCGCCAACACGTTCCGAAGTTGATACTGCTCACTTGAGGAAGCGATCGCTTGATGTCGGCTTGACGAGTTTCAAAAACCTCTTTTTGATAAAGCGGTGGAAAGCGCTGCTGTGGGTAGGCCTGTGCATGAGCACGATACCGCTGCACCTTCTGTCAGTACATCCTTTTGAACGAATAGACCTGTCTTAGCTTGTACTGACTCATCTAAGCTGGAATTCCGCAGTGTTTTCGACATTGGGTGCTAACAATTTTTCCTACTTCGTCGTGACTGAAGATTTCTTCACCGGTGTGGGCATCCCGGAAAGATATGATGACAACTGCGAATTTGATGGTGTAACACTAGTAGCTGCCGACACTTCCGACGTCCCACAATTTTCGACAGTCTATCAAGCATACCGGGCTGACAAGTACAGCAGGAGACTAGAAGTCACGGAGTGCGTTAACGAATATTCAAGTGAATTCGTCACGCAACGAAGCTTCTTAGCTGTGACGCGACCTAAGAATGGGATGAGGATGGCACCAGGATGTGCCTTCTCGCCTGCAAAGGTGAATCTGACAGATTACTACGGACCTGACGTGCGCCCAAGTAAGAGTCAGTGGTACGGCTACGGCGCCTATGATGATATAGGCTACCCCCAGCCACTTTGGAATGGTTCTTCTGTCCTTGGTTACAACTACAACCAGCACCACTCCGATCGAACCTGGCTGTGCGATGGGTATGATACCATGCACGGCAGTCAGGGGGGTTCTACAAACTATATGGAATGCCCTACTCTCCTGGCTCAACAATTGCTTGCAGAAAATGGAACGTTTTACTTGAGGCCAAGGTCAGCGATGTCGTCCGACGACTTTGGAACTTATCCCATCGAATACTGCCTAACCGAAGATGAAGTGCCTGAACTTTGCCAATTACAGTATTCGACATACATCCTCGTTGTGGTTATCTGCTGCATCTCAGTGAAACTCGTCTGCATAACAGTTGCAGCGTTTTGTCTTTGGGACTTGAAAGAACCTATCTTTGCCACCGTAGGTGACGCAGTGGCGTCGTACCTTGAAAGACCAGATGAAACCACAAAGGGTTGGTGTCTGCTAGACCATCAACATGTTGGTTCTTGGAGTAAGTCTGAGTTGGCCTCATGTGACAACAACAGATATTCTCGTAAGCCTGTTACGCGCATGTGGGCTGCCACTTCGAACTTTCGGTTGCTCACGACAATCGGCATCTGTATGTTATACCTAGCTGTCGGCGTGTATCTTCTCCAACGTGCCAAGAGCTTGGGCGCAACCGACCGATTTGTCACGCGCGGTTACTCAGGTTCCGCTATCTGGAAAACGGGCTTTGGTACAATTGACCAGCTGCTCATGATAGGGAGCCAAGGAAACACAGCCAGCGGCCGTGATCTCCTGAAAAACGTCCTCACTGCCAATGCGTTTCAGCTGGTCCTGTCTACCAGCTACTTTCTGTTCAACTCTCTATTTACGGCGCAGTGTGGCGCTTTGGAATGGTCATCTTACACCGACCCTGCGACGAAAGCTCTGCGCGTCACATGGCCTCGTGGTGAACAAAGATCAACCTATTATCTTCACCTTCCCTATCGTTACGGCATCCCACTCACCACTATGCTTATGCTCATGCATTTCCTCATCTCGCGATCAATCTTCGTGGTTCGTGTTCAGTGGTACAACTCCCATGGGAATTATGATGGAAGAGACGGGATCTCGAACATTGGGTTTTCACCTGTCGCCATCCTTGTCACGATCTGCGTCGGCGTGGGCCTTGTCCTTACTCTGATAATGCATTCTATCCGCCCGTTGAACAATCGGATTCCCATGCACGGAAATTCCTCTGTGGTGATTTCAGCTATGTGTCACCCCGAGGCTGCAAACGGTCCTGTTATTCCTGGGTACTGTCACGGCAGTCCTCCAGCTCATCCGGTGGAAGATGTGGCGTCAAGAAAGCTCATGTGGGGAGCCAGTGTGCAACCAAGTGAACACGATGGTATTGGACACTGCAGTTTCACCGCGAATAATGTGGAGATGCCTGTTCAGGGAAAGAAATATGAATGAAGCGTCTACTAAGTGTAGTCTTCTGCCGCGAACGAAAAGCAAGATGCGTCCCTTCAGCTCCCTCCAGCTCAGTGCTCACAAACCCGATTGCTTGT
>Ga0210040_10011412_pt1 | contig 10059 bp, 10 predicted proteins | sample CryGeyCG12114_NA_FD_185462 | JGI IMG/M metagenome (GOLD analysis project Ga0210040, IMG submission 185462) | Groundwater microbial communities from aquifer - Crystal Geyser CG19_WC_8/21/14_NA (SPAdes) (version 2) | ecosystem: Environmental > Aquatic > Deep subsurface > Groundwater | place: USA...
CCTGCCAGCCTCGCGGTCCAGGTCGGCCTTACTCGCGTCTTGAGAGGCAAGACCAAATTGCCCAAGTCAAATGACCCATCGTAGCTACTTGACCGCAGCATCGGCTACTTGCTGGAATTCCTGCACACATGCCTGGTCAATCTTCCGCCTCTCACATACCAGTGCTTGACGATATCTACCTTGAATGAGTCTTACAAGATCGTCGATCATCAAATCAACTTCCAGCCTACACCTCAACATCAGAGGAACGCCACCATGTCTATGTGAGTCATTCATTACCCTTGGTTCGTATCCAACTAGTCGTTGACGAAAGTGAAGCGACGAGGGCCAACAGGCAGCGCGAAGGTTACTCGAAGCGCGACATCTACTCGAATCGCTTGGCTGTGAACAAGAGCCCGGAGACGCAGGGACTGGTGACATTCCCGCCGCCGAACAGCCATTCTTCCTAAGCGGCGACCAAGCATTCCTGTGGGTTGGTAGAGGAGACCCATTTCCATGCTCTGTTCTCGACGTCTTGTGGAACTACAAATGGGATACGTGGATGTACGCCCTAGAACCGCACCTCCTTGAGGGGCGCCACAGCGACGCGATCATTACTGTGAAAGAAGACGGTCTCGTGGCTCCAAAGAAGCGCCGTGGAGAGACATTCTGGCTGAGTGGTAATGGAGATGTAATTGGTATCATCGACGGATTTGCAATTCACTGGGAGACCCGGACGTACCTCTACAAGTGCAAGGAATTCGACATGTCCGATAGAAGCATGGAGCTCTCTGAAGAGTCGTTCGACGATAACTATGCAATGACCACTGAGCCAATGGGCTAGGTTTGAGCACAGACAAAACCAGAGACGAGCGGTTACTCGGGACCAAAATATCAACAGCGGAAGGTAGCCTTGGAAATATTGCAGATGAGGCACTCCCACACGGCTCTTGGAAGTTTGAAGATCTGAGGAACCAGTATGTGTCCTCAATGCTTAGATTGTAGGAAACAGGTCATCACGGCAGAGGTCAAGCATACCATAGCTCAAGCGTTATCACACGTGGAGTGTAGCGTTCACTGTGGCATAGAATTCGATATGTGACTTATGCTGATATAGCTGCTCCTCTTTCATTAACTTGTTGAACTCACCTGAGAGCTCAAATGCACAATATTTACTTGGACGTTGTTGATCCACCGACCATCTTCCCAACAGGCCAAAAGGAGTGCATCTGAATAGCCCTTCTTGATGCAGGACATGAGAAGATTGAACCTCACGAAAGACCGATTTCCCTTCCGGCCTCATTCACATGTGCTTGCCGTCGTGCGCTCCCGCATGCCGGAGGTTGTTTGGCGTTGTGTTTGCTCCACATGATCAGCAAACGAGTCTCTGGAAGACTGCCATTCCCTTCCTGGTCATATCCCCAACTATTCTCCTGATCCTGGCAATGCGATAGCAGGCCTTCCACGGGCGGTGGATGTACTCTTCTCGAGACAACCCATACCCTGCTCTTACAACAGCCGCCCTCGGTGCGATCGAGGGGTGACTCGAAAAGCTAACTAATTCGTTTCGGAAGAGAGAAAGCTATCCCGTGGTCTGTCTAGCAAACCTGAGTTTGTCAAAGTCGAAATCACATATCCCAGCTGCTTCAACAGTCGGAGCGGCCTCAATTAGCAAGATCGGTTGCGGCCACACAATCCCCCTAAGACAGTAAAACACCTGACTGGCATCAATCCAAGACTTCTTCCCTAGGTCTTTCAACTTTGCTCGTCGTTTTCTGACCTGTTTCGCTACCCTATGCAAACACAGTCGATCTCGGTACCATCAATCACTCGCACATCAAGCACGCACGAAAAAATCCACCAAGCCCACCGATCGCAACCACAAACACCATGGAGAACTGGTCAGAGTAGGTGCCCATCCGTGTCCACTAGATCTCGCTCTGTCCAGGTGCTCAGAACATCGTGCGTTAATGACAGACACAACATACATCTGGCATTGGTTGACAGTGCATGTGTACGACCGATAATTGCCTCGTCGTGGGTGTTATAGTGGTTCAACTGCGGCGAACTTGACACGAAGTACACTTCCAGCAATGCGCATACTGCCTTCGTGAACCATGATAGTGTCAATCGCCATTATCAGACCGCCAGAAGCAGTCCCCGTGTACTCCATGAGAGCAGATACTCACTAAGTAAAATACGGCATCAGCGCGCTTATCCAGCGATACCACCGGAAGCCGTGAACACCAGCACGGCGACTGGTCAGATCATGAGCTTCGGTCAGTATAATTGTTTGCTGACATCGGGACGCACAACGCCTGTGTGATTACCGCACATCGGATGTGGAGCGACAAGTACTCGTGTTGTTTCCAACATAGACACCACACGTGTAAGATACTCAGCTGTGATGTGTCTGATACCACAAGCTGCAAATCACGATGGGGAAAGAGTGCAAGCAGAAGGATGGGAAACGTCTACAGCTTTGTTAGCATATGAGTATCTAGGGCTGAGATATATAGACTTACCAGGAAGGATCATGCTGATTCATGCCGACATGGCATCTGTGTGCAGTCGGCGTACCAACTCCGTGCCGGCTCGCAATCTGTGAAGTCATATGCTGAAGCCCTGACTTAACGGGCTCCCGATGATCTAGCTCTTGATGGAACAACGCATTGTCACGCTCCTATGCCCGGAGCTCACTCCATCTTGGTGTCCGTACTCCTCTCTCTGCCTCTGTCGCGACTTCTGCTTCGACTGGGGGTGCGACTTTTGCTTCGGCTACGACTCCTCCTTCTTTCCTTTCTTCCACCTCCGCCTCCACGACCACCTCTACCTTTGTCCTTTGGTGGTGGCCTGACAAAGGCGTAGTCTACGAATATTGTCTGATCGAGAAGTTTCGAGCCATTGAGTTCTTTGATCGCACGGGCTGCTTCCACTTGTGTAGGGTATTCTATAAGCACATAGCCCTATTTCAACTTAGTCAACCACTGCCGTGCGACCACGCGTGTAGCTTTCATACCTTCACATAACCCGTTCTTCGGTCCAAGTTTAGGTGTAAGTTTTTGATATCTCCATGCTCCGCGAACAGGTCTGTGATGTCTTCTTCCGACGCTTCTTCGTGTATATTGGTGGCGATAACAATCCATCCTTCGATGCTTCGTACCGCGACCGCATTCTGAACTGTTTTGGCTTCAGGGCCTGCACCAGAGGATTTCTTGGTGTCGACGGGGCTGGTGGTGCCGTCGGCTGGCGGCGCCGGATCAACGTCCATCTTTTCTTCAGACATCCTGAACGGGATTGCTTGACTGGTGGGGACGGCGGATGGGACTTTTCGTGCTTTCTTGAGGCTGCGCGTGAAAACGTTAGACCCAGGTGCAGCAGCCTCGTACTGTGTAGTCCGTCGAACACTTTGAAGAGGTGAAGCAGGAGCACTACGGGCGGGCATTGGTTCGGCTTTGCAGCCTTGCCAAGCATCAATATGTCCGCTGCCACCGTGACTGCAGTGAACTTCGACTGCTGTCCATTGTTTCTACCGCGCCCACCACTCACCAAAGATATTGCTCCGATCTTGAAGTCTACATACCGTGAACAACAATTCACACTACCCTACACTTTGGAAGGAATTGAACGTCAACATCGTGGCCATACTCTGCACAACGGTGCTAAGCACTGAAGTCCTTAAGCTCTGCGAAGCATGTTACAGGAGTCGCCAGCTATGCCATTGAACCGGCTACCGTGTACAAGATACCAATAGGCTAAATGTCCAATCAGTTGTCATTAATCTCATCAATGTAGCTCAGTCTCTGCTTGGCAGTATATTTATTCTAGCTACCTATGACTCAATGCCACTGACCTGAACACAATACACAACACTGTCTTTCCTAGGACCCCAAATTGACCAAAGCAGATCGTACTTTAAGAGCTACCACCCCTCAGCGTGTCCTTTTGCCTGTTGCCTCTCGTAATATCAGCGCAAGACGACCTCCCGAGCGATCTCAAACCCTTATCGGGACACGCAAGAAATCAGATTCTAGTTCGGAGACTAGCTTTCATTCTTCCCAGTCAGCGTAGTAGGAAATCAGGAGCATTTCGACACATTATTTTTCCCGTCTATTGACCGACTTGTTCAATGGCCAAATATTCAGGAGCCCACCGTGGCTTTTGAGCTTTGTCCGGAAGGAGAGTCTGAAATCAGATCCGAACACAACAATGAGTTGACGTGTAAGTGAATTTGGCCAGGCTACTGCCTAGTCTCAGACCTGACCTCCGAGCTGCGTCAATGCTTATCTCTGGATCCTTCTTGATCACCTCATTCTCCGCAAATAACGCCCCAAGCCACAGACATGTGCGACATGTTCTTCCCGGACCACCGCAACCTTACCACGCCATCCAGCAAGAACAAGATCAACACATCATCCAACCTGTTCCTCCCTGAAGAACCCGACTCGTCCACACCCAGCACCTCCACAAGCTCCCCACTGCCAATGCCCAATGCCTCACTCGCACTCTCGGACCTCCACTCCCTCTCCTCCCACTTGACCTACCGACTCAATAAAGCCCGCAGCTTGATCTCCTCTCGCGGTATTATCCACCAGCCCAGCGATCCCATCTACCGCCACCTCGAGCGCGAGGTGCAGCAAAATCGCCCAATCCTGCAGAGCTACTTCGACAAGTACGACGGGTTCGAGACCGGCACTGCCGCGACAAAGACCAGCGACGACATCCTAGCGGAGTTCAAGGCAGACGTGAAGAAGTGGCACCACGAGATGGTGGATCGCGTGGCGCTGAAGATGGAGATCATGTACAATCAGCAAGCCAAGGACGTACAGCGACGAATCAAGAAAATGGAGAAGGAGGCCGCCAGGCAAAAGAAAGCGGCCGAGCAGGCCAGCGACCACGTCGGGGCCGAGGAGGGAGGCGAATTCGCCATGGTGGCGGAAAGCCAGGGGGAAGAGGTACAGAAGCCTACCGTCACGGCGCACGCGAGGGTACCGAAAGTCACGGAACGGTTGAATGCGGCCAGGGTGGCCCGTGTGAGGACTAGGACCGCCGAAGAGGTTGTGGAGGCTAAGTTGGCACGGGAGATGGAGAAGCGTGAGGTGCAAGCCAGTATGGCGGCAAAGTTCATGGCCTTGAAGCGAATGCACGAGCATGGTGAGGCCGAGCCACGTCTGCCACGAGGCAAGCGAGCTAGGTGCGCACACGGACAAGATGGACATGATGATAAGTGAAGAGATACAAGGCTCAAAGAGGAGCGCTGCAGGCGAAGATATGCAGGTGGGAAGTCTTTGTCGGTTGAAGGAACCGAATGGTCGAAGCCTGAAGCCTGTAGCCTGTCTTGCACTCCTATCACGACTTCCAGCTTCGATGCCCGTGCGCACAGTGTAAGGAGCTGGACTCAGTGAGAACTTTCCGGCCTCAGTTTCAGGATAATAAAAGCTCACATGAAATCGCCATTGCTACTGTCTAAGCGTACATGAAACGACTCGAAAAACTACTTCCACCGCTCCGGTTGCCATGTCATACTCCGTTCAGTTGTGGTATCATAATTGCCTACATCGTTCGCTAGTATTCGTGCTCTGACTGAGTGCCGCACATAGTCTGTCCGCAGCTTCCCGTTCTGAGGAATACTGGCTAACATGCAAGTGTTGCTTGTTGGCAAATCGACTGCTCCAAAACATTCCGTGCACTTTCCAGAACGAACTTGCTTTTCATGCTTTTCGGGTTCAGAAGAATAGGTAGGCAATCAAAAAGCTGAGCAGGCACAAGGCAGCTACAATCGGAAGTGGTACGCCGCCCTGACTGCTCTGTTGAACAACCGCTTGGACTTTCTCTTGCGCCTCAGTTGACTTTCTCTGTCTCATTTGTGGATCTTGCACTTGGCTTGTGAGTTTCGATATCTGTGCCTGTGCTGCTGCTAATTGTTCCTTGACCTCGTTGCTAGAGGTTGGAACGGCATTAGCGACCGTAGCAGCTGCGCTGTAGAGCCCAGTTTGATGGGCCACGTTGGAAGCTGTTGATTGAACTTGTTCAGTGGCGGCCTGCTCGGAACGGGGCTTCTCGGAGGGCGCTGGAGAGCCGAATTGTGGGGTAGGAGATGAATATGCGGGAAGCTGCTCCGCCTGTGTTGATACGCCGTGTGTAGACACTCCGTTCGTCGTTGCGACGCTTGCGCCGCCGGAGGGAAGGAAGTTCACTCGAATTTTCTTTTCTTGAATGGAACTCTTTGCTGTCTTCTCGATGTTCGACCAGAGTGTTGTTACATTGTTGTCTGTCTCACCAGGTACAAGGACGGATTGAACGAGGAACTTGTCGCGACATTTGGCCTCGAGAGGTGGATCTTCCTTCATCGCTTGTAGCAAGACTGGTACTGGTTAGCTGGCTGCAAGGAACACGGGACGCAACGTACCTTGCACTTCCACGGAGCTGTTTGCATGGATCAAGCCGGAGTTTGGTCGTACACAATATCTACCCAGGTCAATTGTGGAACTGAATTCAGAAGGTGTGGCTAGGCATACTGTTTGGGAGCGGTTGTCTTAACCTGCAGATGAGTTAGCATGGGAGTCCAGGCGACACGAGATATTGGCTGACCTTGAATGCGACAGGATCGCTATTGTCATTGGTAAGCTTCAACGTCTCTGTCACCTCGTGGTCGAAGGGTCCTAGCACGCAGATCAGCACACAGCTCGTATGGTGAGATCGAGACACATACTTCGGAAGCCCAGCTCGGGGGGCGTGAGTTCAACCGACATGATAAGATGGTCTCGTGGGTGGATGCGATAGTAAGAGGGGTCGGATAATGCAGTGCAAGTGAGACAAGGCGGTGTGGACGGTGTGGGTTGAAAGCAGATGTGTGAAGTTGCGTGTGCACTTGTGTCTATGCGATTGAGAGTGTATGAACAGATTGGCACAGAATATAGTCGCGAGATGCGAGTTGTGAGTTGCGAGTAACGAGGTTGGTCAACTTAGATGCCGGGCGGATGAACACCTGGGCAGTGGGCGCTAATACCTGTGGCAGGGAGTGAGGAGCCCTCAGCCTACAAGGTAGGCTAGGCAATGGCACTGCAGCGCCAGCCTGTGGGCCTCACTCACTGCAGGCTGCCACTGGCAGGCTCTTGCTGAATCTTGGCACTGCTGAGGCAATGACGTACCGTGAACTACCTCGCACTCCAGGGTTGGCATGCGGCGCGCTTGCCTGCGGGTGCACTGCACTGGTCAGTGATATCGGCCCATTATGTACCACTGGTACTATTATCTTCATTCACAGAGAAAAGAAATATTGATCTTGTTGCCTGACTCTTGTTCCCCAACACTGAGCCTACCGTCACTATCAAGACCTTATCAGTCACTCGATTGTCCGTCCTGCAGCCACGGCTACTTTCTGCTTGCAGCCATAACCACCAAACCGCTTGAGCCCTCTCCACATCCACCACCTTTACAATTGCGACACTCAACCACGCAATACATTCTTACTGATCTCGTCGATCGCAAACATGGCAACTTCCGACCTCGATCAGCTCGTCGACATGGGGTTCGAGAAGGAACGGGCACAGATTGCACTGCAGAAATCGGGGGGATGTATGTATTGTCCAGCTATATGATTGGCTTCCAGTGCTGACTCCGTACGACAGTATCTGATGCTATAGATTGGTTGGATGCCAACTCGTCAAAATCAATTGATGACATCAAGTCGGAAGAGGCTGAAGCTGCGTCTACTGCAGCCGCCGCTGCGGAAGAGGCAGCGCGCAGTTTGATATGCAATGAATGTGGCAAAAAGTTTCGAGGCACGGCGGCCGCCGAGTTTCATGCAACAAAGTCTGGTCATCAAGATTTTGCGGAATCAACGGAGGAGATAGCGCCTTTGACCGAAGAGGAGAAAAAGGCCAAGCTTGAGGACCTCAGACTGAAGTTGGCTGAGAAGCGTGCGGGCATGTCGGAGCAGGAAAAAGAAGACAAGAAGCGCAATGAGCAGATCAACCGAAAGAAGACGAAGGAGTCAGAGGATGCTAAGGAGGCTCTGAAGGTTAAGCAGCAAATCCAGGAAGCGGAGAAGAAGCGGAAAGAGAAGCAAGCGGACATCGATGCGAAGAAGAGAATTCAAGCCAAGATTGCTGCCGACAAGGAGGAAAGACGCTTGCGCAACGAGAAGGAAAAGGCCGAGCGAGCTGGTTTGGCACCACCACAACCCGCTGCGGAGAGTGCCGCGCCTGCTGCCCCTGCCGCTTCGAAGCCTGCTGCAGCATACACCGAAACAAGAATGCGCTTCCAGACACCACAAGGTAATGTGATGAAGACGTTCCCTGTAGAGACGACATTGTTTGAAGTGGCGGCTGCAGTGGGTGACGAGACGGGCATGGAGGTTGAAAGCTTCACACAAACGTTTCCGAGGAAGGTGTTCAACCGGGAATTCTTTGGAGAGACACTGAAGGATCTAAAGTTGGTACCTAGTGCGAGCTTGATCGTGCAGTAGGTCTTCCTTCTTCTTGAAACTGGCGTTTATCTGGACAAGCGTGGCGGTTAATACGATACGGAAGGGTGCTGGATGCCATGCTGACGAGTTATGAAGGAACTACCCATTGCCTTGGTAGAGTGAGATACAGCGACATGGATCATGGATGTGCTAGGTGGTAGACATGGAAACCATGGCATATCGGGCGCAACAGTTGCTGCACATCAAAGACCAACACGAGTCTAGACCAAGTATCATGATGGTAGAATCCAATGCTGTGATCGTATGGAGACAGTGCAAAACCTTGGGGCGTTCAGCCTTGTGCCCCTGTTGCGGAGAACGATCGACGTCAGACCCTGAATTGTACGTCGCCGATCCCACACCTGCATGCTTGGGGAGCCCGCTTTTGGAGCCCGGTTTTTGTTGGCCCAGACTCCTGGCAGACACTGCGGCCCTACCTAGATATTCAATGAGCACACTGAAATCGCCTTCTTTTCATCTTTCGTTGTAAAACAAGCAGGCTACATTCTTTTGAGATTCAATATTAGCATAAAACATGTCGGTCGTTACCACCATCGAGTCCAAAGCCGACATTCAAAGCCGACACATTGTAACCTCAACCGAGGCTAGAAAAGATGAAGCTCTGGGAGTTGAGGACGCAAGTGAAGAGCTCAAGAAACATGCAGACAAGTTCTTCTGGACATACACAGAAGAACCACACCGTACGAGAAGACAAGAAATCATCAAGGCCCACTGCGAAGTGCTGCAGCTTTGTGGTCCTGAACGCCTGACAAAATACTTGGTCGTCCTAGTCTTCAGCTTACAGCTCTTATGTGCCTACCTCCTTCGAAACACTTCGGTGCTATCATGGCCCTTCTTCCTCACCGCATATATAATCGGAGCCACGGCGAATCAAAACCTCTTCCTCGCCATCCACGAGATCAGCCACAACTTGGCTTTCCGTAGCCCAGCACATAACAGAATCCTGGCAATCTTTGCCAACCTTCCTATCGGAGTACCATACTATGCGGGCTTCCGGCAGTACCACTTGACACACCACAAGTCTTTGGGAGTGGATGGTTTGGACACAGATCTGCCCACAGCACTTGAAGCAATATTCCTTGACTCAGTTTTCGGCAAGGCCTTCTTTTGCACTTTCCAGCTCCTATTCTACGCGATCCGTCCCGTCCTGGTATACAAGATACCATTTGGCCTCGTACATTACAGCAATATCGCTGCACAGGTGGTCTTCGATCTTGCTATCCTCCAATATCTGGGCCGCAAATCACTGGCATATCTCGTCCTGAGCAGTTTCCTGGCAGGGTCATTACACCCTTGTGCAGCGCACTTCATCTCGGAGCATTACTTGTTCGAGCGGTCGACAATGAAAGGAGGGAAAATGCCCACAGATGCACCAATACCGGAGACCTTCTCATATTATGGACCACTCAACCTTCTGACATACAATGTCGGATACCACAACGAACACCACGATTTTCCAGCTATTCCTTGGACCCGTTTGCCAAAGTTGCACGCTATCGCAAAGGAGTTCTACGAGCCTCTGCCATACCACAAGAGCTGGTCTCTGGTACTTTGGCAGTTCATCGTCGACAAAGAAGTTGGTCTGTGGT
>Ga0210040_10011413_pt1 | contig 10057 bp, 4 predicted proteins | sample CryGeyCG12114_NA_FD_185462 | JGI IMG/M metagenome (GOLD analysis project Ga0210040, IMG submission 185462) | Groundwater microbial communities from aquifer - Crystal Geyser CG19_WC_8/21/14_NA (SPAdes) (version 2) | ecosystem: Environmental > Aquatic > Deep subsurface > Groundwater | place: USA...
CGTGGCTGTCGTGGTCGCGCTCGCGCTGCGGGGGGACGACGACGCGGGCACGTCGGCAGACGGCGCCCCGGCTGACGCGAGCGCGGCCGCCTCGACCACCGCCGGGCCTCCGGAGCTGGCACCCGCACCGGTGACACCCGAACCGGCCGGGCCGACCGAGGACGCCTCCGAGCTCCCCGCCGGCCTCGCCCCGGTCGGGTTCGACCAGCAGGCGGCCGCCGGGAACGGGGTCGTCGCCGACGTCGTGTCCCTGGAGGCGATCGAGGGGAGCGGGCGCGGTCCGGGCCAGATCTCCGGCCCGGCGCTGCGGGTGACCGTGCGCATCACGAACGGGACGACCGCTCCGGTCTCCCTGGACGGCGTGGCGGTCGATCTCGCGCACGGCGTGGAGCAGGTGCCGGCGTCCCCGCTCGACGACCCGTCCGTCGCCGTGTTCGCCGGCATGCTGCAGCCGTCGGAGAGCGCCGAGGGCAGCTACGTCTTCACCGTGCCGGCCGAGGACCGCGAGCTCGTGACCCTCTCGGTCGGGTACCAGGCCGGCGCGCCGTTCATGGTGTTCACCGGCTCCGGGGCCTGACCGTGCCGCGCGGACGCCCGGGCACGGCCGACCGGCGGGTGCTGGTCGTCCACCCCGGGGCGGAGCTCTACGGCGCCGACCGGGTGCTGCTCGACTCCGCGACGGCGCTGGCCACGGCCTTCGACGTGACCGTCGCGCTCCCCGGCCCGGGGCCGCTCGTGCAGGAGCTGGAGGCGCGCGGGCTGCGCGTCGTCCAGTGCCGGATGCCGGTGCTGCGCAACGCCGCGATGCGTCCGCGCGGCTTCGTGCGGCTGGTGGCCGACGCGGTCCTCGGCGTGCTGCCCGCTCTCCGGCTGATCCGGGAGCACGGGCGGGCCGGCGTGTACGTCAACACGCTCACCCTGCCGTCCTGGCCGCTGCTCGCGCGCGTGGCCGGGAGCCGCTCGCTGTGCCACGTGCACGAGGCGGAGGCGTCCGCGCCACGCCTGCTGCGGCTGGGCATGGCGCTGGCCCCCTCCCTGGCCGACCGGGTGGTCGCCAACAGCCGTTTCACCCTCGACGTCCTGTGCGAGGTGGCCCCGCGGCTGCGCCGGCGCAGCGCCGTCGTCTACAACGCGGTCGACGGCCCGGCGGACGTCCGCCCGGCACGCACCGAGCTCGACGGCCCGGTCCGGCTGCTCTACGTCGGCCGGCTCTCCCCGCGGAAGGGTCCCCAGGTGGCCCTCGCGGTGCTGCACGAGCTCGTGCGCCGTGACGTCGACGCCCGGCTGGAGCTGGTGGGCTCGGTGTTCGAGGGCTACGAGTGGTTCGAGAGCGAGCTCCGGCAGACCGTGGCGGCCGACGGGCTGGGCGACCGGGTCGACTTCCTCGGCTTCCGCGCCTCCGTGTGGGACCACCTGCAGGACGCCGACGTCGTGCTGGTGCCGTCGGTCGCGGAGGAGTCCTTCGGCCTCACGACGGTCGAGGCCGTCATGGCCGCCCGCCCCCTGGTGGTCAGCGACACCAGCGGCCTGCGCGAGGCGGCCGCCGGCTACGCCTCGGTGCAGGGCCTGCCCGCCGGCGCGGTGGCGCTGTGGGCCGACGCCGTCCAGCGCGTCACCCGCGAGTGGCCCGCGTTCCGGCAGGCTGCGGTGGCCGACGCCGCGGAGGCACGCCGTCGGCATGCCTTAGAGCGGTACCGCGACGAGCTGGTGCAGGAGATGCGGGCGCTCGTCGGGCAGGACCGCCGCGCCGCGCTCGTCGACGGCTCGTAGAGATCTCCAGGAGGACCGACGTGCTCGGACAGGCAGGCGACGCGGTGGGGTCGGGGCGGACGACCACCCCGCCGGTGTTCATGTACCACTCCATCAGCCCCTCGACCGAACCCGACCCGCACCGGCTGCGGGTCCACCCCGCCCGGCTGGAGCGGCACCTGCGCCTGCTCTCCCGGCTCGGGCTCCGCGGTGTCTCGCTGGGTGAGCTGCTCCGCGCGCAGGAGCAGGGCCGGGCGCGCGGGCTGGTCGGCCTGACGTTCGACGACGGGTACGCCGACTTCCTCGACCATGCCGTGCCGGTGCTCGAGCGGTACGGGATGACCGGCACCCTCTACGTCGTCGCCGGCCGCCTGGGCGGCTCGAACGACTGGGACGACGGCCCCCGCCTGCCGATCATGGACGCCGACCAGGTGCGGGCGGTCGCAGCGGCCGGGCACGAGGTGGGCAGCCACACCCTGACCCATCCCAGGCTGGCCGGGGCCGAGCAGGCCACCCTCGTCGCCGAGGTGGGCGAGAGCCGGCGGGTGCTCGAGGACGTCCTGCAGGCCGACGTCCCGGGCTTCTGCTACCCGTACGGCAGCTACGACGACGCGGCGGCCGAGGCGGTCCGCGCGGCGGGCTACGACCACGCCTGCGTGACCGGTGACTACGACCCGGGCGACCGGTTCACCCTGCCCCGCTGCTACGTCAGCCCCGGCGACACGACCGCGCACGTGGTCGCGCGCATGGTGCGCCACGGCGTCCGGGTCCGCCGGCCGCTGGCCCGCACCCTGCGTGGCACCACCGGACGCGAGGGCGCTACCCCGTCCGGGTGAGGGAGCACGACCTCACGGCCCGCGCCGGCACCCTCCGAGGGAGCCGCGCGGGCCGTCGTCGTTCCGGGCCCCGGAGGGCCGGGCGGGCCCGCTGCGCGCGACACACCGGAAGTCGGTCGCGGAACGATATGAGCTGACTACGGAACGTGAAGCGCGCGGCGGAGCGGAACGGGCCGACCTGGGCAGATGTACCGGATCGGGTGAGCCCCGGGCTCTGGCGGCAACAAGATCGTCACGCTTAGTGTCTGCCGCGTCCGGGGGGATCACGGGGGTCCCCTCGGCTGAGCACTGGGGGAAACATGACGGCACGTGCACCGGGGACGACCCGGCGCTGGATAGCAGGGGGAGTCGCCTCCCTCCTGGTCAGCGGGGCCTTCGGCTTCCTGGCCCCGGTCGCGGCGGCGGACTCCGCCCCGCTGGACCCGGCGAGCCCGGCGTCGCCGGTCACCGTCACGGCCGACCCGCTGCCCACGGTGCAGATCAACGGCGTCGCCTGGGCGCAGGTCGTCGTCGGTAACACCGTGTACGTGGCGGGCAAGTTCACGACCGCTCGTCCCGCCGGCGCCAAGGCCGGCACCCAGGAGACGGTCCGCAACAACCTGCTGGCCTACGACATCCGCACCGGTGAGCTGATCACCTCCTTCACGCCCGACCTGAACGGTCAGGCCCTGGCCATCACGGCCACCCCGGACGGCCGGCGCATCTTCGTGGGTGGCGACTTCACCCGCGCCAACGGTGAGGTCCGCAACCGCATCGCCGCGTACGACACCGCGACGGGACAGCTCGTCAGCGACTTCCGCCCGAGCGTGAGCGGTCAGATCCGCGCGCTCGCGGCGACGAACTCCACCGTCTACCTCGGCGGCAGCGTCTCGGCCGTGGGCTCCGTGAGCCGGACGAAGCTCGCCGCCGTGTCGGCGTCCGACGGCGCGCTGCTCCCGTGGGTCCCCGTGCCCGGGGCCGCGGCGACCGACGGCAGCAACGAGGTGCTCGCGCTCGTCGTGACCGGAGGCGGCGACCAGGTCGTGGCCGCCGGCCGGTTCGCCAGCCTCAACGGGACCGCGGCCACGGGTGTCGGCGCGCTGGACCCGGTCACCGGGGCGACCCGCCCCTTCGCCGTCAACAAGCTGATCACCAACCAGGGCGCGAACTCGGCCATCTGGGGCCTGTCGACCAACGGCGACACCGTCTTCGGCAGCGCCTACGACTTCGGCGGCCCGGGCAACCTCGAGGGCACCTTCGCCGCGACCGCTGCCGGCGGCGCCCTGGTGTCCGTGGCCTACTGCCGCGGTGACAACTACGACAACTACGCCACCTCCCAGGTGCTCTACATCGCCTCGCACATGCACAGGTGCGACTACGTCGGCGGCTGGGCCGACTCCGCGCCCGCCGAGGTCTGGAAGCACGGGAACGCGTTCAGCCTGACCCCCACCACCACGGTGAAGGGGTCGTTCCGCAACACCAACTTCGAGGGCAAGCCCGCGCCGTCGCTGCTCCACTGGTACCCGACGTTCTCCCAGGGCTCCGTCACCGGCCAGTACCAGGCCGGCTGGACCGTCGAGGGCAACGAGCAGTACGTGGCCTACGCCGGTGAGTTCCCGCGGGTCAACGGTGTCGCGCAGCAGGGCCTGGTCCGTTTCGCCCTGCCGTCGCAGGCACCGAACGAGGTCGGCCCCGCGGCGACGGGCATGGAGCCCACGGTGACGTCGGTCGGCGCGGGCGCGGTCCGGGTGTCGTGGAAGACCACGAACGACATGGACAACGAGAACCTGACCTACCGGGTCTACCGGGACGACAGCCCCGTGCCCGTGCACACCGTGACCCAGGCGTCCAGCTGGTGGAACATGCCGACCATCGGCGTGGGGGACACCGGCCTGTCCGCCGGTTCGCACCGCTACCGGATCACCGCCACCGACCCGGTCGGCAACGTCGCCACCTCCGGGTGGACGACGGTGAACGTCACCGTGGGCGGCGCCGCCCGGCCGTACGCCGACGTGGTGCGCGCCGACGGTGCCACCGACCACTGGTCGCTGGGTGAGTCCTCCGGGACCACCGCCTACAACTTGGCCGGTTCGCTGGACATGACGACGGGGAGCGCGGTGACGCGGCGTGCCGCGGGCGCTCTCGCCGGTGACGCGGACACCGCGTCGACCTTCAGCAACAGCTCGTCGTCCTTCGCCTCGACCCGCACCGCCACCGCGGCACCGCAGACCTTCACCGCCGAGGTCTGGTTCAAGACGACGTCGCGGACCGGCGGCCGGATCCTCGGCTTCGGCAGCGCGGCCACCGGGTCGAGCAGCAGCTACGACCGCATGGTCTACCTGGACACCCAGGGGCGCGTGAACTTCGGCGTCTACCCCGGGGCCCAGCGGATCGTCACCAGCTCCGCCGCCTTCAACGACGGCGCCTGGCACCACGTCGCGGCGTCGCTCGGATCCACCGGGATGACCCTCTACGTCGACGGCAAGCAGGTCGGCGCCCGCACCGACACCACCTCGGCCCAGTCGTACAACGGCTACTGGCGGATCGGGGCCGACAAGGTCTGGTCCGGCGCGACGACCTTCACCGGCTCGATCGACGAGGTCGCGATCTACCCGACCGTGCTGCCGGCCGACCGGGTGGCAGCCCACGTCGCGGTGGGTCGCACCGGGAAGGCGGCCAACGTCGCCCCCAGCGCCTCCTTCACCTCGAAGGCGTCGTTCCTGGACGCGACGTTCGACGCCAGCGGCTCGACCGACACCGACGGCACCATCGCCTCCTACGCGTGGGACTTCGGTGACGGCACGACCGGCACGGGCGCGACTGCCGCCCACGCCTACCGGGCCGCGGGCACCTACCAGGTGCAGCTGACCGTGACCGACGACCGCGGAGCCACCCACCGGGCCGGCGCGACGGTCACGGTCACCGCGCCGCCGCCGAACGAGGCACCGGCCGCTGACTTCAGCGTCGCCGGCTCGGGCCGCACCGGAATCTTCGACGCCTCGGCGTCCACGGACTCCGACGGCACCGTCGTCTCCTACGCCTGGAACTTCGGGGACGGGACCACCGGTAGCGGGATCGAGGCCACGCACGAGTACACCCGTGACGGCACCTTCACCGTGACCCTGGCGGTCACCGACGACGACGGCGCGACGACCACCGTCGAGCGGGACATCACCGTCACCGCCTCGATGCTCGTGTCCGACCAGTTCGAGCGGTCGGTGACCGGTGGTCTGGGTACCGCCGACGCCGGCGGCCCGTGGACGGCGTGGGCCGGTGCGGCGCGCCAGTCGGTGAAGAACGGCGCCGCGGTGCTGGCGATGACCAAGGGCACCAACACCGGCTCGATCCTGAGCACGATCGGCCAGACCGACGCGGACGTGCGCACCGCCTTCTCGCTGTCGTCGGTGCCCACCGGCGGCGGGGCGATGGTGTACGTCGGCGCCCGTCAGGTGGACGTCTACACGGGCTACAAGGCCCGGGTCCGGATCCTGGCCGACGGCAGCGTCCGCGCCGGCCTGGTGAAGCTCACCGGGACCACCGACGAGGCGCTGATCGGCTCGGAGGTGCTCGTGCCCGGCACGTACACCGCCGGCACCGAGCTGAACCTGCGGGTGCAGGCGTCCGGTACGGGGACGACCGACCTGGCGCTGAGCGTGTGGGCCACGGGTACGCCCGAGCCGGCCACGCCGATGCTGGTGCGCACCGACGGCACCGCGGCGCTCCAGGCGCCCGGCGGGGTCAGCCTCGGCGGGTACCTCTCCGGCAGCGCCACCTCGCCGGTGGACGTCCGGTTCACCGGGATCGCCGCCACGCCGGTCGGCGCCCTCCCGGTGGAGCCGCCGGCGGCCAACGCCGCGCCGACGGCGGAGTTCACCTCCACGGTCGCCGACCTGGCGGTGTCCGTCGACGGCTCGGCGTCCCGGGACGGCGACGGCACCCTCACCTCCTACGCCTGGGACTTCGGCGACGGCAGCACCGGGAGCGGGGCCACCGCCACGCACCCGTACGCGACGGCCGGCACGTACACCGTGCGGCTCACCGTCACCGATGACGACGGCGCCGTCGGCAGCGCTCAGCGCACGGTCACCGTGACGGCCCCCGCGCAGCCGACCGAGCCGACGGAGCCGACGGAGCCGACGGAGCCGACGGAGCCGACGGAGCCGACGGAGCCGGTCGTGGTGGCGGCCGACGCCTTCGACCGGACGGTCACCGGCGGTCTGGGGACCGCCGACTCCGGCGGGCAGTGGGCGGCGTGGGCCGGCGCGGTGCGCCAGTCGGTGAAGGACGGCGCCGCGGTGCTGGCGATGGGCAAGGGCACCAACACCGGGTCCATCCTCGCGCTGGGCCGGACGGACGCGGACGTGCGCACCGCCTTCTCGCTGTCGTCGGTGCCCACCGGTGGCGGGGCGATGGTGTACGTGGGTGTCCGCCAGGTCGACGCCAACAACGGCTACAAGGCCCGGGTCCGGGTCCTGGCCGACGGCAGCGTCCGGGCGGCCCTGGTGAAGCTCACCGGGACCACCGACGAGGTGCTGGTCGGCTCGGAGGTGCTCGTGCCCGGGCTCACCTACACGGCCGGCACCGAGCTGAACGTGCGGGTGCAGGCGTCCGGTACGGGGACGACGGACCTGGCGCTCAGCGTGTGGGCCACGGGCACGACCGAGCCGGCCGCGCCGATGCTGGTGCGCACCGACGGCACCGCGGCACTCCAGGTGCCCGGCGGCGTCAGCCTGGGTGGGTACCTGTCCGGCAGCGCCACCTCGCCGGTGGACGTGCGGTTCACCGAGGTGCGGGTCACGCCCGTCGCCTGACCGCACGCCCGCCCCACGGCCACCCGTCCCGGACCTCGTCCGGGGTGGGTGGCCGTGGGCCGTTCCGGGCTGCCTCCATGGGGTGACGGTCGAGTCCGGCCTGGCCCGTCCGGGCAGGTCAGCGGGGAGGATGGACGGGTGTCGGCCCTGCTGCGTCTCCTGAGGCGTCCGGCTGCCGGTGCCCTGGTGGGGCAGGCAGGCCAGGCGGTCGCCGGGCTCGCCCTGCAGGTCGTCGCCGCCCGGGAGCTCGGCGCGGCGGGCCTGGCCACCTTCTCGCTGGTGTACGGGGCCATGGTCCTGGCCACCGCGGTCTGCAGCGGCCTCGTCGGGGACTCGCTCACCGTGCTGGACCGGCAGCGCCCGGACATCCGCGCGGGCCTGCACGTCGGCGCCGTCGTCGTGTCCGCGGTCGCGGCCCTGGCCGGCGGGGTGCTCGCGCTCGCCACGGACGTGGTCCCGGCCTGGATCGCGCCGCTGCTCGGGCTGGCGACGGCGGCCTTCATCCTCGAGGACACCCTGCGGCGGCTGCTCATGGCGGCCGGCCGGTTCTGGTCGCTGACGCTCGTCGACGGCAGCGCCCTGGTGCTCGGTCTCGGCGTGCTCGCCGGAGCGGCCACCTCCGGACCGCTCACCCTGGCCTCGTTCGTGCTCGCCGTGCTGGTCGGTCAGACGGGCGCCGCCGCCGTCGCCTGGGCGCTGCTCCCGGTCCACGAGCGCCCGCGCGGCCCCTGGCGCCGTCCGGCGCTGGCCGAGGTCGCCGCCTTCGGCACGTGGCGGGCGCTGGCCCAGACCGTCCGGCCGGCGATGCTGACCCTGCTGCGCATCCTGGTCATCGGGGTGGCGGGCGCGGCGGCCTACGGGCCGCTCGAGGTCGCCCGCGTCTACACCGCACCCACGCTCGTCCTCGTGGCGGGCATGGGTTCGTTCCTGCTCCCGCACTTCGTCGGTCTGCGGCCGCTGGGCGCTGCCGCGAGCCTGCGGTCCGCCGACCGCGCGGCGCTCGGGCTCACGCTGGGCGTCGCGGGGATCGGGCTGGTTGCGCTCGCCGCGCTCCCGTGGCTCGGCCCGCTGATGACCGGTGGCGGCTACGACGTCCCCACGGGTGCGGTCGCCGGCTGGTCGGTGTACGCGGCGGCCAGCGCCACCCTGCTGCCCTACTCCTCGCTGGCCTCCGTCCACGGGCACCAGCGCCGCGTCCTGGCGTTCCGGTCGCTGGAGTTCGCCTCGCTGCTGGCGGTCCTGGTGCTGCTGCTGGCGGGGGGTGACGGCGGTGCGTCCTGGACCCCGCTGGCCCTGTCCCTCGGCCCGGTGCTGACCGCCCTGGCCGTGCGGCAGGCGGTGCTGGCGCCGGAGGAGCAGAGCACCGGGGCCCTTCCCGTGCCGCTGGCGGCCGTGCGATGACCACCAGCACGCCCGGCACCCCGGCGACGCAGTCCGTCGGCCAGGCGCTCACCGCGGCCCTCGCCGTCGACGCGGCCGCCGGACGAGGCGGCGAGCGCGCGCCCGGGCGGACGTCCGCGTGGATCGCGGCGCCCCGGCGCGTGCGCCTGATAGCGCTGCTGGTCGTGGTCGGCGCCGTGAGCTGGCGCCGTGGCGAGTACTTCTCCGGTTCCCTGGACCCCGTCGTCCTCGCGAAGGCCGCGGTCAGCCTGCTCGCCCTCGCTCTCGCCCTGCTCCTGGCGCAGTCCGGGCCGCGCCGCCGGGTGGGCACCGGCACCATGTGGTGGCTCGGGGGTCTGCTGGGCTGCTCGGTCCTCGGGGCGGTGACCGCCGGCGACGCGCTCGCCGGCGGCGTGGTGGCCGTCCGGGTCACCCTGGTCGCGGTCACCGTCTTCCTGCTCCTGCGGGCCGCGCCGGGGACGCAGGTGCTGACCGGCATCGCCTGGGCGTGCGGCGTGACGGCCGCGGTCGCGGCCGTCACCGGCGCCCCCAGCTTCGTCGCGGACGGGCGGCTCGCCGGCGGAGTGCCGGCGATCGATCCCAACGACCTGGCACTGCTCGCCGGCGTCGCCGTCGTGGCCCTCGCGTGGCGGCTCGTCCTCGACGAGCTGAGCGCGGCGTCGCTGCTGGCCAGCGTGTTCCTGCTCGGGGTCGTCTGGGCAACCGGGTCCCGTACCGGACTGCTGATGCTCCTCGGCGCCGTGGCGATCGTGGTCGTGCGCATCCGCCGCCCGCGGGTGGGCCTCGTGGTGGCCTCGCTCGTCCTCTCCGCGACGGCCGTGGTGGCCGTAGTGGCCACCGGGGTGATCGCGGGCTTCGCGGCCCGCGGCGGTGACGGGTCGAGCACCTTGGACTCCCGCTTCATCGCCTGGCGGGCGTCACTGACGTGGGCCGACTCGAGCTGGCAGCAGTTCTTCGGCGGCGGCCTGTCGAGGAAGATCATCCGGGTACGGGGTCAGTACTGGGACACCCAGCCGCTGGACAGCAGCTGGGTCTCCGTGCTGGTGCAGGCGGGCGTCGTCGGGCTGGTCCTGGCCGCCCTCTGGGTGCTGTGGGTGCTGCGGGGCGCGGGCCGTGCTCCGCGCTCGCACCGCGTCCTCTTCCAGGGCCTGCTGCTCTTCGTGGTCGGCCGGAGCGTCCTGGAGAGCGGGCTGTTCGACGCCACCCCGGCCCTGCTCGTCCTCGTCGCGGTCTCGCTGCTCGCCGAAGGTGGTTCGCGGCGTCGGCTGCAGGACGAGGAAC
>Ga0210040_10011414_pt1 | contig 10055 bp, 10 predicted proteins | sample CryGeyCG12114_NA_FD_185462 | JGI IMG/M metagenome (GOLD analysis project Ga0210040, IMG submission 185462) | Groundwater microbial communities from aquifer - Crystal Geyser CG19_WC_8/21/14_NA (SPAdes) (version 2) | ecosystem: Environmental > Aquatic > Deep subsurface > Groundwater | place: USA...
CCCGCCGATCGCCTGACCGCGTCGCTCGGCAAAGACCTGCCCGTTCGCCAGCCGCACAGATCGCGCCAGGTGCTGCGGTTCGTCGGGTGCCTGAAACGGCGGGGTGATGAAGCAGAATGCCAGGCACGCGAGCGCGATGACGCCCAAGAGCAATCTATGGAGGGAAGGCAGTGGAGTGCTCGTCACTTCAATGTTCCGGAAAGGCTTGTCGCCCCGCCAAACGGCGCACGACAACACCGGCCAACCCGGTGATCAGGCTCGCCGGCCGCCAGCCCAGCTTGGCGCGCAGCAGTTCAATGGACCGGCGGTGAACCCGACGAGTCTTCAACCAGTTGCGCGCCAAAATGTAAGCGAAGCCCCGTCGGAAACCGGAGATCTGGCTGCGCACAAATTCGCGGTCACGCGCGTTCAAGGCGACACTCTGTTCAACGCGGGTCCAGAGCAGCAGGCTCATGGCAAAGCGCATCGGCGCGTCCGGATGATTCCAAGAAAGTGCCGAATGGTAGATGTTGACGCCCTCCCCACAATCGGTGCCGACTTCATCGGAAAGGCGCACACTGCGCGCCCGGGTCGCAGCTTGCAGCATGAAGAGGAGGTCCTCACCAAGGCTGCGAAGGTCGGTGTCGAAACGCAACGTGCCCATCGTTTCCGACCGCAGGACGATCGTGGATGTCTGTGCAAGGCAATCCCTGAGGAACGGCTGCAGCACGTCGGCTGGTCGCACCGTCAACCGATCAAGGCTGTCCAGGCTGATCACACCACGTTCGATCCATCGCGCAAGACGGCGGTCGTGCTCCATATAGCTCGCCGCGCCATATTGCGTTCGGATATGATCGTCGAAGAAGAAGTCGCCGTCGTCGCTCAAGGCCTCGAGCGCGCGGGCGAGATGGCAAGGCGCCCAGCGATCATCTGAATCCAGAAAGGACACGAAGTCGCAGCCGAGTGCCGCCGCGTGTTCGAGACCTCGGTTGCGTGCGGCACCAGGTCCAGCATTGTCCTGATGGAGGATGCGCAGGGTCGCAAAAGCCGGCAGCACCAGAGTCGCGAGGTCGGCCTCGGCGCTGACCGGCGAACTGTCGTCGACGATGATGATCTTGACTGCAGTGTCGGTATCCAACGCCTGCGCCCTGACCGACTCGACCGCGCGAAGAAGGATCCCGCGTTGGCGCTGATAGTAGGGGATGATGACGCCGACCGTCCGTGTATGGATCATGCCGCCAACATCCTGCGGCGGATCCTCAGAAGGCGCGGAACGGCGGCGACCAGCATCGCCCACAGCGACGGTCCTTCGCGCGCGATCGCACCCACCGCACTTACCGCGTGGGCCGGCGACCGCATCAGCCGTCGCGCGAGCGCGAAAGCGATCTCGTCTGCCGCCTGACGCCGGTGACGCGAGTTGATGGCCGCCTGCTCAGCGTCAAGCGTAAACCTCGAGGCGACCAGCGAGCGAAAGTGGAATGCGTCGATCAGGCGTGGGATGAAGCCGGCGGAATCCCACGGCAGCGCTTCACGATACACGGAGACGCCACGTCCCCTGGAGCCCATGATGGCGAAGTTAAACGCGAAGGGGACACGCCGCTCTGCGATCGTTAGCCAGAACAGATGATCCTCCCCTGTCCGTTGCATCGTCTCGTCGAAGCGAACGTCCGGAAAGTCGGCGAGCGAATACACGACCTGCGACGTGTGAGGCACACATTCGTCGAGAAGGACGGAGAAGACCTCGCCGGCGGCGATCACGCCGGCATCAGCGGCAGAGCGCTTCCTCATCGCCTCGAAATAGGAGAAGGAGGGGACGTCATCGTGCATGCTGTTGGCGAAGTAGAACGGTGCCTCACTTAGACCTGCGAGCGCCGCAGCAAGGTGCTCAGGAGCCCAATGATCATCTGAGTCCAGCAGCGCGACGTAACCGCATCCGAGAGCCGCCGCTCGCTCAATCCCGGCGTTACGTGCCGAGCCCGGACCGCCGTTCGGCTGACGCAGCACTTCGATCTCCAGCCCATTCGGCCTCTCGATCTCGGCCAGTTCGCCGGACGGAGACAGTGGGGAGGTGTCGTCGACCACGATCACGTGCACCGTGGCGCGAGGCGTTGGAGACTCCCCGTTGAGCAGTGTTTGCGCGGCGACGCTCCGCAGCGCGGTCTGCAGCAGTCCAGACTGTTGCTGGAAGAAGGGGATCACCACAGCGACCTTCGGCGGACCGTCGTTGCCCATCGCGCCGCTCAATCCACGTTCGTGCGACCGAGCCGCCGGATGCTTGCTGGCGAGTCGCCGAAGCGGCGAAACAGGTAATCGCGCCAGGCGACGAACGTCGCTCGACGGGTTGCATCAAGTCGGCGTCGTCTCGCCAGACTATGCAGGTCCTGGCTGAAACCACGCGAGAACCAGCGCAAGTCGCCTCTCAAGCCCCGAGCCCAGAGGTGCAGTCCAGCGTGCTTTTCCCAAAACAGCAAGCGATTACGTTGAAGGAAGTAGGCTTGGAGCGGCGACGTTGCGGAACCCAGCGATGCGCTTCCGACATGATCGACTACCGCGTCCCGCACAACCAGGCAGCGGCTCCCGATGGCGCGTGCACGATAGCACCAGTCCGTTTCTTCGTAGGTGAGGAAGAACCGCTCGTCGAAGAGTCCGACGCGCTCGAACAGACCAGCACCGGCGAAAAGTGCCGCACCGAAAATGAAGTCGCTTTCAATCAGTGGCTGCGAAAGTTCAGCACTGTCTGCAGCTTCCGTGAACCAGATCGGACCGCCAACCTCAGGGCCACGCCGGCTGCCGAAAAACTGAAGCGCGCCGCCATCGGTGAAACGCACCAGCGCGCCAAGCACTGCGTCAGGAGTTTCGCGATGCGCGTCGACCAGCGTGCCGAGCGTCTCGGGGCGCACGGTCGCATCGCTGTTGAGCAGGAAGACTGCGTCCGCATCGTCTTCCAGCGCCGCTCGGACGCCGAGATTACAGCCGCCGGCAAACCCCAGGTTGGTTCCGCTCTGAACCAGCCGGAGCCTTGGAGAAAGGCCTTGGAGCCGTTCGACGGAGTCGTCGCTCGAGGCATTGTCGACGACGATCAGCGACCAACGGTCGTAGGTGGACCTCTCCAATGAAGCGAGTGCCGCCTCGGTGTGTCTCCAGCCGTTCCAATTGACCACGATCGCGGCAACATGCGGTTCTAATGGGGACGGCTGAACGTCACTCATGGATCTTAACTTCCGCGCGCAGTGCGAGCGCGCTCCAGCAGCGGAGTCCACCAGCCCTCGTTGCCAAGATACCACGCCAGCGTCTCGGCGAAGCCGGTGGGGAAATCGCGCAGCGGTTCGTAGCCAAGCTCGCTGCGCGCCTTCGTTTCGTCGATCGCATAGCGCCGATCGTGACCCGGGCGGTCGGTGACGTAGGTCTTGAGCTCGGCGGTGCTGCCGCCGCGTGCCGCCGGTGCTTCGGGGAAGCGCTCGGCCAACGCCGGGTTGGCGGCGAACGCGGCGTCGACCCCACGGCAGATCTCCTCCACCACGGTCAGGTTGGGCAGCTCCTGCCCACCACCGATGTTGTAGGTTTCGCCCGTCCGGCCCTTGGCGATCACTAGCTCGATCCCGCGGCAATGATCCTCGACGTGCAGCCAGTCGCGCACGTTCATGCCGTCGCCGTAGATCGGCAGTCCGCGCCCCGACAGGGCGTTCAGCGTGAACAGCGGGATCAGCTTCTCGGGAAACTGATAGGGGCCGTAGTTGTTCGAGCAGTTGCTCGTCGTGGTGTCGAGCCCGAAGGTGTGATGATAGGCGCGGACGAGGTGGTCCGAGCCCGCCTTCGAAGCTGAATAGGGCGAATTAGGCTGGTAGGCCGTGGTCTCGCTGAACGCGGGATCGGACGGGCCGAGCGAGCCATATACCTCATCGGTTGACACATGGTGGAAACGATGGGGCTTACCGCCGCCGTCGAGCCAGTGCTTCTTCGCGGCCATGAGCAAGCTGTGGGTGCCGACGACGTTGGTCTGCACGAATGCATCGGGCCCCGTGATCGAGCGATCGACGTGGCTTTCGGCGGCGAAATGCACGATCGTGTCGATATCGTGATCGGCCATCAGCCGGTCGACCAGTGCGGTGTCGCAGATGTCGCCTTCGATCAGCTCGACGCCGTCCAGGCCGTCGAGGTTCGCCGGATTGCCGGCATAGGTCAGCGCGTCGAGCACGACGATCGCGTCGTCGGAATGCTCCGTGCGCCAGTGGTGCACGAAGTTCGCGCCGATGAACCCGGCACCGCCGGTGACGAGCAGTCTAGCCATTCGCTTTGATCTCGCTGAGCATGACGCGCAGGTTCACGCGCCAATGGGGCGGCGCATAGCCAAGCGCCGCAATCGTCTTCGACTTGTCGAGCACCGAATAATGCGGCCGCCGGGCCGGGGTCGGATAATCGTCGGTACGGATCGGGACGACCGGCACCGCGCGGGTCAGCAGCCCCAGCTCGAGCGCCTCTTCCTGAATCGCCACGGCGAAGTCGTACCAGCTTGCGACGCCTGAATCGGTGTAGTGATAGATGCCGTTGCGGTCCTGAGCCGCCAGCTCCCACATCGCGGTCGCGAGACCGGGAGCATAGGTCGGCGTGCCGATCTGGTCGGCGACAACCCGCACCTCGTCGCGCTCGGCCATCACCCGCAGCATCGTGCGCACGAAATTGCCCCCGGTCGGTGCATAGACCCAGGCCGTGCGCAGGATGAGCGCGTTGCCGCCCGCCTGCCATTCGCCCTCGCGCTTGGTCCGGCCATAGACGCTGACGGGCACGGGGCGCTCGTCGGGGGTATAGGGGACGCCCAACAGCCCTTCGAATACGAAGTCGGTCGAGACGTGGACCAGTCGTGCGCCGATCGCCGTCGCAGCCTGCGACAGATAACCGACCGCGGTGGCGTTGACCGCGAGTGCCGGCGCCTCGTCCGTCTCGGCGCGGTCGACCGCGGTATAGGCGGCGGCGTTGAAGATCACATCGGGCGCATCGTCGCGGACGAAGGCGTCGACCGCGGCCTGATCGGTGATGTCGAGCACGTCCATGTCGATGGCGGTCACCCGCGCATCCGCCGGGGCCGCGCGCTGGAGCGCGGTGCCGAGCTGGCCCTTCGACCCGGTGATGAGCGCCTTCATGCGAAGGTCTTTACGTCGGCCAGAGGATGGCCATCCGCATCCTTGCCGGCGAGCAGCGGTTCGATGCCGTCCAGGGGCCAATCGATGCCGACCGCCGGATCGTTCCACAGCAGCGAATGCTCGTTCGCGGGCGCGTAGAAGGCGGTGCATTTGTAAAGGAACTCGGTGCCGTCCTCCAGGCTGAGAAAGCCGTGCGCGAACCCCGGCGGCACCCATAGCATCCGCTTGTTGGCCGCGCTCAGCTCATAGCCCACCCACCGGCCGAAGGTGGGCGACGAGCGGCGCAGGTCGACCGCGACGTCGTAGACCGCGCCCGCCACCACGCGCACCAGCTTTCCCTGCGGATCGGGGTTCTGGTAATGCAGCCCGCGCAGCACGCCCTTTGCCGACTTGCTGTGGTTGTCCTGGACGAAGGCGAGATCGAGGCCCGCATCGGCGAAGCGCTGCGCGTTCCAGCTCTCGTAGAAAAAGCCGCGGTCGTCGCCGAAGACCCGCGGCTCGATCAGCAGGACGCCGGGAAGCGCTGTCTCGATCACGTTCACAGTGGATTCGCCTCGCCCGAAAGCAGCTGCATCAGATAATCGCCATAGCCGCTTTTGCGCAGCGGCGCAGCCACGCGCTCCAGCCCGGCGTCGTCGATGAAGCCGCCCCGCCACGCGATCTCCTCGGGGCAGCAGATCTTGAGCCCCTGTCGGTTTTCGGTCACCTGGACATATTGCGCCGCGTCGATCAGCGAGCCGTGCGTGCCGGTGTCGAGCCAGGCATAGCCGCGGCCCATGATCTCGACACGAAGGTCGCCGGCCTCGAGGTACTTGCGGTTGAGATCGGTGATCTCGAGCTCGCCGCGCGGGCTCGGCTGGATGGCGTGGGCGTATTCGACCGCGCGCCCGTCGTAGAAATAGAGCCCGGTCACCGCATAGTTCGAGCGGGGACTGGCGGGCTTTTCCTCGATCGTCTCGGCACGGCCGTCCGCGTCGAACGAGACCACGCCGTACGCGGTCGGATCCTTGACGTAGTAGCCGAACACGGTGGCGCCGTTCGGCCGGGCGTCGGCACTGACCAGCAGGTCCGTCAGGCCGTGGCCATAGAAGATGTTGTCGCCCAGCACGAGCGCCGAGGGGCCGTCACCGACGAAGTCCGCGCCGATGTGATACGCCTGGGCGAGCCCGCCCGGGTGCGGCTGGGTCGCATAGGTGAGCGCAAGACCCCAGTCGCTGCCGTCGCCGAGCAGCGCCTGGAACGCAGCCTTGTCGCCGGGCGTGGTGATGATCATGATCTCGCGGATGCCGGCGAGCATCAGCACCGACAGCGGATAATAGATCATCGGCTTGTCGTAGACCGGCATCAGCTGCTTCGACACCGCCTTGGTCAGCGGATACAGCCGCGTTCCTGACCCACCGGCCAGGATAATTCCTTTTCGCACTTGCCGTCTCCGTCCGTTCCAAGCGGTACTATCGACGATTGCGCGTTGCAGCAAGAAAACGGAAGCGGCACGCGGGCACGTGTCCGACACCGGAACGTTAACCATTCCGTCGCCAGGATGCGCGGCGCTGCTGCACCAGCCGGTGAAAAGGGATCGATGGCGACGATGAACGACGACGCGATCAGGACAGCGGCGCGAGTGTGCTTCTTCGCGCACTACCACCCGCGCGCCATCGTCGCCGACTATGTGCTGCGCTACCTGAAGGCGCTCCGCGACGCCGGCTTCGCCGTGGTCGTGCTGTCGACCGCCGAGCTGCCCCACGCCGAGCAGGCGAAGCTCGCGAACGCCTGCGCTCGGCTCATCATGCGCGAGAACGTCGGACTCGACTTCGGTGGCTGGATCGAGGCGTTCAGGCGCTTCATGCCGCTCAAGGCCGAATTGCTGCTGCTTGCCAACGACAGCGTCTATGGCCCGGTCGGCGACCTGGGCGACTTCATCGACCGGCTGACGGCCACCCCGGCCGATTTCTACGGTGCGGTCGAGAGCTGGGAAGGCGGTGCGCATCTGCAGAGCTGGTTCCTGCTGCTGCGACCCGCGGCCTATGGTTCGGAGGCGTTCCGCGCGATCATGGCGCGGCCGATCCCGTCCGACATGCTCAAGCTGGAGATCATCGATCGGTACGAACGCCGCCTGACCCACGCACTCGGCGGCGCGGGGCTGCGCCACTATGCCGCCTACACACCGCACCACGACAGCCCGGTGGCGGGTGCGCTGTGTTTCAACCCAATGCAGTATCTGTGGAAGACGCTGGTCACCCGCTATGGCGTACCCTTCATCAAGATCGAGTTGCTTCGAGACAATCCGCACAACGTCGCCAGCGTGCATGGGTGGCGCCGGTTGGTACGTCGTCGCGCGCCCGCACTGGTGCGGCTCATCGAAACCGACTTAATCTTGCGAAACGCGCGCGCCATGCCCACCGTGCGGCAACGCTTTGCGGATTCGGCGGCGAACCACCATCCGCTGTTACGGCCCGAGCTTCAGCCGCTGATCGTCGCCGAAGCGGTTCTGTCTGGCGTGCAGGCGCGGCGAGTGATCGGCTGGCTCTACCGCGCGACGGTCCGCATCGGTACGTCCGTGCGGCGGCGGCTAGCGCCCATGCGGTGACGCCGCCGCTGCTGCCGCGGCAGTCCGGTCCCGCTCCGCGCGTCCGCTGACCCAGGCGTAGCGCTGCGCATAGGCGGCACGCACCGGGGCGCTGAGCGAGGGTTGGGTCAGTACGTCGATGTGGGCGCGGAAACGCTGAAGATCGTCGGGAGAGCCGGCCCGGGATGCCAGCGTGTCAACGATGAGATCGCGAAGGCCGCCATCCGATCGCAGGGCGCGCCACGGCGAGAACCAGACCAGTTGGCATCGGTTCGCAAGCATGAGAAAGTCGCGCTGCAGGCTGCGATCGAGACGGCGCGAGCGGCCCAGATAGTCGAACAGGTCCATCTGCTTGATCCGCGCCGCCGTCCGGAACATGAAAATCAGGCTGAGGCTGGAGCGTGACAGAGGGCGCGTGGCGCGCGCTTGGTGGAAGATGTTGTGCTGATTGCCGCTGTGCAGCCGGTGCAGCACCACCGCGTCGTCTCGGTACTTCAGGCTGCCCGCCAACGCGGCCTCCGCGCCGATCAGCCAGTCAAACGGCAGGCGCTGGAACAACGCCTCCGGGACCACCGCGTCGCGGCGCACCACCATCGCATGAGCGGAGTACATCGGTGCGATCAGCGCTGTCAGCCGGTCATCCACGGCGGGCGTGTGTCCCAGCGATTCCAGAAGGGTCCGGTGGAGCCGCTCGCCGCCAGCGCCGATCAGCTCGGACCGGGCGAACACGACCTGCCGGTCGCCCAGCGCCTCGAACAGCTTTTCGTTGCGGTCCGGCGCCCAGCGGTCGTCCTGGTCCGAGATCGCGATGAACTCACCGCGCGCGTGCTCGAGCAGCTCGACGAGGCGGCCGTTCTGGCCGCGGTTCCCCTGCGACGGGATGACGGCGATGCGGCGATCCCGCGCGGCGAAGCGCTCGAGCACCGCCACCGTGCCGTCGGCGGAGCCGTCATCGATTGCGATCAACTCGAAGTCGGGGTCGGTTTGCGCCAGAATCGATTCGAGCTGTTCGGCCAGGAAACGTTCGCCGTTGTAGGTCGGCAGCAGGATCGACAGCTTGGGCAAAGGTGAACCTCTTATCGCGAATTGTGGCATGGATCGCTAGCGGGCGCGTACGAGCCGCAGGCGGCGCTGTACCTCTTCACGAACGGGACGGCTGAACGCCGGCCGCGTCAGGATCGCCACATGATTGTCGAACCGTGCCAGATCGCGCGCCGATCCGGCAAGCGGCGCGAGCGTATCGACAATCGTTCTCCGCACCGCCGCCGAGTCGAGACGCAGCGTGCGCCATTCTGAGAACCACGCGGTATGGCAATCGATCGCCAGCGCCCGCATCGCCGTCCGCCATGTCCTGCCGATGCGTTGCGACCGGCCCAGAAAATCGAATGTCGCCCACATCCGCAGCCTCAACGGTTGCCGGAACAGAAGGATGTAGCGCAGGTCGGAGGACGAGATCGATGTCGACAGCGTGACGTTGTGGAAGTTGTTGCACTGGTTGTCCGCGTGCTGGCGATGGAACACCACCGCCTCGTCGCAATAGGCAAATCCGTCGATCAGCAGCGCCTCGAGCGCGATCAGCCAGTCGAACGGGAGCGTGTTGAAGAAGGCCTCGTGGCTCACGGCGTTGCGGCGCAGGATCATGGCGTGCGCCGAAAACAGCGGCTGGATGAAGGCCAGCAACCGGTCGTCCGGCCGGGGGTGGATGTCGAACGTGTCGAGCAGGCTCATGCCGCGCGGCGTGCCGGTCGCATCCGTCAGTTCGGACCGGCCGAACGCCATCGTGCGCGCGCCCAGCGCGTCGAACAGCTTTTCGTTGCGATCCGCGGCCCAGCGATCGTCCTGATCGGCAACGGCAATGAATTCACCCCGGGCATGGCCGAGCAACTCGATCAGTCGAGCGTTCTGCCCGCTGTTTCCCTCCGACGGGATGACATGGATGCGATCGTCCTGCACCGCAAAGCGCCGAAGCACGTCCAGCGTCGCATCCCCAGAGCCGTCGTCGATCGCCAGCAGTTCCAGATCGGGATCGGTCTGCGCCAGGATGGAGTCAAGCTGTTCGGGAAGGAAGCGCTCGCCGTTATAGGTGGGAAGCAGAATGGAGAGCTTTGGCACGTCGGGGTCTCTCGATCAGTCGCCCCGGTCCGAACGCGACGGTGGCAGCACGGTCTTATCCTCGGCTTCCGATACTGGCGATTGCTAATTGCTCAGGGCGGGCTACCGTTGCCGCACGGGAGCTACCGAGGGTAAAGGCGATGGCAGGGGGCTTGTGGCAAACACCGCCGATCCGCGTCGCCGTGGTCACTGCCGTGGGTGCGGCGGGTCTGACCGTGCCGGCACTGCGCAACGGCTTCCCGCTCATCTTTCCCGACAGC
>Ga0210040_10011416_pt1 | contig 10054 bp, 8 predicted proteins | sample CryGeyCG12114_NA_FD_185462 | JGI IMG/M metagenome (GOLD analysis project Ga0210040, IMG submission 185462) | Groundwater microbial communities from aquifer - Crystal Geyser CG19_WC_8/21/14_NA (SPAdes) (version 2) | ecosystem: Environmental > Aquatic > Deep subsurface > Groundwater | place: USA...
CCCTTCTCAACTACCTGGACGTCGTCTACGACGGCGAGCCCGGACCCGCGGAGAGCTTTCCGACCATCTTCAGTCAGGCGTGCAACGACCTTCTTGATCTGTTGGCTGCGGTCATCGCCGGCCATGGCCGCCCAGCGATGCGGGCCGCGCGAGCGGTGTTCGAGTCGGCGATCGCCTTGCTCGACGTCACCACGGACGGCAGCGCGGACAAGCGGTACATGGACCATCTGTGGGTCACCGCCTATCTGGAGTCCGGCCTGTCACTCGGGGAAGACTTGCTAACGCCGGGAGAGCGGGCCGCTGAGGAAGATCGTCGCCGGCGCTATCGGGCAAGCGCCCAGGAGGCGTACGCGGAGCTGGTGTCGGATAAGGGCTACGGCAAACGTTTCGTCAACGGGTGGGCCCGAGGCGACCTCGCGGCCCGCGCCCGGGCGCATGGTCACGAGCATCTGTACGCGCCATACAAGGTGGCATCCGGCGTCATCCACGCCGGTGCCGGTGGCGGCTACGGCACCGAGAACCTGATCAGTGGTCGACAGATCGTCCGCACCGGACCGGCATTGGCTATCTGCCCTCTGGCCGCGATCTATGGGCTCAGGAGCTTCCGCCTCCTGGTTCCTGCCCGAGAGCAGGATGCTGGTCACCCGTTGACGATCCTGCTGATCGATGCCATGAGTCACTTGGAGGGGGCGTGGCCTGCCTATCGCCGGGCCATGATGGAGCTAGACGCACGCTTGTGGCCCACCAATCCGCCAGAGCAAGGTCTAGTTGCCGTGGCTCGGGTATCGGTTGATGGATCCGTGGCCTGGTACGTCGCGAACCAGCGAAGCAAGCGCCTTGCCCCCACCAGCGCTCCCGCGCAGCTCCCGGTGGGCTTCAACCTTCTCGTACGAGCTACCAAGGAGGTCGGCGGTCCCCCTGGAGCCTCCGCCTTCTTCATGATCGATGGAGTGCTGGCGACCGTGCCAGCTGAGCCAACTTGGACGGAGCTAGAAGAACTGGCGTCCGGCGCGATCATGATGCGCGTTGAACTGCCTGACGACCGCACTTGAGACTCAGCGTCCACGAGCAGAAAGGAGCCTGACCACCATCCCCCAGCCGCGCACCGGCCGGCCCGCTGCGGGGGCCACCGTCGCGCGAAAGCAGTCGACTCTGGCGGGGTCTCACGACTTGACCGTCCACGACGCGCAGATGCGTACCCACTCCCCGCCGCCTCGGTCTGCCGGCCCCGGCGCGCAGGTAGACAACCACCGCTACATCGCCGTCCAAGCACTGCACTCCGCAGCTGCGCACCGGGCAGGCCGCCTCAACGCACCTGGAAGTCAGTCCCTGTAGTCGTGGCAGTGAACTCGTCGAGCCGGACTGTGACCGTCAGCGTCCAGGTGCCCTTCGTGGGGATGGACATGTCCTCACTGATCGAGTGCCCGGGTCCCGCTGGCTGCAGGTCCACGGGAAGAGGCCCGATCTCTTGTGCCGACGCGGTCAACGACACACGGAGGTCCTGCGCCTGCGTCAGCTGGTTCGCTTCATCGAAGAGGTAGAGGTGGAGCGTGTTGGTCCCTGTGGCAGCCGGATCAATGGACAGCTGGACCTGCCCCAGACCTGTCGCACCGCTGGAGGTCGTGAGCGGAAGCGTGACGTCGACGGGCTGCGCGACGGCGGACTTGGCCGGCGGAGTCCCGACGAGGACGGCGGAAAGGGCCAGGATCAACGCGACCACTGCGGCCTCGACGAGGACGGACCGACGCAGGACGCGCTGTTGCTGCTCGGACGGTGGGACGCCGACAACTCGATTGTCGGGCGGGGCGTCCGACTCGGCTGCCGCGGAGGCTGCCGCCCGTGCGCGACAGGCCCCGGCCCCGGTCTCGTCGAGCAGCACGCCCGCCAACGGCGTCCGGACACCTATAGTCATCGGTTTAGGGGTCGCCCCGACCAGCGGTCAGTTCAGCACCTGCTTCGAGACACGCTGGGGTGTCATGCACAAGGGCCTGGACATCGCTGCGCCGATCGGCACACCGATCTACGCACCGGTGGCCGGCCGAGTGATTCGGGCGGGCAGCGCAACCGGCTATGGCCTCGCCGTGTACATCCAGCACGACGACGGCTCCGTCAGCGTCTATGGACACATCGACGACTTCTTCGTGACGGCCGGCGAACGGATCTCTGCCGGGCAACTGATCGCTGAGGTCGGCAACCGAGGCCAGTCGACCGGCCCTCACCTGCACTTCCAGGTCAACACGACGGACTACACGCCGGGGCGGTCAACCCGGTGACCTGGCTGGCCCAGTACGGGGTGTCCATGGGCGGCCGCTGCCGTTAACGACCCTGCGCTGGCGGAACCTCCACGAGAGCCATCAATCCGCGACGTTCGCCACTCCACGATGATCGGCAGCGTCCATTTTAGATGGCCATTCATCGCGATCCGATGTCGACACATCACGGGCGTCTTATTGGTCGAAATCCTCAATGATTGGTTCTACTATCCCGCCACACGTGCGGGTTGCCAAGCCGCGCCGGTCGACGAAACCGCGACGGTGGACTCGACAACAAACCCTCCAACCGCAAGCCGGCTGACGCTCGAGCCGCCGCTACCGCCGACTCAGGTCGTCCTGCCAAGCCGCTCATCGCCGTCAGCCACGTTCCCCGGCGCGCAGTGAGCACAGCACTGCCAGCCGCTGGCGAACGTCGTCGACCGCTCGGGAGGCTGCCAGATTGATCGCCTCCTCCACTCCTAATCCTGCGTTGAGACACAGCGGGGCCAGGTCGAGCGGACGAAGCCCACCCCGCCACATGTGGCGGACCAGCCCGAGATGCCGGACCGCCGACGACGGGATGTAGCCGATGTCGCTGGTCTCCATCCATCTCGCGGAATGGGCGGCGCTCTCATGCCAATGCGTCACACTGAGGTACCAGGCGTCGCCCCAGGGGTCTTTCAGTACGGACAGGCGCGTGGTCTCCTCGATGGATTCATCCGCTGTCGTGACCCATCCGGCCACTGGGAAGTGACCTCGTCCACCTTCTTCCAGCAGCAGGGCACCTATGCGCTGCAGGTCTCGCGTGGTCATGGTCAGGTTGAACGGGCGCCACCCGCTACGGCCGAACAACGGCGCTTGGCACCGTTCCGAGACTCTGACTGTCTCACCGTCGGGGGAGAAGTCCAGGCCGATCGACCGCAGGTCGTCGTGGATGTTCACGCTGCCGCCTCCGCAGTGGGCTTGGCCGTGGGCTGAGCCGAGTCGGCGGACCCGCCCAGGTCGACCACCCAGTCCAGGCCACGGGTCGGGAGCCTGACCTCGTCCCGCTCGAAGGGGGCCTCCTCGCCCCTGTTGGTCATGAAGCCCCAGTCGAAGCGTGGAAGGGATGCCACGACGGGAGGCCCCCAGGGGGTCATCAGGTCTGCCCGGTAGTGGACGCGCACGGGTACTTCGCATCGTCCGGGCACATGGGCGGCCGTGATGACCACCGTCGACGCTTCAGCCAGAGCGCGCGGACCCGGGTCGTCCTTGCTGTCGGCCACCCACACCGCGACAGTGGGGGCCTCCAGCCGAGCCGTAGCGAAGTCCCGCAACTCCGCCGCCCACGACCGGGCAAGCGATCGGTGGGCTTCCGCCGACGGAACTGCACCGTGCTCGTGACTCCCGCCGCCCGCGACGCGGGCGGCTCGTGCGTATGGATGCGCACCCTCGGCATTGTCCAAGACGGCCAGCGCCGGCCCGTACTGCGCTTCGTGCTCCTCCAAGCCCCCTCGCAATGCGCCGAGCGTGCTGTCGACACCATCGACTCGTCCGGCAACGCCGCGATAGAGCGGAGCAGGCACGCCGTGTTCGTCGACTTCGGGAACGTCGAGAACGTGCAGGTACATGTCGGTGAGGTCGTAGATTCCGTCAAGGGGGCCGTAGACGTATGGCGCTTCTGCGTATGTGTAGACGACCGGTCGACACAGGTCGATCGTGTCCAGGCAGACTTGGCCGACCAGTGTCGACCAAGGGCCGTACTGGATGCCCCCCTGCGGTGACATGAGAATGGTGATGAGCGTGCCGACCGGCAGGCCTCGGGGCAACACCTGAGCCAGCGCCCGACTGGGCCAGTGTGTGGAAGATTCGAGAGTCACCGTTGTGGCATCGGCGCGTCTGGCGATGACTGGATGCCCGGGGACAAGTTTCTTTTCGCCGACCAGGACTCCCTGCGACTGCGCGACTCAGAGGCTGGGGATTGCGTCACTGTAGCAATGGGTGGATCACAGAGTGGGCTACTGACATGGACCACCATGCCCACAGCACGGACGCATCGCCTCCGATCGGTTCCACCCCTCGGGCAGGCCCGGAGGTGTCCGTCGCCTGGCGACTCGCCGGCCAGTCGCCCCCGGATCACCCGTTCGGGATCGAAAGTCACCTGATCGGGTGGCCCAGTTTGGGCGAGTGGCGCTTCTGGGCTGCCGATGGCACCGCCCATGACCACGAAGAATCGTCCGGACACGTCCGAACCGCTAGCCGACACGCCGCGGATTCGTGTAGCGTATTCGCTACACGACCCCGCGCCACGACTCTGGGCGCCCGCCCCGAGGAGTGACAAGACGACAGGCACGCTGCCAGCACGCCACCTTGCCTATGCTGCCGCCCGCTTGCCCCGCGCAACCGCGCTCACCGGCGGGCCGGTGAACCGCTGATGCCCAAGGCACGAGCACTGGCGCGGGCCCTCACCCCGTCCCCGACCCAGATCGCCCAGGCGGACCGCTCACCTCACCTGCCGCACATCCAGGCACCGGAGCGCACCACAGCCCTGCGGGCCTTCACCCCTGTGCAGGGACACCGACTGTCCGCGTCCGCCCGCGAGGACCTGATCGGCCTGGTCGCCGCTACCCCTTTCAAGACGACCGGGCGCGACCTGGACCTGATCCGTTCGCTCACCGATCTCGTCACCTACGACTACAACGTGACCCGCGTGTTCGACCCCGCGCACGCCTTGTCCGAAGCCGTGATCAAGCGCTGGCGGAAGGAGTCACTGGAGGCCCGCGGGGTCAGTCCCCGTTCGCAGGGGGACTACGCCTCGCAGGTGCGCTTCGTGGCTCGGCACACCGGGCACGCCCCGCACCTCTCCGAGCGGATCGACGCCCCCCGCGGGGTGGCCGGCGCGCCGGCTGACAAGCAGGCATGGGGTCGAGTCCTCGACAACGCTGCTCGCCTCAAGCAGCCCCTCCGCACCGACGTGACCATGCTGGCCGATCTCACCTTCGGCGTCGGCATGCGTCGGGACGAGGTGGGCCGGGCGCGCCGGGACGACCTCTACCTCCTCCCGCACGGCGAAGGACGCATGCGGGTGACGAGCCAGCACGGCGTCGCCCGTGACGTGCCCATCGGCCCGTACGTGACCGAGCGGATCCTGCGTGCCGACCGCGAGCCGGAGGAGTTCCTCGTCCGTCCCACCAAGGCGCGCCAGAACCTCATCAACCGCCTCTTCGAAACGGTCGTCAAGCACGCGCCTCATGCGAAGTTCGACCTGATCGCGGCCCGGAACCGATACATCGTCGACCTGCTGGCCCAGCCGATCCCCTTCGGCGTCGTCTGTTATCTCGCCGACCTCAACCCTGGCGGTCACACCGCACAGGACCTGGCCCGTTTCGTCACGCTGCCCAAGCCGCAGGACATCTTCGAGTACGTCAGGGGGACCTGGCGATGATCCGCCCACCGCAGGCGCGGCTCAACATCTTGACCCCGACCCTCTCGTACGCCGCCGCACTCATCGACCGTTCCGGTTGCGTCGCCCTCTTGGACGAGTGGCTGACGGAGGACGACGAGCGCACGACGTCGTCCGGAACCGGCGCCTATCACATCCGCGCTCTCCTCATCGGCCTGTACCTGCTGATCGTCACGCGCCAGCCGATCAGTTGGGCCTCTCTGCTCCAGTTGCTCTGGTTCCAACTCGACCGCGAGCAGGCGGTGAGCCTCGGGCTCGAGAGCACCATCGACCCGGCGCGCCAGCGCTGGCTGATGTCCTACGCCGACGACGTGGAGGCGACGTGGCCTCGGGAGGCACTGAGGGCCCAGCAGTCGGAGTACGCACGGCTCACCCGGTCCCTCGACCGGATGTTCTCCACGATCCGGTGGAGCCCTCACGACCGCACCGGGAAGAAGACCAACGGCACCCTCAAGCAGCGAGTGCAGACGCTCACCGAGGAGGACCTGGCGGTCCTGCAGACCAAGAAGGACCGACACGACCTCCTGATCAACACCCTGATCGCCGCTAGCGTCGATCGCGACGCCATGGCTCCCCACCGAGGCGACATCATGTTCGACGAGGTCGTCATCCAGGTCGCCAAGACACTCGGCAACACCGGCACCAGCGCCAACCGGCTGCACGCCGGCAACCCCGACGCAGGCTGGTGGCAAAAGGGGGACAAGGACACTCCTCGCTGGGGACACGGCGCCACGTTCGTCATGGCGACCCACCGTCCCGGCCAGAAGCGCATCCCCACCGTCGTGGTCGGGATGAGCCTCGGCAAGCCCACCGGCGGGAGCACCGCGGAGACCCTCCTCGCCGTCGACGAGGCCCAACGCTCCGGCCTCCTCCGGCCCTGGAACGGCCGCGGCAAGAGCCACTACGCCATCGCCGACATGGGCTTCACTCGCAAGGACGGCCTCAACAAGGCGCTCGTCGACCGCGGCTACTACCTCGTCCAGGACTACGACGAGCGTCTCGGCCGTCGCAGCGTCATCAGCCGCCCGTCGCCGGCGACCGACACCACCGCGAACGAGTCACCAACCGCAGTCGTGACGGACACAGGGCCCACCCTCTTCAACGGGGTGCTCATCTGTCCCGGCTTCGACTCCGTGACCCTGACCGCGTTCGACCCGCTCCCCGCAAACGCATCGAAGGCCGAGCGACTTGAACACGAGCAGCGCGAGAAGCAACTCCTCGCCGGTCGGATGCCGACCAATGGCCGGCCCGAGGTCGCCCGGCAAGGCGGTCGCGGCCGTCCCAGGACGGGCTCCGAGGCAGGGGTAGGGATGCGTATCCAAGCCCAGTGCCCGGCTGCCGCCATGCAGTGTCGCTGCCCGCTCGTTCCGGCGAGCCTGGAACTGGACGCTGGAACGCCCACCGTCCCGCGCCCGCCTCGCTTGGACAACCTGCCCTACGTCTGCGCGAAGACGACCTCGCCGGTCCTGCTGACGGACAAGCAGTTCAAGCAGTACGGTCGCCACCTGTTCGGGAGCACGGACCACCAGACGCTGTACTCCTATGCCCGCTCGCTCAACGAGCAGTGGCACTCGCAACTGCGCGCCGACCACACCGGCGGCATCGACGGCAATGTGTTCAACACCTTGGGGATCGAGCGGATCGGCGTCATCATCGCGCTCGCGGTGGCAGAGACCAATCAGGCAATGCAGCGTTCATTCCGACAGAAGCGCCGTCCCGACAACCATTCCACCATGGCTGCATAAAGGGATCGACACAAAGGCGCCACCCCCGAACATGGCGGTCGGGGTGGCGCCTTTTTCTGTATCCATTTAATGTCTGACAACAACGGCCCAGTTAGGGACGGATACCCTTTATCGTCCTGTCGTGAATGGTCATCCGTCCCGCCCCCCGAGGTCCACACAAGGCGCCAGTGGACACTCAGGGGGCGCTGGCGATTCTGCCAGACCCCCCGACGAGGACCCAAGAAAACCTCTGGAATCTGCGGTTCTTAATGTCTGGCAACTCGCGCGAACCCGCGAAGCGACCTGTATCGTTCAACCTCTCACCCCCTCCCCTTCCCCTGGTGCAGCCGCGCGGTCGGCTTTCCGGGCAGCGGCACTCTTCCTTGCCGGCCCCGACCCTGCTGTGGTCGGTGCACGGCCACCACCTGGCTCGCGTCGCGACCTCGACGACTCGTGGCTCTGCCGTCCCCACCGGAGCCGGCATCTTGATAGATTATGTGCGTGCCGGCACACATCGACCTGTCCCCCGGCGCGCCGGGTGACGACCTGTCCTCCCGGCTCCGGGTGGTCGCGACCCGCGTCGACCGGCTGTCGACCCGGGAGGTGCTGGGCGGCGCCCTGACCCGGACCCAGTTCTCCGTGCTCGGTGCGCTGGCCCGGCACGATCGGCTGCGGGTGAGCGACATCGCCGGCCGCGAGGGGCTCAACCAGACGATGGTGTCCCGGACCCTGGGCCAGCTGGAGAGCTCGGGCTGGGCCACCCGGTCCACCGACCCCGAGGACGGTCGCGCCGTGGTCGCTGCGATCACACCTGCGGGGCGCTCGCTGCACCAGCGGCTGCAGCGCGACCGCTCGATGTTGATCCAGCAGCACCTCGACCAGCTGCCTCCCGACCAGCTGGCCGCGCTCGTGGCCGCGCTGCCGGTGCTCGAAGGTCTGGCCGACCACCTGCTGCGCACCCGCGGCGACGGCGCGGCGCGGGGATGACCGCCCTCGGCTCCGTGCGCGCGTCGGCGAGGACCACGTTCGCCTCGCTCCAGGAGCCGAACTACCGGCGCTTCCTGTGCGGGCAGAGCGTCTCCCTCGTCGGGACCTGGATGCAGCGGGTCGCGCAGTCGTGGCTGGTGCTCGAGGTCAGCGGGTCGGGGACGGCCGTGGGACTGGTGGTCGCGCTGCAGGCCCTGCCGGTGCTCGTCGGCGGCCCCTACGGCGGCGTGGTCGCCGACCGGGTCGACAAGCGCCGGCTGATCCTGTTCCTGCAGGTCGGCATGGGTGCGCTCGCGCTCACCCTGGGCGTGCTCGTGGTCACGGGGGCGGTCGCGCTCTGGCAGGTCTTCGCGCTGGCGTTGCTGCTGGGCCTGGCCACCTGCTTCGAGAACCCCGCCCGGCAGTCCTTCATCCTGGAGATGGTCGGCCCCGAGCACCTCAGGAACGCGGTCAGCCTGACGGCCGTCCTGGTCAACGTCGCCCGCATGGTCGGTCCCGCGGTCGCCGGCGTGCTGATCGCCGCCGGTGGCACCGGGCTCTGCTTCCTGGTCAACGCAGCGACCTTCGCCGCCGTGGTGCTCTCCCTCGCCACGATGGACACCGCACGCCTGCACCCGGCACCGCCGACGGCCCGCGCTCCCGGCCAGCTGCGGGAGGGGTTGCAGTACGTCCGCCGGTCCCCCGGGCTCGCCGTCCCGCTGGCCATGATGGCGCTCGTGGGCTGCCTGGCCTTCGAGTTCCAGATCGTGCTGCCGGTCCTCGCCCAGCAGACCTTCGCCGCGGGCGGGCAGGGCTACGGGTTCATGACCGCGGCGATGGGTGCCGGCGCGATCATCGGTGGGCTGGCGGTCGCCGCACGGAGCCGCAACGGACCGCGCGCCCTGGTGGTCTCTGCGGCGGCCTTCGGCCTCTCCCTCGCCGCGGTCGCCGCAGCTCCCTCCCTGGAGCTGGCCCTCGTCGGCCTGGCGGTCACCGGCGCGGCGAGCGTGTGGTTCCAGTCCACCGGCAGCGCGACCCTGCAGCTGAACGCGGCACCCTCGATGCGGGGCCGGGTCATGGCGTTGTGGACCGTGGCCTTCCTCGGCTCCACACCCATCGGTGGGCCGATCGCCGGCTTCGTGGCCGACCGGCTGGGCGGCCGGGCCGGGCTGCTGCTCGGCGCGGTGGCCTGCCTGGTCGCCGCCGGTCTCGGTGGGCTGGCCCTGCGCCGGACGGGGCGAGCCGGCGGGGAACCCGGCAGCGGCGATCCCGGCGCCGGCCCCGGGTTCGAGCCGGCCGACACGGCACGCAGCTGAGCTGCGCCGGCGGTCACCGCACGTGCGGCAGGACGTCCTCACCGAAAGACCGCACGGTCTCGCGCAGCTGACCCACCGTGCCCCGGGCGGCCAGCCAGACCCGGCGGATCCCGGCGTCCTCCAGCTGGGCCAACCGTTCCACCCAGTCCCCCGCGTCGCCGGCCAGCCCCCACCGCTCGGCGGCGAGATCGGCCAGCCCCAGCCGGCACATGAGCTCCTCGTTGCGGCCGCCCGCCCGCTGGTGGTCGTCCAGGACGTAGCCGGCGACGAACTCCGCCAGCGCCGCCCGGTGCTCCTCCGGCACGTGCCGGTCCGCCGTCCCGGCCCGCATGCTGTGGTGCAGGATCGACGCGA
>Ga0210040_10011417_pt1 | contig 10054 bp, 4 predicted proteins | sample CryGeyCG12114_NA_FD_185462 | JGI IMG/M metagenome (GOLD analysis project Ga0210040, IMG submission 185462) | Groundwater microbial communities from aquifer - Crystal Geyser CG19_WC_8/21/14_NA (SPAdes) (version 2) | ecosystem: Environmental > Aquatic > Deep subsurface > Groundwater | place: USA...
GTTAAGGCTAATTATGCAAAGAATTCTGTGGGCTCAATTCAATTTTTTAAAAATTTTGTTAGATTAGTAGAGCATTGCGCGACCTTGTAAAAGGATGGATTGTTTGGTCACTATAGGGACCTTGGAATATACTATAACAAAATTACAAAATACGCACACACTTGTTGCAAAATTTTCTGATTGCTTTTTGACGGTTTCCTGAATCTGGATTTCATAGAAACAATCCGAAATGCACAGGAGAGCAGACACGATGGAGAATAAAGAAAGGATTTACACAAAATAGAGAACAAAATGAAATTAAAGACCTTCAAAAGACATGACTTTTGGAGATGTCTCTAATCTCTTTATTCAGAGTTGCAAAAAATAGATAAAATATGGGTTCTAGTCAGTGTACATGAGGATTACTTGTGAAATGATTACTCCTTGTTATGTTTTGTGGCTTGCTTTGCTCTAGATTTGCTCTATCATGATGAGCTACATGAGCGTCTAAGTAAGAACTAATTCAGTTAAAAAATATTTACAACTCTACTGTCGATAATATTGTATTCCTTCCGTCTGAACATTGTTCCATTAGCGGGGTTTGATTCCCACTTGGTTGCCAAATTTAACACACTGCAGTCCTATGTAATACTCGGCTTTCCAGTTCGCCAATCATTACTTTCAGTTTATGCTTTTGTACTTTACCATTTTTGTAGTGTACTGTATATATAGTTGATGCACTGCGGTTGATAAACTTTTGGGAAGAATTTACAGGTTTGCGCCAGAGTTGAGCTACTAAAATTCTACTTACTACGGGGAGAGTGAGAAATAAATAGAATCCGAGTTAACCTCCTTGAGTAGAGCTCCCAACTGAGACTTGATATCTAAAATCTCTGCACTTACATGATCATAAACAACTAAATAGTTCCATTGTTCCCTTAGTAGTTGAACATCTGTGTGCACTGACTGACTGACTGACTGAGTGAGAGTGAGCCAGGATAGTCAGTCTTAGAATGGCCAATGATTGGCGGTATTTAACTAGCGTCAATTAAGGCGAATCTTATCTCTCTGTATCATACTCTGCTCACTTTCAAGAGCACAGTTTAGCTGTTTTAAATTGCGCTAATGCGTGCTCCTGCCTGCCTGGCCTTGCTTTTCCCAGCTGCTAGAATTTCCTTTTTAGGCGTCTCTGTATAAGGTTTTCCAACCTATGCTTTTCATTTGGATTTTCAACTTTTTGGTTTACTGGTTTAGCAGTTTATGTTTTTAGCTTTTTGTTGGTAATAAAATAATATGCAGTCAGAGCACAATTCTTTATTATCTTCTTAAGCGGATATCATCGTAATGTTAAGTTTTTTGGGGTTTGAATGTATTAGATATTTTATTTTCCAGCCAAGCTTTTATCTTGCTGATATATTCGTTAGCCAGGACTAGGATAGCAACTTTATTTCATTGTAGACTTGTAGACTCATTGGTATAAATTATATAGTTGATTCTACTTTAATTTTCGAAAAAAGGAATGCTGCATATCGATTGTAGTTGTGTACATGTGAAAATGTTTTCCAACATGATTGGTGTATAGGAAGTTGAAAGAAGCTGAATTCCAAGAACTCTGCGAGAGAAATGCGAAATGCAAACACATGAATTACTTTGTTCATGAAGTGAGTAAAGTTTTTTACAGTGTTTTGGGGATAAAGCTTCCTATATAAGATCCTTTAAATCATGATTGAATGTTTTCCCGTGTACACAGGCCACTCGATTACTTGATGCGAGAAGAGTACAAGTTTAAGATATCAGACAAAGTTTTGCATGCCTTCACACTGATTCTCTGAATAATGTATGCAAAGTTTCAAAAGATCCCATATGGCCAGAATCAAAATACAAAATTTGCCGATTTTATTTAACTTTAATATTACACACAAGATTGCAGAAGTTGCAGAATTTCAGTATCTCTTTTATTTAAAGGCATATTTGTGCAAAGCTGACTACATTTACAATAATCATTCAACGGGAAAGTTCCAAAGTTCCTTGGAGTAATTTTGTTTTACCGACAGGGCCATAGAAAGTTTTAAATTGCATGGAACTCACATATCTCTTCAATGGCACTGTAACGTCTCTTCAGTAGTCAAAGTATATGAATTGTACGAAAAGCAGCAATATTAGTTAGATAAAATGATGATAGGTATGATTATAGTTTAGTCCCAAAGAAAATTGTCTGCAAACAGTAAGAAAAAGAAGACAAAAAATGTTGAGACTACATGGATTCATGGAGATTTAATTTTTGCCAAATTTCGCATAGCCTGCATCACATTCTTACAGAACAGTTAATGCAACGGCTATTAACTTTTAAATATGGTAAAATTACTTTGCGAATTTTTAATTTACTCACAAAGTTGGCCAATTTCATATCATAGTATGAGATATTAGTCATAGTAAACGCAAAGAGAGTTTAAATTCTGGGTAAACTTGTTCCGCCACTCATGTCTGACATTACTGCAAATGTAAAATGCAGATCCTAATAATTTTCGTCTTTAGCATTCCCACAATGTTTAAAACGAGAAAGTAGAAGTTAAATCAATCTACCATCTTATGTATGTATAGCTAAGCAACAAACTAAAAAAACTATTCAAAAGTTGAAAATTTTTTATGGAAACCTTCACTAGAGTTCCAATGACATTGACTTAGGCAGTCGGAATGCACAAATATGATGAAACGAAAACAAATTGCAAGCAATTTTTTTTATAATGGGGTAAATCGTACTATAAAGATCTAGGCAGTCAAACTAAAGACTATACAAGTAGTATAAAAATTGTTGGAGCTTTTCCTCAGGTTCAGCATGATAAACAAAGTGATCCAGTGAGTTGTATACACGAACAAGAACAAAAGCGAGGAGATGAGATATTTGCTGGGCGTTGACAAGGGTGGAAATGAAAGAAAGTTTCAGATTTATGGGAGCCACTGTGAAATTGGCTTCTATCAAAGATCCTATAGTGACTCAAATGGAACGCGTCTCCTTTGATTATTGCTCAGATGATTTATGAGTTGAGAATCCCATTCGCCCCTTTTTAAATTGCTAACTGCGAATAGAGTAATTCCTTTTCATGACAAAATGAGAGATTTAAACAAATCCGTCAATGATGACACATATATAAGGGGACAATAGATTGAATGTTTTTTTTTTCGTATGTAAACAACAAGTGGAATCATTGCAAGCCCTGAAGATTGCATTTACATTGCGCATGAAAAAATTTGTGACTACAGCAATAATTAGATGCTATTTTTTATATTTGGATGATGATAAGTTTTCTTGCATTATTCTCTAGCATGGATAGAAAAAGTAAAAGTAATTTCAGTGACTGTGAATTTGTGTTCTATTATAGGACTATTAGGGCTTCTATTTTTTAGCCAATCAGTGCGCTTGAAAAATAATGTAGCTGTTTGGGGGCCGATAGGTTAACTTTTCACTTGAATTTTCCGCATATTTGAAAATTTACACTTTCCCCTTGACTCCTTATTGTTTTTAAACCGTCTCTGACAAATTCCATAGGAAGCCAAAGTTTTCTCCTATTTACAATGAAAACAGTTTTTAAAAACATGCATATCAATTCATGTTTTACTACAATCATAGCTCAGAAGCTTTCACCTATTTCAAATTGGTGTCAAATCCACAGTTTAAGAATAAAAATTGGTAAAACTAGGACTAAGCTTTTTTCAAATACAAAGATGCGTATTTACCCTCAACGTTACACATTAGGGGTACACCCGATGCCGTGTAAAGTCGTACATTTCTACGTGCGTAAATCTTCCAGCCAATCAGAGCAGACTTCCAACTTCTCCTTACTGATCTAATTGGCTGGGAGATTTACGCACGTAGAAATGTACGACTCTACACGGCATCGGGTGTACACTTATTATTTTTCTAAATGGTTCTACTAATTGTAAACATATACATATGCTTTCAAATGCCTAGTATCTAACTTAGTGGCCATTTTGGAAATTTTAAAGCACATTGTCAACATGTACATAACAAAACAGCAGCTGCAAAAGCACGACTTCTGTCTCATAACGCCTTCATTACATTTAGAACATGTTTTTCTGCTCCAATTATGTCGATAGTCGATTTTTGTCTCGTTATCTGAAGTTCTTGTGTCTTTATTTGATAGTCAGAAGCACAAGGACTGCCTACCCCGCTTCATTATTACCCACACTTTCCAAGAAATATATTAAAAAATGTATCATTTATGTTTTTTTCTCTTATCTTTTTTCTTTTTCTTCCCTTATGATTGATAAAAACTCTCTGAATGAAGGATATCGAATGGTATGCATAAAACTTAGACTTGCTGACAGAAACAGAAAATATCAATTAGCGCTATCCAACGGACTGGTTCCTGCACACCTCACGTTAAAATATAAAAAACACCATTTCTAGCATTTGGTATCAAACATTATTCATTGTTCGAACGAATCAGTCCGATGAATTTTATTTGTTATATATCTCATTGTTTTATTTATCTGATACAATTATTTTTTTGAATTCTTCCTCTCTATCTTAGTTAGTGTCGCCAAAGGGAGAGCAGCGTTTTTAATTTTTAGATTTGGGCTTAAAATTTAAATACAATTAATTTAAATCAATTGCTATTTAATAACAATAAACGCCAATCTGCGTCTTCAATAGCTTTGAAAGTGGTAAACGTTAACCTGACGATGCGGGAAGATATAACTTTGACCGCCAAACAAAAATTTTTTTTTTCTGTAGCAAATGAGCAAACAGTTACATGCTCACGTACAAACGCAGCAGCAATATATTATGTGCAATGTGAGTTGATATAGTTAATGTGTACATAAGGTTGACTCGCGGTTACGAATCTTTCGTTTCCCCGAACTGGATTTTCCTCAACCAACTAACCAAAGAAACATGTTTTTTGACTTTTGTGACTAAACTAGAATTTGGATTTTGCCCATGAACAAACTCTTCTTTTTAGAAAACATGTACACAAAAGTTTGTTTGGATCCGTCAAGTATTTCGAGCGTTATGGATCAAAGCAGGCAAGTACAAGGACAGGCAAACATGCAGAGACAGACATATAGACACACGTTTTTTAAATCCTCATTCGTGGTGGATTTGACTGCGTTTAAAACATCTTAATCGATTCAACTGAAATCGGGTGGTTTGAGGTTGTAACATATTGTGGCATAGATTTGGTTGTGCCACAATATACCAAACATACATATATAGTTGGATAGAAAAACGGACTAATAGATTTGCAAAATGCAACGGGCACACTACTTTTCTATATCCACTTGCTGTGGTCTATGTATTTATTCGCCCAAGTATGTATAATGTGTGTATGTCTTAAAATGTGAACTCAAAGTGGATGAATGAAATGGTAAATTTTCAGTTGGAGCGGTGAATTCAGAGCTCAAACAGTGAATAATATTGGGAATCACAGTGAATGTATAGTTTGTAAATATGAAAGCTAAACATATATTAGGAGTCAGTTTTGAGAGTAGGAAGCAACTGTTTGACAATTTCCCACCCTTTTGAATTGGGTTCATGTAGAAAAAGAAAAGTTAACAGGAGAAACTTGCAGTCAGAACGTATTACATATTCATTGACGTACAAAGTGTAGATAAAAAAGTCTTTTTGACAAGAGATGAGACTTGAAAAACTTTTCTTACTCCATATTTTATGGTCTCATGAAAAGAAAACACGTAAAGTAGCAGTGACAAAGCTTTTGAGAAAAGTGGAGTGGTAGTTAGCATATGTGAGGTGAGCAGCGTCAGTCATCTGCTCCAGCACAATTTTTAGGATCATGCGTTCCCAGCGTACGTATTTACAAATCGGTGGCTTTGTTTTCCTTTGTCAAGCTGAAAACTAGCAGCGAGTTGGGTTCTGCATTTGATTTGTATGCAATTTTCCTCCTTTCTCCAGAGAAATTTCAATCAACTTTCTCTCTCGCTTCCTGTAGTTCCCTTTATTTACACCTTTTTGTAAACTTAATTTATTCCTTTATTTAAAACACGTGTCGAAAACTGCGAATAACTGGACCTTATTCTTCCTCCCATCCAGTCCAAGCTGTACACTTGAGTCCCATTTATAAAACTAATCTCGAGCTAAATTCTGTCTACCTGTCTATGTCCTCAATGCACATAGCAGATTATGCAAATGTCCATTATTTGAAAAAACTGAGCTATTTGGAATTAGCTAATTCTCAATTATCAAACTACCTATAGTCCGTGAGATTTTTTATGATACTTTTAGTTAAATGTTCGGAGATTTCCGTTTGTGAAATAGTTAATTTTTTACTCTTGGTCGGTTCAACTCTTCCTAGAATTTTCGGGTCTCGAAATCCGTCCCAGTTTAGTCTGCTAGGTTGGCATCGACATCATACAAGAATTGAGCAAAAAATTTGAAAACTCCAATTAAATATTGACCTTGTTATGTAAGCTGTAGCTACAGATTCATGCTCACGGCATCCGACTGGGTTGGCCAATTGATATGAAATTCTGAACTAATAGGTTAGGTGAGGTTCCGATTTTTGCCAATGAAATATATTCCAAAGCAAAGTCTCTTCTGCTTATCACAAACCTCAGTTAACTAAATATGTTTTAAGCAAATAATGCAATCCTATGAAGTTTGTGCTCAAACATACAAAACTCGAACCGTCCTTTTGCAATGTATTGTGTGATGTGGTTGTGTTGTTTAAGTATGTGAAGTGAACAAATTATAGAAGTCTAGTCTACGAAAGTCACATAATTTTGCTACTCATCGTTTAAGTAGTTGCAATTAAGCCTTTCACACTGTAGTTTCTAGAAAAGATTTGTTGTCAATTGAACGTGTGCCATTTCTAAGTAAGTTGGTCTGGGTAAAACTTCTTCTGCTAATACTAACATTTATTCAAATTCAAATTAGTTTTATTCAAGTGTCAAGCCAAATCAACGAAAGAAAATCACTGCTCTATCATTGGTGACACTATACGATAGAGATAGGGGATTGAAAAAATCAGTAGAACAGATACAGTTGGAAAATCAGAAAGTTTATTGGGAATTTCTCAGATACACCAGATAAAGAGATAATTTCTAAATAGATGTGAACGTTCTACAAAATTGTAAACTTTTTTTTTTAGAAATGTCGATACAAAGTCATTACAAGAAACTTTCAGATTTTTCCATTGCTGAACTATTTTCAACATTGCTCGTTTCGTTTTTCAAAACGATACTCTCACGAAATTCTGATTTTTTGACCAAAAATACTGAACTGGTGAGAAATAAATTGGTATATGGAATCAAATTAAATATAGCAAGATCATCGCTGAGCCCTATAGCTTTGCACAACTCCCATGCACATAAGATATATCTCTTTTATTCTGCATTTCGAGTTTTTTCTCTGAATTGTGGATGTGTACAAATGAGCGTTGTATTTATCTATCCAGTGTGATATTAATGTATAGCCTGCAAACCTGCGTGAATTTGACTTCGGCAATAATTTTTGTTGTTATTTAGGGATTGCATTTTTCCCATTGTTTGAGGCAGATATTGATGAGAAAATGAAAAATAGGCACGTAGAATCCACAAAAAAATACATTTCAAAAAGTTATACGGTGGGAAATGTTTTTTCCGTTGAAGTTTTTGTAAAAATCGAGAAAGGATTCGCTTTGGTTTCAAAGTAGGAATAAATGACTTGGTTTTCTTGCAATAACTTTTGAAGAAAGCAAGATGAAAATTTGACTCAATTTGGATTCCCTACTTTTTTGCGCACATGCTTGCTAAATTTTGAGATGTACACGATGGTACAAAAACCATTCATGCAGATGGTGCAGAAAGTAGTTCTAATTTGGCAGTAAATACATGTGTTTGTTTGATCTTTTTTCGGTCCGTATTGACCGAAAATTGTTCGCTACATTTACATTTGGTTTGCTCGCATCACTCCAAGCAAAAATAAATGCATGTAGTCGTTCTTGTTCCTAAAAGTTTCGGACCATGACAAAAGTCAGCAGCTGGCAAAAACTACAATCATTTACTAGTAAAATGAGGAAAAAATCACAAAACTTATCTATCATTTACTACGCCACCGACCGGCTACTAACTATAAACTGTAAATCCGTAATTGTACAAGAAAGACTGAGGAATGTTTATCTTTCAGCATATCGTATCAATTACCAACATTGTCAGTCAGTTATTTGCTGTAGCCAAGTTTATATTTTTTTCCTGAAACTCTGTTATGTAGTTAAGTATGCTACTCGTGTAGCGAAGTGTAGTTATACTTGTGAGTGCAACGGATGTTTCTCTGCTTGTTTGTCTGTCTGTCTGTCCGTCTGTAATCACTTTTTTCCCGTATAGAGTAAAGTGAGTATATATATGACTTTAGATTAGCGTTAAATTTGATATTTCGAGATTGAGTAATATAAATGAAGTGAATGAATATATTTGAAGTCAATCGCTCTTAACCCCAGAGAGAAGGAGGGAGCCACAAAACCTGTAACTCACACACTAGAGGGTCGATTATTAGCGTCAAATTTTGTATTTAAAACTTATTGCAACTCATCCCTAACGATAAAGAATGGGAAATGTTGTTCGCCCCGTTCGATGTTGGTCAATTAACGTCAAATTCTGTATTTAGAGATTGGAAGAAATGCCCAAGAATTAAGACAAGATTAATTTTCGTATTGCATGCAACGTGCTCCAGCTCCAGTATTGGCCACTTGGTGGGGTTTATTTAAGTTTGTTAAAGTCTACCTGATACATGAAACTTGGAGGCCGGGAAGAAACTTGTGGCAGTTAAGTAAAAGTAAACTGAAATGGCAAGCATGAATGAGTGAACCCATTAGTGAAACAACGGATGTGCTCATAAAAATATTCTCTCTTCCCCTTTTGTTATCTCCAAGATTGTTTGCTCATGGTGCTCCAGATATACAAAAATTGTGCATGCCGTCTTTACACTAACCTTTTAGTTGGGCTCCATAAGTAATGGCATTGTGTCAAAATAGCTCCTATATATTGGTTTATATATCTATCAAATAACTAGAAATAGATTCCACAATCATCACACATATTATAGTCTAGTCAGTGCCAAATATGCACTTCCTGTCGCACTCATTTCATCACTCACTTGTACGTGTACAATTCACGATATGAATGCACTATTTATATTAAAGGAAAACATATTTTCATGTTTTTTAAATGCATACCCGTAGAAACCAATGTTACTTGTCCTGTGTTGTTTGAATGTTTCACAGTCTCTGAATACAGAATTTGACGTTGATTGGCTTACTATAATACACCATACTATTTTGAGATTTTCCTTCGTTACCCATGGCCTATTACCGTGCGGGGAAAATCTATATAGCATAACCTCTAAATAGAAAATTGAACTGACAATAATGAATGAGTGCAACTAACTAACTAACTAAAAGTAATAATTCATGATTTCAGTTCGAGTATCATTGATGTCACCTTTGTTCTGAAGCTAATAACATTGATTGCCTGGAATTATACTAATTTTATGCTCATAAGCTTCTTTAGCACCTTTGAAAACATGGAAAAATAGTTTTTGGCGCTAATGATGGCAAACTCGATGGTTTCGGAGCTCCAAAAGTTAGCGCATTACTCAATTATCGAAACAGTAGGAATATATATTAGTTTCACTTCTATCGTAGGTAAAAGCAAAGGTGGTTGATCGGTAAAGTCTGGGGCATACTTACATACGATTCACAATAAAAAAAATATAAAACGACTAGCTTCAGCATTTTAAACATTTTTAGTTTAAAAAAAGAGCCAACACACACAATTTTGTCATATAAAAAATTCCACTCTATATAAGATTTGAACTCGCCCATGCCGGTAAATCTAAAGTCCGGCACGCTAACCACTATACCACCCGACCATCTCCTAGGGAGAGAATTAACAGTAATATATATTCTTACCGTTTCAATAATTGAGTGATGCGCTAAATTTCGAAGCTCCGAAACCATCAAGTTTAGGAGCATTAGCGCCAAAAACTATTTTTCCATGTTTTCAAAGGTGCTGAAGAAGCTTGTAAGCATGAAATTAATATAATTCCAAGCAATCAATGTTA
>Ga0210040_10011418_pt1 | contig 10054 bp, 6 predicted proteins | sample CryGeyCG12114_NA_FD_185462 | JGI IMG/M metagenome (GOLD analysis project Ga0210040, IMG submission 185462) | Groundwater microbial communities from aquifer - Crystal Geyser CG19_WC_8/21/14_NA (SPAdes) (version 2) | ecosystem: Environmental > Aquatic > Deep subsurface > Groundwater | place: USA...
CTAAGACCATTGGCAAACAATAAAAGCATTCAGGTTTTAATCATGGCCAACAGTTGTAAACGTGTCATTCAAACTTGGTCAAGTATTGGAGAGGTCCTCTTGGCTGGATAAACGAACTCAATCGATCATGAAGATAGGAAAAAGACAGTTGGGTGTTGCTTGTCGCTTTCCTACAAGCTCCAATACAAACTAGCTACATAAGAGCAGGATCCATCAATCCCTAACGGATGGTCCATAAATTGGAGCCACCGTCGGTCAACTGTCATTCTATAATGTCTGGCATGGTCAACTAACTCGCCACCTAGTTAGTTAGTGTTCCTTTTGAATGCAGAATAACATCTCCATTAGTTAGTTAGTTAGTTACAGTGCAATAGTTAGTTTGACAATAGTTAGTTTTAAAAACAAAGCGTTAGTTACATACAAAAGCACCCGGAGGGTGAAACTATTACTACCAGTCTTTCAAACTTTTGACTCTCACTCAGTCAGTCAGTTAGATAAGTGAATAGGATAGTCATTTTGGGTAGATCCAATAATTCAACAATGCATTATTGTTAGCATTACTATTCTACCTGAATGGCAATAGGATGCCGAGAGAAGATGGGACTTTTGGCCAAAAGGAACCAACAGATATCTGTGTAGCTGTCATGGTCATGTAGCCAACTGTGATGAACGACGTGGAAAAATCTTTTTCTATTCATTCCACCATTATTACCATTGAAGCATTATGTTCTTATCCCACTGGGCTTCACACGAAGAAATTGATTTCAAATGTGATCGAGTGGAATAATAAGGGAAGAGTGGGAGCAGTGAATAGAGGAATAGAAACCCATCTTTCTTGTGCTTGGCAGGGAAGACAATGGATGGGAACAAGACATGTTGGGACAAAGAATCCGTGTAACGTTTTCTTTCCTTTCCCTCGCTCATACATCTCAGAGTCTCTTTTGTGATCTTTCCCTACCTCTCGAGTCCTAAAAAAGTGTCGAAGGATCAAATGGCACACTGTAGTTGCTACCTGTCTTTGAATTTTATGGATATTGACTAACTAACTAACTAACTAACTATAAATCCCATATAGAGATGGGAGGGTACTTTAGTTAGTCACATCTGTAGTCTCTAATGGTACCAGCTAGGTACATAGGTAGGTATAGATAGGAAACTAAACAAGCACAGATTCTAGCCAACCCTACAAATATTTTATTAGTTGTTGTTTTCACCGTTCACAAATGAAATGTGAGCTAGCTTGGAAATAGGAAAAAATTGTGACTATAAAGCACACAATTAAGGACGCACGAACAAAGCCGTCAGTCAGATTGTTAGCGTGAAGTACAGTAAGTAAGTAAGCAAGTTAGTTAGTTAGTTAGTTAGTAGGTATTGAATTATATTGTGGAGCAAAAAGGAGCCGTATTGAATTCTTGGGGAAACGAGAGAACCTTGCCATGATTTGAAAAGGTTTCTTGTCATCCGTTTTTCTTGACTCTTTGATTTTGACCCGATGAAGTTGTAAGGGGTGGGAAGAACAAGGATTCAAGATGAATGCCCATTGTAGTCACTTGTGTTCAGCCACATTGTATAACTGACTTGAGACTTTTACTGATTGACTGATGGGAAAATGATACATGCTTATAAAGGGAAACAGGAGATGGTCTAATTGCGTTCAAAAGAAGTCTTGGAAATGTTTCCTGTCGGCATTTTTGCGCTCAGGATGAAATAAGTCATGGTATTTTAGAATTTGGTACGCAGGATTGAGCGCTCTGTGTGTGCTAATGATGGATATGTTAGTTTTTAATGACAAGTTACACAATTGGTAATACATAATAGGGTGACAGTTGCAAACAAAGGTTGTACTTGTATAGTTAGTTAGCTAGCTTTGGGAAAACTAGGTTAATATTTGGAGCATGCATTTTTGATGATTTAGTAACTCTGTACAGTGTGGACTGGAGAGTGCATAGAGATTTGACTCTGATAAGCATATTAGTGGAATGCACCATGGTTGTTTCCTTTTTTATTTATTATTATAGTTTGGGGAGGAAGAGGGTGCAGACAAAGTTGTAAAATGATTGTTAAAACCGTGGTTTTATTGCGGGACATTAGCCTGAAAGTGGAAAATGGATCACCACACCACACAAAAGCAAGTACATAGGTTAGCTCGTGTTCGACAACATAAGTAATTTAAGGGGGGAGAGGGACAGTTGAAGAACAATAAATCAATTGAGCATATTTTGTCTGGAGCGTCTAAAAATAGCAAAAATTCAGAAGATACCTCTCCCAAGATAAGAAGATACAGTATTGCTTCTTTTATTGAGTGCCATAAACTAAAAGTTAGTTAGGGTGAGCTATGTACTTTTTGTTAGTTACGGCATACGGTTTGCCTTCAGAACTTGGAAAACAATCTAATATATGTGAGTGGCGATCATATTTTGAGATTTTTAGATAAAATATTATATTGGTGGAGTGAAACTACTCCGTTGTACTTTAAAATTGAACTAATGGATTCATTACTGCCGAACGGTGTTTAAGTTGTAAAACATTTGAGGGTTGCTTAAGCCACTTTCCTAAAATAGCTTCCTTTTCAGTATACTTCAAATGTAAGTAAATAATGGTTCATTTTTTGTCATAAGACCATTAGGCGATAGTTTAATTTCAAGTAAGCCAAAATATTTAACTTTCATATGCTGTTGTTTAATTTAAAATAGTAATAACTGTATTGCAGTTGTAATAGGAATGCTGATGATTCCAATGAACACACCAGAATAAAATATGCATAATTTGATTATTTGATAGGAGACAAAAAGTAATATTTACTTACAGATATGCAATTCTATTCAAATATTTGCATCATACATGTTAGACACAATGAATAGCCAATGCTGAATGCTTATAGACAAGACTGGAGTACAGTGCACACAAAAAATGCTGACAGAAGCATTCAATTATGAAGAACATACAGATACAGCGGGTGTAAACATTTGGGGTCCTTAGAATGCCGATACCGAGAAGAAAAATTTGTATCCAAATGTTAAACTTATGACTACTGAATTGTCAATAAAACATGTACTCTGTGCTTCAAAGGCATTTGAAGTTTCTATAAATAACACGTAATGTAAATATTTGCACCCTTCAAAGGAAACAATTATTTGCTTCCTGTATTCCACAATGTTTGCATAGGTCTTTACGTCTTGTTATCACTTCTCATCACCATTTACTGCTTCTGCTTACAGTTTGGTAAATAGTATAAATAAGAGCAGGAAGATTTTTTTTTAACATGATCTGAAGTGACTACACAATCTATGTAATTCAGAATACACCAAACTAACTCGCCAAACTAGGCTAACTTCAAAAAGTATGCATTGGATGAATGCCAAATCAATATAATATGTCAAAATTGTTACTTACCTAGTAACACTTTCTTGATGAAATGTGAAATCTTTGATGTGAAAGTTGCCATTGCATGGAACAAAACAGAAACTTGGAAACAGCACAACTCAACTATGCTGGGGCACTTTTTAAAACTTTTTTATCCAAATTAGTCCTTTCATTATCAAAACATTCGGTTGTCTCATATTATTTTGCTGTAGTTCAAGCAAAACAACAGAAGGTTGAAAAAACGGGGCAACTGGAGATAACGTACATTCACTGTACAGCGTACGTGGAGAAAGTAACTTTCACTTCATATTTGTTGCAGCAATAAAACGCCGTTTGTTCTTTTTGGGTTCTGCAATATATATGTGTTCGTCGTGATGCAGTTCGAAATACCCCAGTAGAATTCAAAGTGAACTATTTTGCACGTCTGAACTTCTGGAATATCGTTAAAATCTCATTAACCGAGGCGTAACGTAAAAATCTAAATTCTAAATACTAAATTCTTTCATAAAATTGTTCACTCTTGAATGAAATCTTTCTGTAAGCTGTTTAAAATAATCGAAATCAAGTAGGATTAGTTTCGAAAAACAGAATATTAGTTCTTTTGAGAATCACACTGACTGCACAAATGATGAAATATTTCTGCTTAGATTATGTCGGACGACGAGTCTTGTGCACAGATAGAAATCCTTTTTCAAACTAAAGATCTCATTTGGATCTCTCAGGTTTTAAAGAGGACAAATATCATCTAGCACTGAGGCTGCAGTAGATAGTCTTTATCTAATGTGTAGTTAGTTGTTTACACTCTAGATATCTTACCTGTGTGCTTACCTACAGCATTCAGGTGTGTGTCTTGTCTTGTGCGCCTAATGATTCACTAGCAGGGTGGTAGTGATTGTAGTACTAGGTGAGCTACACCTTTACACTGCACCATCGAATCTCCATCTCTGGACTACTTGGACCAGCCAGTGGGTAGATCCCTAGTTTGGATGCTCCAATCAGTCAAGTCAAACAAAAAATTGGATGGAAAAAAATTCCGAAAAATATTTTTAGCTTAGTTAGTTGGATTAAAATTTGGCTCTTTATAAACTGTAATAATTGATTCAAGAGCGAGAAAAATCCCGCTTTAAAAATGATTGATAGATATTCAGAATTTTTTATGCGAACAACAGTTTGTTACTAAACTAATGTTAAATATGAATAAAAATGTACAAAAATATTGAACTAGTGTGAATAAAGGATATTAAATTGTTACATTTCCTAATTGGGGAACAAATCAAGAGCGAAGAAATCGGATTTTAAATTTTTTAGCTGATCTTACAAATGCAAAAAGGTCTAAGAAAACTGCAAGTTTAGAATTAGATAGTCTAGAGTTTAGAATTCATCGTGGGAAATATTTGGCTCGGGTGAGTTTGGCTAGTAAGCTATAAGTTAGTGGCTTTTGTTATAGTTCCTAGTAAATGAAGTTGTTAAAAACTATGATGATAAGTCTGTAAGAAAACATTGGGCGGACCATTTCTGAAAACCATGCCGTTTCAGACCTCATAATCATCTTAACGCAAAAAAATACTCATCATTATGGGACACATTCCAGTCCATTACACAGGGTTTTTTATGCATACTATGTGGATCTACCTGATGTGTGTGTCTCTGAACAAATAAAGTGTCTGACATTCTGACTGTCTGTCATGCCAAAGCCACGCCAGTAATGATTTGAAGCTTTGACGATAACTTGTGTTCCCCATAAAAAAACATGAGCATTTTTGAAGTAACTTTTAATGAGCCTTAAGTCATCCAGAACTAAATGCAACGTCTAGTTTTGTATACTCTGGCTCTGGCTTTGGCACAGGAAAGGGTGGATTAGCTTGAGCTAAAGCCTTTTGTACAAATCGCTTCATGCGGAGTTTCAGGCTCTAATGTTTCCTTGTATTATGTTTTCATATTAGGGTGAATGTATTGGTGGTCTCTCGTCACAATCTTTTAGATAGCTCAATTTGGACGGATTATGTCACTGCAGTCGGCGTAGTGGGCTGTTTTCTAGTAATATAGTCTAGCACGTCGTTTAGAAAACTAAAATTTATATTTTTCACTGCTCTTCCAAAATCATCCAACCGCTATCAGCATAATAATTTGATTGATCACCATAAATGCAATTTAGCTTGCATGAAACTTCTTAACATTCATAATTCCACTAATTTTATTCTGTTTTATGCAATTGACTTGTTGCTCTGTACAGTCTAATTTTCACAACTTTCTAACTAAAAAATCTTATTTTAAATATCCTGTGATAGAGTACAAGAAAGATGTATTTAACAAAATAAATAAATAATGTGCTACTTTTAAATCTTATGACTTGTATAATCAAACTTTAGCTAGATGGAGAAAAATACGAGTTAATGCATGCAAATTCTAAAGCATAAACTACACAAGGCCACAAGCTAGGGCATTATGAAAGAGTTAAAACAGATTCCCACTAACTTACATACATTATAGTATAGTGCAGCTACAAAACAGGGTACACCAACACACACATAGTATATATGCAAAATCCGAGCTCTATGAAATAAGGAATATGGTACACACACATGATTATGAAGCTTTTTTACCAACTTCTCCTGAGAACAAGTAGAAAACAGTAAGCGAGCCACACTCTTTTCTTATTGTCTGTGTTATGTTTTCTGTCCTCCTCTGTTCCCTATGTATATTCATTTTGTGTAGTATGGACGTACGATTGTTATGTCCATTTGTATCTTTATGCTATGATAACAAAACCATTATAAGGGGACCACACAAGCAACATCTTGTGTGGGCCCGTCTTAGAAAATCACGGCTCTATGGGTGGTCTCACCTTAGCCATCTCATTTTAAGTTTTCCTCGTGTTAACAGGTGGCTCACTGAATAGTCATACAGAGCTACTGCCTTCAGCCTTAATCATATGTGTAGTAAGTGGTGTAGGTGTACTACACTCAACCGTTTGTGTGCATAGTAAAAACAGGAAAGAGTATCATTTCTCAATTTTGAATCAGTAGGTTATAGTTTGTTGGTTTAGCTTCTCATGTTTTTTTCTCATTTGCTTACAAGACTATCCGAGTTGTAATTGAATTCATCCTATGGTTTCCGGTCGCGTACAAATTATCGTGTCATGTGTTTTGTTGTGGTCATGTACTTACTGTAGTTAGTTACATAAACGCAATTTTGAACGAAAGTAAGATGGTAGCATGTAAAGTTTAGCAATATAATATGTGTAGTATTGAATTGAAAATATTTAGATGTAGTTGATTGTGATTGTAAAAAAAAATCAACTGTTATAATTAGCTGTCATAAGCACTCTGATTCAAATATTACTAAAAACTCAAAAAAAAAAAAAACACCACAAAATGACCCAAGTAAAGTAATATGCGGAGAATATACTGTACTTCTACTTGTTGTATTGCAGAACTGCTTCAACTTATAGCCTGACAGCAAATATATTGCTGATTTATTTAAACTACTAAACTGCAGTATAAAACCATTCAATTTTCAATTCATAGACTTTTGTGCATATTCGTGCGGTGGTATATTCTAGTGTTGACAATATACTAGGTTAGCAGACAGTAACTATAATTAAGTAACTGCAGCCCAAATTCTCTGCAGGTATGGATAGATGTGGATAGATGTCAAGGTGGTAGAATAAAGATAGATAGATATATATATTCTACCACCTTGGATAGATGTGAGCAAAATTAAACTCATTGCTATATTTTTATTGTATTGCCAACTAGAAGCGTTAACTTGCCATGTTTGGCACTTAAAAATCCCGGATTATCTCATATTCTTTGCTTTACTATTCACTAAATTAGATTAGATCGCTGATATTCTAATTTAATTTAGTGACTCGTCATTTGTCATTTTCAGGTGACATGTAGACACCAGGAAAGCGAAAATTTTGCTTCAAATCCCTCCCAAGCTTGTTTTCTCTACTATTTAAAACCTAAAAGTTATTTTTGATATGGCATAATTATTAAACTAATTAACATACCAAATGTGAACTTGGCCTTATTTCTTCATTAGCTTCATAAATAAAGCAGAACTTGGAAGCTAAAAGCATATTACGAAATGATTGGAAATTATGGAAAATACAAAACGAAGATACGAAGTCAGAAAAGTGAAAGGTGCCTTGTAACTTTGCATGCCATGCAATGCTTTGCTACTTACATTTAATCGCTTCGGCAGACTGCATACTAGCTTTACTCTATGATCCAATGCGGGAACATTGGATATGCACGTGTGTTCTAAACTTCTAAACCAGTCAATTTTGTCAAAAAATTGTTAACATTAACAACTAACTAGTTTTTGGTTTTTATACCTAAATTCTTTCAACTTCTGTTTAATGTAAGATTTTTTGGTGTTTTCAGTGCGGTTGTTGGTAAACTGAGTGTAAATATTGCATCAAGCGCACAACTAATGATTAATTAATCTGTGCATAGTGGACATAGTGTGGCTCAATATTGTGATGATTGACGTTAACTTTTTCAAGAACATTTAGAAATGGTGAGTGTAGCTAAAAGTGTGTTTTACTCGGGTGAAATTAATATAGTATCAATTATGCATGTATCTGATATCTTCTGTAATATTACATTTTAAAATATCCGTTTTATCTTCTGCAGGATGTCCAGAAACTTAAGGAAATGGAGTCCCAAGTCCTGAAGGAAATCGAATACCTTCAGGACAGAATTATTCGAAATCCAGAGACTGCGTTGAATACTGTAGAGCAATTGTCATGTGTTTCAGTAATGCTACCCATAGTGGAGGGTCTTCCAAACTATGTGAAAAAGATTGGAATGACTGATTCGGAAGCTAAGATTTCCTTGACCATCGCGTTGACTCAATTCGCATATGTGTTTCCCGTAGCTTACGAGTACGATAATTTAATACTTTGAATAATCTGGAGTATGTCTAATCGAAAATAATTTAACACTTGGCTTTTGTAGGTTTGCAGAAATATATTTTCAGAAAGTAGGAAGTCCATTAGAGGGTCTACCAGCAAATTATCATCCCACTGAACCCCAGGCTAAACGAATCAAACTGTCATCGGCTAACATATCGCAAACATTTATGCTCTACCTGTATTTGCTGTTGAGGAAGCTACCAAGTTTTGTATACAAGCATTGGAAAATTCAAAGATTTGTGGATTTAAAGAATCATGCTGACTCTGCTATAAGATGGTAAAGACGAATTTTAATAAGCATATTAGTTGTGCTGTACGGTATTTGAGATTTTAGATTGAAGTGGTGCATATTGTCTTTTGATTTCTAGGTATGGATTGAGATGTCTAAGCGTCCTATTGAATTTGGATGAAACAAAAATTGATGAGACTTGTCAATCATGGGATATAACTGAGGAATTCAATGTTAAACTCACATTGGAAGCACAGTTAGCACTAGTTCAACTTCATAACCAAAATGTCATGTCCAATCGAATGGATGGCTGTTGCGTTGTTTTGAATGGTATGATTAATTGATCATTGTAAACTTTGTATTTTGCATGCGACGTTTACCTATATTCGTTTTAATTTTCTATCAGATAAACAAAGACTGCCTAAACCATATGACTATATGCTGTATGTTCAGCAAACCATCATAAAAACTTTAAATTGCGCAACAACTCAGGATAGTTCGATTGTCGAACTACCCCATATCAACAACAAAATTCAAGAAATTCTCATGGAACTCCCTTTAAAATCAAGGCCGATCTGTATATGTGGACCAATGGCAGCTGGAAAAACGACTTTGATCACGGAAATTGCAAAGCTGCACAGTCGCGATTCTTATCCTAATGTAATTCTTGTTCAGATGAGCGAGGAAATTGATAGTCGCGTGTTGTTGGGCTCATATCATACGGCCGAAGTAGCAAATGAATTCGTTTGGAAACCTGGATGCTTAACTAAGGCTATTTTGAATGGTCATTGGATAATATTCGAGGACTTACATCTCGCTCCTTCTGATGTGATTACTTTACTCAACAGTGTTGTTGAGAAACAATGTTTAACTGTCGTTGGATACGGTGAAATTTCAGTTTTCCATCCTGATTTTCGTCTGTTTGCTACTGTCAGTACTCACAATCAGATTATAAACCACCAGTTTTTAAATAATCAATGGAAGACAATATCCCTGGAGCCTTACTCGCAAAAAAATGTGGCTATGTTGACCAGTCGATTGTTTCCTAATTTGAATTCGGTTTTGAACAAGTTGTTGGACATATTTTTTGAAGAGATTGTAATTGCTTCGAAAAGACACTTTCGAATCCAGACTCGAGCTCATACTTTAAGGTCAGTGTCAAGGATTTCAATCAATGTACAGCATCTTTATTGATTACATTAGGAAATAATTCCTTTAGCTAGGGCGATATTTCTTTTTTTTTGCAGAGATTTTTTGAAGTGGTGTCGTCGAATTCCAACGGACTTGAATCTTTGTGAAAGCTCTTCAGCCATCATTATTTTTCAAGAAGCGATGCATGTGTTTGCTTCGTCATGTCCTAATAAAGGTAAATTGATTAAAGAAACAAAATACACAACGTACGTAGATTTTAATTGCATTTTATATCGTTTCCGTGTTGTTTTTATCAGAACTGAAAATGGCACTTACATCTTCTATCGCTACTCACCTAAATCTGCTCCCAGCTAAAGCAGAATACTTCTGCACTCAGCATAAACCAA
>Ga0210040_10011419_pt1 | contig 10053 bp, 11 predicted proteins | sample CryGeyCG12114_NA_FD_185462 | JGI IMG/M metagenome (GOLD analysis project Ga0210040, IMG submission 185462) | Groundwater microbial communities from aquifer - Crystal Geyser CG19_WC_8/21/14_NA (SPAdes) (version 2) | ecosystem: Environmental > Aquatic > Deep subsurface > Groundwater | place: USA...
GTCGTCGAAGTTTTACATGTTATATTCATAATTCATGAAAATATATTGCAGAGCGGCATTTAACATATACAATGTGAGCCAATAACTGCAAAATGGAAAATGGAATGCATATTTCCAAAAAATTTCGAGTCACCCAGCCACCTGAAAGTAAAACGCAATTAAAATATGAGAATCTTAAAAAGTAGTAAAAATTTAATGTGCATAGGGATCGAAAACTTTTGTCGGCAATCGAATAAATATCTGGAAATCATCATTAGCTCCAATACATAATTTGTTATCTTTATCTACCAAGTGCAAAGAACTAGCGTGTAGGTCAAATAGTTCAATTCGTATTGAATTACCAATGCAGGCGAATATATGTGATCTTATCTTGTTTACTTGCTTACTAAACACGAACAGTTAATTGAACAAGACTCAATAGATCTAGTAATTGCTATGAATTAGTTTTGTCGGGTATAGCAATTTTGTCAAGGTTCAGGTCAGGAGTCTAACATTGGATTAAATGGGATTTTCAGCAGACTCTCTTTAAAAGCTGTATATACCTAATTCAAGTTTTTAAATGTACTGGATAGCACACTGACCGAACAATTCTGTTCAGTATAAATGTGAGTCTTTAAATACATATTTCCCACCTATAGTTCTCATTAAACATTTTTTGCTCCCATTCATTACACGGATTATATCAGGTATTTCAGAAAGAATAAGTTTAATTTGTTCTCTCTCGTAAAACTTTTAACCCCAAGTCTCATTTTAGCTCACGCCACGTCATAATCTCAATCTAAACCACGCATATCGGCTGCTTTGTTCCTTATCCTAAATATAATGATGCGTGAAAGGTTTAACCACAATATTTTTTCATCAGCGCAAAAAAAAGCTATCTGATACTAATTAACCCACTACCTACTTTACATATGAATATTTTTATTTGTATGATGCAAGTATACTAGACGAGTTTTAGGAATTGAAAACCTCCCAAGCCTAAAAAATTTTGCACACCACCTATAAATAGGAGGGTGACTAACTGTGCATTTTAAAGTTCCCTTGCAGTTGTTCTTTTTGAACCACCACTTGTCAACTTGACTGTCTGAATCATCTTTTGGCTTCACAATGAGTACCAATGGGGTTGAGCAGCAGTCAAAATGGACTCCACATGTCAACGGGACCACAAACAACAAGTTGAACAATGGACACATTATGAAGACTAAAGGAGTAATGAAGAACATTGACGAGGAAATGGACGTGAATCCTCCAGAAGTTTTAAAAGGACCCATGAAAGTGGTTCCAAAACTACTTATGGGACCTGGGCCTTCAAATCCATCCCCGAGAATCCTAAATGCTAATAATCTTCCGATTATGGGACATTTACATGATGAATTCTACGATGTAAGTACTCATTTTATTTTCAGTTAAAATATATAGACATTAAATGAATGCACAGATCATTTGCCAATTTATAATTTTTTTATTAACTAAATATACTATTTACGCATACTTGAATTATTAGTATTATTACAAAAAGATGTTTATCGGTAACTCACTAAGAGTGTTTTTTTGTAGATCTTGGACGAAGTGAAGGCTGGACTAAAGTACGCATTCCAAACACAAAATGACTGGACGATTGCCATTAGTGGTCCTGGACATTTGGCCATGGAAGCTATTTTGGTGAACTTGTTGGAAACCGGTGAAAAAGCTGTGGTGGGATGCAATGGACTTTGGGGCATGCGTGCAGCTGAGACTGCTAGGAGAATTGGTGAGTTCATATGCTACATAATTTTCTAATCTAGTAATTACTTTGCATACAATTTAGTTACTTACATTGGGGATTCCTTCAACCATCTATTTCGCCAGTGCAAGCACAAAAAAGCATTGTTTTCAATTAAACAGCGGTAAAAAATACTTTGAAAAAGTAGTTTTAAGACATATAAGAACTTGCAGCTGGTAAAGTTAGCCGCTTGTTGGTGCATGCATTTTGTATGCATCTCTACCTAAAACCTATTTGACATAATCCTCCTCATCATCATCAGAAAATCTGGGAAAATCAGGCTCATCATCCTCTATATCAGAAATCTCATCCAAATTATTGAACTCTATTACAGAGTCCTTTGTTTTCTGTCTAGCAAAACTACCCTTGCTCTTGTTTGCAAAGCTCGTATTAGCCGTTCGTATTTTTTCAACAGAATTCATAAAGCTGGAAGCTCTCTTTTGTGCAGCCTCTTGAGCAATTTGCTTCTTTGCCTTTATTCGTTCTGCTTCTCCTTGAATCCATTTTAATCTTTTCTCCACACGCGCTGCTTGCTCCTTAGCAGAGTCTATATCCCGGTCAACATTTTCATTATCTTCTGTTTTGTAGGGTAATTTTCTATATGGATTTATGTCATCTGATGAGGAATCATCTCCCCCACTAGATGTAAAATTAGTATTTGTAGATAAAGCATTGGATTTCTCTTCGGCTCTACGCATTAGTTCTCCGATTGGGTCGAATTGCGTTTCCCCTGATTTATCATTTTTAAGCTGCATGCAGAAAAAAAACGATTTGTTTCGACACAACGTAGGGTGTTATAAATATTAGCATCTAAACTAAGTAAGGAAAAATTGAATATCAGTATAATACCCGAATCAATGTATTCATTTGCTCTTTCAATTCCTCTTTTTGTCGAGTTTCCAAAGCCAATCGTTTCTGTAACACTCTATGCCGCGCCATTCTATCCAAAGCAAATGGATCCGATACAAGCTTCTCCAATGGTAGCTTGTGAGGCATTCTTTTAGCTAAAACATTTAATTCCGATTCCAAACGTTTGTTCATTCCTTCCATTTTGACCATAGCTTTTTCCTCCCAAAAGACCTTTTCTTTCCATGCAGAGAAGTGTTCAAATTTCACCGAATATTTGTTGATCCTATCTTTCAATTTCAACGATTGCTGCTCCAAATCTCTTTTCTCTTGTTCCAGATTCCAAATTTTCCTTCGATAACTATGCAAAACCTGATCATTTTTTTTCTCGGTGCATTTATTTTTTCGTATCGGCTCGTCGTCCGAACAAAATGAATGACGTTTTTGTAAGTCGGGATTCATTTTCAAAATTTTTGCCGCCAGTTTTCTATTCATGCGCTCATTCCTTTCCATTGTACTTTGCAAACTTCGTTCTTGCCTTTTGGTTTGCTCAAGCTCTGTTTCTTTGGCGCTCAATTTGATTTCTAGTAGTTTTAACTCGGATTTGGCAGTATTTAATTTTTGGCGTGTGGCTGCCAATTCGCATCGAAGCCGACTGGTTTCGGCTTTACTGTGCGCAGTTTCTACAATTCGATAAATTTGATAACTAACCATCATTTACTAAATTGTTAAAACAAAACATTATAGAACCCAACCTTTTTCTTGATCTAATTTCTCCTTATGCTCAAAAGTTAACTCGTCTTTCCAATGTTTCACTTGCTGATTCATTCGCATCAATTTATTCCCCAGTTCTTCCTTTTGTTCATGGGATTCTAGAACCTGAGTTTGTGAGATGTTCAATTTTCTGAACATCTCATCCTGCTCTTTCTGCTGGCTTTCCATATCATCCATTAATTTTTGGAGCTCTTTTCTCTGATACAAAAGCATTTCATTTTTAGACCGAGTTACATCACTCAAATTCTCCATTTGGTAGCTCAGTTGAGTCAACATGTCATGCTGAAATCGCCGTTCTAGTTCCGCATCGGTTAATTTTGCCATGAGAGAATATTTTTGAATGGATTCGTCATGTGCGCGGTTTTCTGTACGCTTCCGCTCCTCGTCTTTTACTTTAAGATCATGTTTCAGCAACTTATTGTCTCGTTCTGCCTTTAGTATTTGAGTCTTTATGGCATTTAGTTGCGAATCTTTATCCCTTTTTTCCTGTCTCTCTGTTTCTATTTGAGATTTCAAAGACACGGAAACTTGCTGCATGGTTTCCAGTTTCTTTCGGGTGACTTCGCTCTGAAAATATGCACAGTTGATTATGTAAGGAAAAGTGCGGCTTTAGATTGTCAGTTTATTATTTTTACCTCATATGCAGCGCTGGTTAGTTTTTTACTCAGTTTTTCTTTTTCTTCAAGTAGTTTCTCATTAAACATTTTGTTCTCCTCCAATTTTTTTCTCATTTCTTGCATCTGCTCTTCTTTTTTGCGAACCAAGGCTGCATTCACTCGATAGTCAAAAACTGATTTCTGAAGTCGGATCATATGCTCATCATATTGTTTTTCTAGTAAAGTTAGTTTCTCCATCCAGAATTCTTCCATTTCATTTCGTTCTGTGTGTTTACCGATGACTACGAGTTCGTCTGAGCATTCTGTGTCGCGTGGCGGGGATATTTTATGTTCTGCCATTTTGCGATGTTTTTATTATTGCAAGAATCAATTTAAATGCTTGATATTTAGTATGGGAAATACTTTAACAAAAGTCAAAACTGAATTTTGACGAGGACTGTAAGCAACTCTTTACCACTTTGCAATACTATTTGATCAATGCATTTTTTTTCATTCATTGATCAAACCTTTCACTCGCGAAGCATGCATGCAAAATCTCTACAGATGGCACTATCTAGCAAACTAAATAAAGATTTCCCTCAAAGCATGACCTGACCAATGCCATTGTACTTTGTTGTAAATATAAAAAACAATTTTGCACTGTTTCTAGGCGCTGACGTCTATGAGATGCAAAAACCTTTGGGCAGCAAATTCACTTATGAAGACATTGAAACTGCATTGAAAACACATCAACCTAAAGTGCTGTTTTTAGTGCACTCCGAATCTTCTACTGGCGTCATGCAATCTTTGGAAGGAATAGGGGAGCTTTGCCACAAGTAATTCTTCCTGCTCTAATCTACACAAAATTATGTCAACTTAAAAAACTCCGTATGCTGAATAATTAATTTTTCTACTCCATAAATGTTTAGCAACAACTGCCTCCTATGTGTTGACACAGTAGCAAGTCTTGGTGGGGTTCCATTTTTTGTCGACAAATGGAAAGTTGATGCAGTGTATACTGGCTCCCAAAAAGTGCTTGGATGTCCTCCAGGAATTTCCCCAATCTCTTTCAGCCCACGTGCTGTGTAAGTCTAACTAACTTAACGGACTTGTGCAATTCATTTCGCAATGAACATCTATATATTTCTTCACTATGCATACTATAGAAAGAAAATTAAAGCCAGAACTACTCCCATCAAATCCTATTTGTTGGACATGAACTTACTCTCGGGCTACTGGAAATGCACACCCGATGCAATCCGAATTTATCATCACACACCCCCAGTTTCCCTAGTGTATTGTCTGCGGGAAGCTTTGGCCATGATGGCATCTGAAGGGCTGCAAAACATGTGGACTCGTCATCAAACTGCTTCCCTTAGACTTCGGAATGGACTTAAGGACTTGGGATTAGAACTGAATATTGAAAAAGATGAGGACCGGCTACCAACTGTGACTACATTTAGGGTGCCAGATGGAATCAATGCCAACTTAGTTAGTCAATATGCCATGAAAGAGTAAGTTGGAAATGTGTATAATTTTTTTGGTTTTTGAGGTGGTTTTTTCATATTTTTTTTTCCGTTTTTGTAGACATTTGATAGAAATTGCTGGAGGAATTGGACCCACTGTTGGAAAATTGTTGCGAATCGGCACCATGGGATACAATGCTTACCCTGATAGAGTGGATAAAGTTTTGTCTGCTTTGAAGGAAGGATTAGAGTTCGCAAAATTGCAACAGTCTAGAATTTAGATGAGTATTTGTACTTGTTATTTAGTTATAGTTAGTGGCTATTTTATATTAATGCAATGTAGACAGTTGATTGAAAATTTTTGTGCTCAAGGTTTTTGTTAGTAATTTTTCTGTAAAACACCGTTCGGCAGAATAAAATTGGCTGGCATAATACAACAATGTAACCTGATACAAGAATTTTGATACAATTTTAAAATAATTTTAAGCGTTTTATTCGTGCACAGTACACTCACACTTTACAAAATGTCATAATATTTTGAGTCCTTCGGTTGGTCCAGACTTTTATAAAAAAAATTAAATAGCATGCATTGCAGTCAACTTAAATCTACAGTTTCATCATAATAGTCATCTAAACCTAAATATGGCTCTATGAGCCTATAGTTTCCAACTAAAAGTACGGTTTTAAAAGTCTTAAAAACTTCATCACACATGATAAAAAAAAACGTTAAAAATTAAAATATTCAGTCCCACACTTCATGCACACGGATCCCCTCACGTCTTTCATATTTCCTGCAGTTGTACTGCTCGTAACCACACATAATTGGAATCACGGTATGGATGTGTTTCATATTGTGCAGCATTCTCCAGCCCAGGCGCGTCATCTAAAGTAAACCAAAATCAATCCTTGTTAAAACCATTTGAAAAAAAATTCCTATATTGCAAACAAATGCACTGTATCGTAAAAAACTTACCATGCTGCACATCTCTACATAGCGAAGATGAGGTAACTGGCTAAATCCATGAATAACAGCTAAATCGGACAAATCTGACTGACAATTGTCATTCTTCATTATGAATTTAGTCAAGCCTGAAAGGAAAACGAAAAGCTTTGCAACTCTATTTCACAACGACTTTGTTTACCGATCAAATACAGAATTTCAAGTAACTAGTTGTCCTACAACATACCATTCAAATTTGTAAGACAATACATCCTGGGACGCCGACTGAAATCCAAATATTCCTCCAATTCTTCCCTCTCCATGTTCAGTGTTTTCTTTGCATCCTCCTTATAAAAGCCTAAAAGTCCCTCATCATTCACTTCTTTCCCATAGATTTCTAGCACTTCCAAATCCTGCCAATGTTCACACACGATACGAAAAGATTTGTTCGTCAGGTACATATGGATTTCTTTCATGGGACTCCCATCCGATGGGAACAACTTGACCAATTTTTTCACATCGGCTTCTGTGAGCTGATAATCAATTCTCAAGAATCTAATATTCTTGGAAATGTTTAACAAAGAATCCGCTGTTTCTTGAATCATATCTGTGCGAACGAAACTGGGCTCCACCTCTGGAGGCTCACAAATTGACAGGCTTTCCAATATGGGGAAATATTGCAAAAAGTTGAGATTACAGACTGTAGTTTCGGTGATTTCTAATTTCCGGACACGAGGGAATGTTAGTCCGAAAGGAAATTCTTTTAGTCCTCGCCCCAAAGGACCTCGATAGATGGTCAGATTTTCCAGAGTTTTGTGGAATTCGGAGAAAATAGGACTCACTACTTTTTCTGTAGAGAATGCCCCAATGTCAATACTCAGGCTGGTTAGAGGGAAATGCAAGTTCAGGAGCACATCTCGAGCTTCAATTATGAGGTCGGGTTGAGCGTATTCTCTGCAAAAAATATACAAAACTAAGAGTAAAGTCATGAGTGATAGAAATTTGCTACATAAGCATATAAAGAAACAAAAGGAGCAAAATGGTTATGGTTAGTAAATACAAATTAAGTAAGCGTATATAATGCATGTATCCAGCATACATCGGAAGATATTAGTAATAGCTAACAAATATTGAAAACATAACGTTGCGTCAGGGTAGGACCAATCAGCCATTGCTTTACCTTTAAGTATTGGGAATAGGAATATGAGTCAGTCTGAGCAAATGCAGCAGTGAAAATACAAAGTTTTATGTACATTGCTAGCATTGCAGGAATTATAAAGTTTCAATGCTAAATTCGACTATCTAGATCTACGCAGTTTAGGTTTTAGCAACTGTTGGCATCGAAAATGAAGATTGCTGTACAGCTACACCATTGAATGCGTGATAAACTAGTTAACTAACTAGATAAAAAACAATTGTAACTTACCCATTGAATATGTTCAACTGCTCAAAGGCAAACTTGTCCTTGCCAAACTTTTTTTTGAAACTCTCAATCGTGTGGAGAACTTCAGTTACCTCCGGATTGGTCATATTGTACACAACCAATTGCTGAAAAATCATTTAAAAGTCCCAAATTACACAAAATGAATATAGTTGACTAAAAGTTCTTAAAAAAAGCTGGTTAACATACCTTCAGATTGGGATAGGCAAAGAATAAAGTTTGCCATTGGACCGGAGGTTTGCATTGCCCTTCACCTCCATATATTTCCAAAGATTTCATTTTGTAGTTTTTTGGGATATTTGAATCAATCAAAAGTTGATCTTTGCCCATGTGCTTGAACTGCTTCCTTTCATTAGAATAGCAGGAGCAATCCCTGTAGACAAGTCTTTCGCAATTCACAGGCCATTTGAACAGAACATCTTGGACCACCCGACTTCCATAGAATCTGGCTTCAACTAGCTCCAAGGATTTCATAGAATAGCCAAATTTTTTCCAAAATTCATAGCATTCCTCTTTAGCACTGGGATCCATGTTCTCCATGTTCCACATTTTTAGTACATAGTGTCTAAAAAAGATGTCTTTGGGGTCTGTGTGTTCAAATTGGCTCATTAGTCTGGAAAATAAAGCCAACTCTTGGTGGGCTGCAGGTTGCATTAGACGGACACAAGATCTTTCTTGCAAGATGGGACTTGCTTGTTGATTCCAGACTCGACATACTAAGCGAAAGTTTTTCAAGTTTTCTATCTGACTGCAACTGCTCACAATTTTTTGGACAATCTGAAAAAATCATCCAAGTTAGCTAGTTAGTAAGTTAGTCACAAAATGATTGAAAAATTGGATGATAAGCTAAAGTTGCCCTAGGCAATAAGAATTTAATTTATTTTTTAAATGTTTGGTAACTTGGATACTAATTAACAAATTGCCAGCAATTTAATGATAGCAAAATATCTGGAAAAAAACTAACTAACCAGTGGATTTAACAATGGATGACACTCTCTGCGTCCATTTCGAAACACATAAGATGAAATTTCTCCATCAACTTCCATCATTATAAACGGTGGCTAATGTGCAGTTTGTTACTAAATTGCAATTAACTCTGTGTGTGTGCAGTTACTACTGTATTGTATAATGTAAAAACTTGGTAGCTGTGGACAGAATTTTTTTACTTTGATTATTCAAAGACGATCACCAAAACAAGACTGACTGGTCATCTATCATTTTTGGCTTCTAGTTTGGATGTTAGTTAGTTAGTTACAAGGCTTTGTAACCCATGGTAAAAATACTTTGGAGGAGAAACCTAATCTCATTTACCGGGAAATATATCTGGACTTTGGGTGAGTGAAGGAACATATGATATTTATGTGAGCATATACATATAGGGAAGTAGCATGGAGTCTTATGTAACATACTATTGTAGTCTACTAGGTAGGCTCTATTGGGTAATCTTGTCAAAAAGGGTTAAGTTCCCTCGTTCCCATGCAGCATGGCTCTCACCAAATTCGTATGTTGACTAGTGTGCAAGCAATTTGGTATGTACTATTGAGCTAGAAGATCCTACTTACTTGGTTATAGTGTTTGTACAGTTTTTAATCCCTTAAAAAAGATATTTTTGTCAAAAGGGTCGAAGTAGAAATCTACACTTTGGAGGGTCAATAATAAAGACTGTTTTGTGTGCGTTTACTTTGGCTAGCCGAATACTTAAATAACTGGATGAGTAATGGATAGTTGGTTAGGGTAGTTAGTAAATATGTGCAATTGTTTTCTTTATAGGGGAACTAGAACTGTATAATATTAGCCTTGTGATTGCACAGTATCATGATTTGTATATAGGATGACTTTTGAAAGTCTGCATTTATGTAATATACACATTTTGTTTTAATAACTCACTCACAGGATAGGACATAAGCTTGGACTGCATATGAAACCAATGGGAAAGTATTGAAAATCAATAGGATTTGATTAGACGCTTTGTACGAGAAATGCAATGAAGTGGTTGTATAGTAGCTAACTCTGAAAAATGTATTTGATGAATTGGTATGGAAAATTTTCGAAATTTTGTAGGTTCAGTTTATGCAAGAACCATTTGATAGGCAATCATGTGGTACCAATCATGATGGAAATCATGTGGTAACTTTACATATCACATTAAATTGCCGGTTTATTACGTGTGTATGTTTAAATACAAGTACATCAGGATACAAATTCAGCGAAGTTAGCAATTGCCAATG
>Ga0210040_10011420_pt1 | contig 10053 bp, 9 predicted proteins | sample CryGeyCG12114_NA_FD_185462 | JGI IMG/M metagenome (GOLD analysis project Ga0210040, IMG submission 185462) | Groundwater microbial communities from aquifer - Crystal Geyser CG19_WC_8/21/14_NA (SPAdes) (version 2) | ecosystem: Environmental > Aquatic > Deep subsurface > Groundwater | place: USA...
ATCCGTAGTCAGATGCTCTATCCGTTGAGCTACGGGTGCCTGTGTTCAGTTGTCGTGCGCGGAGGCTCCGGGATTTGAACCCGGGATGGGGATTAACCCAAACCGCATTAGCAGTGCGGCGCCATAGACCGGACTAGGCGAAGCCTCCCGGGGTCCGAGTTCCCTCGTAACCGCCGACGGAAAGACTACCAGCGCCCCGGACGCCGTCTCCACGGGGCCGGTCACCGCCCCATGCGCGCCACATCGGCGATCTGGTGGCCAAAACGGGCCCATAGCGCCCAGATCGCCGATGTGGGCGCACGGCTCAGGCGGCGACGGGCTCGTGGACGGCGCCGGTCGCGACCTCCGCGGACCGGCGGCCCGGCACGAGGGTGATCGCGACGGCCACCGCGGCGCCGACGGTGGCCAGGACGAGGCTGCCGCTCACGCCGGGGCGCCCCTCGATGAGCGCCCCGCCCAGGGCCGCCCCGATGGCCGAGGCACCGACGGTGATGGTGGACAGCCAGGTGAACGCCTCGGTGGTGGCGTGCACGGGCGCCATCGAGCCGACGAGCGTGTTCTGCACCGTGAGGGTCGGCGCGATCGCCGTCCCGCCCAGGAAGAGCAGCACCCCCAGCGCCCACGGGCTGGAGATCCACGCCAGCGGCGCCAGCCCGATCGTGACGCCGAGCAGCAGCAGCCGGTACTGCCGGGGCAGCGACATGCTCAGCACGCGGGCGCCGAACCAGAGCCCGCCAATGGTGGAGCCGAGCGCCCACAGCGCCAGCAGCACACCGGACAGGCCCGGGGCGCCGATCCGGTCCGCGAAGGCCGGGACGGCGACCTCCAGCGCGCCGAAGCCGAGCATCAGGGCGGCGCCGCTGAGCAGCAGCCGCGGCATGCCCGGCGTCCGGACGGTGGAGAACATCCCCGAGCGCGCCCCGGCCACCGGCACGTAGGCACGGGTGGCGGCGGACGTCGCGATGCCCAGCGCGCCACCGACGGCGAGGACGCCCGCGACGCCCACCGCCAGGGCCGGCGAGGTGAGGACGGCGAGGGCGGCGACCAGCGAGGGGCCGACGACGAAGACCAGTTCGGTGAGCGTCGCGTCCAGCGCGTAGGCGGTGGGGCGGACGCGGGGGTCGACCCGCGACCACAGCGCACGCACGGTGCCCGACACGAGCGGGGTGGCCGCACCCGCGCCCGCAGAGGCGGCGATGACGGCCGGATCCGGCGCTCCGCCGAGGACGACGGCGATCAGCAGCGCGAGCAGCAGCGGATAGGCGGCCGACTGCGCTAGCAGGACCGGGCGGGGGCCGCGGCGGTCGGCGAGCCGGCCGAGGATCGGGGCCATGACCGCCGAGGCGACCCCCAGTGTCGCCGCCGCGAGCCCGGCCACCGCGTAGGAGCCCGTCTGCTGCTGCACCATGAGCAGCAGCGCCAACGGCACCATGGCCGAGGGCAGCCGGCCGGCGAAGCCGGCGAGCAGCAGGACGGGGGCGGAGGGAAGCCGCCAGACAGGGAGGTAGGCACGCACGGCAGAGCTCGGTTTCCACTTGCAGGATGAGGAATCAGTAGGGGGTCAAAGCGAGTTGACCACCTACGCAAGCGACGGTAGCACGAACCGGTAGGGAGTCACATGGATTACGACACCTACGGGTCGACGGCGGTGGAACTGGCGATCGAGCTGGCCAACACCGAACGCAGCGACCCGGAGTGGGCGCGCGCCTTCCTGGGCTCCCACGAGGAGTGGTTCACCGCGGGCACGTCGTTCGACCTCTCCCCCGGCGAGACCCACCGCGCCGCCGCCACCGCCGAACTGGTGCGCTCCGTCGCGCTGGCCGAGTCGCAGGCCGACGTCCTCGACCGGCTCAACGAACTGCTGGCGCTGGCCCGGCCGCGGCCCTACGCCACCGACCACGACGGCCCGCTGCACCTTCACTTCGCCCGGCCCGACTCGCCGGCCCTCGAGCAGCTGACGACGACGGTGGCCATGGGGCTGTCGCAGGTGGTCGTGCAGCACGGCTGGCAGCGCCTGGGCGTCTGCGCGGCCGAGAGCTGCGACGACGTCTACGTCGACACCTCGCGCAACGCCAGCCGCCGGTACTGCTCCAACACCTGTGCCAGCCGCTCGACCGTCGCGGCCTACCGCGCCCGCCAGAAGACGGAGTAGCCCGGAAGGCAACCGGTCGGAGCCGGTCGCGCCACGTAGCGTGCGCCCATGACCCGGCCGCGCCTCTGGATCGCCGCGGGGATCACCCTGCTCGTCATCGTCGCGGCCGCCGTGGGCACGGCTGTGTGGCGGGACGGCGAGGACGCGGCCGCGTGCTGGGCGGTCGTCGATGCCGAGAAGGCCCTCGGGCCCGGACCGGTCACCAGCGGCAGCCCCACCATCACCGCGCTAGGCGACTCCTACAGCCTGGGCGTTGGCGTGGCCGGCCCCGAGGAGGCGTGGCCGGCCGTGCTCGGCAGACGGCTCGGGGCCGAGGTGGTCGTCGACGGCGTGGGCGCCACCGGCCTGACCACCCGCGGTTTCTGTCCCGAGAGCCCTGTCTCCTACGGCGAACGCGTGGACGCCGACCCGCCGGACGCCGAGGTCGTCGTCGTCCAGGGCAGCGTCAACGACGCGCTGGGCGGCCTCCCGGACGAGGTGGCCGGGGCCGCCGGCGACCTGCTCGCCGACCTCGAGGACGTGCCCACCGTGGTGGTCGTGGGTGTCCCGGTGATCCCGGCCGCCGAGATGGGGGACCTGCGGGCCATCGACGACGCGCTGCGCGCGGCGGCAGAGGACGCCGGGCGGGCGTACGTGCCGCTGCTCGACGAGGGCATCGAGATCCTGCCCGACCGCGTGCACCCCACGGTCCCGGGGCAGCAGCGGATCGGCGAGCTGGTGGCCGCCGCGGTCGAGGCCGGCGGCACGTCGGGCTGAGCGTGGTCCACGCCCCCGGCAGGGGCGCCTGCACTAGCGTCCGCCCGTGCCCCTCGACCGGAACCTGGACGCCCGGCTGCACGCGTTCGTCGGCGGGCTGCCCAGCTCGCCGGCCGACCGGTGGCTGCTCCGGCTGACCCGTTCGGCCGACCACGGCCGGCTCTGGCTGGTCCTCGGCGGGTTGCTCGCCCTCCGCCGCGGCGCCCTGCGGCGCGGTGCGCTGCGCGGGATCGGCTCGATGGCGATCACCAGCGCGCTGACCAACGCCGTCCTGAAGACGGTGTTCCGGCGCGGACGGCCCGAGCAGGGCGACGTCCGCACCGAGCGGGCGCTGCGGCGCTCGCCCACGTCGTCGTCCTTCCCGAGCGGGCACGCGGCCTCCGCCGCGGCCTTCGTGACGGGGCTGGCAATGGAGTCGCTGCCGGCGGGTGCCGCGCTGGCGCCGGTCGGGCTCGCCGTCGGCTACTCCCGGGTGCACGTGGGCGTGCACTACCCCGGGGACGTCGTCGCCGGGATGGCGGTCGGTGCGGGCGTGGCCGCCGCGACCCAGCACTGGTGGCGGGTGCGCCGGAAGGACCCGGCCCGGGTGCGGCCGACGTCGCAGGCGCCCGCGCTCCCCGACGGCGCGGGGCTGACCGTGGCGGTGAACCCCCGCTCGGGCCCCGACGACTACGACCCCGCCGAGGACATCCGGCGCCTCCTCCCCCGCGCGCAGGTGCTCGAACTGACCGAGCACGCCGGCGTCGCGGAGCTCCTCGGGACGGCGGCGCGCGAGGGCGCGCAGGCGCTCGGCGTGGCCGGTGGCGACGGCAGCGTGGCCGCGGCCGCCGCGGTGGCGATCGAGCACGGGCTGCCGCTGGCGGTCATCCCGGCCGGCACGCTCAACCACTTCGCCCGCGACGTCGGCCTGCTGGCCCCGCAGGACGCCGTCGACGCGGTGCTCGCCGGCCAGGCGGTGCTCGTCGACGTCGCCGACGTCAACGGGACGCCGTTCCTCAACACCTCCAGCATCGGCGCATATCCGGAGATGGTGCGCCGCCGTGACCGGCTCTCGGGGCGCCTGGGCAAGTGGCTGGCCCTCACCGTGGCCGCGGCGCAGGTGCTGCGCACGGGCACACCGGTGCAGCTCGACGTCGACGGGCAGCGGCTGCGGGTCTGGATCCTGTTCGTCGGCAACTGCCTCTACACACCGCGCGGGCTCTCGCCGGCCTGGCGCCCGCGGCTGGAGGACGGGCTGCTCGACGTCCAGTACCTGCGGGCCGACCTGCGCTTCGGCCGCACCCGGGCAGTGCTGGCCACGCTGCTGGGGGTGAGCGAGCACAGCCGCAGCTACGGCAAGTTCATGGCGACGGAGCTGACCGTCGTCTCCCGGTCGGGGCCGCAGCGGGTGGCCTACGACGGCGAGATGGGCGAGCCGGCCACCGAGTTCCGGTTCGGCAAGCGCGCCCCGCTCACCGTCTACTGCTGCCGCGACCGCTGAGCGCTCAGTCCAGGTCGACGAACCGTTCGACGTCGGCGGGGCGCCCGGCGATGACGATCTCGGCGCCGTAGGTCAGCACGGTGTCCAGCCCCGCGTGGGTGAAGCTGCTCGCCGTCTCCGGCTTGACCGAGACCACCGTGACGTTGTGCCTCTTGCGCAGCTTGGACTCCCCCAGGGGCACCCCGACCAGCTCCCGGGGTGGACGGGTCTTCGCGAACACCCAGTCCGGGTCGAGCTCGACCCAGTCCAGCAGCCGGCCGGAGACCAGGTGGGCGACCCGCTCCCCCATCTCGTGCTCGGGGAAGACCACGTGGTGGGCGCCGATGCGTTCCAGGATCTTGGCGTGCTGGAGGCTCAGCGCCTTCACCCAGATGTCCGGGACGGCGAGGTCGACCAGGAGCGCGGTGGTGAGGATGCTCGCCTCCAGGTCGGTGCCGATGCCCACCACGACGCGGCCGAAGTCGGCGATGCCGATCTCCTCCAGCGCGTCGGCGTCGGTCGAGTCCGCGACCACCACCTGACCGAGCTGGCCGGCCAGGTGCTGCACGATGTCGGGCCGGTTGTCGACGCCGAGCACCTCCGTGCCGTTGCCCACGAGCTCGAGCGCGAGTGCGGTCCCGAACCGGCCGAGACCGATGACGGCGACGGGGTCCTTGTGGCTAGCCAACGATGGTCCTCTCCTCGGGGAGCTGGTGACGGCGCCCGCGCTGCCGGAACGCCAGACCCGACGCCAGGGTCAGCGGTCCGATGCGGCCGACGAACATGAGGACGACGACGAGGACCTGCGCCGCGTCGGGCAGGTCCGCGGTGATGCCGGTGGACAGGCCCACGGTCGCGAACGCCGACACCGTCTCGAACAGCACCTGCTCGAACGGGAAATCGGTGAGCGCCTCCAGGACGAGGGTGGCGACGGCGACGACGCCCACGCTCAGCAGGGCGACGGCCAGCGCCTGGCGCTGGTTGGTCGCCGGCACCCGGCGCCGGCCGACCTCCACGTCGGTGTCCCCCCGCATCTCGGCCCACAGCACGTAGGCGAGTACGCCGAAGGTCGTCACCTTGATGCCGCCCGCGGTTCCCGCGCTGCCGCCCCCGATGAACATCAGGCCATCGGTGAGCAGCAGCGTCTCGGGCTGGAACGCGCCGATGTCGAGGTTGTTGAAGCCCGCGGTCCGCGGCATGACGCCCGCCACGAACGCGGCGAGCACCGCGGCGCCGGGCCCCAGCCCTCCCAGGGTGTCCGGGTTCTTGCCCTCGGCGGCGAGCATCCCGACCGTGCCGACGACCAGGAGGACGGCGGTGACCACGACGGTGATGCGGGTGAGGACCGACCAGGAGCGGGGACGCCGCCACGAGCGCAGCAGCTCGAACACCACCGGGAAGCCCAGGCCGCCGACGATGACGGCGACCGCGATCGTGCCGGTGATCCACGGATCGGTCACGTAGCTCATCAGGCTGTCGGAGAACAGCGCGAACCCGGCGTTGTTGAAGGCGGAGACCGCGTGGAAGACCCCGTCGTAGAGCGCCGCCGGCGGGCGTTCGTCGTAGGCGGTGGCGAACCGGGCGGTGAGGACGGTCGCGACGACGGCCTCGCAGACCAGGCTGAACAGCACGACCCGGCCGATGACCCGCCGCACGTCCGCGGCGCTCAGCGACTTGGTCTCCGCCTGCGCGATCAGCCGCGCCCGCAGGCCGAGCCGCCGGGACAGCAGCAGGGCGACCAGGCTGGCCAGCGTCATGATGCCCAGGCCGCCGACCTGGATCAGCAGGAGGATGACGCCCTGGCCGAAGCCGGACCAGTAGGTGCCGGTGTCCACCGTGGCCAGGCCGGTCACGCACACCGCCGAGGTGGCGTGGAACAGCGCGGTGAGCAGGTCCGCGCGGCCCTCCCCGGCCCTCGACACGGGCAGCATCAGCAGGGCGGTGCCGACGACGACGGCGGCGGCGAAGGCGGTCGCGATGACCCGCGCGGGATGGGCGCCGACGCCGGCCGCGGAACGACGTCGCCGTCCGGGGATCGGGGTGGAGATGCTCACCGGGCGGGTCTCGGTGACACGCACCCTGCGGGGACCACGGCGACACACTGGCACAGCGGCCGGCCGGGTCCGCGAACGGCCCGCGCCCGCCTCCCGGGTGTTGTTCGCGCTCTGCGGGTCCTGCAGGGCCGCCCCAGCACGAGGAACGCCCCCGGAGCGGGTGCCCACCCCGTCGAGGGGCGGACCGCGCCGGTGATCACTACGGTCGCTCGCAGGGATTGCCCGCGCACCGCGCCGGGCACTGCACGACCCGACGTCCACCGAGGTACAGAGGGAAAGAGGTCACCATGCTGGTCCGCCGGATTGCCCGGCCCTTGCTCGCCGCCCCGTTCATCTACGGCGGCGTCAGCACCCTGCGCAAGCCGCAGGACCGCGTACCCGGGGCAGCCCCCGTCGTCGAGAAGATCGCGGAGACCGCCGACAAGCAGCTTCCCGTGCAGGTGTCCCGCGACGTCCAGCAGTGGGTGCAGGCCGACGCCGCCGTCAAGGTCGCCGCCGGCTCGCTGTTCGCGCTGGGCAAGATGCCCCGGCTGACCGCGCTGGTCCTGTCGGCCTCCATCGTGCCGACGACGCTGGCCGGGCACCGGTTCTGGGAGCACGAGGACCCGACGGAGCAGTTCGGGCAGATCTCGAACTTCCTGAAGAACACCGGGCTCCTCGGCGGGCTGCTGCTGGCCGCGGTCGACACCGAGGGCAAGCCGTCGGTCGGCTACCGCACCCGGCGCGCCGCGAAGAACGCCGCCGCCTCGACGGAGAAGAGCTTCGAGCAGGCCTCCAAGCGCGCCGCCAAGGCGCAGAAGAAGGCCGAGAAGCAGCTCAAGAAGAAGCGCTGAGCGGAGTCGAGCACTGACCACCCCGCTGACGCCCGCGGCCGCGCTCCGGAGGATCGCCTTCCTCCTGGAGCGCGCCCGCGAGCCCAGCTACCGGGTGTCGGCCTTCCGCACGGCCGCCGCCGTGGTCGATGGCCTGGGCGAGGACCAGCTCGACCTCAAGATCGGCACCAACACGCTCAAGGACCTCAAGGGCGTGGGCCCCAAGACCGCCGCCGTCATCGTGCAGGCGCACAAGGGGCAGGTCCCGGAGTACCTCGCGAAGCTCGAGCAGGACCTCGCCGAGCTCGTCCCGATGGCCGACGACGTCGCCGACTTCCGGGCCGCACTCAAGGGCGACCTGCACCTGCACTCGGACTGGTCCGACGGGGGCTCACCCATCCGGGAGATGGCCGAGGCCGCGATCGCGCTGGGCCACGAGTACATGGCCCTCACCGACCACTCCCCCCGGCTGACCGTGGCCAACGGCCTGTCGCCGGAGCGCCTGGAGAAGCAGCTGGACGTGGTCGCCGCCCTCAACGAGGAGCTCGCGCCGTTCCGGATCCTCACCGGCATCGAGTGCGACATCAACGTCGACGGCTCCCTCGACCAGACCGACGAGCTGCTCGGCCGGCTGGACGTCGTCGTCGCCAGCGTGCACTCCGACCTGCGGGCGGACTCGTCGGCCATGACCGCGCGCATGCTCACCGCCGTCGCCAACCCGCACACCGACGTCCTCGGGCACTGCACGGGCCGGCTGGTCATCGGCCGGAAGCAGCGCAACGGCACGCAGAAGCCGCGCCCGGAGAGCACCTTCGACGCCGGAGCGGTGTTCGCCGCCTGCGTGGAGTTCGGCACCGCGGTCGAGATCAACTCCCGCCCCGAGCGGCTCGACCCGCCGCGCCGGCTGCTCACCCTGGCCGTCGAGCTGGGCTGCGAGTTCTCCATCGACACCGACGCGCACGCGCCCGGCCAGCTCGACTGGCAGTACAACGGCGTCGAGCGGGCGATCGAGTGCGGGGTCGACCGCGACCGGGTCGTCAACACGCGGTCCGCCGACGAGCTGCTGGCCTGGACCGAGGGCTGATCGCCCACCCACGAGGACGGCTGTCGGAGGACCGGCAGGCGTGGGACCGGTGGTGCTGGGGAGCCGTGCGGGAAACAGGGTGGCCGGATCTTCACCAGATTCGCGCAGTTCGGCTTAACGTATCGCCGACCGCGGCCGACCCGTGCCGCTCGCGCGCCGAACGCTCCCGCCGACGGCCGACCGTCCAGGAGCTGTGCATGTTCCGCACCGCCCGTCCGCGCCGCAGCGCGGCCGCGACCCTCGTCCTCGCCGTCGTCGCGGCCGTCGTGGCGTTCAGCGCCCCCGCCGCGCACGCGCAGACCTTCACCTCGCCGGCCACCGGCAGCCACAGCGTGATCGGCGCGATCCTCACGAAGTACCAGGCGCACGGAGGCCCGGCCGGTCGCCTGGGCTACCCGCTGACGGACGAGCTGGCCACGCCCCGGGTGTACGGCCGGTTCAACGCCTTCCAGGGCGGGTCCATCTACTGGACGCCGGGCACCGGGGCGCACGCGGTCTGGGGCTCGATCCTGCAGCGCTGGGGCGCGCTGGGCTGGGAGGGCGGCCAGCTCGGCTTCCCCACCACCGACGAGCTGCCCACCCCCGACCGGATCGGACGGTTCAACCACTTCCAGCGCGGCTCGGTCTACTGGACGCCGCAGACCGGCGCCCAGGAGATCTACGGGGCCATCCGTGACCGGTGGGCGGCGATGGGATGGGAGACCGGAGCGCTGGGGTACCCGGTCAGCGGTGAGTTCGCCATCCCGGGCGGCCGGGCGCAGGACTTCCAGTACGGCTCGATCCGGTGGTTCCCCCAGTCGGGTACCAGCGTGGTCGGCGCGCCGGCCCTCGGTGTCGCGCCGCCCGGAACCCAGGTGGTCACCGTGGCGGCGCCGTCGGCCGGCTCGACGACCGCGACGCTCACCGCGTGGGAGCGCGTGGGCAGCAGCTGGCGGATCGCGGTGGGCCCGGTGGCGGCGCGCATCGGCTCCGGCGGCGTGGGCGCGGCCAGCGAGAGCTCGACCCGCACCCCGGCGGGCACCTTCCGGCTGTCCGAGGCCTTCGGCCGGGCCGGCAACCCCGGCACGACACTGCCCTACCGGCGGGTCGACGGCGACGACTGGTGGGTCTCGGACGTGAACAGCCCCCGCTACAACCAGTACGCCCAGTGCGCGCCCGGCACCTGCGACTTCGACGAGCGGGCCGGGGAGAACCTGTACGCCCAGGGGGCGGTCTACGACCAGGCCGTGGTCATCGACTACAACCGCGAGGGACGGCGGGGCGCAGGCTCGGCCTTCTTCATGCACATCAGCAACGGCAGGGCGACGGCGGGCTGCGTCGCGATCGATCGGGCGTCGCTGGAGAAGCTGATGCGCTGGCTGAAGCCGGGCGCGGAGCCGGTCATCGCCATGGGCGTCGGCTGACCGATTGCCTGGAGGCCGCCGTCGGGCAGGAGAGCCGGGGGATCACGTGGCTCGCCCGGCCCCGGTCGTGCTGCCGCTAGCCTTCCAGCAGTGCACCGACCCTGGCTGACCGCGGGCTTCGTGGTCGCCGTCCTCGGCGTGGCCGCACTGACCGTCGGGCCCTCCCCCGGGGCACTGCTGTTCACCCTCGCCCAGTCCGTGCCAGGTCTCGACGCCCTCTCGTCGTCGACCGTCGAGATGGCCGCCAACGTGCTGCTGTTCGTGCCGGTCGCCCTCCTCTTCGCCCTCACGGCTCCGCGGGTGCCGGGCGTGGTCGTGTGGCTGGTGTGCACC
>Ga0210040_10011421_pt1 | contig 10053 bp, 8 predicted proteins | sample CryGeyCG12114_NA_FD_185462 | JGI IMG/M metagenome (GOLD analysis project Ga0210040, IMG submission 185462) | Groundwater microbial communities from aquifer - Crystal Geyser CG19_WC_8/21/14_NA (SPAdes) (version 2) | ecosystem: Environmental > Aquatic > Deep subsurface > Groundwater | place: USA...
CCAGCACCGCCGCGCCGGCGCCGATGGCGCGCAGCAGGGAGGGGTTGGTGCCCCCGACCGAGTGACCGTGCAGGTACGTGTAGGAGTTCGCGTACAGCTGGTCGAGCTGCACCTGGTCCCACACCCCGCCGAGGAAGCGCACGCGGTCGTCGGCCGCGGCGTGCACCCGGGCGGTGTACTCGTCGGAGTACGGCGCGGAGCCGACCACGACCAGCGGCTTGGTGGCGTTGCTGCGGGCGTACCCGTCGACGATGAGCTCGACGTGGTTCTCCGGCTCGAAGCGGGCGACCACCAGGTGGTACTCCCCCGGCTCGAGGCCCAGCTCGGCGAGCCGGTCGGACCCGGGCTCGATCAGGGGGGCGCCGTAGGTCAGCAGCGTCGTCGGCGCCCCGAACTCGTGCCGGTAGTAGTCGGCGATGCCGACGGCGTCGGCGATGAGCGCGTCCGACCAGCGCACGGCCAGGGACTCGGCCGCGCGGTAGTACCGCTGGCCGACCGGGCCCCACTTGGCGCGCTTCCACTCCAGCCCGTCGACGTGCGTGGCGACGGGGATGCGGGCGGCGCGGAGCATCGGCAGCAGCGGCGAGTTCGCCGCGTTGAAGACGAAGGCTGCGTCGGTGCGGTGGGCGAGCAGGTGGCCCACCGAGAGCGCCGAGTGGCTCAGCGTCTCCAGGGCCCGCTTGCGCGCGGCGGGCAGGTGGACCAGCTCCATGCCCAGGTGCCGGGCCGGCCGGGCGTCGTTCCCGCGCTCGGTCCGGCAGTAGACGACGACGCGGTGCCCGCGGTCGGCCAGCCGCTGCCCGACCTCCTCGACCGCGGTCTCGAAGCCGCCGTAGCGGGCGGGAACACCTCGCGTACCCAGCATGGCGATGCGCATGGTCAATCCGTCCGTTCGGTCGTCGGCGACCGGGAGCGGTCGCGCAGGCACGTGGTCACGCACCGCGATTCCAGGATCGGCACGGAGCGGCCCGCGGAACCCGTTCCGCCGGACGCCGTACCCCCTCGGGGTGACCCCCGGAAGGGGTGGGTCAGTACGCCCCGGACGAGTTGACGACGGCTCGGGCGGTCTTCCACAGGATCAGGAAGTCCAGGGCGAGCGACCAGTTCTCGACGTACCGGAGGTCGAGGCGGACGGCCTCCTCCCAGGGCAGGTCGCTCCGCCCCGAGATCTGCCACAGGCCCGTGAGGCCCGGCTTCACCAGCAGCCGCCGGCTGACGGAGGCGTCGTAACGGGCGACCTCGCTGGGCAGCGGCGGGCGCGGGCCCACGAGTGCCATGGAGCCGTTCAGGACGTTGAACAGCTGGGGCAGCTCGTCCAGCGAGAGCCGGCGCAGCCAGCGACCGATCGGGGTGACCCGGGGGTCCTGGCGCATCTTGAACAGCAGGCCATCGGAGATGTTGTCGGACCGGATGGCGTCGAGGCGCTGGTCGGCGTCGACGACCATGCTGCGGAACTTCAGCATCGTGAACGACCGGCCGTTGATCCCGACGCGCTCCTGGCGGTACAGCGCCGGGCCGCGGCTGCCCAGCCGCACGGCGAGCGCGATGCCGAGCAGGACCGGTGCGAACACCAGCAGGGCCAGCCCCGCGGCGGACCGGTCGACGGCACCCTTGACCATGCGCGGCCAGCCCTCGAACCGCGGCTGCTCGACCGACAGCAGGGGCAGCCCCTCGAACGGGCGGATGTGCAGGCGCGGGCCGGCGACCTCGATCAGGCCGGGAGCGACGAGCAGCTCGATGCCCGTGCCCTCCAGGCGCCAGGAGAGCTGGCGGAGGTACTGGGCCGCCGTCTCGCTGGCGGAGGTGACGGCGATGGTGTCGGCCTCCAGCCGGGCGGCCATGGCCACCACGTCGTCCAGCCCCTCGACCGGCACGTCCGCCAGACCGGCGACCCGGGCGCGGTCGGCCGGGGTGACGCACAAGCCGACGACGTCGAGGCCGGCGTAGCTCTCCCGGCGCAGCCGGTCGGCCAGCTCCATGACCGCACCGCCGCGGCCGACGACGACCACGCGCTTGGTGCACCGGCCGCGGGCCCGCAGCCGGCGCAGGCCGCACCGCGCGGCGTACCGCCACACCAGCGTGGTGACGGTGAGGGCCGGGATGCCGACGACGACCAGCGCCCGGCTCAGGTCGAGGTCGACGGCGTAGGAGACGAAGCCGGCGAGCGCGAGCAGGACCAGGCCCGCCCGCCCCACGGTGCGGTACTCGTCACTGCCGGTGCCGAACACCGGCTCGGTGTAGGCACCGCAGCCCCACAGCAGGAGAGGCCAGGCGACGACGAGGGCGACGGAGGCCCAGAAGAGCGACGGCACCGGCGGCAGGCCCTCGTGCCGGGTGACGACGACGAGGGTGCCGATGACCGCAGCGGCGAGCGCCTCGACGCCCGCGAGGGTGAGCGCGTAGTTGCGCACCCACGAGGCGGTGGCCCGGCGGTCCAGCGGGGCGATGCGCTCGGCTGCGCGGTTCCCGCGCGGAACCGGGATCCGGTCCAGCCCCTCGAGCACTGCTGCGTTGTCGACCAACATGTCCACTCCCCCGTTACGCACCGTGTTCGGGCCGATACGGGGGATGAAGGCGAAAGGCCTCCGAACAGGACGTTCTCCCCCGAGTGCGGTCCTTGCGCAGGAGCAACACTCACAGTCCGTGACCGCGGGGGTCAATACGGAGAGCGACCGTTCACCCTTTCGGGAGGCACGACACCCCCCGATCGCGGAGAGCGACGGTCAGGTGCGGGGGTGGACCTCGTTCTGCGCGGCCTCCAGGCCGCGCGCCAGGAGCAGCTCGGTGGCGTCGGCTGCCTCGACCAGCAGCAGGTCCAGCTCCTTGCGCTCGGTCGAGGAGAAGTCCTTGAGCACGAAGTCGGCGGGGTCCTGACGGCCTGGCGGCCGGCCGATGCCCACCCGCACGCGCAGGTAGTCCTTCGTCCCGGTGGAGCGGGTGATCGAGCGCAGCCCGTTGTGCCCGCCCTCGCCGCCGCCACGCTTGAGCCGCACCACGGAGAAGTCGAGATCGAGCTCGTCGTGCACGACGACGAGGTCGGTGACGGGCAGCTTGGAGTAGTCCAGCAGCCCGCGGACCGGGCCGCCGGACTCGTTCATGTAGGTCAGGGGGCGGGCCAGCACCACCCGTCGGCCGGCCAGCCGTCCCTCGCCGCTGACCGCCCGCGAGCGGGCGCCCTTGCCCGGGGAGAGCCGGATGCCGGCACGCTCGGCGAGCAGGTCGACCACCATCGCGCCGACGTTGTGCCGGTTGCCGGCGTACCCGGGCCCGGGGTTGCCGAGCCCGACGACGAGGAACGGGCCCTCGCCGGGAGCGGACGCCGCGGGGGCGCCGGCAGTGCCGGCGCCCCCGCGGGTCGTGCTGTCGGTCAGCGGATGCCTCAGTTGTCCGCGGAGTTCTCGGCGGAGTCCATCGACTCGCCGCTGCCCTGGTCCTGCGGCTCCGGGACGACGTCGCCGTCGGCGTCGGACTCGTCGCGCTCGATGCCGGCCTCGGCCTCCGCCTCTTCCAGCTCGGCCTCGAGCTGCTCGGCGGTCGGGGCACCGAGGAAGCCGATGACCATCGCCTCGGGGTCGGTGATCAGCGTCGAGCCCTCGGGCAGGACGAGGTCGCCGGCGGCGACGTTCTGGCCGGCGCTGCGACCGGTGATGTCGACCTCGATGCTCTCGGGCAGCTTCGTGGCGTCGGCCTCGATGGAGACGGTGTTGAGCTGGTGGTTCGGGATCGAGTCGGGAGCCGGCTCGCCGACGATCACGATCGGCACCTCGACGGTGGTCTTCTCACCGCGACGGACGAGCAGCAGGTCGGCGTGCTCGTGCTGGCGGGTCAGCGGGTCGCGCTGCACGGCCTTGGTCAGCGCGAGCTGCTCGGCGCCGTCCAGGACGATGGTCAGCAGGACGTTGCCACCGCCGTTGCGCAGGGCCGCGGCGAACTCACGGGCGGGCAGCGACAGGTGGACGACGTCCTGGCCGTGCCCGTAGAGGACGGCGGGGACGCGGCCGGCGCGGCGGGTGCGGCGGGCGCTGCCCTTGCCGAACTCGGTGCGGGTCTCGGCCTCGAGACGGAAGTCAGCCACGGTGGTGTGCTCCTAGCGAAGAGGGTCTGCGTGCGTGCCGGCGACCGGTTCGCAGCGCACCCTGCAGGGCACACGCACGTCGATCACGGAGCGGTCGGACCGCTCCCTCGCCGGGCAACGGGAGAGAGATTACCCCAGGTGTGCGAGCACCTGGCGGGCGCACTCGTCGACGGAGCGCCCGCTGGTCTCGACGGTCACCTCGGCGTCGGCCGGCACCTCGTAGGGGTCGCTGATCCCGGTGAAGGCCGGGATCTCCCCCCGCCGGGCCTTCGCGTAGAGGCCCTTCCGGTCACGCTGCTCGCAGTCGGCCAGGGACGTCGCCACGTGCACCAGCACGAAGCTGCCCGGCCCGGCCTGGGTCTCGACCTCGCGGCGCACCGTCTCCCGGACCGAGGCGTAGGGCGCGATGGGCGCGCACACCGCGACGCCGCCGTGCTTGGCGATCCGGGCAGCCACCCAGCCGATCCGCTCCACGTTGGTGTCCCGGTCGGCGCGGGAGAAGCCCAGGCCGGCCGACAGGTGGTTCCGGACCTCGTCGCCGTCCAGGAGCGTGACCCCACGACCATCCTCGACCAGGAGCTCGACCACGCGAGCGGCGATCGTCGACTTGCCCGCGCCCGACAGCCCGGTGAACAAGAGCACGCTGCCGGTGCGCGGACCCTCCGACGCGGTCGGCACCCGGCTGCCCAGCAGCGTCGTGCCGTAGGCCGCGGCCAGGGCCGGCCAGCCAACCTCGGGGGCCGCAGCGGTGACCGGCACGACGACCAGCTCGACCTCCCGGCCACCGGCGCGCACCGCCGCCCACGCGGCCGCGGCGCGGGACACCGTCGCCGAGTCCGCCGACGTACCAGCCGCCGGGACGAGCGCGAGGACCCGGGCCGGGAGCTCGCCGGCGTCGGTCGGCGGGTGCCCGACCCATGCGCCGGGAACCGGCCGGCCCCCCTCGGTCAGCCGCGCGGCCACGTCCGCGGGGGACCGCCAGCGCGGGACCTCGACGACGACCAGGCGGCCCTCCTCGCGGACGGCCACGAGCACGCCCTGTGCGTCCTCGTACTCGTCCGCCGGGAGGAGCCCGGGGCCGGCGTCGCCCAGGCCGAAGGAGACGCGGGCCAGCGCCGCCACCTCGGCGTCGCCGAGGCGCGTGCGGGTGTCAGGCACGGGCGGGGTGCAGGTCGCTACCGGGTGCGGCGCTCAGCTGGCGCCGTCGAACAGCGAGGTCACCGAGCCGTCCTCGAAGACCTCTTTGATCGCCCGGGCGAGCAGGGGGGCGATCGACAGGACGGTCAGCTTGTCGAACCGGCGCTCGTCCTCGATGGGCAGCGTGTTGGTGATGATGACCTCGCTGACCAAGCTGCTCGACAGCCGCTCCACGGCCGGACCGGACAGCACGCCGTGCGTGGCGGCGACGATCACGTCGGCCGCACCCGCTTCGAAGAGGGTCTCGGCGGCCTTCACGATCGTGCCGCCGGTGTCGATCATGTCGTCGACCAGGATGCAGACCCGGCCCTCGACCTCGCCGACGACGCGGTTGGCGACGACCTCGTTGGCGACCAGCGGATCGCGGGTCTTGTGGATGAAGGCCAGCGGGGTGCCGCCGAGCTTGTCGCTCCACCGCTCCGAGACACGGACCCGCCCGGAGTCCGGCGAGACGACGGTGATGTCGCGGTCGCCCCAGCGCTCCTTGACGTGCTGGATCAGCAGGTCGAGGGCGAAGAGGTGGTCGACCGGGCCGTCGAAGAAGCCCTGGATCTGCGCGGTGTGCAGGTCGACGGTCATCAGCCGGTCGGCGCCGGCGGTCTTGAAGAGGTCGGCCACCAGGCGGGCCGAGATCGGCTCGCGGCCGCGGTGCTTCTTGTCCTGCCGCGCGTAGGGGAAGAACGGGGCGACGACGGTGATCCGCTTGGCCGAGGCGCGCTTGAGCGCGTCGACCATGATCAGCTGCTCCATGAGCCAGGTGTTGATCGGCGCGGTGTGGCTCTGCAGCACGAAGGCGTCGCACCCGCGGACGGACTCCTCGAACCGCACGAACAGCTCGCCGTTGGCGAACTCGTAGGACGCGGTCGGGGTCGGGGCGACCCCCAGGTGCCCGGAGATCTCGGTGGCGAGCTCGGGGTAGGCCCGGCCGGAGAAGAGCATCAGGCTCTTGTTGGTGGTCTGCCGGATGGCGCTCATCGGGTCTGCTGTCCCTCGTCGTCGTCGTGCGCCCCGGTGTTCTCGGGGGCGTCCGCCCGCCGCTCCGCGGCTGCGGCGGCCTCCGCGGCGGGAGTACCCGGCCGACGGCGGCGGACCCAGCCTGCCACATTTCGCTGGGGCCCCCGCGCCACACCCATGGCCCCCGGGGGGACGTCGCTGGTGATCACCGACCCGGCAGCGGTGTACGCGCCGTCGCCGATGGTGACCGGCGCCACGAGCATGGTGTCCGAGCCGATCCGCGCGTGGTCGCCGATGGTCGTGCGGTGCTTGTCCACGCCGTCGTAGTTGACGAACACGGTGGCGGCGCCGATGTTGGCGCCCCGGCCGATGGTCGCGTCACCGACGTAGGACAGGTGCGGCACCTTCGACCCCTCGCCCACCTCGGCGTTCTTGGTCTCCACGAAGGCGCCCACCTTGCTGCCGCGGGCCAGGCGGGTGCCGGGGCGCAGGTAGCTGAACGGGCCCACGGTGGCCTCCGGACCGATCACCGAGCCGAGGCAGTGCGAGCGGACGACGGTGGCGCCGGCCTCGACGACGCAGTCGGCCAGCGTGGTGTCGGGCCCGATGACGGCACCGGCGGCGACGGCGGTGGTGCCCAGCAGCTGGGTGCCGGGCTGCAGGACGGCGTCGGCCGCAGCAGCCGCGGTGACGTCGACCCAGGTGGTCTGCGGGTCGACCACGGTGACGCCGGCGCGCATCAGGTCGTCCAGCACGCGGTCGTTGAGCGTCCGCCGGCGTTCGGCCAGCTCGCGGCGGTCGTTGCAGCCCAGGACGTCGTCCGGGTCCTCGGCGCGCACGGCGGCGGTCGGCGCCCCGTCCTCGACCAGCGGCGCCAGCGCGTCGGTGAGGTACTGCTCCCCCTGGGCGTTCGACGACCCGAGCCCGGCCAGCACGCGGCGCAGGATGCCGGCGTCCGCGACGTAGACGCCGGCGTTGACCTCGCGGATCGCGCGCTGCTCCTCGGTGGCGTCCCGCTCCTCGACGATGGCCCGGGGCGCACCCCGATCGTCGCGGACGATGCGGCCGAGCCCGGTGGGGTCATCGACCTCGGCGGTGAGGACGGTGAAGACGCTGCCGGCGGCGTCGTGGGCCGCCACGAGCGCGGCCAGCGTGCGGTCGGTGAGCAGCGGTGCGTCCCCGTTGACGACGAGCACCGATCCCTCGAGGTCGGGCACGGCGGTCAGCGCCACCTCGGCGGCGTGCCCCGAGCCCAGCTGCTGCTCCTGCACGACGGCGAGCGCAGCGGGGGCGATCTCGGCGAGGTGCGCCTCGACCTGCTCGCGGCCGGCGCCGACGACGACGGCGGTGGTGCCGGCGCCCAGCGGTGCGGCGGCGGCCAGGACGTGCCCGAGCATCGAGCGGCCGCCGAGGGTGTGCAGCACCTTCGGCGTCGACGAGCGCATGCGGGTGCCCTGGCCGGCGGCCAGGACGACGACGCCGGCGACGGCCGGCTGCGCGGCGGGACGGGACGCGGACGGAACCTGGCTGGCCACGGATCTCCTCGGACGGGAACGGCGAGACTGCTGGGGGACTCGGACTCGAACCGAGACTGCACGGCTCCAAAGGCCGGCGGGCTGCCGATTACCCCATCCCCCACCCACGGCGTCGGCGGGCGGCGTCGCGGAGGTGCCCGCACGGGACCGGCACCCGATGGGAGCCTAAGGGCCGGGTCGGGCGCAGGGGCGCCACCGGTGACCCGTCGGGGCGTCCGTACCGCCGCCGTCCTGGTCGCGGTCCCGCCTACGGTCCCGTAGGTTGTGCCCCACGTAGCCCGGAGCTCGCCGGTTCGGACCGCGCCCGGAGCGCAATCGCACACCGCCCAGGAGTTCATGTGTCCGCTCCCGCACTCACCCGGCCGACGGCTCCTCCCCGCGCCGAGCCCTACGCCGGGTTGCCGGCCAACGCCATCGGCCGGCGCAAGAGCACGCTCGAGATCGTCACGCTCTACGTGATCGTGCTGGTGCCGTTCATCGCCCTCGCCGCCGTCATCCCGGCGGTGTGGGGGTGGGGCATCTCCTGGCTCGACGTCGGCCTCGCGGTCGGCTTCTACTACCTCTCGCTGCTCGGTGTGACCGTCGGCTACCACCGGCACTTCACGCACGCCTCGTTCAAGGGCAAGCGCCCCCTGCGCCTCGGCCTGGCCATCGCCGGGTCGATGGCGATCCAGGGCCCGGTCAACCAGTGGGTGGCCGACCACCGTCGGCACCACGCCTTCGCCGACCGCGCGGGCGACCCGCACTCCCCGTGGCGCTACGGCACCGACCTGCGCTCGCTGCTCAAGGGCATGTTCCACGCCCACCTGGGCTGGCTCTTCGACCGCCGCAAGACCAACCAGGAGCGGTACGCCCCCGACCTGCTCAAGGACCGCGGCCTGGTCCTCATCAGCCGGACGTTCGTCGTGTGGGCCTTCCTCAGCCTGGCGATGCCCGCCGTCCTCGGCGGCCTGATCACCGGGAGCTGGGCCGGCGCGTGGTCGGCGTTCTTCTGGGCCGGTCTGGTGCGCGCGGCCCTGCTGCACCACGTCACCTGGTCGATCAACTCGGTGTGCCACGTGGTGGGTAACCGGCCGTTCACGTCCCGCGACCGGGCGACGAACTTCTGGCCGCTGGCGATCCTCAGCGGCGGCGAGTCCTGGCACAACCTGCACCACGCCGACCCGACGTGCGCCCGCCACGGCGTGCTGCGCGGCCAGATCGACATCAGCGCCCGCGTCATCTGGGTGTTCGAGAAGCTGGGCCTGGCCTCGAACGTCAAGTGGCCCGACCCGGTGCGCCTGGCCGCCAAGCGCCGCGTCGAGGCCCCGGCCGCGTCCTGAAGGAGGACCGCGGCGCGTCCCGGCCGCGGGTGCGGATGACCGGCGCGCAGCGTCGCCAGCAACTGCTCGACGTCGCCCGGGAGCTGTTCGGCCGGCGCGGCTTCGAGGCCACCTCCATCGAGGAGATCGCGGCGCACGCACAGGTCAGCAAGCCGGTGGTCTACGAGCACTTCGGCGGCAAGGAGGGCCTCTACGCCGTCGTCGTCGACCGGGAGATGCAGCACCTGCTGGGCCGGTTCACCGCGGCGCTGTCGGACCCGGGGCACCCCCGCGAGCTCCTGCAACGGGCCGCCCTGGTGCTGCTGGAGTACATCGAGTCCGACACCGACGGCTTCCTCGTGCTCACCCGCGACGCCCCGGTCACCAGCGGGGTCGGCAGCTACCCCTCGCTGATCGGCGAGGTCGCGCGCAAGGTCGAGCACATCCTGGGCGACCACTTCGGCGCCCGCGACTACGACCCCCGGCTGGCGGCGCTCTACAGCCAGGCGCTGGTGGGCATGGTGGCGCTCGTGGGCCAGTGGTGGCTGGACACCCGGACGCCGGACAAGCGCGACGTGGCCGCGCACCTGGTGAACCTGGCCTACAACGGCCTGTCCCACCTCGACGTCCGTCCCGGGCTGGTCGCGGGTCCCTCGGGCGGCTGAACCCCGCTCAGCCCACGAGGCGGGCGCCGGGCACCGGCCCGGACACCACTCGCAGGGTGCGGAAGACGCCTTCGCCCGCGAGTGTCGCGGCCAGCCGCACGGCGGCGGGCCCGTCCTCGGCCAGCGCCGCGACGGTCGGGCCGGAGCCGCTCACCAGGGCACCGAGCGCGCCCGCCCCGGTCGCCGCCCGCAGCGCGCGCCCCAGCTCGGGGCGCAGCGCGAGGGCCGGCACCTGGAGATCGTTGCCCAGGGCCGCGGCCAGCGCCCCGGCCGGTCCGCTGCGCAGCGCCGCGATCACCGGCTCGGCCGGGAGCAGGTCAGTGCCG
>Ga0210040_10011422_pt1 | contig 10053 bp, 11 predicted proteins | sample CryGeyCG12114_NA_FD_185462 | JGI IMG/M metagenome (GOLD analysis project Ga0210040, IMG submission 185462) | Groundwater microbial communities from aquifer - Crystal Geyser CG19_WC_8/21/14_NA (SPAdes) (version 2) | ecosystem: Environmental > Aquatic > Deep subsurface > Groundwater | place: USA...
GCCGTGCTGGCGGGCGACGTCGTCGACCAGGTAGTCCAACGCCTGGGGCACCGGCGTGCGGGAGGCGCGGGTGAAGAAGTCGTGCAGGTCCGAGGCCGACCAGCCCACGTCCAGAGCCCGGCGGACGCTGGACTCCGAGACGCGGAAGACCGTGGCCCCGCCGGAGGACTCGACGTCCGCGACGACGGCGAGCGTGTCGGCGAGCTCGGCCACGAGCGGGCCGGGCGCGATCAGGGAGAGGTCGGGCTGGGCGAGCACGTGGTCGACCGGCTCGGGCAGCAGGCCGCGCATCCCGACCGCCGCGCCGTCCTCGCCTCCGGTCAGCAGCCCCCGCCCGCCCGAGGTCAGCACGCCCCCGACGAGGATCCCCAGCCGCGCCGCCTCGGCGAGCATGCCGGGCACCGGTGCGAGCCGGTCGGCGCGCCGGGGCGTGCGCCACCGCAGCAGCGCCACCAGGTCGTCCGGGGCCAGCCCCGTGCCGGCGGGGTGGTCGGCGAGCGCGGCGAGTGCCGAGCGCCGGATCGCCGGGGCGGTGTGCCGCACCAGGTCGGGGGAGAGCGCGTTGGCTGCCTTGCCGGCCACGTCCCGCTGCCCGACGAGGGCCGGCAACCGGATGCCGGCCAGCCAGCCCGCGGCGAGCACCGCCCACCGGTCGGCGAGGTCCTGCTCACGCCAGCCGTCGTAGCCGCGGGTGGGCAGCCACTCGTCGCGGTGCGGCCCGCCCACGTCCAGCAGCCCGGCGGCGAACGCGAGCTCCAGCAGCCAGGCCGCCTCGGGCTCGGCCACGTGCAGCTCCCGCGCCAGCCGCTTCTGGTCGCGCACCCCCACGCCACCGCTGCGCAGCAGCCCCGCCGGTTCGTCCTCCAGCAGGGCCAGCAGCTCGCCGATCCGGCCGACCGACTCCAGTGCGGCGCCGGCCGCCTGCCGGTCCACGGCCTTCGGTTCCCGGGCGAGCAGCTCGGGCTCCGGGCGCACCCGTGGCGGGCCGTAGGGCCGGTCCCCCCGCAGGTGCAGCCCGATCTCGCGGGGCAGCTCGACGTTCAGTGCGTCGATCCGCGCCAGCAGACCGCGCTGCAGCAGGCGGCGGGCCGGGGAATCCGCGCCGCCGCCGCCCTCCGGCAGGTGGCCCACCGGCCGGTCGCCGGCCAGCCGCTCGAGGACGCCGCGCTCCTCGTCGGAGAGGGCGGCCAGCGCCGCCGGCAGGTCGGCCGGCAGCTGCACCCGCAGGTCCACCGCCCGGCGGCCCAGCCCGGCCGGGTGCCGTACCGCGCGGCGCACCGGATCCGGGGCGCGCAGGACGTCGTCGCCCCACAGCAGCGCGCGGTCGGTCAGGGTCGTGAGCGCGCCGGCCAGCACGTCCTCGGGCACCCCGGGCAGCGCGGCGACGACGTCCCCGGGCGGCACGCCGTCGGTGGCGGCGAGCAGCACGACGTCGAGCACCTGGAGCGTCCCGGCGTCGAGCTCGTCCAGCGCGCGGTCCACCGACACCGGCACCGCCAGCCGCGACGCGAGGGCCACGACGTCCGAGGGCGCCGGACGGGCGACGTCGGGACGCGCGGCCAGCAGGGCGCCGAGCTGGGCGTCGTCCCGGGTGCGCAGCCAGGCGGCGAGCGTCGGCGGGGGGGCGGTGGGCATCCGGTCCACGTTACGACGGGCCCGGGGAGCGGCGCCGTGCGGATCGGGGAGGGCGTCGGGGAAGATGGGCCCATGTCGAAGCGCAACGCCAAGAACGCCCACCTGGTCGAGCCCACCTGGGGCGAGTCCGAGGACGGCGGCCCGCCGCTGACCGAGCTCTCGGCGTCCGTGGCCGGGGGCCTGTCACCGTTCGGCCAGGACCACGACTTCCCGATGCCGGTCGAGCACGTCCGCTACGCGCACCCGACGGACAAGCCGAACCGCGCCGGCGTCCAGCTCCCCGAGAACCGCTGAGCCGGGGCCGGCGCCCGCCTCAGGCCTTCGTGCTGGAGGTGGGTGCCGGCCGGACGACCAGCGTCGCCCTGCGTCCGCAGGTCAGCCCGTCGCGCAGGGGACCACGAGCGCGCGGTGGTCCGACAGCGGCATCGGCACCGCCTCCGCCGGTCCCGTGGCCCGCACCGGCCCCCGCACCAGCACGTGGTCCAGCTGCCGTGTCGGCCGGTGGGCCGGGAACGTGGGCGCCGCCGCGATCGACGTGAGGCCGCTGGTGCGCACCGCCTGGCGCTGCTGCATGTTGAGGTCGCCCATGAGCACGAGCGGCTCGCGGGTGCCCTCGAGCGAGCGCACCAGGCGGCGCAGCTGCGCGGCGTTCCACCCCGGGATGAACGACAGGTGGGTGTTGCAGACGGTCATCTGGCCCGACGGGCCCTCGAGGACGGCGGCCACCGCCACCCGGGGCTCGTCGCGGGCCACGAACGGGCGGTTGGTCTGCGCTGACCACAGCGGCACGCTGGCCCGCAGCGGAGGCAGCCGCACCACCCGCCACGAGATGACGGGGTAGCGCGACAGCAGGGCGACCCCGTAGCTGGCCGAGCCCGGCTGCTCCTCGCCGGTGGCCGCCATCCACGTGCCGCCCGGGGTGCCCGACAGGGCAGCGACGAACTGGTGGTCCACGGCGCCCATCGCCTCGGCGGCGACGGCGGTCAGGTCCGCGTGCAGGGACCGGGGCTGGTCGCGATCGACCTCCTGCAGGCCCAGCACGTCGGCGTCCAGCGTCCGCACCGCCTCGGCCAGCCGGTCGACGTCGACCCGGCCGTCGTCGAGGGAGCGGCCGTGCAGGATGTTGAAGCTCGCGATGCGCACGGCGGTCCAGTGCCCCGACGCCGGTGCGATCACCCGTGCGTATCCCGCCGTGAGCGGGTAGCAGCAGCCCGTGCCGAGCCCCGCCATCGACGACCTCCACGAGAACATCCACGACCTCCTCAAGCGCACTGCGGTCGCGCTGAAGGAGGGCGGTGTGCCCTTCGCCCTCTGCGGGGGCTACGCCGCGTGGGTGCGCGGCGCCCCCGAGCCCGACCACGACGCCGATTTCCTCGTGCCCGCCACCGAGGCCGAGCGCGCCGCCGAGGTGCTCGCCGAGGCCGGGCTCCAGGTCGTCGACCCGGCCGAGGACTGGCTGCTCAAGGTGGTCCGCGAGGAGGTCTTCGTCGACGTGCTCTGGCGTACCTGCGGCCACCCGGTCGGGGAGGACCTGATCGACCGCGCCGACGTGCTGCCGGTCCTGTCGGTGCACATGCCGGTGCTCGCGGCCACCGACATCCTCACCACCAAGCTGATGGCGCTCGACGAGCACTACTGCGACTTCACCAAGATGCTGCCGGTCGCCCGGGCCCTCCGCGAGCAGGTCGACTGGCCGCTGGTGCAGCAGCAGGTGGCGACCAACGACTTCGCGGTGGTGTTCCTGCAGCTGCTGGGCCGCCTCGGCGTCGTACCCGACCTCGCTGCGGGCTGACCGGCACTAACCTGGGGCCGAGCCAGCCTGCCAGCGAGGAACCGAGGATCTGACGTGCCCACCGGGAAAGTGAAGTGGTTCAACCCTGAGAAGGGGTTCGGCTTCCTCGCGCGCGAGGACGGACCGGACGTCTTCGTGCACAAGGACGCCCTCCCCGCCGGCACGTCGGAGCTCAAGCCCGGTCAGCGCGTGGAGTTCGGCATCGTCGCCGGCAAGCGCGGCGACCAGGCGCTGCAGGTGCGCGTCCTCGACCCGCTGCCCTCGGTGGCCGCCACCGTCGCCGCGAAGAGCCGGAAGAAGCCCGACGAGCTGATCCCGATCATCGAGGACCTGATCAAGCTGCTCGACGACGTGGGCGAGGGGCTGCGCCACGGCCGGCACCCCGACCGTTCGGAGTCCCGCAAGATCGGCTCCGTGCTGCGCGCCGTCGCCACCGACCTCGAGAGCTGATCAGCCGGCCGGGGGCGCCTCGGACGACGGGGGCGCCTCGGACGGCGGCGGGCGGGTCTCGAGGGCGCCGCCGGCCCGGAGGAACCCCACCGGCCACGCCCGGGACCACACCCCGCAGTCGCCCCCCTTGTCCTCCACCACGAGCAGGTAGAAGGCCGGGGTGACGATGTCGGAGGTGTTGATGCCGTCGAACCGCGCCTCGCCCTCGGGGACGTCGACGGTGCCGAGCTTCTCCTCGAGCTGCTCGTCGAACACCTGCACGCCCCAGCCGCGCTCGGCCACCGACTCCGGCACGGTGAGGGTGATGTCGGAGTCGGGGGACACCTCGACGATCGGCGGGGTGGTCTCGTACCGGATCTCCTCGCCGTCCTCGCACCCCTGCACGGCCTGGGCGGTGACGTCCTGGGCGCCGACCTGCACCCGCACCTCGCCCGGCCCGTCGTCCCCGCTCGCGCAGCCGCCGAGCAGCAGCACCAGCACTCCGGCCGCCGCCGTCCGTCTCAGGTCCACTGCGCTCCCACCGGGGATGTCCGCCGACGAGCACCTGGGGGACGGCGGGAGGCGGACACGCGTCCATGGTGCCGCACCGAGCTGGGAGGACGGTCGGCCGGCGCGTGGAGGGTCCGGCTCCCGCGGGCCGGCGTCCTCAGGGATGATGGGCGACGTGTCCGATCCCTTCGCCTCCTCCCGGCCCGCACCCTCCCTCCCCGCCTCGGTGACGGAGGCGGCGGCGGTCGAGCAGGCGCGCGCCGCGGCGGCGGAGACGGCCGGCGACCCCGCCGTCGTGGGCGAGCACCTCGGGATCGAGCCGGAGATCGCCGTCCCGGTCACCGGCGAGGTGCAGCCGGAGGTGCTCGGCGCCACGGCGACGCACACCTTCGCCAGCCGGCTCCCCGGGTACGTGGGGTGGCACTGGGCGGTCACCGTCGCCGCGGTCCCCGGCGACGACGAGGTCACCGTCGACGAGGTCGTGCTGCTGCCCGGCGAGCAGGCGCTGCTGGCGCCGGCGTGGGTGCCGTGGCACGAGCGGCTGCGCCCCGGCGACCTCTCCGTCGGCGACGTGCTGCCCTCCACCGAGGACGACCCCCGGCTGGTGCCGGCCTACACCGCCGACGACGACTCCGCCGACGACCCCGAGGGCCGCATCGCCGCCTTCGAGCTGGGCCTGGGTCGCGAGCGGGTCATGTCGGCCGAGGGCCGCGCCGACGCCGTCACCCGCTGGGCCGACGGCGACTTCGGCCCCGCCTCCGCGATGGCCCGCTCGGCCCCCGGCCCCTGCGTCACGTGCGGGTTCTGGCTGCCGCTGGCCGGCTCGTTGCGCCGGCGGGTCGGCGCCTGCGGCAACGCCTACGCCCCGGCCGACGGCCGCGTCGTCACCGCCGACTACGGCTGCGGCGCGCACAGCCAGGCGACGCTGGTGGCGGCCGACCACTCCGAGGTCACCCACACCGCGCGCTACGACACCGGCACCTACGACGTGCTGAGCGACTAGTCCCGGCGGCCGAGCTGGCCCTGCCAGCGCATGATCGCGAGGCCGAGCAGGGCCAGGCCGATGGCGGCCAGGCAGGTCCAGGTCCACATCCGGTCCACCCGGTCGCCGAGCAGCAGGACGACGACGAGGGCCACCGCCCACAGGACGATGCCGGCCATGACCACCCGGGCGGTGTCCACCTGCAGCGGGGGAGGGGCCTGCTTCGTCGGCGTCGGCACGTCCCGACTCTAGAGCCCGGGAGCCGCGCATCCGTGGTGCGCGCCGGGGCCGGACGATCTTGTGGCACTCTGTCGCCGCTCGTTAGCAGACCGCACCGCGTCGGGGAGTCGTCATGGCACAGAAGTTCGACCCGTCCTCGGGAACCGGCAGGTCCGGGGACACCCCTGCCGACGTCGTCGCCGACGCACCCGCCGCGACGCGCCGCAGCGACGGCCCGCGGATGAAGCCGAGGAACGGCCTGGACCGGTACTTCGAGATCACCGCTCGGCGGTCCACGGTGACGCGCGAGGTCCGCGGCGGGCTCACCACCTTCTTCACGATGGCCTACATCGTGGTGCTGAACCCGATCATCCTGACCAGCATCGTCGGCCCCGGCGGCATCCAGGGTGCCGACGTCGAGGGCGCCGTCCTCTCGTTCGAGTCGATCGCCGCGGTCACCGCTCTCCTGGCCGGTGCCCTCACGATCCTCATGGGCGTCGTCGGCCGGTACCCGTTCGCGCTCGCGACCGGTCTGGGCATCAACGCGATCGTCGCGGTCTTCGCCGCCACCCAGCTGTCCTGGCCGGAGATCATGGGCCTGATCGTGCTGGAGGGCCTGCTGATCACCGTGCTCGTGCTCACCGGCTTCCGCCGCGCCGTGTTCGAGGCGATCCCCGCGCAGCTCAAGACCGCCATCGCGGTGGGCATCGGCTTCTTCCTGACCATCATCGGCCTGGCCGACGCCGGGATCGTCCGGGCGGGGCAGGGCACGCCGATCAGCTTCGGCGACCAGGGTCAGCTGGCCGGCTGGCCGATGCTCGTCTTCGTCGTCGGCCTGCTGCTCAGCGCGGTGCTCGTCGTCCGCAAGGTCAGGGGCGCGCTGCTGATCGGGATCGTGGCGACGACAGTGCTCGCCATCGTCATCGAGGCGATCGCCGACATCGGACCGCGCTTCAGCGAGGCCGGGGAGAACGCGCGCGGCTGGTGGCTGCAGGCGCCCGTGCTGCCCGACGACGTCGTCAGCAGCCCGGACTTCTCGCTCCTGGGCAACTTCTCGCTGTTCGGGGGCTTCGAGCGGATCGGCATCGTCGCCGCGCTGCTCATCGTCTTCTCGATCATGATCGCCGACTTCTTCGACACCGTGGGCACGGTCACCGCCGTCGGTGCCGAGGGCGACATGCTCGACGAGAGGCGCAACCTGCCGAAGTCCCAGCCGGTGCTGCTGGTCGACTCGATCGCCGCCGCAGCCGGTGGCGCGGGCAGCGTCTCGTCGAACACGACCTACATCGAGAGCACCGCCGGGGTCGCCGACGGCGCCCGCACGGGCCTGGCCAGCATCGTCACGGGCCTGCTGTTCCTCGTGGCGGTCTTCTTCACGCCGCTGGTCGGCGTGGTCCCGGCAGAGGCGGCCGCGCCGGCACTGGTGATCGTGGGTGCCCTCATGATCACCCAGATCCGGTACCTCGTCTGGGACGACATGTCGCTGGTGATCCCGGCGTTCCTCACGATCGCCCTGATGCCGTTCACCTACTCGATCACCAACGGCATCGGCGCCGGCGTCATCGCCTACGTGCTGCTCCGCGCGGTCGTGGGGCGCATCCGGGACGTCCACCCGCTGATGTGGGTCATCGCGGCGATGTTCGTCGTCTACTTCGCGCTCGAGCCGATCCAGCAGGTGCTCTAGGTTAGTGAGATAAGCTAACTATGTGACCCGGACGACGCTCGACACCGCGGCGCTGGCACACGAGCTGCGGCTGGCGGTGATGCGGTTCGCGCGCCGGCTGCGCCACCAGCGGGTCGACACGTCCGTGACCATCACCCACCTCTCTGCGCTGTCCACGCTCAAGCGGCACGGGCCGATGAGCCCGGGGGAGCTGGCCGCGCACGAGCGGGTGCAGCCGCCGTCGATGACCCGGGTCGTCGTGGCGCTGGAGGGGATGGGGCTGGTCACCCGGACGCCGCACCCCACCGACGGACGGCAGGTCGTGCTCGGGTTGACCGGGCCGGCGAAGGAACTGCTCGCGGCCGAGGGGCGGGCCCGGGACGCCTGGCTGGCGGAGAAGCTCCAGGAGCTCAGCCCCGAGGAGCGGGCCGTGCTCCGCGAGGCCGCCGGGATCATGGGCAAGCTGGTCGCCGGATGAGCGCTGCGGACGGCACCGCGGACGGCGGCATGTTCCGTGCCCTGCGGGTGCACAACTACCGCCGGTACGCCTCGGCCAACCTGGTCAGCCAGACCGGCACCTGGATGCAGCGGATCGGCCAGGACTGGCTGGTGCTGCAGCTCACCGACGACAGCGGCGTGGCCCTCGGGCTCGTCACCGCCCTGCAGTTCGCCCCCACCGTGCTGCTCAGCCCCTACGGCGGGGTGCTCGCCGACCGCTACCCCAAGCGCCGGCTGCTGCAGATCTCCCAGGCGTGCATGGGCCTGCTCGCGCTGACCCTCGCCGTCCTGGTGGTCACCGACGCCGTCGCCCTCTGGCACGTGTTCGTGCTGGCCAGCGGCCTGGGCGCGGCCGCGGCGATCGACGCGCCGGTGCGGCAGTCGTTCGTCTCGGAGATGGTCGGGCCGGAGCTGCTCACCAACGCGGTCAGCCTCAACTCGACGATCTTCAACGGCGCCCGGCTCGTAGGGCCCTCGGTGGCGGGGCTGCTCATCGGCGCGGCCTCGGGGAACACCGCCCCCGCCTTCTTCATCAACGCGGCCAGCTTCGGCTTCACCATCGTGGCACTGGCCTCCATGCGCGCCGAGGAGCTGAGACCCAGCGCCCCGGTCGCCCGGGGGAAGGGGCAGCTGCGGGCGGGGGTGGCCTACGCCTGGGCGCACCGCGACCTGGTGCTGGCGATGGGGCTGGCCTTCGTGGTCGGCACCTTCGGCTTCAACTACCAGATCACGATCGCGCTCATGGCCCGCGCCGAGTTCGGGCTGGGCGCTGAAGCCTTCGGGCTGCTCGCCACGGTGTTCGCCGTCGGCTCGCTCAGCGGGGCCCTGCTCTCCACCAGGCGCGTCCACCGGCCGCGGGTCCGGTTCCTCATCGGGTCCGCCCTGGTGTTCGGCGTCCTCACCGTGCTCACCGGCCTGATGCCGAACTCCGTCTCGTTCGGCGTGCTGCTGGTTCCCACGGGCGCTGCGGCCCTGGTGTTCAGCGTGGCGAACAACAGCTTCGTGCAGCTGGGCGTGGACCCGCAGATGCGCGGCCGGGTCATGGCGCTGTACTTCATGTGCTTCATGGGCGGGACGCCGGTCGGCGCGCCGCTCATCGGCGTGATCGCCGAGCACCTGGGGCCGCGCTGGGGCCTGCTCCTCGGCGGAGGCGTCGTGGTGCTGGCCGCGGGGGTCGCCGGCGCCGTCCTCGCCCGCGGACGGTCGGTGCGGGTGGCGGCCACGCGGCAGCCCCCCTGGGTGCGGCTGCGGGTGGGCGAGCGCGCCGTCCTCGCGCCGGCCGAGCGCGCCGCCGAGGAGGTGGCAGCCGGGCAGACGCCGGGCGTGCAGTCCGCGTCGTCGGGCGGCTGATCCGCGGGTACCGTCGGGCTCCCCGTCCGTCACGGTCCGGAGATGCCATGCCCGGTTCGCTGCTCCTGTTCGGGCTCCCGTTCGCCGCGCTCTGTGCCGTCGTGGTCGGGTTCGGTCCCGCCGAGCGGTGGCTGGCCGAGCGCAACGCCCGGCGGCACGCGCGCCGGTCACCACCCCTGGACCGGCGGCCGCTGGAAGCCGTGGCCGCCGACGTCCGCCGGCTCCGTCGCTCGCTGGCGCTGGTCCCGGCCGGTGCGCCGATGGCTCGGCGTCGGGCACTGCAGGCGGCCTGCGACGACGTGCTGGGGGAGGCGGCGGGCATGCTCGAGGTCCCGCACGCGCTGGCCACCGAGCCGCCCGGACGGACGCGCGACGCCGAGCGGCTGCGGCTGCTCGCCGCGCTCGAGGCGGCCGGGCTGGCGGTGAGGGACTGACCTCCGCCCGGCTGTTCTTCGCCGTCGCCCCGCCCGCGGACGCGCGCACGCACCTGGAGGACGCGCTCGGCTCGCTGCGCGCCCTGCCCGGCGCCCCGCGCTGGACCGAACCGGGCCGTTGGCACCTCACGCTGCTGTTCCTCGGCGCCGTACCGCGCGAGGTGCTGCCCGCGCTGATCGCCGGCGCCGGGCCCGTGGTGGCGGCCGCGCCGCCGGTGCGGTTGCGGCTCGCGGGGGCGGGGCGCTTCGGCAGCGCCCGCCGTCCGCAGGTGGCGTGGGCAGGGGTCGACGGCGACGTCGGCCCCTTGACCGCGCTCGCCGGCGGGCTCGCCGAGCTGGCCCGCGGGCTCGACCTGGCGGTGGAGGAGCGGCCCTTCCGGCCGCACCTGACGCTGGGGCGGTGGGCGGCCCGGCGGCCGGCCGACGGGACGCTGACCGACCGGCTGGCGGGCTACCGCGGACCCGCCTGGCCGGTCGGTGAGGTGCTACTGCTGGAGAGCCGGCCCGGTTCCGCGCCGGTGTACGAGCGTCACCACGCGTA
>Ga0210040_10011423_pt1 | contig 10053 bp, 6 predicted proteins | sample CryGeyCG12114_NA_FD_185462 | JGI IMG/M metagenome (GOLD analysis project Ga0210040, IMG submission 185462) | Groundwater microbial communities from aquifer - Crystal Geyser CG19_WC_8/21/14_NA (SPAdes) (version 2) | ecosystem: Environmental > Aquatic > Deep subsurface > Groundwater | place: USA...
CCCGCCGGCAAACATCGTGCGGCGGTGGCGGCCCGGGGGTGTGGCCGTGCCGTTCCTGCACCCGTCGGGGCTGGCGAATCCCGACCCGCGCGTGACCCGCGAGGCGGGGGCGAACGGCCTCGCGCTCGACGGCAGGGGCCGCCTGCTGATCGCCAACAGCGGCGGCCGGACGATCGACCGGCTCGACCTGGCCAGCGGCAGGCGCGAGGTGCTGGCGGCGCGGTTCGAGGGCAAGCGGTTCAACAGCCCCAACGATCTTCACGTTGCCCGCAACGGCGCGGTCTACTTCACCGATCCGCCCTATGGTCTGGCGGACGGGGACACATCCACCACGAGGGAAACGGCCGTCAACGGCGTCTATCGTCTCGAGCCCGACGGAACGGTGGTGCTGATCGACGGGAGTCTCACCCGCCCGAACGGGATCGCGCTGTCTCCGGACGAGCGGCAACTGTACGTCTCCGTATCCGACGAGGCTGCCCCCAGGATCATGGTGTACGATCTCGACCACGCCGGCTTGCCGCGCCATGCGCGGGTGCTGCTCGACGCAAGGCCGCTGCAGGCGGGGGGAGCGCGGGGGCTGCCGGACGGCATGAAGGTGGCGCGCGACGGAACGCTGGTGTGCTCAGTGCCGGGCGGCATGATGTTCCTGTCACCGCAAGCGCAACCGCTGGGGCTGATCTCCAACGGCGGACCGATCGCGAATTGCGCGTTCGGGGAGAAGGGGCGGGCGCTGTTTCTTGCCGCCAACGACCGTATCCTGCGCGTGCCGCTGCGAGCCGGCTGGCAGGGCTAACATCGGCGAGCGGGTTGCACGTTTCCCGGGTCCAAGAGGCGTGGGAGCACCGCTCGGCCGCATGGAGTCGCTGCGGTCGGTGATCAGACAGGGGGGGAACAGCCCGGCAAGGCACCGATCCACCGCTCCCGGTTTGTTCATGCACCAGGCGCGCCCGTGCGAGGGTCGCACGCCATGACATGTGTTCTGAATGGTTCAGGCCGAGCTGCCATAGAGGCGGGGGACTGCAAGTCGCGTCACGGGCAGCGCTCGATGCCGCCGAATAGCTGGCCTCGCCTGTAGCGCCCCCGCGTGTCGGGCACGCATTGGCTCGCCTGACGTCAGCGAATGGCGGGTGGGCAGCGCGGCGCTTCGGCGGTATCCTGTGCCCGGTCGAGCATCGGCAAGCGGGTCGGGAGAAGGATGTGACAACGGACAGCGGAAACAGCAGTGGCGAACAGATGATGCGCCGCGCGCACAAGCTGGCACTGGGGTTCGCTGACACCGGGCTGACCCAGGCCGAGGAAATGCTGCGCCGGGTGTCGCCGGAGGGGCGAGCGCAGGCGCGACGCGAGCGGGCGGCGCGGAACCGCCGACGCAATCGGCTGCTCGGTCAGTTGGTGCTCGCGCTGCTCGCTTCCCTGCTGGTGATGGCCATGCTCGGCGAAGTGGTTTCTCCGGCGATCGCGATGGTCGCTGCCGCCAGCGCGATGGTGTTGTTGACCATGCTGATCGCCTCGCGTGCCCGCCCGCGCGCACCCGGACGCGAGGCGCTGGTTGGAGCGGATCTGTCCGCGCTGCCGGCCGAAGCAAGTGTGTGGCTTGCGGCGCAGCGCCGCGCCTTGCCGGCGCCCGCCTTGCAGCTCACCGACACGCTTTCCCGGCGGCTCGACGAGCTTGCGCCGCAGCTTGCCCGCCTCGACCGGCGCGAACCAGCCGGCGATGCCGTGCGCAAGCTGATCGCGACCGAGCTGCCTGGCCTGGTCGAGGGCTGGCGCGGCGTTCCGGTATCGCTGCGCGGCGTGCCCCAAGCCGATGGCCGCACCCCCAACGCGCAGTTGGTCGAGGGGCTTCAGCTGATCGACGAAGAGGTCGCGCGTATGACGGAGCAGCTCGCCCGCGGCGCGCTCGACGAGGTCGCGACGCAGGGCCGGTACCTGGAACTCAAGTATCGCGGTGACCGCCACTTTGACGCCTAGGCGAGCTCCGATCGATCAGACCTTTGCAGCCGTTGGTGCCGAGCTTGTCGAAGCACCTGCGATGGGGCACGCCTTTCGACAAGCTCAGGCCGAACGGATCGAGTTGGTCAGGAGTTGACCGACAGCACCAGCTTGGGATCGGGCAGATCCTCCGGCGTGTGGCCCTCGATGCGCAGCACCGCGGCGCCGATCGCGAAGAACTCGATCACGTGCGTCGACCAGCCGTGCGACCCTTCGTGCAGGTCCGCGCCCACCACGCCCTCCGCGCCTGCCTGCGTTGCTTCCAGCTGCATGCGTTCCATGGCGATTTCACGCGCCTCATAGAGCGCCACGGAGAAATTGGTCAGTTCGACATTCTGCCCGACACTGCCCAGCGTCGCGATCATGCCCCGGCGTGCGACATGGAAGACGCAGGAGCCCATCACCATTTCCAGCGGCCGATGGCCGGCCTGGAGCAGGGTCCAGAAATCCTGCCCGGAGAGCGCGCTGGTGAAGGGCTCGCCGCGCGGGCCCTTGAACCCCTGGTGCCCCTGCGCGTGGACGATGCCGGTGCCGATGGCGACGAACTCCAGGATCTTGCTGTCCCATTCCAGCCGCTTCACCGTCAGCCGGACCCCGACGATGCCGTCGGCGCCCATCTCCTTTGCCTCCTGCCGCATCCGCTCCATGGCGAGCGCGCGCGCCTCGTACATGGCGGTGGACAGCACATCGAGTTCGACCGACGACGACCAGCCGGCGAACTGAAAGCCGAGATGGTAGATGCAGCTGCCGACGCACAGGCCAATCGGTTCGAAACCGGCCTTTCTGACCAGCAGGAACTCGTTGACCGAGAAGTCGGAGGTGAAGACGCCGTCCGGGTGACCGGCACGCCTGAGGCCGGCCAGCCGCTTCAGCGCGTGCTCCGGCACCGGGCCTGTGTCCGTCATCAGATCGCTCCTTCCTCGTCCATCGCATCGCCCTCGTAGACCGCATGCCGCGAGACGCTGCCGCCGCGTAAGGGGGACACGGCATCGCGCATGTCGACCACCTGCTCGATGTCGTGCGGCACGGCGGCGTTGGGCTTGGCGTCGACCACCGTGCCGATCACGATATGTCGGCCAAGGTATGCCGGCGGTTGCTTGTCGCGCTCCTGTCGGATCAGCTGGCCGAACTGCGTGTGGGCGAGAACGCCGTTGCCTTGGCTCGCCGCCGCCGCGCGCAGGTCGGCATGGGCCGCGCGGCGGATCGCGTTCCAGAAGTCCATCAGATCGGTAAGCGGCTGGTTGCCGGAGAAAACGTTGGTCGCGCGCTGCGTCCGGATCAGCGCCGCCCGATCCGTCCATCCTGCCGCACCGGCCCACCGCCGGTCGCCGGCCCAGCTGCTGCCGAGCCACTCGTAACGCGCGCCAACGGCGATGCCGACGGGGACGATATCAGCCTCCAGCAGCCGGACCAGTTCCAGCGCGGGCACGGTCGCGATCACCGGGTGAGGGCTGGGCGGCAACCCGTCCACCTTCACGGCGGTGCCGACCAGCGTGAAGTCCATGCTCGCCCGGATCCGGTGCCGGAGCGTCCGCATCCTCACGTCGATCACGGCATTGGCTCCCGCCGCGACTGCCTCCAGCCCGATCCGTTTCAGCGCCTCATGCCACCCTTGCGCATGCCCCTCGGTCCAGCTGCGGCCGTATGCGTACCAGCAGGTGCCCGACACCGCTGCCACCGGGCGGATGCCGTGCGTCTTCATCAGCAGCAGCTCTGCCGGCGTCGCCGTCGCCACCCACGCTCCCTGTCCCGCGGCGGCGCCGGCCAGGCGATCGGTGACGAACGGCGGTAGCCCGTTGTGCTCCAACGCCACCGCCCAGGCGTGCCGACGGGCCTCAGCCTCGGGCCGTGGAGCGGGCGGACGCAGCGTCATGGAGCGCAGCCTGCCGCATTGCGCGAGGGAGCGCCAGAGGGCGCACTCGGTTTGGCCCTCCGCGCGGCGTCCGCGTCAGGCGTTTCCGCGACCGATGCTGGTATAGGTGAACCCTGCCTTTGCCGCGTCCTCGGGGCGGTAGACGTTGCGCAGGTCAACAAGCACCGGCTCGGCCACCGCGTCCTTCAGCTTGGCAAGGTCCAGCGCCCGGAACGCGTTCCATTCGGTGACGATCACCGTCACGGCAGCGCCGCTCGCGGCTTCATAGGCCGAGCGGGTGTAGGTGATGTCCGGCAGCAGCGAGCGGGCCGCGTCCATGCCTTCGGGATCATAGGCCCGGATGGTCGCGCCGGCATCCTGCAGCGCCTGGATGATGGCCAGCGACGGCGCATCGCGCATGTCGTCGGTGTTCGGCTTGAAGGTCAGGCCGAGCAACGCCACCGTCTTGCCCTGCACGCTGCCGCCGGCGGCAGCGATGACCTTGCGCGCCATGGCCCGCTTGCGCGTGTCGTTGATCGCCACCGTTGTCTCGATCAGCCGAACGGGCGATTCGTAGTCCTGCGCCGTCTTGACCAGCGCCAGCGTATCCTTTGGGAAGCACGAGCCGCCATAGCCCGGGCCGGCGTGCAGGAACTTGGAGCCGATGCGATTGTCGAGCCCGATGCCGCGCGACACTTCCTGCACGTCGGCGCCGACCTTTTCGCACAGGTCCGCGATCTCGTTGATGAAGGTGATCTTCATGGCGAGGAATGCATTCGCCGCGTACTTGATCAGCTCGGACGTGCGGCGGCGCGTGAACTGGATCGGCGAGCGATTGAGGTACAGCGCGCGATAGACCTCTTCCATCGGCGCGCGCGCGCGTTCGTCCTCGATGCCGACGACCACGCGATCGGGACGCTTGAAATCCTCGATCGCCGCGCCTTCGCGCAGGAATTCGGGATTGGACGCGACCGCGAAGTCTGCGTCGGGATTGGCTTCGGCGATGATCCGCTCGACCTCGTCGCCCGTGCCCACCGGCACCGTCGACTTGGTAACCACCACCGTGAACTTGCGCAGGGCGGTCCCGATCTCACGCGCGGCGGCATAGACATAGGACAGGTCGGCGTGGCCGTCGCCGCGGCGCGAGGGCGTGCCCACGCCGATGAACACCACGTCGGCGTCGGCCACGGGGCCCTGAAGATCGGTGGTGAACGACAGCCGGCCGGCCGCGACGTTGCTGGCGACCAGCTGGTCCAGGCCCGGCTCGAAAATCGGGATCTGGCCGGCATTCAGCTTGTCGATCTTGCCCGGATCCTTGTCCACGCACACCACGTCGTGGCCGAAGTCAGCGAAACATGCCCCGGACACCAGGCCCACATAGCCCGACCCGATCATCACAATTCGCATGACGCTTGCATTCCCGCTTGGTGTCGCGCCCCATTCGCTGACAAAGATCGGCGCGCATGGTGATCCCGATGTCGCCTCTTACAGTGGATGAGCGACAGCCCCTGACGACGCCGCTGTGTTGCACGGTGTGGGACGCGTTTCAACGGCCGATCGGCGTTGTTCCCGTTTGAGGCGAGCCACTAACCTTGAGGCGCGACCGCCCGGCAGCAGCGGGCGCCGGTTCGGCGTTTCCGCTTGGCCGGGCGGCTCAGTGCGCCCAGTGGGTGACCACCATCATCAGGAGAATACCGACGATGCTGGCGATCGTGACACGCAGTCGCGGGTCGCGCAGGTGGCTGCGCGGCATCAGCTCGCACGCACCGATGTACAGGAACACGCCGCCAAAACAGGCGAGCAGCGGTGCGAGGACCGCGTCGGGCAGCTGGATCAGGAGCCCAGCGCCGACCCCCAGCAACGGCGCCGCGCCATTCGCCAGCAGCCAGCGCCGCGCAAGATCGGGCTTCGTGCCAGCGAGCGACAGGCTGACGGTGTTGACACCATCGGCGACGTCGTGGGTGAGCACCGCCAGCGCCACCATCCAGCCAAGGTCCGCCGACACCTGAAAGGCAAGGCCGATCCCCATGCCGTCGAGAAAGCTGTGCAGGGTGAGGCTAGCCGGGCCGAGGTGCGTGCGCCACGACGCCAGCCCCCGCTTGGCCGAACCGAGCAGGCGATCGAGGAGCAGGTAGGCGGCGAGACCGAGTGCGACATAGCCGAGAATCACGCGCGCATTGTGAACGCCGCGCGCCATCTCCAGCGCTTCGGGGATCAGGTCGAACAAGGCGACGCCCAGCACCACGCCCGCCGCAAGCCCGAGCACCAGCGTGATCCGTTGCTGGAAGCGAAGCGCGAGTGCGCCGCCCAGCAGCGTTGCGGCGCTGGCGGCAAGGCCGAAGCCGAGAGGAAGCAGGGCATCGTCCATCAGCCGGGGCCGCTCGCGCCTGCCGCGACGAGCCGCGCATCGCTCACCCACGCTGTGGTCGTGATCCGGGATGTGGCGGCGAAGAGCATCGGTTGATCCAGCAAATCCGGCGAGGCAGGCACTGACGCTCCTGCAAGGCCCATCCGATACATTGTATCGAGCGGAAATCCACCCCGTGCGCTGTTCATGTTCCGCAAAAGGATACACTGTATCTTTGGAGGGCAACCCGGGTCCCCGCAGATCGGTCACCGATCGCCGGCACCGCTTTCATCCAGGGGCGACGGCGATGCGTTGCGTGCGGCGACCCGGACGATTACGCGATGCGGCAGGCAATCGGCGCGCCGTCAGCGGGCAACATGAGGGTGGAACACATGAAACGTGCGATCGGCGCGGCACTGCTCCTGGCTGGTACGGCGCATGCCCAGACATACCAGCCGCGCGAGACCTTTGCCCCATTCGACATGGGGCAGGGCGTCAACCGCTATCGCTCCGGCAACGGGCTGCCCGGTCCGGATTATTGGCAGAACCGCGTCGATTACGCGATCCGCGCGACGCTGGACCCCAAGGCCAGGACGATCACCGGCTCGGTCGAGATCGGTTACACGAACAACAGTCCCGATGCGCTGGACGTGCTGTGGCTGCAGCTCGACCAGAATCTCTACCGCGTCGGCTCGCGCGGCGGGCTGGCGCTGGGCGGGGTGCCGCGCGGATCTACCGAGGGCATGACGCTGGACGCGGTCAACGTCGAGGTGGACGGGCGCAGCACGGCCATCCGGCCGGTCATCACCGATGCCCGCGCCCAGTTGCAGCTCGCTCAGCCGCTGCCTGCCGGCGGCAAGGCGACGATCCGCATCCGTTACCAATATGTCGTCCCCGCCGAGGCGTTCGGCGGGCGCACGGGCTGGCTGACGTCGAAGTCGGGCGACATCTTCTCCGTCGCGCAATGGTATCCGCGAATGGCGGTTTATGACGACCTGCGCGGGTGGGACACGCTGCCGTACCTCGCGCAGGAATTCTATCTCGAATACGGCGACTTTGACTATTGGCTGACGGTGCCGTCCGACATGCTGGTCGCCGGATCGGGGGAACTGCAGAACCCCGATGAGGTGCTGACCGCGACGCAGCGCCAGCGGCTGGCGCAGGCGCGGGGCAGCGATGCGACGGTGACCATCCGCTCGCCCGCCGAGATCGCCAATCCCGCGACCCGGCCGAAGCGGAACGGCACGCTGACCTGGCACTACCGCATGCAGAACACGCGCGACGTGGCGTGGAGCGCCTCGCGCGCGTTCGCCTGGGACGCCGCGCGCATCAACCTGCCGGGCGGCAAGTCGTCGCTGGCCATGTCGTTCTACCCGCCCGAAAGCCAGGGTCGGGACCGCTGGGGCCGCTCGACGGAGTATCTCAAGGATGCCGTCGAGCGCTTTTCGGCGAAATGGTATCCCTATCCCTGGCCGGCGGCGATCAACGTCGCCGGGCCGGCGGCGGGCATGGAATATCCGGGTATCGTGTTCGACGGCATCGACGATGCCGGCAAGACGCTGTTCTGGATCACCGCGCACGAGATCGGCCATAGCTGGTACCCGATGATCGTCGGGTTCGACGAGCGCCGCCATGCCTGGATGGACGAAGGGTTCAACACCTTCATCGACACCTATGAATCGGACGAGTTCAACCATGGCGAGTACGCCCCCAAGCGCGACAGCGAATTCGCGCCCGGCGGCGGCAATCCGGTGGACGAGATCCTGCCGCTGCTCGCCGATCCCGCAGCACCGCCGATCCTGTCGCGATCGGACACGGTGACGGAGAAGTACCGGCACCCGGTGACCTATTTCAAATCGGCGCTGGGGCTGAAGCTGCTGCGCGAGGAGATATTGGGGCCCGAACGGTTCGATCCCGCCTTTCGCCGCTTCACCGCCGCCTGGGCGTTCAAGCATCCCAAGCCCGCCGACTTCTTCCGCGCCATGGAAAGCGACGCGGGCGAGGATCTGTCGTGGTGGTGGCGCGGCTGGTACGCCAACAACTGGCAGATGGACCTTGCCGTCGCCGGCATCGAACGGGCCCCCAAGACGTCGGCGGGGGGCGGCGAGCCGCTGGTCCGCGTCGAGGCGCGCGACAGGCTGGTGATGCCGGCGACGCTGCGGGTCACCTATGCCGGCGGCCGCACCGTCGACCTGCGACTGCCGGCCGAGACCTTCATCCGACAGGCATCAACGCTGGTACCCGTACCTGTGGGACAGGTCGTGCGCGCCGAACTCGATCCGGACCACAAGCTGCCGGACCGCAATCGAGCGAACAACACGGTCGGCACAGTCCGGTAGGACGCGACCGGGACGGCGGTGCGGATCACCGCCGTCCCGTTCCAGTTACAGCCCGAAGCGGAGCGTGGCGCGCAGGTCCCGGCCGGCGAGGGGTGCGAAGTCCTTGAGGAAGCTCGACGCGCGCCGCGCCGTCACGTCAAAGATGTTGTTGGCGCTCAGCACCAGCTGGGTCTTGCTGTCGCGGCCGAAGGGCGACAGGCTGACGCTGGCATTGACCATCGTATAGTCGTCGGTCGGCGTCTCGAACGCGGCGATGCGGTTCTGTTCAAAGACATGTTCCACCTCGGCGCGGGCGGTGAAGCGATCGCCTTGTGCCTCGACGCCGCCGAGCACGCGCGGTGCAGGGATGCGCGGCACCGGGCTAACGTCGACGATATTGGCGTGGACATAATCCCCCAGCACGTCGGCATTGAACCGGGTCGTGCCCAGGGCGAACAGCGTTGCCGACAGGTCCGCCTCGAACCCGTAATAGCGCGCCTTGGCCTGCTGGTACTGGAAGCAAGGGAGGTCCACTTCGCGACCGGCCGCGCCATATTGCGCCGCCCCCGCCTCGCAGACCGACTGGGCTGTCTGGTTTTCGGAAATGTAGTTGGTGAACCAGTTGTAATAGGCCGATGCATCGAAGTTCACGCGGTCGGTGTGGGCGTGAAAGGTCGCCTCCAGACCCCAGCTCTTTTCGAGGCCAAAGTTGGGGTTGCCCAGCTCATAAGCCTGCGTGCCGGCATGACCGCCGTTGGCGAACAGTTCTTCGGCCGACGGCGCGCGTTCGGTATGCGAGCCGTTGAGGCCGATGCGGATGCTGTCGCCGATGCCATAGGACGCGCCCAGCGAGCCGGACAGCGCCTGAAAGCTGCGCTGCCCCACGAAAAAGCGCGCATCGGGATCGGTCCGGGCGGCGAGATCGCTCCATTCGTAGCGCAGGCCGCCTTCCGCCTTCAGCGCGCCGAAGTTGAACTGCTGGACGGTGAACAGGCCGGTCTGGTTGGTTTCGTTGCGCGGCAGGAACGCTTCGTCGCCCTGCACGTCGAAGCCGCGATTGAAATACTGCACGCCCGACGCGCCGCTCCAGCCGCCCTTGCGCGCCTGCACCAGCTCAAGCCGGCCTTCGGTGCCGTTGTTGTAGAAGGCGGTGCCGATCGAGCCGTCTTCTTCAAGCTCGTAGTGGCGGTAGTTGGCGTGGCCGATGCGGATGCGGATCCGGTCAAGGAAGCCGCCGCCGGTTTCCACCTCGCCGCGCAGATCGACGCGGTTCTGGACCAGGTCGAGGCGCGGTGCCTCCTGCTCCTGGCCGACCGCGGTCGCGTAGCGGATGGGAATGCCGTAGAAGCTGTCGTAATGACTGTACGAGACGCCCAGCGAGCCGGTGTCGGTGACGATGCTGGCGCCGGCGCCCGCCGTCCAGGTTTCGGAAAAGCTGTTGGGCAGCCGGTCGCGGATCGCGGCGGAGGTGGCGAAGTCGATCGGCTCGTCGCTGTCCTGCGGCAACCCAACCTGGCTCAGCGCCGCGGCACGCGCGGCGGGCG
>Ga0210040_10011424_pt1 | contig 10052 bp, 16 predicted proteins | sample CryGeyCG12114_NA_FD_185462 | JGI IMG/M metagenome (GOLD analysis project Ga0210040, IMG submission 185462) | Groundwater microbial communities from aquifer - Crystal Geyser CG19_WC_8/21/14_NA (SPAdes) (version 2) | ecosystem: Environmental > Aquatic > Deep subsurface > Groundwater | place: USA...
AATCAGCTCACCAGTACATTAGATTACTTATGCGTGGAAAATTTCAAGTCATTCTGTCCAGCCGTTTGGTCGGAAATTCGACACGGCCGAATTATAAAGGTCGCCTTCCGTTATGAGTAATCTTAATGGTGTTCTGTAAGTATTTACTCTTACTGTGTATTGAAAAAACAATTAATGTGTGCATTTGCGTTTTTAATAGCATGCTTGCTTATGAAAACTGCAGGAACTGTTGTTTTTGTTTGCATCCGAACATTTATTTAGCAAATAGAATTATTGCTTTAAGTGGCTTCGCCGAAAAATATTCGGCGGCGGCGGCGGCGGCGTACGCCGAAAAAATTGTCGGCGGCGGCGGCGAGTCACATGATCCTAAAAATCGTCGGCGGCGGCGGCGCGGCGGCGCACATCTCTAATGGGATTATCTCTTGCATCACAAATCTTCTTAATAATATGTATAATACTTGTACGCACATAGCAAATACAGGAAAGCATCAATTTCTATGTAAAGTAAGAATATTCCGAAGCTGGAACGTTTGTTAGTTAGCAGGTAAGCAATGGTTCCGTAACCCTTACCTTTACAATACCCTTATGAAGCAAACATAGTAAACTACAGGCTGACAAGTTAAATACAAAGTGCTTATCTGTATGTCTCTTTGATGTACATACATTCGTTAGTCATGTAAAATGCGTTTTCTAGTTAGTTAGAAGCTATTATAAGGGATTACATTTTTACATGATATCGAATGAAATAAGGATGTAACATTACCATTATAAAAGGGACCTCCTGGAGCTACGGGACCACAGGGTGAAAAAGGTCAACGAGGATTTCCAGGAATGGAAGGACTTCCGGGCCCTAAGGGGACTAAAGGGGATGCAGGACTGAGTGGACCTAGAGGACCGAAAGGAGATAGAGTATGTAGCCGTACCTAATAAATTATGAATTTATTAAAATATGGTGGGTTTTAACTAAATGAAATTATCATAGGGAAAAATGGGAATGCCTGGTTTTCCTGGAATCCCTGGCATTCCTGGTATCCAAGGATTACATGGCTCACCTGGCCTACCTGGGAAAGATGGATGCAATGGAACTGACGTATGTAGTAAATTAAAGACAATGGTTCAAATGCATGGCTACCGATTTTGTACGCGGATTCAAACTTTGCACTTTTAGGGATTTTCCGGAGTACCTGGAACGCCTGGTTTACAAGGCCCTAGAGGATATCCTGGACAGCCAGGTGGAAAAGGTATCAAGGGAGAACCTGCGTTCGCAATACCAGGGGGGAAAGGACAAAAAGGAGAACCCGGGTTAGATGGTATACCTGGTCCCATCGGACCCGCTGGACAACCTGGATTTGCTGGTGCTAAAGGAAATAAAGGAGACTTTGGACGACCTGTAAGTTTTAGTAATGCATACGCAATAACTGTCTCCAAACACATAGAGTGAATTTAATCATTTTATTTAGGGCCCACCAGGACTACCTGGTCAACCTGGAATCAAAGGAGAAATGGGATTGGCATTCGAAGGCCCAAAGGGAGAAAAAGGGGTAAAAGGTAGTCGTGGACCACCTGGACCCCCAGGAAATAGCTACACAGCAGCAGGATCAAATGAGACTGTTTTTGTGGGTCCAAAAGGTGACATGGGAATGAAAGGAGAACGTGGGGATATTGGTAGTGCTGGTCCGGCTGGACAGCCTGGAAGCCCCGGATTTCCAGGTATTCCTGGACAAGTAGGAATGAAGGGTGAGAAAGGGCTTCCCGGACCTGTTGGACCTCGGGTTTGTGAAGATATTTGTTAAGCTAGTTGAAAACAGTATTGTCATACAAAAATAGCTCTTCATAACTTTTTTAAAATTAGGGTAGAGATGGTTATCCTGGACCGGTTGGACCTGCTGGACAAAAAGGAGATCTTGGCATTGCCGGCATACCCGGGTTGGCAGGCCTTAAAGGGCAAAAAGGAGAGGCAGGACCGTCTGGAGAAAAGGGTTTTACAGGCCTTCCTGGACCGCAAGGTCCTCCTGGGGTATATATTTTTTCTAAAATTCTTAATCAATATTAATAGAGCAAATTATTATGAAGAATTTATCATGTAGTGCTTGAAAGGCCTCGCTGGACCACCTGGTGGTCCTGGTCCAAGAGGTTATCCTGGTCTGCCTGGACCTAAAGGAGAAGATGGTCTTGATGGACTTCCAGGTCTTCCTGGTACACCTGGGCCACCTGGAGGTAGAGGTTTACCTGGAAGAGATGGCCAAGAAGGTTTGCCTGGTCCAAAAGGAGATAAAGGAGAGAGAGGACCTAGTGGACCCACTGGTGAACGAGGTAAAGGCTAGCAACAGTTCTGTAATACAAGTTTCTTCAATTTTTTTCATTTCAAATATGAAGTACACAAACAAGATATAAATTATGTCAATTAGGTTTTCCTGGAGTTCCTGGACAGCCTGGAGCTCAGGGATTACCTGGTTTACCCGGAGAGAAAGGATTGTCCATCATTGTAAGAAGTAAATAGACTGCCTAAGAAGCTGCAGTGCTTGTTTTCATTCTTCTTATCACTGCTTCTCATTTTGAAAATTGTAGGGGCCCAAAGGCTTGGATGGCAGACCAGGTAGAAATGGTGTTCCCGGTCAAAAAGGAGAACGAGGATTTGTTGGACAAAGAGGTAAACCTGGAGACTCGCCAGGAGGAATTCCTGGCCCTCCTGGATTCCCTGGAAAAAAGGGAGATCCTGGACGAGACGGTTTACCTGGACGACCTGGAATACCCGGATCTGAAGGTCAAAAGGGAAGTCCCGGAGGAACTTGTTCAGACTGCCGGCCCGGGTTACAAGGGCTTAAAGGAGATAGAGGGCAACCAGGGTTGCCTGGTGCTCCCGGTCTTCAAGGACCTACCGGTGAAAGAGGTCGGAATTTCAATGCCTATTTTTTGTTTGGATTTTCATAAAACTAGATATAGGGTTGAATGACTCAAGATAATTTTATTTGCGGTAGGCTATCCTGGTGAAAGAGGGGAAGATGGTCTACCTGGATTACCAGGTCCACCTGGACAAGATGGATTAGCAGGAATACCCGGTGCTCCTGGACTCAAAGGAACGAAAGGAGATTCTGTTATTGCTCCTGTTATTCAAGGACCCCCCGGCCCTCCAGGTGCACGGGGTGATGTTGGAAGACCTGGCTATCAAGGCCCACCAGGATCGCCAGGAGCGAAAGGTTTTCCCGGACTTGTTGGTTTAAGTGGTCCCAAAGGTGATAGAGGAGATCGTGGACAACCTGGACTCGATGGTATTCCTGGTGCGCCAGGAATTCCTGGATACAAAGGCGATAAAGGAGCAAGTGCAAAGGGAGATCGAGGCTTCCCGGGTCGGGATGGAGATCAAGGACTTAAAGGCAATCCTGGAATCAAAGGTAGAAAGGGAGAAGCTGGAAACTGCCCTGTTCCTGAAAACTTAGTGAGGGGACCAAAAGGAAGCCCTGGACTTCCTGGACCACCTGGTCAACAAGGATATCCAGGAGCAAAGGGAGATCCCGGATTACCTGGACGAACAGTAATAATTTTTACTAAATTGAGAATTTGCCATCTTATACAATTCCCTCAATTTGTCTTCTAATCAATTGTCTTACTTTTATAGGGGGAGAGAGGACAAAAAGGTGAATTTGGTCCTCCAGGACCAGTTGGACCAAGAGGACTTCCTGGACCACGAGGTGACAAAGGAGACACTGGACCTATGGGATTCCCAGGAGAGCCTGGTGACCCAGGAAGAGATGGTTGGTTCAATTATTTTCAGCAAATGACCTTTTGTAGAATGCAGAGCCCATATAATGTACTCTTTACTGGAGCGTGTGGCTAGTTGCCAAAATGAAATAATTGTTCGCTGTTTAATTCTAAAACTTTCTATAATAATCCTTTTATGACTGAATATTTCTCTCTAATGTATTAATGTAAGCTGTGAAATTTATATATGGATCCTCGTGTCTGCAATAAACTTGATTATTATTATTGGTAGACATTATTTGGTTGTTCGGATTAATTGTTACTTTATTTAAGTGACAAGCTTTCAAACAGTTTCTCTGTTCTTCTTCAGGTCAATACAAAGTTTTTTTCTTGCTTGCTTTGATTATTATTATTATTATAATTCTCTACATTTGCGTATAAAGGTTTACCTGGAAGACCCGGAGGGAAAGGAGATAAGGGAGATGCTGGATTTCCTGGAATTGGTCCACCTGGACTGCCTGGTTTGATGGGAATGAAAGGAGAGACTGGATTAATAGGTCTTCCTGGAAAGCCAGGGTTACCTGGTCGTGAAGGTATAAATATGGTGCAAGTTTTGCTCAATAAAATAGAGTTTTATCCAACATCCAACTTTTTGTATGAAAAACACTTAATTACTCATTTCTATCTTATTTTGTACAGGTGCTCCTGGATATCCTGGTGAAAAAGGAGATCGTGGTGATAGGGGTTTGGACGGATTACGTGGTTCGAAGGGAGATCCTGGGCAACCAGGTCCACCAGGGCTGCCTGGTACACCAGGTCCAGTTGGACCCCCTGGTTTTGATGGACAAAAAGGAGATCGTGGTTTGGATGGCGCTCCTGGTACACCTGGACTGCCTGGGTTCCCAGGTACAAAAGCAGACACTTAAGTTTGGCTTAAAAGTCTCACACCTTTGAATTTGACGTTGTGCATATGACATGGTGGAAGGCTGTGAAAGCGGTCACTCTACATAAACCCCCACTAGGGTATCCGTTTGAGAAAATATATTTGCTCCCACTTATTAACTCACATTATATTCATAAATAGAAATACATGAACACCACAAATACAATTTAAAAGTCAAGTGTCTTTTTTGTTCACCTACTTGAAAAATTGGAGGTAAACAACAAAAATATAAAACGACACTGCAAATTCTCCTCAGTCCTCAGTCCATTATAAAACGTACAACTACTAATTTAGAATTTATTTTGATTTTAAAGGATTAAAGGGTGACCCTGGATTTCCCGGCTTGGATGGACCAAAAGGATTCACTGGTCCACGTGGTTTACCTGGAGCTCCTGGAAGCCCAGGAATGGATGGCTTGCCTGGACAAAGAGGTGAAAAAGGTGATCGAGGATATGATGGACCACCAGGATTCCCAGGTGAAAGAGGTGACCCTGGATTAAATGGACTTGTAGGAGAGAAAGGAATTCCCGGCTTCCCTGGTCTTCCTGGTATGGTTGGCACCCCTGGACTACCTGGATTAAAAGGAGATAGAGGTCTCACTGGTCCTCCGGTAAGTGATTTTTAAAAACGCATTGGAATAAACTATAACTGATTTTCTCAAAAATTTGCGTGATTTGGGCAAAGGGTCCAAAAGGAGAAACTGGACGATCATCAGAAAAAGGAAATAAAGGAGAAATAGGCCTTCGTGGCTTACAAGGTTTACCCGGTCTAGATGGCCGCCCTGGAGAAAAAGGTGACACTGGACCTCCAGGTTATGGACCACCTGGGTTAGCTGGACTTAAAGGAGACCGTGGTCCAGTTGGACCTCCAGGATTTCCAGGAGCCAAAGGTGACGTTGGTGACAGTGGTCTACCCGGATTCCCGGGTCTTAAAGGCAACATGGTGAGCAATATTGTCGATGACTACTTGTAGTATGCTGAATATAATTCAAGGAATAGAATTCGTGTGGTTTTTTATTTTCCTCATAGTGATTATTTTATTGAATCCATAGGGTCTTGCTGGAATACCTGGTCAACCTGGTGAACCTTGTTTGGATGGTATGCCTGGTGAGAAAGGAGATCGTGGTTTCCCCGGTTTGGATGGACCACCTGGTCCTAAAGGTGATAGAGGATTCGAGGTAATAAAACATTATTTTCAGTGGCATGCATATTTGAGATTTTAAAGCATGCAACAGTTAATTTGCATGCATTTGCATTAGGGACAACCTGGATTGCCTGGTTTCCCCGGAGAGAAAGGAGCTAAAGGAGAGACTGGTCCTGCCGTGGTTGGACAAGTTGGACCTCCAGGTCAACCTGGGTTCCCTGGCTTGAAAGGAGATCCTGGTCTTCCAGGTATCAGTGGACTTCCCGGTACTAAAGGAGTTAAAGGAGATGCTGGTTATCCTGGTGTTCCCGGAAGACCTGGATTGGACGGAGTAAAAGGTATAATTTGTATTGATTAATTATTTTAGCCTATTTTTACAAGCTTTACATAAGCTTTTTTCATTTTCAGGAGAGACTGGACCTAGAGGATTGCCTGGTGCAGTTGCTCAAACTCAAAAGGGTGAAAAAGGATTACCTGGCATCCCCGGGCCACCTGGTAGGGATGGTGTGAGAGGAGAACCTGGCATGAAAGGTACGTAATCGTAATGGAATAGTTTTTACTTAAGCCATTGATAGCTTTTTGTAGGGCAATGGCTAAATGCTCAAAAAAAATTATATAGGGGATTCGGGATTCCCTGGATTGCCCGGCAGACCTGGCTTACCTGGCCAACCAGGACCACTTGGACCCCCTGGCGACAAGGGAGATCGTGGTCCACCTGGGTTTGATGGTAACTGATACTTTTTCATTTGACTGGATTATTTTTTTCTCTCTAAAGCTATACATACATGTTTAATTTACACAGGCCCACCCGGCTTGGAGGGGCCTCCTGGACAACCTGGATTTGACGGCTCTCCCGGATTGCCTGGTTTAAAAGGAGATCGTGGTTTACAAGGTCCACCAGGAACTTCGGCACTTAAAGGAGACACCGGACCTCCTGGAGAACCCGGAATTCCTGGAGCTCCTGGACTGAAAGGAGATAGAGGATACGATGGTATCCCCGGAGCACCTGGTCTTCCTGGAGCTAAAGGAGATCGTGGTCTAGACGGTATACCTGGTCAACGTGGCTCCCCTGGTTTGAATGGGATCAAAGGAGATAGAGGAGGGCCCGGACTACCCGGACCAATCGGACCTAAAGGTAAAAAAATTCTTGTTAAATTCTTGAGATCTTCATATTACTTATAATTTGAACTCACCAAATTATAAAAGTATTTATGTTGAATTTCAGGCGAACCAGGACCGCCCGGTTTCCCTGGCCTGGATGGAAAAACAGGACCACCCGGCGCTCCAGGATTACCTGGTCTTAAGGGTGAAAGTGGAAGACCTGGTCAGAATGGATTACCTGGACCACCTGGTCCTCCTGGGGCTAAAGGAGAACGTGGATATGATGGACCCCCTGGAAATCGGGTGCGTTAAACTTAATCTAATTATACTTATGCAGAAAACAACGTCCACATCCACAATGCATCACATTTTTGTTTATTGCGTTTATAGGGCTTAGCAGGAGTTCCTGGAGCAAAGGGGCAAGCTGGAGCGTCATGTCAAGAAGCTGGTGAATACTTGTCTGGAATATTGGTAGTCAAGCACAGTCAGTCTACGATGATTCCAGATTGTCCTCGAGGCCAGAAGAAACTTTGGGACGGCTACAGTCTTCTATATATTGAAGGAAACGAAAAGGCTCATCATCAAGATTTAGGTTTTGCTGGCTCTTGCATCAGAAGATTCAGCACAATGCCCTTCCTTTTCTGTGGTATCAATGACGTTTGCAATTATGCTAGTCGAAATGACAAATCTTACTGGCTCTCCACAAATGGCCCTATTCCTATGATGCCAGTGTCAGAAGATGCCATTCGCACCCATATTTCCAGATGTACTGTATGTGAAGCACCTACCAACGTAATTGCAGTTCACAGTCAAACTCTTGACGTTCCGAATTGTCCAAATGGATGGAATAGTTTATGGATTGGGTACAGTTTTGTCATGGTAAGTCAATCAAAATCAATGGTTTATTGGGAGAACAAGTAGTAGCCAAAGTCTATGGTTGGGTTTTTGAAGTTAGTGTTACCAATCAAATGCCAGCATCTAGATCGTAACAGCCACTCACTGTGTCATGCTGATTCAATTTTTTCCAGAATTTATTTCTGCGGTTTCCACTATACTTTAGAAAGGCGTTGACGCTAACATGATTAATGTTGTTTTACAGTACACTGCAGCAGGAGCTGAAGGGGGTGGTCAATCATTAGCAAGTCCTGGATCCTGTTTGGAAAGTTTCCGATCTACTCCATTCATTGAATGTAATGGAGGACGAGGTACATGCCATTATTTTGCGAATAAATATTCGTTTTGGTTAGCTACAATAGAAGAAAGAGATCAGTTTGAAAAGCCACAGGGAGAAACTCTGAAGAGTGGCAATCTGCGATCACGAATTTCAAGGTGTCAAGTTTGCATTAAAAGTTAGATGAATACAGAATTCCACAGTTAGTCATATTATTGTTTACAGTTGTACTTAATAGCTTGTAGGAGCATATGCATAACAAGTTTGATAGTTTTGTTCATTTCCGGTGCTATGTGCATTAGTTTCAGTTTCTTTGTTATACCTCCTTGTGCATGGCCAATCTTTTTTTTTGCATGCGCTAAATATTCCGTGCATGTAAAATATTTTTGTGCTTATAAAAGTTTAATAGTTAGATACACAGCATGCTAATCTAAATTTTTAAATTTGGATTCGTTTTTGTTCGGCTGTCTATATTGTAAGCAAAGGTATCAGTAGTATAAAACTTGTAAGGATTTAATTGTCGTGTGTATCTTGTACACATAGCACAGAGCTTCCCAAGTGACATTTTCATTTTCGTAAATTGTTCACAATATGTTCCTGACCACAAGTCCACAGTTTATGCAATGCAACTCAAAAGCAATTTTTTTTAGCTACACTTGATTCATTCATGAAAAGCTTTAATTTGTACATTAGTAGTATGTAGAGTTTGAATCAAGCTGTCTGCGCATCTATAATTTTTATAACTTTCCTGAGAAATCCTTGCTTCCAACATTCTTACAGTCTCTAATTTCATAGTAGCAACCAACACTGCCAACTTCATAGTATATTAGAGGTATTCACGAATGCATTGGTAAACCGGTAATTCAATAAATCGGTAGATTTTCTCCTTATATGTATCGCAAAATGCTACAGATTAATCGAGTTACTGAGACATTCGTGAATACCTCAATGGTATAAAAACTAGAAGGGTTGTAAACGCACTAGTTAACTAGTTAAAGCTAAAAAAACAGATTCATCACACATAGAATGCCTCAAATTACTTAACTCACTGCCATTATACGTGTACTTATTATGACCGAAAATATTACTTACTCGATACGATATCTTAAACGATAAATCATGCCAAAATCACGAAATTTTTATGAAACAAGACTTGTAATACTCTTTTTTTGCTGAATGTGTAAAAAAGCAGTCTATTGTTCGCACTGCCAAGTTTGTCATTCGTAAGCAATCCTTGTTAAGAATGTGATGACTATATATTTAATTGTACTTTAAGTTAATTTTACATGGGTAAGCATTACTAGTATTTGAGAATAAAAAAGTGAAAAATACATGAGCTTTTTTCAGAAGTCGCCACGTTTATTTCCACGGGAATTAGAACACGATAAATTTTCTTAAAACTAATACATAATACATGGTCCCTCTGTTATTATACAGCACATTCGTATCCTTCTATTCTTTACATTTGGTTACCATTTTGACTCGATTTTAAGTACACAGTGGGCAGTTCAGGAAACTCCCATGTATTGGGTAGCGACTGCTCGTAATGATAATTATACTGCTTCTCCCTAATATACTTTTCCATGTCTTTGGGTTCTGGGTATTCGGAGGCAGTTCCTATACAATTCCCCAAAAGTAAGTTTTCATTCTTTAGTTAGATAGTACGACAAGTACGAGGTAGCCATATTTCCGATAGCCCACTACAATAGCACGACTACTCGTCTTTTCCACTACTACTGCAACCTACTACTAATTCACTACTTCAATATCATCAGGTTCCATTTTTAAGTTTGCTTAGATACTTAATATGAGTACATTGAAGTTAAAAATAACTACTTTGGCTGTCAATTTTTCGATTCAGAATCTAAACATTTGAATAAATTTGATTAATATTTGATCCTGAATTAACGTATTTAAAGTTTCCTTTTTCTTGTTTCTTTCTTTTTCGGGCTTTCGAAAAATAGTAACTCGCGGAGTTTTTCCGCTAAATTATTT
>Ga0210040_10011426_pt1 | contig 10052 bp, 12 predicted proteins | sample CryGeyCG12114_NA_FD_185462 | JGI IMG/M metagenome (GOLD analysis project Ga0210040, IMG submission 185462) | Groundwater microbial communities from aquifer - Crystal Geyser CG19_WC_8/21/14_NA (SPAdes) (version 2) | ecosystem: Environmental > Aquatic > Deep subsurface > Groundwater | place: USA...
CTGTCCCTGCGCCCGCTGGAGCCGCTCGCCCGCTACCGCTGGGCCGACGGCACCCGGCTGGACGCCAGCAGCGACCTCGACGAGCACTGCGCCCGGCTGGACGCGGCGCTGGGGGCCGGCGCCGGCGCCGACTGGCGCGCCTTCACCGCCCGCGCCGCACGGATCTGGGACGCCAGCCGCGGCCCGTTCCTGGAGTCCGCGCTCTCCGGCCCCGGCACCCTCGGCCGGCTCGCCCTGCGCCGGCCCGGCGACCTGGCCGCCATCGGCCCCGGGCGCTCCCTGCGCTCGCTCGGGCGCCGCTACCTGCGCGACCCCCGCCTGCGCACCTACCTGGACCGGTACGCGACCTACACCGGCAGCGACCCGCGGCGCGCGCCGGCCGCCCTGGCCGCCGTCCCGTACGTCGAGCAGGCGTACGGCGGCTGGTACGTCGACGGCGGGCTGCGCCGGCTCGGCGACGCCGTGCACGACCGGGCGGTCGAGCGCGGCGCCGTGGTCCGCCTCGGGACGCGGGTGGTCCGCATCGAGCGCTCCGGGGGCCGCGTCAGCGGGGTGCGCCTGGCGGACGGGGGCGCGCTGCCGGCTGACCTGGTCGTCGCGAACGCCGACGCGTCCAGCGTGTACGGGCTGCTGGTCGACGTCCCCGCGGCGGCCCGCCGGCTGGCCCGCGCCACCCCGTCCCTGTCCGGCTTCGTGGTGCTGCTTGCCGTGCGCGGCCGCACGCCCGGCCTCGCGCACCACAACGTGCTGTTCCCCGCGGACTACGACGCGGAGTTCGACGCGGTCTTCGGCGCCGCCGCGCGCCCCGTGGAGGACCCCACGCTGTACGTCAGCGCGCCCGACGACCCCGCGGTGCGGCCGGAGGGCTGCGAGGCATGGTTCGTGCTGGTCAACGCGCCGCGGCACCGGGCGGCGGCGGACGGCGAGCAGGCCGGGGCGGTGGACTGGCGCGCCCCGGGCCGCGCGGACGCGTACGCCGAGCACCTGCTGGACCTGCTGGCCGCGCGCGGGCTGCCGGTCCGCGACCGGGTGCTCTGGCGGGAGGTCCTCACGCCGGCGGACCTCGAGGAGCGCACCGGAGCGGTCGGCGGCGCGATCTACGGCACCTCGAGCAACGGCGCGACCGCGGCCTTCCTGCGCCCGGCCAACCGGTCCCCGGTGCGCGGGCTGTTCCTCGTCGGCGGCTCGTCGCACCCCGGCGGCGGGCTCCCCCTGGTCACCCTGTCGGCCCAGATCGTCGCCGGCCTGGTCGGACCGGCAGACTGACCGCTGTGAACCGCCTCGAGGTGCTGGTCCTGTCGGCCTGGTTCGTGCTGGTGGTCGCCGTCTGCGTGCTGAGGGACCCGTGGTCGGCGGCGCTCGGCGCCTGCGTCGGCCTCGCCGCGTCCGTCGCCGTGCTGCCACGGCTGCGGTCGGCGCGCCGGGTGCTGTCGTCGCGCCTCGGCGACGACCTGGAGCTGCCGCACCGCGGGGTGCGCTGGCGCGGGGTCGCCGTACGGGTGGGCGCCCACCTGGGTGTCGTCGCGGCCCTGGCCGTGGTGCTGGTGTTCGTGCCCCTGGCCGGCGGGCGGGTCCTGTCGGCCCTGGTCGCCGGGCTCACCGTGCTGGCGCTGGTCCTGACGGCCGCCGGCCGGCGCGGGAGCCGCCGGCTCAGCTGACGGTGTCGGGGCTCCCGCCGGGGCCGGCGGTGGTCTCGAGCGGCAGGGCGAGCAGCTGCCGGCGCACGGTGACCGCCAGCTGGCCGATCGACACCACCGTGAGCAGCAGCAGCAGCGACGGGCCGACCACGGGCAGCACGTCGGACAGGCCGAGGAAGACTCCGCTGAAGTGGATCGACGGTGACAGCAGGATCACCCGGGTCGGCCGCTCGGCGACGGTCACCCGGCCGACCTCGTCGCCGCCCGCGTTGCCGGCCCGCGCGCGCAGGTACTCCAGGAAGAAGAACGCGAAGCCCAGAGCGACAGCGAGCTCGGGCGGGCAGCCCACTGCCACGACGGCGAGCAGGTAGACGGCGTCGTTGATGCGGTCGACGGCGCTGTCGAGCACGTAGCCCCACCGCGTGGTGCGGTCCTCCAGCACCGCGACGCAGCCGTCGAGGGTGTCGAACAGCCCGCTCGCGACCATCGTCCAGCCCGCCGCGATCCACCAGTGGCCGCCGATCACCGACAGCACGAGCACCAGCGCGGCCAGCCACACCGACGACACGGTGACGACGTCCGGCTGCACGCCGCGCCGGGCCAGCGGCCGGGCGAGCGCGTAGACCATCGTGAGCCAGCCGCGCAGCCAGGCGCTGCCGGTGCGCGGGTCGTAGCCGCCGTGCAGCACCTGCCAGCGGTCGAAGTACTCCCCCCGGGCCGGCACCGCGTGCGCGGGCCGCCGGGCCGTGGCCAGCGCCAGGACCCCCAGGGCCAGCCCGAAGGCCGCGAGCGCGAGCAGGAGGCCCTGCGAGCGGGTCACGCCGCGCCCTCCGCCTCCCTGCGCGTGGCCTTGGCCAGCCGCTCGACCCGGCTCGCGAGCACCCGGGTCGTGAGGCCGCCGGCCAGCCACAGCGGTGCGACGGCCACCCGGGCGAACGTGCCCTCGACCACGACCGACACCGTGAGGTCGGAGCCGCCGCGCGTCGCGGGCCGGATCTCGTGGGTGATCTGCTCGACCACGCCCGGCAGCGCGTGGATCCGCAGCACCAGGCGGCGCTCGGGCACGGCCTCGACGACGTCCACGGGGATGCGCAGGCCGACGACGCGCCCGATGCCGAGCAGGTGCTGCCCGGTGGAAGCGGTGCCGGCTGCGCCGCGGACCTGCTGCATCAGCAGTTCGAAGTCCGACCAGCGGGAGGGGTTGCCCAGCACCGTCCACACCTGGGCGGGGGTGGCGGAGGTGTGGACCCGGTGCTGCAGCCTCACGCCGGCACCGCCCGCAGCGCGCGGGGCTGCGCCGCGGAGGACAGCCCGAGCCGGGCCCAGACCTCGCGCGTCGCGGTCGACCGGTTGAGGGTGATGAAGTGCAGGCCGGGTGCGCCCTCCTCCAGCAGCCGCTCGCACAGCGCGGTCGCCACCTCGACCCCGATCTCCCGCACGGCCGTCGGGTCGTCCTGCACCGCGCGCAGCCGCACCGCCAGGTCCTCGGGGAACGCGGCGCCGGACAGCACCGCGAAGCGCTCGATCTGCTTCACGTTCGTCACCGGCATGATCCCGGGCAGGATCGGCACGTCGCAGCCGGTCGCGGCGACCCGGTCGCGCAGCCGCAGGTAGTCCTCGGCGTGGAAGAACATCTGCGTGATCGCGAACTCCGCGCCCGCGCGGCACTTCTGCACGAAGAAGCGGGCGTCGGCCTCGGCGTCCGGGGAGCGGGGGTGCTTCTCGGGGAAGGCCGCGACCCCCACGCAGAAGTCGCCGCTGGCCTTCACCAGGCGCACGAGCTCCTCGGCGTACTCCAGCCCCTGCGCGTGCTTGCGCCAGTCCCCCCGCGGGTCGCCCGGCGGGTCGCCGCGCAGCGCGAGCACGTTGCGCACCCCGGCATCGGCGTACGACCCGACGATGCGCCGGAGCTCGGCCACCGAGTGGTCCACGGCGGTCAGGTGCCCGAGCGGCGTCAGGGTCGTCTCGGTCGCGATGCGCTCGGTCATCGCCACCGTGCTCTCGCGGGTGGAGCCGCCGGCTCCGTAGGTGACGGACACGAAGTCCGGGCGCAGCGACTCGAGCTCCCGGATCGCCTGCCACAGCTGGCGCTCGCCCTCGGGCGTCTTGGCGGGGAAGAACTCGAACGAGAACAGCCGCGCGCCGTCGGCGAGCATCTCGCGCATCGATCGGCTGGCCATGGGCCGAGATTACGGGCACCGGGGTGCCGGGGCACGCCAGGCTCCGCGTCGGCCGGCCGCGGCGCCGCCGGGTGCCCGTCCCGCCACGCCGCCGTGTCGCTGCGGGCCGGGACTGGCGGACCGCGTCCCCGCCGCTACGGTGGCGCCATGAGCACTGGCCCGCTCGACCGTGACGACCTGCGTGCCCGGGTGCAGAAGAGCCTGGACGCCTTCGTCGCCGCCCAGCTCCCGGCGCTGGAGGCGGTCAGCGAGGAGCTCGCCCCGCTCGCCGACGCCCTGGTCCGCCTCATCGCGGGGGGCAAGCGGCTGCGGCCGGCCTTCTGCTACTGGGGCTACCGCGGTGCGGGCGGGCAGGACAGCGACGCGCTGGTCGCCGCGGCGGCCTCCCTGGAGCTCTTCCACGCCGGCGCGCTCATCCACGACGACGTGATGGACGGCAGCGACACCCGGCGCGGGCAGCCGGCGGCGCACCGGCGCTTCGCCGCCCTGCACCGCAGCTCGGCCTGGCACGGCGACCCGGAGTCCTTCGGCGCGGGCGCGGCGATCCTGCTCGGCGACCTGTGCCTGGTCTGGTCCGACGAGATGCTGTCCACCAGCGGCCTGCCGGTCGAGCACGTGGCGCAGGGCGACCGGGTGTTCGCGCAGATGCGCAGCGAGCTCATGGGCGGGCAGTACCTCGACCTGCTCGAGCAGGTGCGCGGCGGCGGGTCGGTGGAGCGCTCGCTGCGGGTCGCGCGCTACAAGAGCGCCAAGTACACGATCGAGAAGCCTCTGCACCTGGGCGCGGCGCTGGCCGGCGCGGGGCAGGAGGTGCTCGACGGCTACAGCGGGTACGGGCTGCCGCTCGGCGAGGCCTTCCAGCTGCGCGACGACCTGCTCGGCGTGTTCGGCGACCCGCACGAGACCGGCAAGCCGGCCGGCGACGACCTGCGCGAGGGCAAGCGCACCGCGCTCGTCGCCATGGCCCTGGAGGCCGCGACGCCGGTGCAGGCGGCCCTCGTGCGCCGGCACCTCGGCGACCCGCACCTGGGCGAGGAGGGGGTGGCGGCGCTGCGGACGGTCATCCAGGAGACCGGCGCCGTGGACCGCGTGGAGACCCTCATCCACGAGCTCGTCGACGACGCCGCCGCGGCGCTGGCGGCCGCGCCGGTCACCGACGAGGCGCGCGAGGTGCTGGGTGAGCTGGTGACCGCCGCCACCTCCCGCACGCTCTGAGCGCGGCCGGCACCAGGTCGCGGGCCCGCCGCGCTCGTAGGCTGGACGGGTGACCGCCCCCGTCCTCGCCGCGAACGACCCGTGCTGGTGCGGGAGCGGCCGCAAGTACAAGCGCTGCCACCGCCTGGCCGACGTCGACCCCGAGCGGGTCGCCGCCGCGCAGGCCGAGCGGGAGCAGGCCGCCCGCTGGGTGCGCCCCGGCCGGCTCTCGCCCCGCCGCGAGGTCCCCGCCGACATCCCGCGCCCCGCGTACGCCCTCGACCGGCACGGCCGGCCGAAGGAGCGCGAGAGCGCGCGCCCCAAGACGCCCGAGGAGGTCGAGGGCATGCGGCGGGCCTGCCGGGCCGGCGCCGAGGTCCTCGCGGTGGGCGGCGCCGCCGTCCGGCCCGGGATCACGACCGACGAGCTCGACGCGATCGTGCACGCCGCGTGCATCGAGCGCGGCGGCTACCCGTCGCCGCTGGGCTACCAGGGCTTCCCCAAGTCGCTGTGCACCAGCATCAACGAGGTCATCTGCCACGGCATCCCGGACTCCACCGTGCTGCGCGACGGCGACCTGGTGAACCTGGACGTGACGATCTACCTCGACGGCTTCCACGGCGACACCAACGCCACGTTCCTCGTCGGCGAGGTCGACGAGCAGTCCCGGCGCCTGGTGGACGTCACCCGGGAGTGCCTGGAGGAGGGCATCGCCGCGGTGCGCCCGGGGGCGCAGGTCCGCGACATCGGCCGGGCGATCCAGCCGTACGCCGAGTCGCGCGGCTACGGCGTCGTGCGCAGCTTCGTCGGGCACGGCATCGGGCGCAGCTTCCACAGCGATCCGCAGGTGTACCACTACGACAACCCGGCGGCCCGCACGGTGCTGGTGCCCGGGATGACCTTCACCATCGAGCCGATGATCACGATCGGCGACCACCGCCACGAGCTGTGGGACGACGGCTGGACCGCGGTGACGAGGGACCACTCGCGCACCGCCCAGTTCGAGCACACGCTCCTGGTGACCGACGACGGCGCGGACGTCCTGACCCGGCTGTAGCCGCGGGGGGAACGGGCGCCCGAGAGGCAGGACGGGGCCCCCGCCCGTAGCGTGCGGCAGGTGAAGACCGTGCCCGGCAGGACCGACCGCGTCGTCATCGTCGGGGCCGGTCTCGCGGGCCTGTCCGCGGCCCTGCGCCTCGCGGGCGCGGGCCGCGAGGTGACCGTCCTCGAGCGCGAGGACGTCCCCGGCGGGCGCAACGGCCTGCTGGAGCTCCCCTCGCCGAGCGGCGGCACGTACCGCTTCGACACCGGCCCGACCGTGCTGACCATGCCCGACCTCATCGCCGACGCGCTCGACTGCGTCGGCGAGCGGCTCGAGGACTGGCTGGAGCTCACGCCGGTCGACCCGCTCTACCGCTCGTACTACCCGGACGGCTCGGTGCTCGACGTGAAGGCCGACGCCGGCGAGATGGCCGCGGAGGTCGAGCGGGTCTGCGGGCCCGACGAGGCCGCCGGCTACCTGCGCTACGTCGCGTTCGTCTCGAAGCTCTACCGGTACGAGATGAAGAGCTTCATCGACCGCAACATCGACTCGCCGCTGGACCTGGTCACGCCGGACCTCGCCCGGCTCGTCGCCGCCGGCGGGTTCCGCAAGCTCGCGCCCAAGGTCAACCAGTACCTCAAGGACCCGCGCACCCAGCGCGTCATGAGCTTCCAGTCGATGTACGCCGGGCTGTCCCCGTACGACGCGCTGGCGATCTACGCGGTCATCGCCTACATGGACTCGGTCGCCGGCGTGTTCTTCCCCCGGGGCGGGATGCACGCCGTCCCGCGGGCGCTGGCCGGGGCGGCCGAGAAGCACGGCGTGCAGCTGCACTACGGGCGCACCGTCAGCCGGGTGCTCGTCGAGCACGGCCGCGCGGTCGGCGTGGAGACCACCGACGGCGAGCGCTGGGACGCCGACGTCGTGGTGGTCAACCCGGACCTGCCGGTCGCCTACCGCGAGCTCCTGCCTCCCGAGGCGACCCCCCGCCGGGTCAGGAGCCTCACCTACTCCCCCAGCTGCTTCCTGCTGCTCGCCGGCTCCACCCAGGCCTACGGCAAGACCGCGCACCACAACATCCACTTCGGCAGGCAGTGGCGCGAGGTGTTCACCGACCTCATCGACCGCAAGCAGCTGATGGGCGACCCGTCGGTCCTGGTCACCAACCCCACGCACTCCGACCCGTCGCTGGCGCCGGACGGCAGGCAGATCTACTACGTGCTGTTCCCGACCCCGGACATGAGCTCCGGCATCGACTGGGACGTGGTCGGCCCGCGCTACCGCGACGAGTGCGTCGCCCGCCTGGAGGACCTCGGCTACGTCGGCTTCGGCGACGCGATCGAGGTCGAGGACGTGACGACGCCCGCCGACTGGCAGCGCCGCGGCATGGAGCGGGGCGCCCCGTTCGCCTCCGCGCACTCGTTCTTCCAGACCGGCCCGTTCCGGCCGCGCAACCTCGCCCCGCAGGTCGAGGGGGTGGTGTTCGCCGGCTCCGGCACGCAGCCCGGGGTCGGCGTGCCGATGGTCCTGATCAGCGGCCGCCTCGCGGCCGAGCGCATCCTCGGCAAGGACCCGGCGTACCGCTCGCGCGCCCTGCACCTGTCCTGACGGTGGCGTCTGCCAGCATGCGGGCATGAGCGGCAGGGAGCTGGACGCGGCGGGCATCCGCGATCCGGCGCTGCGGGCGTCCTACGAGGCCTGCCGCCGGCTGAACGCCCGGCACGGCCGCACCTACTACCTGGCGACGCTGCTGCTGCCCGCGTACAAGCGGCCGTACGTGCACGCGCTCTACGGCTTCGCGCGCTACGCGGACGAGATCGTCGACGACCTCGCGAGCACCCTCACCGACGCGCAGAAGGCCGACTGGCTCGTCGGCTGGGGCGAGCAGTTCCTGGCCGACGTCGCCGCCGGGGGCAGCGAGCACGAGATCAGCAGGGCCGTGGTCGACACCGTCCGCCGCTGGGACATCCCGCTGCAGCACGTCGAGGACTTCCTCGCCTCCATGCGCATGGACCTCACGGTCACCGAGTACGCGACCTACGACGACCTGATGGCGTACGTGCACGGCTCGGCCGCCGTGATCGGGCTGCAGATGGTGCCGGTGCTCGAGCCGGTCGTCGCGCGGGGGCTCGCCGAGCCGTACGCCCGCGACCTCGGGATCGCCTTCCAGCTGTCCAACTTCATCCGGGACGTCGGCGAGGACCTGCGGCGCGGCCGGGTCTACCTGCCGCAGGAGGACCTGGCGGCGTTCGGGGTCAGCCGGGAGCACCTGGAGCACGGCGTCGTCGACGGGCCGGTGCGCCGGCTGCTCGCCTTCGAGGTGGCCCGCACCCGCGAGCTCTACCGCAGCGCGGCGCAGGGGGTGCGGCTGCTGCACCCCACCAGCCGGCCGTGCATCGAGACGGCGCTCGCGCTGTACGGCGGGATCCTGGACGAGGTGGAGGCGGCGGACTACGACGTGCTCGGCCGGCGGGTGTCGGTCGGCGCGGGGCGGCGGGCGCGGGTCGCGGTGCCCGGGCTGGTCCGCGCCTGGGCGGCGCGGCGCGTCCCCGCCTGAGGGGTTTCAGGCGCGCCCCTGCGGTCAAGTCTGGGGAGTGCCCCAGGACGAGCGAGCCTTCTCCAGTGACAGTCCCGGCCCTGACCCGGCCGTGACCGCCGGCCTCGAGCAGGGCGGCGGGGTGACTCCCGGCGACACCCCGCCCAGCGCCGACAGCATGTCCGGCGCCACGGGTGACGACCGCAAGAACACCCCCAACATGGGGCCCGTCAGCGGCAACCGCACCCCCATGATCATCACGCTGAGCATCCTCGCGCTCATCGTGCTGGCCGCGGCCGGCTTCACCGTCGCGAGCCTGTTCGCCCGCTAGTGCGGCCGGGGCCGCCGAGCCGGCGGCCCCACCAGACCCACCAGGCGAGCGTCTGCAGGACCAGCGCGAAGCCGAACAGCAGGTCCTCGACCGGGGCGTAGAGCACCCGGCCGTCGCCCAGCAGCCGCGGCGTCGCGCCGCCGAGGATCGCCGCCGGGTCGTACGTCACCACGCGGCGGCCGGTGAGGATGCCGTTGGTGACGAGCTGGAAGAACACGATGATCGCGTACGCCACCCAGAAGGTGCGCCGGGCGAGCAGCCGGGTGCGCAGGACGAGCAGGTCCAGCAGCACGGTGAGCACGACTCCGAGCACGGCGGCCTGGGTGTAGCTCACTCGTCGCCCACCGGCCAGTGCTTCACGGCGCGGACGGCCTCCAGGGTGAGCACCGCGCAGACCGGCACCACGAGGAAGAACAGCAGCTCCTCCAGCGGCAGCGCCCCGAGGCGCACGCCCGTGACCTGCCGCGGGTCGTACGCCCAGTGGCCCGCCCGGATCGCGAGCAGGTCCCAGACGGCGAACACGGCCACGACGGGCGCCAGGGTGAGCAGCAGGCGCAGCGGCCGGGCGTAGACGCGCGTGTGCAGCACGAGCTCCAGCGGCAGCGTCCCGAGCAGGCAGCCCGCCAGCACCAGCAGGTAGACGGCCCTCACGCGGCAGCGGGCACGCGGCAGGCGTACGGGCTAGAAGCCGAGCGCCTGGGCACGGCGCTTGACCTCGGTGGCGCGGTTCTCGTGCAGGGCGTCGAGGGGGCTGCCGGGCAGCGTCTCGTCCTCGGTGGTGAGCCAGTTGAGCGCCTCCTCGTCGCTGTAGCGGGCGTCGCGCAGCAGCCTCAGGACGGGGACCAGGTGCTTGACCGGCTGGTCGGCGTCGAGCTGGCGCTCGGGCACCACGAGCACGCCGTCGCGCCGGACCGCCAGGAACGTCCCGTCCTTCACGGCGCTGCGGGCGCGGACGACGTCGACGCCCAGGCGCTCGGCGAGCTCGGGGAGGGTGAGCATCTGCATGCCCTGAATCTAGGCGGCGCGCTGCGCGCCGGCCGGGTCAGGCGGCCCGGCCCGAGGGAGCGACCGGGTCGCCGCCCGCGGCGGCGCTGGCCAGCGCCGCGTCGAGCACAGCCGCGGTCTGCCGTGA
>Ga0210040_10011427_pt1 | contig 10052 bp, 9 predicted proteins | sample CryGeyCG12114_NA_FD_185462 | JGI IMG/M metagenome (GOLD analysis project Ga0210040, IMG submission 185462) | Groundwater microbial communities from aquifer - Crystal Geyser CG19_WC_8/21/14_NA (SPAdes) (version 2) | ecosystem: Environmental > Aquatic > Deep subsurface > Groundwater | place: USA...
TCCCGGCTGGACGAGACCGCCAAGGCGGCGATGTTCACCAACCTGCTCACCGAGGACAACCTGCCCAGCTACCACCGTGAGATCGCGACCCGGTTCGGCCGGGACGGCGCGTGGGGAACCTGGGTCGGGCGCTGGACGGCGGAGGAGAACCGGCACGGCATCGCGCTGCGCGACTACCTCGTCGTCACCCGCGGCGTGGACCCGGTCGAGCTGGAGCGGGCCCGGATGGACTACATGACCTCCGGCTACGACTCCGGGGACAAGACCCCGCTGGAGGCGGTGGCCTACGTGTCCTTCCAGGAGCTAGCCACCCGGGTCAGCCACCGCAACACCGGCAAGGCCACCGGCGACCCGATCGCGGACCGGCTGCTCGCCCGGATCGCCAAGGACGAGAACCTGCACATGGTCTTCTACCGGAACATCGTCTCGGCGGCGTTCGAGCTCGAGCCGGACGCCACCATGCGCGCGGTGGCCGACGAGGTCATGCGCTTCGAGATGCCGGGCGCCTCGATGGCCGGCTTCCGGAAGAACTCGGTGATCATCGCCAAGGCCGGGATCTACGACCTCCGGCTGCACCACGACGAGGTCATCTCGCCCGTCCTGCGGGCCTGGAAGGTGTTCGAGCGCACCAACCTCGGGCCCGTGGGTGAGCAGGCCCGCGAGGAGCTCGCCCAGTTCATGACCGGCCTGGACGCCCAGGCCACCAAGTTCGTGGAGAGCCGGGACCGGATGCGTGCCCGCGTCCAGGCCCGCTCCGACGAGAAGCTGACGCCGCTGCCCCAGTAGAAGGACCCCGCTGCCCCCACCACTCGCAAGCTCGCGGTGGGACCCTGTAGCGGGGCCACATAGGGTCGGGAGCCGTGCGCCTGGCCACCTGGAACGTCAACTCCATCCGCAGCCGAGCCGACCGGGTGGAGGCGTGGCTGCAGCGCAGCGACGTCGACGTCCTGGCCCTGCAGGAGACCAAGTGCAAGGACGAGCAGTTCCCCGCAGCACGCTTCGAGGCCCTGGGCTACGACGTCGCGCACGTCGGTCACTCGCAGTGGAACGGTGTCGCCCTGCTGTCCCGGGTGGGGCTCACCGACGTCCAGGTCGGCTTCCCCGGCATGCCCTCGTGGTCGTCGAAGGAGGGGGTCGAGCCGGCCCCGGAGGCGCGCGCGCTGGGTGCCACCTGCGGTGGTGTCCGGGTGTGGAGCCTCTACGTGCCCAACGGCCGGACGCTCACCGATCCGCACCTGCAGTACAAGCTGGCGTGGCTCGAGGCGCTGCGGGTGTCGGCCGGCGGCTGGCTCAGCGAGGACGCCGAGGCGCAGGTGGCCCTGGTCGGTGACTGGAACATCGCGCCGCAGGACGACGACGTCTGGGACATCTCGGTCTTCAGCCACTCCACGCACGTCTCCGAGCCCGAGCGGGCGGCGTTCCGCGGGGTGGTCGAGGCCGGGTTCACCGACGTCGTCCGCCCGCACACCCCCGGTCCCGGCGTCTACACCTACTGGGACTACACGCAGCTGCGGTTCCCGCGCCGCGAGGGCATGCGGATCGACTTCCAGCTCTGCTCCCCCGCGCTCGCGCGCCGGGTGACGAATGCTCAGGTAGATCGCGAGGAGCGCAAGGGCAAGGGGGCCAGCGACCACGCCCCGGTGGTGGTCGACTTCGCCGACTGACCCGCCGCCGACGGTTCCGCGGAACCGCCCTGCCCTGCTGACCTGCCGGTTCTGTCAGTGGTCGCACATATGTTCGACCACATGACCGACGCGACCGTGCTCCCGCTGCCGTCCCGCGACGCCGCGGCCGACACCAGTGAACTGGCCGATCAGATCTGCGCCGGCGCCGTGCGGCTGGCCGCCGCGACGGCCGCCTGGCTGAGGCTGGTGGCCGAGTTCGACGAGCGGGAGGGCTGGCGGGGCGTGGGCATCAACTCCTGCGCGCACTGGCTGGCCTGGAAGTGCGCGCTGACTCCCGGCACTGCCCGGCAGCACGTCCGGGTGGCCCGGTCGATGCGCAGCCTGCCCCTGATCGCCGCGGCGTTCGAGTCCGGCGAGCTCTCCTATTCCAAGGTCCGCGCCCTCACCCGGGTCGCCGAGCCGGGCACGGAGCGGGAGCTCGTCGAGTTCGCCCGGCATGCGACCGCCTCGCAGGTCGAGCGGACGGTGCGTGCCTGGCGGCGCGCCGACGAGGTCGACAGCGGGCGGCTGGCCGACCGGCGGCGGTTCTCCTGGTGGACCGAGGACGACGGGATGGTCACGGTCCAGGTGCGGATGGAGCCCGAGCACGGCGCCACGTTCCTGGCGGCGATCGAGTCGCTGGCCGAGCGGGAGGCCCGGCGAGAGCGCGCGGCCCGGAAGCGGTCGCCCGGAGTTGACGACGGCGACCCGGCCAGCGAGCCGACCGCCGGTGAGGTGGTCCCCTTGGCCGTCACGACCGAGCGACGGTGTCGCGCGATGACCCAGCTGGCCGCCGCGGCCGCGGACGCCGATCGCCGCGCCGGCGACCCGCCGCGCCGCGAGGTGGTCGTCGTGGTGGACGCCGCCGTGCTCGCCGACGACGAGGCCGCCGGACGGGCGCACCTGGAGGGTGGGCCGGCGCTGAGCCCGGCGCAGGCCCGACGGCTGGCCTGCGACGCCGCGGTGACCGCGATCGTCACCGACGGAGCGCAGGTGCTGGCCCAGGGCCGAGCGCGCCGGTACGCAACCCGGGCGCAGCGGCGGGCACTGCTGATGCGGGACGGCGGTTGTGCCCGGCCCGGCTGCGAGGAGAACCGGGTGGAGCGCCTGCACGCCCATCACCTCCGGTCCTGGCTGTCCGGCGGGCGCACCGACGTGTCCAACATGGTGCTGCTCTGCGACGTCGACCACGGCCTGGTGCACGACCTGGACCTGGTGCTCAGCCGCCCGGGAGGCAGGCTGATCGCCGTGGCGCCCGACGGCCGGCGGCTGTGGACGGAGCCGGAACGGTTCCGCGGAACCGTCCCGACCGGGCTCGCCGAGCTCGTGCCCGACGTCGGCGCCCTCCCGCCGGCGCACCCCTCCGACGGCGAACGGATGCAGCTGCAGCACGCCGTGTGGGCGCTGATGGCGCACCGCGACCTGGTGCGCCGACGCGCCGCCTGAGCCGGAAGGGCCCCGGCCCGCGCACCGTTGTACGAGGCGATGACCACCGCGCTCGCCGCCCCCTCCCGGCTCTGGACGCCGTCCCGCGTCCTGGTGACCCGCTCCGCCGCCGAGCGCCCGCACGGGCAGCGGGTGCTCGCCCGCCTGGCGGCCGCCGGGGTGCACGACATCGAGCTGCTGCCCGGTGACCGGCTGCCCAACCTGCGCGGCGACGGCGACCGGGCGGCGTTCATGGCCGCGAAGCAGACCCTGGCCGTGGTCGTCCCGCCGCCGTCCAAGCGCCGGCTGCAGCCGATCCCGCCGTCCGCGGACTGGCGCTTCGACCTGGCCGAGGGCTGTCCCGCGCACTGCCAGTACTGCTACCTGGCCGGCTCGCTCTCCGGCCCGCCGATCACCCGGGTGTTCGCCGACCTGGACGAGGTGCTCGGGGACCTGGACGGGTACGTCGGCCACGGTGCGGTGACCTCGACGTCGGCCGACCGGGCCGACGAGGGGACGACGTTCGAGGCGTCCTGCTACACCGACCCGCTGGCGATCGAGCACCTCACCGGCGGCCTGGCGACGGCGATCACCCACGTCGGCACGCACGACTGGCCCGGCCCGGTGCAGCTGCGGGCGACCACCAAGTTCGACGACGTCACCGGCCTCCTCGAGCTGCCGCACGGCGGCCGGACCCGGCTGCGCTTCTCGGTGAACGCCGACTCGATCGCCCGGCGCTTCGAGGGCGCGACCGCCCCGGTGGCCCAGCGGATCGCCGCGCTCGCCGCCGTGGCGCGCGCCGGCTACCCGGTCGGCCTGACCATCGCGCCGATCATGCCGGTCGAGGGCTGGCGGGAGCAGTACGGCCAATTGCTGGACGCTGTCGCCGGCGCACTGCCACCGGGCGCCGACCTGACCGTCGAGTGCATCACCCACCGGTTCACCCCGAACAGCAAGGCGACGCTGACCGAGTGGTACCCCCGCACCAAGCTGGAGATGGACGAGGACGCCCGGACGACCAAGCGGGGCAAGTTCGGCGCGGTCAAGCACGTCTACCCGCGGGAGACGATGGCCGAGCTGCGCAGCTGGTTCGGGACGGCGATCGCCGAGCAGTTGCCCGGGGCACGGCTGCTGTACTGGACCTAGGCCCTCGTCAGCGGGGGCGGTGCTGGACGAGTCCGACCGGCACCGGCCCGGGCCACACGGCCTCCAGCGCCTCGGCGGTCTCCTCGCGGAGCTCCCCGGCCGCGCCGACGGTGAGGAGCCGGGCCGGCGGCTCGCCCGCGACGGCCTCGCGCACGTCGGCGACGACCACGGTGATGTTGTCGGTGGGCGGCCCGGCGAGTGCGGCGTCCCGGAGCGCCGCGGCGGCCTGGGCCGGTGGGCCGGCGGCGAGCAACTGCGCGATCACGCCGGGCGGGACGACGTCGGAGAGCCCGTCGGAGCAGACCATCAGCCGGTCGCCGGGCCGGGCGTCGAGCCGGATCACGTCGAGGGCGGCCACGTCGTCGTCCGCGCCGTGCAGTGCCGCGTAGACCGCCGAGCGCTGCGGGTGCACGCGCGCCTCGGCGGGGGTGAGCGAGCCGGCGTCGATCAGCGCCTGGACCAGCGTGTGGTCGGTGCTGACCTGGGTGAGCCGCCCGTCGGCGAGCAGGTAGCCGCGGGAGTCACCGATGTGCAGCAGTGCGATGCCGTCGGCGTCCACGTGCATCGCGGTCAGCGTGGTGGCCATGGTCCGCAGCCGCGGGCGCTCGGTGTAGGCCGCCCGGATGCGCTCGTTCGCGCTGGCCACGATCCGGACCGGGTCGTCGGCCCCCTCCCCCGCGCTGCCCGAGGCGAGCGGGGCCACCCAGCTGGCCACCAGCGAGGACGCGACCGCCCCACCGACGTTGCCGCCGACGCCGTCGGCGATGGCGATCAGCAGCGGGCCGGCGATCGCGGAGTCCTGGTTGTCCGGCCGCGGTCCGCGGGTGGAGACGGCAGCACTGTCCAGCACCAGCACCGCTCCACCTCCTGACCTGCGCCTCGAACTGGCCGACGATCACGGACACAGTGACCGTGGACGTTAGATGACGCCACCGGGGGGTGGCCTCGAACACACCCCGACGTGCCGTCCGAACCCTCTCCGCGTGCTCACCAGCCACCCGAGCGCCAGCGGATGCACAGCGCCTGCCGGTGCAGCGGCAGGGTCTCGGTCCCGCGGCGGTGCGCCTCGGCGGCGACCACGGCGGCGGCGGCGTCCAGCAGCTCCTCCCGCTCGCGTTCGGGCATCAGCGCCACCCAGGAGTGGGTGGCCAGGTCGGCGCGGACGTCCTCCGGCCGCACCTGCCAGGTCCAGCGCACCACGGTCTCGGCCAGCTCTCCGCTCGGCAGCCCGGGAACCGGCTCCGGCGCGGCCCCGGCGTCGGGCCCCGGGACGGGCGGCCGGCCCGGCTGCAGCGCGGACAGCTCGTGCTCCCACGGCTCCTGGTCGTCGGGGGCGTTCCAGACCAGTCCGAGCCAGCCGCCGGGCCGCAGCACCCGGCGCACCTCCGCGGCTGCCTGAGCGTGCGGGAACCAGTGCCACGCCTGACCGACCAGGACGGCGTCCACGCTGGCGTCCGGCAGCGGCAGCGCGTCCGCGCCCGCCTGGTGGGCCGCTGCGGCCGGGGAGTGCCGGACGAGGACGGCGAGCATCGCGGGGTCCGGCTCGACGGCGGTGACCCGCAGCCCGCGGGCCAGCAGCGACGCGGTGAGCTTGCCGGTGCCGGCGCCGAGGTCCAGCACGTCGGCGGCGCCGGGCGGCAGCAGCCAGTCGAGCGCGGCGTCCGGGTAGCCCGGCCGCGCGCGGTGGTACTCCTCGGCGAAGCTGCCGAACACGGACGCGCGCCGGGCCCAGTCGTCGGTCACCCCGGCAGCCTCCCACCCGACCGCGCGCCCGGGGACGACCCGGCACGTACCGTGCCCTGTCGTGTTCGTGCTGCTGCCGCCCTCGGAGACCAAGCACCCAGGTGGGCACGGCGGCCCGCTCGACCTGACGGCGCTGGCCGCCCCGGAGCTGACCCCGGTCCGGGAGCAGCTCGTCGACGCGGTGGTGGCGCTGTCCGCCGACGTCCCGGCCGCCCGCGCCGCGCTGGGCCTCTCCCCCGCCCAGGACGGCGAGATCGCGCGCAACGCCGTCCTGCGGTCCGGCCCCACCATGCCGGCGATCGAGCGCTACACCGGCGTCCTCTACGACGCCCTCGACATCCGGACGCTGACCCGGTCGCAGCGCGGCCGGGCGGCCGGCCGGCTCGCCGTGGGCTCGGCGCTGTTCGGGCTGCTCCGCGCCGACGACGCCGTCCCTGCCTACCGGTTGTCCGCCGGCAGCACGCTGCCCGGCCTGCCCACGCTGCGCTCGCTGTGGAAGCCGGTGCTCACCGACGTCCTCGCCGGGATCGACGACCTGGTGGTGGACCTCCGGTCCGGCGCCTACGCCGAGCTGGCGCCGGTGCCCGGCGCGGTCACCGTGCAGGTGCTCAGCGAGCGCCCGGACGGCACGCGTGCGGTGGTCAGCCACTTCAACAAGGCGCACAAGGGCCGGCTGGCCCGGCTGCTGGCCACCACCACCGGGGAGCCGGACTCCGTCGTCCGGCTGCGCGCGCTGCTCCGCCGGGCGGGGTTGCACGTGGAACATGCCGGCGGCACCCAGCTCACGCTGGTGGTGCCGGCCGCCGCGGTACCTCAACGCTGAGGTACCCGCTAGCGTCGGCGGGGTGAGCGACGACCTGTGCACCCGCCCGGCGACCGAACTCGCGGCGCTGGTGCGCGGCCGGGAGGTCTCCGCCCGTGAGCTGCTGGACGCCCACCTGGACCGGATCGACCGGCTGAACCCGCAGCTGAACGCCATCGTCACCCTCGACCCCGAGGGGGCCCGGGCGGCGGCGGACGCAGCGGACGCGCAGCTGGCCGCCGGGGAGCCGGTCGGCCCGCTGCACGGGCTGCCGATCGCGCACAAGGACACCCATGCCACCGGCGGCATGCGGACCACCTGGGGTTCTCCGCTGCACGCCGAGACCGTCCCGGCGCACGACGAGCTGGTCGTGGCCCGGCTGAGGGCGGCCGGCGCGATCCGGGTCGGCAAGACGAACGTGCCCGAGTTCGCCGCCGGCTCGCACACCTTCAACACCCTCTTCGGCGCCACGCACAACCCCTACCGGCACGGGCTGTCCGCGGGCGGCTCGTCCGGTGGGGCCGCCGCCGCGCTGGCGGCCGGGCTGGTGCCGATCGCCGAGGGCAGCGACATGGGCGGCTCGCTGCGCAACCCGGCGGCGTTCTGCAACGTCGTCGGCCTGCGCCCGACGCCGGGCCGCGTGCCGAGCCACCCGGCGGCGATCGGCTGGTCGCAGCTGTCGGTGCAGGGCCCGATGGGACGCACTGTGGCCGACGTGGCCCTCGGGCTGTCCGCGCTGGCCGGCCCCGACCCGCGGGTGCCGATCTCGCTCGCCGACCCCGGTGCCCCCTTCGCCGCGCCCCTGCCCACCGAGCTCCGCGGCCTGCGCGTGGCGTGGGCGCCGACCCTGGGCGGGCAGGTGCCGGTCGACCCGGCGATCACCGCCGCGCTGGAGGCCTCGCTGGGGGTGTTCACCGACCTCGGGGCCACCGTCGAAGAGGACTGCCCGGACCTGCGCGGCGCGGACGAGGCGTTCGGGGTGCTGCGGGCCTGGCTGTTCGAGGCGAGCTTCGGGGACCTGGTGCGCCGCCACCCCGACCAGGTGAAGGAGACGATCCGCTGGAACGCCGCGCGCGGCGCCGAGCTCAGCGGTGCCGACGTCGGCCGGGCGGAGGTGGCGCACACGAAGCTCTACGAGCGGGTCGTCGCCTTCTTCGGCCGCTACGACGTGCTGCTGGCGCCGACGACCCAGGTGCTGCCGTTCCCGGTCGAGCTGGAGTACCCGACCAGCGTCGGCACCGGCGAGGACACCGTCCGGTTCGGCGACTACCTGGGCTGGATGCGCTCCTGCACGCTCATCTCGGCGACCGGCTGCCCGGCGCTGTCCGTGCCCGGCGGGTTCACCCCCGACGGGCTGCCGGTGGGGCTGCAGGTGATCGCCGCCCCGCGGGCCGACCGGCGGGTGCTGGAGGTCGGGCACGCGTTCGAGCAGGCGACCGGCTTCGGCCGCCGCCGTCCCGACCTCGGCTGAGAGGTCAGCGGCTGTCCGGGCCGGCGGCGCGGTAGGACCCGGCGGTGCCGGGCACGCCGGCCGGGCGCCGCGCCCGGGCCTCCTGGAGCTGCTCCAGCCGGCGGGCGAAGACGACGGTGCCGATCAGGAACAGCCCGGAGATGACCAGGACGACGGCGCTCAGCGTGTTCACGAACGGCAGGTCCACCCCGATCAGCGCGAGCACGCCCGCGGCCACCAGCGCGAGCGCGGCGAGCACGGCCAGGGCGGCGCGCCACGGGCTCTTGCCGACCTCCTCGATGCCGTCCTGCGCCTTGTCCTTGGCGTAGTCCAGCGGCCTCTTCGCCCAGCTGAAGCGGGTGGCGAGCACGGCCAGCCCCGCCGCCACCAGGAGGAAGCCCGGGCCGGGCAGCACGAGCAGCCCGATCCCGGCGAGGGTCAGCAGGCCACCGAGGACGGCGACGACGACGGTCTTCATCTGTGCGTTGTGCCCGCCGGCGGGCCGCGCCATGCACCTCGACCAGCTGGCCGCCGTCGACCGGCTGCCGGCCGTCGTGGAGCAGCCGGTCGGCGAGCCCGGCGCCCGCCCGGGCTGGGTGCGGCTGCGCACGATGGCCGACATCCGCTGGTCGCGCAGCTGAGCCCGGACGGGCGGACTAGCGGCGGGACCGCAGCCCGCGCAGCGTCCGGACGGCGACCAGCAGCTCGGCCAGCTCGTGCCGGTCGCCACCGGCCAGCTCGGTCAGCTGGGCCGCGGACCGCTGCTGGGTGACGTCCCACGCCTCGACCCACCGCGCCACCAGGTCGACCGCGGGCTCGTCGTCGGTGCTCCGCAGCGCCAGCACGTCCGCGGTGAGCGCGGCCTGCTCGGTCGCCAGGTCGTCGCGCAGCGTGGCCCGCGCCATCGAGGGCCACCGGCGGTCCCGAGGCAGCCCGGTGACCAGCTCGCGCAGCGGCACCAGGCCCAGCCGCTCGGCCAGGCCCTGGGCCACCTGGGCGGCCAGCGCGATCGGGGCGCCGGTCTGCTCGGCGACCACCGCCAGGTCCAGCGCGGTGGGCAGCAGCGGTGCCGCCGCCACCTCCGCGGCCAGCTCCGGCGGGACGCCGGCGGTCCGCAGCTCCGCGGCGCGGTCGGCGTAGGCCTCCGCGTCCGCCCCGAGCAGCCAGCCCGGCAGGCCGGCCCGGACCGCCGCCACCGGTGCGGCGAACCGTTCCGTCACCGCGCTCAGCGGAGCGGCCGGCTCCGCGGTCAGCTCCGGCACCCGCAGCAGCCAGCGAGTGGCCCGCTCGGCCAGCCGGGTCGCCTCGGTCCGCAGGTGCACCTGGGTGGCGGCGGGCACCCGGTTGTCCAGGTCCCGCGGGGCGTCCCAGAGCCGGTCGACGTCGAACACCGCCCGGGCCACGGCGTGCGCCCGCACGACCGCGGCCAGCGGCGCCCCGGTCTCCTCCCCCAGCCGGAACAGCCCGGTCAGCCCGGCGGTGTTGACCGCCCGGTTGCTCAGCGCGGTCGCGACGATCTCCCGGCGCAGCGGGTGCGCGGACAGCGCGGTGGGGAAGCGGCGGCGCAGCGGCTCCGGGAAGTAGCCGGTGAGCAGCTCGTCCAGCGCCGGGTCGTCGGGCAGCCCGGAGTGCAGCACCGCGTCGCCGACCTCGATCTTGGCGTAGGCCAGCAGCACGCAGAGCTCGGGGCCGGTCAGCGCCTGCCCGTCCCGGCGGCGCTCGACCAGCGCCCGGTCGTCGGGCAGTGCCTCCACCGCCCGGTCCAGCCGGCCGGAGCGCTCCAGTGCGCGCAGGTACCGCTGGTGGGCGTCGAGCAGGCCGC
>Ga0210040_10011429_pt1 | contig 10051 bp, 8 predicted proteins | sample CryGeyCG12114_NA_FD_185462 | JGI IMG/M metagenome (GOLD analysis project Ga0210040, IMG submission 185462) | Groundwater microbial communities from aquifer - Crystal Geyser CG19_WC_8/21/14_NA (SPAdes) (version 2) | ecosystem: Environmental > Aquatic > Deep subsurface > Groundwater | place: USA...
GGATGGGGATGTCCACCGGCGCCGTCCTGCGCCGGGTCGAGCTGCCCCTGGCCGTGCCGGTGATGCTGTCGGGCGTCCGCACCGCGCTCGTCCTGCTCGTCGGCACGGCGACCCTGGCCGCCTTCATCAACGGCGGCGGGCTGGGCGAGCTCATCACCACCGGCATCACGCTCGACGACAACCTCCTCCTGGCCTCCGGCGCCCTGCTGGTCGCCCTCCTCGCGCTCCTCGTCGACTGGGCCGGGAGGGTCGTCGAGGAGGTCGCCCGCCCGCACGGGCTGTGACCCCGAGCGCGACGGGGGGCCCCGAGCCCGCCGCCACGTCCCCCCGCAGAGACCGGAAGGCCCGCATGCCCACCTCCCGCCGTCCCCTCCACCGCTCGGTCCGGGCCACCGCGGTCGCCGTCGCCCTGGCGGCGACGACGGCCTCCTGCGGCCTGCAGGGCGCCAACCAGTTCATTCCCTCGGCCGAGCCGGGCTCCATCCAGCCGGTCCCCGCGCTGGACGGGGTCGAGGTCGTCGTCGCCGGCAAGAGCTTCACCGAGCAGCTCATCCTGGCGAAGATGCTGGCGCTCTCCCTGGAGGTGGCCGGCGCCGACGTCGTGGACAACTCCGGCATCCCCAGCAGCGTGTCCGCGCGCAGCTCGCTCGTCCAGGGCGACAGCGACGTGCAGTTCGAGTACACGGGGACGGCCTGGCTGACCTACCTGGACCAGACCGAGACCATCCCGGACTCGCAGGAGCAGTACGAGGCCGTGCGCGACCTCGACGCGGAGAACGGCCTGACGTGGCTGCCGCCGTCGCCCATGGAGAACGCCTACGCGTTCGCGATGGGGCCCGAGACCGCCCAGAGGCTGGGCATCACCAGGACCTCCCAGATCGCCGAGGTCCCGGTCGAGGAGCGCACCTTCTGCCTCGAGCCGGAGTTCCGCAGCCGCTCGGACGGCTTCGAGCCCCTGCTGGAGGCCTACGACCTGCCGCTGGACTCCCCCGAGGGCGTGCCGCGCGACCAGATCGGCATCTACGACCTCGGCGTCGTCTACTCCGAGACGGCCCGCGGCACGTGCAGCTTCGGCGAGGTGTTCACCACGGACGGGCGCATCGCCTCCCTCGACCTCACGGTCCTGGAGGACGACCGGAACTTCTTCCCGGCCTACAACGCCGCCCTCGTCTTCAACACCGAGACGCTCGAGGCGCACCCGGAGATCGCCGACGTCCTGCAGCCGGTGAGCCAGGCGCTGAGCAACGACGTGCTCATCGAGCTCAACCGGCGCGTGGACGTCGACGGCGAGGACCCCGCCCTCGTGGCGCGGGACTGGCTGGCCTCGGCCGGCTTCCTCACGTGCGAGGAGTGCCCGCCGGCGGACGACCGCTCGTGAGCGCCGAGCCCGACCAGGGCAGGATCGGGGGCGTGGACGACCTGCACCCCGACCCCGCCCGCCCCCAGCCCCCCACGACGACGCCGGGCGGGGACGCCCCCGTCGACCTGCGGGGCCGCAGCTTCCTCAAGGAGCTCGACCACACGCCGCAGGAGTGGGCCGCCCTGCTCGACCTCGCCGCCCGGCTCAAGGCCGAGCGGCGCGCCGGCACGAGCAGGCGGCGCCTGGAGGGCCGCGCGATCGCGCTGCTGTTCGAGAAGACCAGCACGCGCACGCGCGCGGCGTTCGAGCTGGCCGCGGCCGGCCAGGGCGCCACCACCACCTACCTGGACCCGGCCGGCTCCCACCTCGGGCACAAGGAGTCCCCGGAGGACACCGGCCGCGTGCTGGGCCGCCTCTACGACGGCATCGAGTACCGCGGGGCCGCCCAGGCCACGGTCGAGCTGCTGGCCGAGGTCTCCGGCGTCCCCGTGTGGAACGGCCTCACCGACGAGTGGCACCCGACGCAGTCGCTGTGCGACGCCCTCACCATGGCCGAGCACTGCCCGCGCCCGCTGGCCGAGACGTCGTTCGCCTTCCTCGGGGACGGGCGCGGCAACGTCGCCGCGTCCTTGCTGGCCATGGCCGCCCTCACCGGCATGGACGCGCGCGTCGTCGCCCCGCCCGAGCTCTCGCCCGCGCCCGAGGTGCTGGCGGCGGCCCGCGCCGTCGCGGAGGGGACGGGGGCCCGCCTGAGCGTGACGTCCGACGTCGAGGCGGGCGTGCGCGGCGTCGACGTCGTGCACACCGACGTCTGGGTCTCCCTCGGCGAGCCGGAGAGCGCGTGGGACGAGCGCGTCCCGCTGCTGCGGCCCTACCGGGTCGACGCCGGGGTCCTGGCCGCGACCGGCAACCCCCACGTCCGGTTCATGCACTGCCTGCCGGCCTTCCACGACCTCGGGACCTCGGTGGGGCGCGCCGTCCACGCCCGCTACGGCCTCGAGGAGATGGAGGTCACCGACGAGGTGTTCCGCGGGCCGGCGTCCGTGGTGTGGGACCAGGCCGAGAACCGCCGCCACACCATCGAGGCCGTCCTGGTCGCCACCCTCGCCGGCCTGGACGCCTAGCGCGGCCCTCCGCCGCACCGGTGGGGCCGACGCGGCCCGCGTCGTCCGGCGGCGGAGGTCCTGCAGCGCGTAGGGTCGCGGCCGAGCACTCTGCGTGCACCGGGTCGACGGGGCTCCCCCCGCTGGCCCAGCTCGACCAGCACCACCGACCGCACCACCCACCGACGGGGGCGCACCGGTCCGCCGGACGCCCCGAGACCACCGGCCCGGCCGAGCGGCCGAGCCAGACCTGGAGGTACCGCGTGTCCATCAACCGCAGCCAGCTCGTGCAGAAGATCAGCGACAAGGTCGGCGGCGACCTGTCCCAGAGCGATGTCGACAAGGTCATCGGCGGCTTCGCCGACGTCCTGACCGAGGCCGTCTCGCAGGGCGAGAGCGTCCAGATCCAGGGCCTGCTGACCGTCGAGACGGTGGACCGCGCCGCCCGCCAGGGCCGCAACCCCCGCACCGGCGAGTCCATCGAGATCGCCGCGACGACCGGCGTCAGCATCAAGGCGGGCAGCAAGCTCAAGGCCGCCGCCAAGGGCTGACCCCTCCCGCTCCACCGGCCCCGCGGGGGCCGCTCCGACGCGCCCGCCACCGCGATCCCGGTGGCGGGCGCCGTCGCGTCCGGGGTGGCGGCCAGGTGGCCGGGGGTGGGGCCGAGGCGCGCTCCCCGCCACTTCGGGGACTACTCGCCGTCCCGAGGCGCGCTTCCCGGCACTTCGGGGACTACTCGCCGTCCCCGGCGCGCGGCCCGGCGTGTCGGCGGTGCGACGCCGTCAGAGCCGGAGCACGAGCCGGACCTCGTCGCGGTCGTCCCCCGGGCCCACCCGCAGCGCGCCCGGGTGGCGGCCGACGACCACGTAGCCCGCGCGCTCGTAGAAGGGCTGCAGCCCCTGGCCGTCCCGGACGGCGAGGGACAGCTGCTCGAGGCCGAGGTCGCGGGCGGCGGCGTGGACGGCGTCCAGCAGCTGGCGGCCGACGCCGCGGCCCTGCAGGTGCGGGGCCACCATCAGCCGGCCGACCGTGCGCCAGTGGGCGGTGATGGCGCTGGCCCCGGCGGCGAGGACCGCCATGCCGACGGCGCGGCGGCCGTCCCCGCGCGGCTCCTCGAGGACGACGAGCGCGTCGGTCCCGGCGCGCGCCCGCACGAGCACGCCGTCCAGCGCCAGCGCCACCGCCCCGGGGTCCACGGGGGGCACGAAGCCGACGCTGCCGCCCGCCTCGGAGACGGCCACCCACGTGCGCAGCAGGTCCTCGCGCAGCACGGGGTCCTCCGCGCTCCCGGCCCCACCGGCCGGGGGGACGATCCTCGTCACGAGGCCCCGGGGCGGGGTCGTGCGCCTCCCGCCCGACGTGCTCACCCGGCGATCGTCCCAGACCTGCTGCCGCACGACGCCCGGGGCGGGCCCGGGAGCTCGTCGCGGCCCCGGAGCAGGAGCTGCGGGCCCGGCGGTCCGGGCTGCCGGGCCCGGCTCGAGGACTCAGGTCGGCGGGTCGGCGGGAGCCAGGACCCGGTCGTACAGCACGGCGGCGAGGACGCCGCCGACCGTCGGGGCGAGCAGGTAGATCCACAGGGGCGCCAGCTCGCCGGCCAGGAGGTTCGGCCCGAGGGCGCGCGCGGGGTTGACGGCGCCACCGGTCAGCGGCGCGGCCACGAAGATGGCCGCCGCCAGGGCGAACCCGACCGCGACCGGCGCGGCGGCGCCCTCGGCGCGGTCGTCGGTGGCCACCGAGATGACCACCAGGACGAGCACGAAGGTGACCAGGAGCTCCACCAGGAAGGCCCGACCGGCGGAGACGCCCTCGCCGGGGAAGGTGGCGGCCAGGTCGGCCGCGGTCCGGGCCTGGTCCCCGTAGGACGCCCAGGTGGCCAGGGACCCCAGGAGGCCGCCGACGAGCTGGGCGACCACGTAGGCCCCCGCGTACCTCCACGGGAAGCGGCCGGTGGAGGCGAGGCCGAGCGTGATGGCGGGGTTCAGGTGGCAGCCGGAGACGTGCCCGAGCGCGGCGACGAGGGCCACCAGGACCAGCCCGAAGGCCAGGACGACGCCGAGGAGGTCGTAGACCTGGTTGCCGGTCGCGGGGCCGGAGACGGCGACGCTCGTGCCGACGTAGACCAGGATCGCCGTGCCGACGGCTTCGGCGACGGTGGCGCGGACGATGCGGTCACCGACGGTGCTCCCGTAGAGCCCGGCGGTCGACGAGTCGGTGGGAGGGCGGGACGAGCTCACGGGCGGGTCTCCTGACGTGGCGGGTGCGGCACCTCAGGGTCAGGGCAGACCGGTCGGTCCGCGCGACGAACGTGCCGCGCCTGCCGTCGACGGGGTGCCTAGCTCAGCACGTCCTTGCGGCCGAAGGACCAGAAGCCGAGGCGGACGGCCACGACGGCCCACAGGAGCGCCCACAGGCTCCCCGTCAGCAGGTCGTCCCACGACGGGTCGGGCTGGAACAGCCCCACCCACGCGTACTGGAAGTGCGTCGGCAGGGCCTCGCGCAGGTCGCCGAGGGCCTGGATCTGGTCGAGCACGGTGGAGACGACCACGAGCAGCACCGCGCTGCCGACCGCCGCCAGGGGCGCGTCGGAGCGGGTGCCGACGAGGAAGGCGAAGCCGCCGAAGGCCGCCGTCGAGACCAGCACGTACGCCGTCGCGGCGGCGAGGCGCCAGAGCCCCTCCCCGAGCGAGAAGGCGTCCCCGCCCGGGGACAGGAGCGGGTCCGCGCCGTAGACGAGCGTGCCGAGCACGTAGGCGACGACCATGAGCTCGACGACCGCGAGCACCGAGGACACCAGGGCGACGACCAGCTTGCTCCGCAGCAGCCGGCGCCGCGGGACGGGCGAGACGAGCAGGTACCGCAGGCTGGACCAGCTGGCCTCGGACGACAGGGGGTCACCGCACAGCAGCGAGACCACGAGCGGGATGAGGAAGCCCGTGGCGACGAACAGCGTGAAGAGGGCGAGGTTCCCGCCGCCCTCGGTCGCCAGCTTGACGAAGTCCGGGGCGCCGGAGGGGTCGTCGTCGCCGAGCGCGAAGGCGCCCACGAGCAGGAGCGGCAGCAGGGCGAGCAGGGCCGCCGTGACGACGGTGCGCCGGCGCCGGAGCTGCCGCGCGGCCTCGGCCCGCAGCGTCAGCGTCCGCCGCGGCGCGTAGCCCGGCGCCCCACCGGCGCCGGCCGACCCGCCCCGCCGCCCCCCGGCGCCCGGCGCGACGCCCCTGCGCGCGCCCGAGTCCGGCGGCGGGGAGGAGCCGAGCGCGTGCTCGAGCTCCTCGGTGCCCCCGGCCGCGCGCCGCGCGCCCGCGCCCTCCGGGCGCCGGGTGGGCTGCTGCCTCGGCTCGCTCACGTGCCGGTCACCTCCAGGAAGACCTCCTCCAGCTTCCGGCGCGGCGCCACCCGGTGCACCGCGACGCCCGCCTCGACCAGGACGCGGACGACGTCGCCCGGCTCGGCCCCCGAGACGGTCAGCTCGCCGTCCCCGGGCGCCGGCCGGTCGGTCGGCTCGGAGCGCTCGGCGGTGGCGTCGACCCGCGCCCCCGGCAGGCCGGCGAGGGCCGCACGGGCGCGGTCGACGTCGTCGACGACGACCGCCGTGCCGCCGTGGCCGCCGTCGCCGGCACCGCCGCCGCCCGTCAGCTCCTCCAGGGAGCCGCCGGCGACGACCTGCCCGCGGCGCATGATCACGGCGTGGGTGCACGTCATCTCCACCTCCGCGAGCAGGTGGCTGGAGACGAGGACCGCGCGACCCGAGGCGGCGTAGCCGCGCAGCACGTCGCGCAGCGCGCGGATCTGCGGCGGGTCCAGGCCGTTGGTGGGCTCGTCCAGCACCAGCAGGTCGGGCAGCCCGAGCATGGCCTGGGCGATGGCGATGCGGGCGCGCATGCCCTGGCTGTAGCCGCGCACGGGGCGGTGGACGGCGTCGCCGAGCGCGGCGATCTCGAGCACCTCGTCGATGCGCGCGTCCTCCAGGGGACGGCCCGTCGCCTGCCACGCGAGGCGGAGGTTGGCGATGCCGGTGGCGTGCGGCAGCAGGCCCGGGCCCTCGACGAAGGCGCTGACCTGGGAGAGCACCGCCGAGCCGGGCACGACCTCGTGCCCGAGGACGAGCGTGCGCCCCTCGGTCGGGTGCACCAGCCCGAGGACCATCCGCAGGGTCGAGGTCTTGCCCGCGCCGTTGGGGCCGAGGAGGCCGACGACCTGGCCGCGCCCGACCGTGAAGCTCACCCCGTCGACGGCGCGCAGGCCGCTGGCGTAGACGAGCGCCAGCCCGTCGACCACGAGCGGCGGCGGCGGGCCGTCCCCCTCCAGCGACGCAGCCCCGGCGAGCACGCCCGGCCCGAGGGCGGGCACCGTCGCCGGCGCCGCTCGCCGGGCGTCGAGGCGGCGGCTGACCGGGCCGAGCAGCGCCGACAGCAGCAGGACGGTGCCGAGCGCGATGACCAGCCCCCACGGCACGTCCACGCCGTCGTCCTCGGTGGTGCCCTCGACCAGCTCGACGCCGTCGACGGGCGCGACGGGCACGCTGACGGCCGGGTCGGCGTCCTCGGCCGCGAGGGCGACGCCGTAGACGCGGCCGTCCTGCGGCACGGCGTACGCCTGGTCGGTGCTGGAGACGAGGACCCGCATCACGGACCCGGCCGCGTACCGGTGGACGACGGCCGGCAGCGCCACGTCGACCCGCGTGGCCTCTCCGGGCACGAGGCCGGTCAACCGCACCGGGGAGACGAGCTGGCGCGGCAGCACAGCCTGCCCGCCGGAGGGCACCTCGAGCAGGCTCGTGAACAGGGTCGCGTCGCTCGCCGTGGACGTGACGACGAGGCGCACCGTCGGGGCGCCCGCCACGAGGACGTCGTCCTCCAGCTCGGCGGAGTCGAAGGTGGCGCTCTGGCCCGGGAGCGCGGCCAGGGTCGCCCCCAGCGCGTCCAGACCCCCGCCGAGCGCGCCCGCGCCCGGCAGCAGCGTCAGCGACGAGGGGGTGCCGCCGGCGGGCGAGAGGACCTGCTGCGGGTCGCCGACGAGCGGGACCTCGCGGACCTGCAGGGGCGGTGCGCCCCCGTCGCCGCCCGCGCCCGGGTAGCCGGCCAGCTCCAGGACCTCGCGGTCCTCCTCGCCGGAACTCGTGCCCGCCACGGGGGGCGCGCCGGGCTGCTGCGCGGCGGCGTCCAGCGCCTGGTCGAGCGCGCTGCCGCCGTCGGGCACGTCCGCCTCGAAGCCCGGGGACGCCCCCTCGGCGGGCTGCTCCGCACCTCCCAGGGTCTCCTCCAGGAAGGCGACCAGGTCGTCCTCGGCCGTGCTGAAGCCGCCGCCGGAGGTGTCGCCGTCGTGCCCGCCGGCGATCCAGCGCACCCGCACGTCCACGCCCCGGCCGGCCAGCTCGCGCGCCGTCGCGTCGGCCTCGGAGAGCGGGAAGAGGCTGTCCCGCTGCCCCTGCACCAGCAGGACGGGCACGTCGACGGCGTCGAGCACGGACGCGGGGCTCGAGGCGCGCAGCAGCGCCGCGAGGTCCTCGCCCACCTCGCCCGTCGCGATGGCGTCGAGGTACCCGGCGCACACGTCGGGCGCGAGGCTCCCGCACGAGCCCCCGCCCGCGGGACCGCCGCCCCCGCCCCCCACGGGCACCGCGCCCTGGGACGCCGCGAGCTGGGTGACCCAGGCCCGCTTCAGCACGCCCGGCTCGGTGGCGGCGACGGCCGCGGGCGTGCTCGCGCCGACCTCCGGGACGGCCGAGGGGGCGAGCGCGCCGCCGAGGTCGTTCCAGGTGATGGCGGCGCCGACCGCGTCCACCCGGTCGTCGCTGCCCGCCAGCAGCAGCGCCAGCGCCCCGCCGTAGGAGCCCCCCGCGACGCCGACGCGCGGGTCGCCCGTGGCGTCCAGCAGGACGTCGCGCCGCTCGGCGAGCAGGTCGACCAGGGCGCGGGCGTCGGCGACCTCGAAGTCGGGCGCGTCGAGGTGCACCAGACCGCCGGAGTCCCCGAACCCGCGCGCCGACCAGGTGAGGACCACGAACCCCTGGGCGGCGAGCTCGCGCGCCTGCCCGTCGCGGTCGGCGCGGGTGCTGAGGAAGCCGTGCGCGAGCAGGACCGCCGGGCGGCGGTCGGTGCCGCCGGGCGTGCGGTAGACGGCGGCGTCGAGGGCGACCGCCTCGTCCGGCGCGGTGGGCTCGGCGCCCACCGGGACCGACAGCTCCTCGACGTCCACCGGGACGCCGACGTCGGCCGTCTCGCTGGGGGTGGGGGTGGCGGAGGGGCCCGGGGCCGGTGCCGCGGGGGGCACGGCCGCGGCCGGGGCGCCGAGCAGCACGAGCGCCGCGACGGCCGCTGAGGCCGCGGAGGCGGCGCGTCGTCCCACGGCGCCATCGTCACACCCCCGACGGGCAGCGGAGGACGCGGGTAACGGCCGGCTCCGGTGGCGGGAGCCCGGCGGGGCGGGTCCGCTCCCGCCGCCGGGGCGCCGTAGCGTCGGAGGGGTGAGCGATCCCTCGACCGGCCCGTCGTCCACCGACCGGGAGGCGCCGGGCGCGGCCGGGGCCGCCGGGGCCGCCGAGCGCGTCCGGGCGGTCGCCGTCCGGCTGGCGGCGCTGGCGCAGAGCGGTCTCGCCTTCTCCCCCACCGCCTACGACGTCGAGCGGTTCGAGACCGCGCGCGAGCTGGCGGCCGAGCTCCTGTCCGTGCTGTCGGGCGACGACGCCGCCGAGCTGGCGACCGAGCTCGAGCGGCGCGACACGGGCTACGCGACGCCGAAGGTCGACGTCCGGGGCGTCCTCGTCGACGACCGCGAGCGGGTCCTGCTCATGCGCGAGCGCAGCGACGGGCGCTGGTCGGCACCCGGGGGCTGGGCCGACCCCGGCGACACCCCCGTCTCGGCCGCCCTGCGGGAGGTCCGCGAGGAGACCGGCTACGGCGCCGAGGTGGTCAAGCTCGTCGGCTGCTGGGACCGCGACGCCCGCGGCCACCGCCCGCCGATGACGGTCGGCGTCGTCAAGCTCTTCTTCCTGTGCCGCTCGACCGGCGACGTCCGCCCGCCCGACGAGCTGGAGACCCTCGAGATCGGCTGGTTCGGCCTCGACGAGCTGCCCGAGCTGAGCCAGGGTCGGACCACGCGGGAGGAGCTCGAGCGCTGCCTCGCGCACTCCCGCGACCCGTCCCTGCCGACCGAGCTCGACTGAGCCAGCGCCGACCCGCGCCGACGCGCGACGGCCCCCTCCCTGCGCGACCCGCGACCCGCGACCCGCGCCCCGCGCCCCGGGGGCGTGCGGAGGTCGCTCGGCGTCGTCGCCCTGGCCGGCCGGGGGCGAGCGCTCCTCCTCGTCGACCCGGTGACCGTCTTCGCCGACCTCGCCCGACGAGCCGCAGCGGGCGTCGAGGCGGCGACACGGCCGAAGTCGGTCGGCGTGTCGGCCGCGCGGGGAGAGGACTCGGTCACGGCGACGGCCTACCCGACCGGGCCGCGCCTGCGCGGCGGCGGTACCAGCGACAGGGCCAGCACACCCAGGGAGACCAGGAGGACCACGACCCCGACGCCGAGGAGGGTGACGTCGCGGTCCAGGGCCGGGCATCCCCCCGAGGAGTCGTCGACCCCTGGGCACGAG
>Ga0210040_10011431_pt1 | contig 10050 bp, 5 predicted proteins | sample CryGeyCG12114_NA_FD_185462 | JGI IMG/M metagenome (GOLD analysis project Ga0210040, IMG submission 185462) | Groundwater microbial communities from aquifer - Crystal Geyser CG19_WC_8/21/14_NA (SPAdes) (version 2) | ecosystem: Environmental > Aquatic > Deep subsurface > Groundwater | place: USA...
TCAATTATACGGACGGACAAATCCAGGTAGGTAACAAAACAAATGTCGGCCGTTTGTCCTTTTATCACATCAGATCATCTTGAGTAGTCCAACAAAGAAAACAACACGACACAGGTGAAAGAACATCCGTTGTCACAAAAGATTTGTCATCATTTGAACTTTTATCTACTGACTGAATCTCACTCAACTATTATGTGTATAGTATAGTGTAGGTTGGCGTCTAGCTTTGACAACGCTGAGGCTAGTAAGTAGCTCTGAAAATAAATCCTGACTAACCAACTAACTTATTACGTGTTTTCAATGTCGCTCCTGTTGTACGCTTGTCACTTTTATTTGGTCCTCATTTTTGTTATCAACACGATTATCATGATTGTCATCACCCTATAAATAAACAAGTGTAGTTTGTTGTATTGTTGTGAAAGTCGTAAATGAACATGACCTCAGCATTTTTTCCACTTTCTGATTCCATCATCATGTGTTGTGTATGTGTGTGGTTTATGTCCCCTTCGTTGGTATTGGTCCTGTTTTGTGGAGAATTTTTGGATAGTTCGATAGTAAAACTATATGGATTCTGTGATTTTGAAACTAACGATATTTTTTCAGATTGTTAGTTGTTATGTAAGACATGCTGAGATTGTTGTAGAAAGTTATGTTTGGCTTGTCGCCGGAATCTGGCGTTATGATTTATGATGGTGGCAAATAAAGACGGATAATCACTTGATGACACGGTCCAGTGGACTTGACACCCTCTATTTCCTTGCATTAGAGACTGCTATTTTTCTCTTGGAGTATTTGATTTGAGTGAGTGAACAACATGGTATAAAAGTGCTACTCCCATAGTATTCATGTGTACGTTCAAAGAATTAAGCCATTAGCTTGTGACAACTTGAGTGAGATGGACTCATTCATTATTCTATAAGTTGATTCCATCAAATCCATCATGAGCAAAAACGTTTTAGTTGTTGTTAAGTACAGTCAACCTCCTTGTTTACCCTTTTCGCATGTTGTATCCAGTAGTAGTTTTGTTAGTTAGTTAGGGTGAGAGCTGTGAACTCATGCACGTGCTAATTTCAAATGGGTTCGATATTCCTAGGAAAGTTCCCCTGGCTTCATTTTTCAAGTGCAGAAGCTATCTTCAAGATGACATGAGTTATATACAAATGGGTGGTTTTAAAATTGAAAGTACTCCTTTTGGGAATCGGGGTCAGTCAAGTGAAAAATTCCAAACGTGCTTCTTTGATTGTTCCTAATATCCCTAATGATCCCCTTTATTGATTACAGAGTTAGTTAGCCTGTGTTTTCTTGCCTACAACTATATAATCAAGGACCATCGACTTATTTGAGCATTTTTTCACAGTCGCATGTATGGTGGAATCGAAAACCGGGATTGGGAAATAGTCTATACTGTGTGAGTGTAGTTTATTATGTACTGTGTAGTGATGAGCATGCCACCCAGTCAGGGAATGAGGGATTATGTTTACCTCCTCATGATTTCAAGTGTTTGAAATAGAGAAAGACAAAAACGGCACAACTTGTGAGTGGATTGGAATGAAATGAAAAAAGGAGAGATGAGATCATTAAGAGGTGGACTGACTGGACTTGTCTAGTTGATTACTTACTGTACAAATCCGTAAAGCATATGGAGCTAGCTAGCTAGTTAGTTAGTTAGTGGGAAAACAAAAGGGTCGGAAATAATGCTCATGTCAGACTACGCATACTGATTGTGACTTGCGACCTTTAGGGCTTTTTATTTGCTGCTTCTCCTTTCATTTTTCCTACAGCTCATTATTACACCACACATCTATGGGCTGGTCCAACGTGGAAGAAACATTGACATTTTTTGGAGCTCAGCTTTTGAGAAATTACTACAACCTAGCAGCCGTAAATTAGATAGAGGTGGAACGGAATGCAAAAAAATGGTGTGTTTTCTCAACTTGTTTAAGAGTGAGTATAGTTAATAGTAGTAGTAGTGAGTAACCAACCAGTCTTCGTGATAATTACAGTGTTCCACAACACAAAAGGGACTCTTGAATTAGACATTTTTCGTTAGCCCTTAAGGGTCTTCAATTTTTACTAGTTGGTCCACTACCCTTTTGTACAGTGACCAACTAACTAACCAAATGAACTTAAATTCTCCTTATATAGGATGGCATTCTTCCACTATACTAATCATGAAACCATTTTTTCTAACTCTGCTTTGGAACTCATGAATATAATGACTGTGGTACTCATTTCACATAATTGAGGCAAGAACTACTTTTTACCATTGATTGGGCGTTCTATCAAACATTTCATTAAACACTTGTGTGTTTTGACTTCCACAGTACACACGTTCTGGATTCTCTGGTGTTTAAATCTCTTGATTGCAATTAACGACTCTATAGTATTGCTACTGGTACAATCAGTTTGAACCCATAAAAATATGACCTTATCTACCATGTACTTGTGTGTGTATACGCTGGACAAACATGGCAATAAATAAGGATTACAAAAAGTCTCCAAAGACACAATGCTTGATTGGAGAAGCAGAAGAAGCAGCAGCAGTCCAGCGAAGCTAGAAAAATTGCCAGATTAGAAAACATACTAAAAGTCATCCATAGCGGCAAGGTATCATCATTTTAGATCACAAACACAGAAAGCTCTATAGAAGTGCTATATGTATAGGAAACTAACTATCACCTACATAATGGTATACTACAAAAAGCATCGACTTTCTGCCAATTTAATTGCAAACACTCACAGAGTGAGTTCTTTGTCTGAATGTATACCACACAGCTAGATACGATTCTTGATTAATGATAGCAGTAGTGGCACGTAGAAAAAAAAAGATATTTCCCCAAACTGTAGTAGTAAGAACCCCAATAAAGTGTGTGTCCGCTGGTTCAATGAAAATGAGAGCAAACAGAATTCGAGCGTGTAAGAATCCATCAGTGAGACAAATAGGAAGAAGGATATGAGAGATGTGATGAGAGAAAAAAGCAAGCTTTTCTCATCTATTTATCCATCTCTCTCACTCTCTAGATTGTCTTTGTAGAGTACAAAAAGATTTCTACATGTGAGCAAGTATAAATTGATGGTGCTCGTGGTGTGATGCATCTATGATACGAGTACCGGGCTGGAACGTGAGAGAAATCACTGATGGATTCAACTGACAATGAGTCTTAACATCGAATGGCAGGAATGCTCCGTTTCCAGTCATATATTCTACCTGCATTCTGGCCACATATTGCTTTAGACAGTCCTGGCATCTCTCTGTATCGTTTTATGCAAGCCACTACGCAATACACAATACAAATGATCGATGTCCGATGCTTGGAAATAAAAGCCTTTAGAGCCAATAAACATAACCATATGATCGATCTGAATTTATATCCAAAACTTGACTTTTTTCAGATAGTTTGAAAATACCAGTACGGTATGTAAAACTGGTGCTTGAATAAAAATGTGCACGTCTTTTTTAAAGCAAACTTCTGACCATATATATATTCACAATTCACCCCAAAAGCAAAATGTATATATACCACACGTATGGATTCATGGATGGACCCCAACTCGACCCCGTTCACTTTCTACTTATGAGACGGATGTGTGCCACGGATAGCTCATATAGGAAGAGAGAAGAAGCTTTCTTTAATTGCCAATTAATTGGGCACTCTCACACACACTGTAGATTTAGCTCCCTATCCTTTTATCTACACTGCCACTAACACACGAGCCCCGTCTATTTGTTTGTAAGTCAAACGTCGTATTTCCTATGTTTTCCAGTGCCTTTCTTGGTTCATACATAAAATGAATTTTTCTCCAATCGCGTAACTCCAAGGCACAGAAAATCATTGCTACGTATATTTATAGCCCATGTTTGCTTTTCTTGTGATTACAAATTTCTATTTACTAGCGTAAACAAGAAGAAACTACTTGCTCTCATCCTCATGTCTTATGATGAACAATTTGTTTTTATTTAAAACTTCAATCTTGATCGGAAAATTGCACGAACACTGATTACTTTACTTTTCGTAAGCAGAGTTGAGTATACACACTAGTTAAACAAACTACTACACGATCATGCACGGGAGATTGATTAAAGTAGCAAGCCATTATTATTACGGTACAGACACACATGGTGAACTGCTTTGACTTTTCATTAAAGTAATGCTCCCATTTTGTTCTCGGGCAAAAGCATATGGACCTACACAAAGGGAAGCCATCAAGTAATGAATCATTATTTAAGGGACTTCCTGACTAAGGATTACGTTCAGGATACTGTACACGGCTCTAACTTGTGATGGACGAGTCATTGGATGGACTTTACGTGCCAAAGTTGATACAACAGCTCCTAAATTGCCTCCGTGGGTTCTCCAATGCATTAGACAAACTACCTTATCCTTGATTTCCTGTGCTTTCTATGTGGAGCTAATAAAAGCAAAGCTTTTCTTTCACACAACAGCCTGCAGAGAAACCTATCTGGCTAATAATACAGGCAGAGAGGAGGATGATTAGCCTTTTGCAAAAATCTACCCGTTGTACTACATGAGTGAAAGTTGTTAGCTTTTTGACAGAGAGGATCCAATGTGGAAGCAATGGCAAAGCAATGTTGTGTAAGCATCTTTTTGTTAGTGCTCGGCTAATTACAGGGCATGACTTGACTTAGCTATTCTTTTACGAGAAAAGGCTTTTATTGAGGGCGGGCATTTCCCATTCCCTGAATTGGACATTCACATTAAAGGAATGGATGGGTGGGTATCTGAACAAGAGCCAACCTATAGTTCCTAAAAATAAAATGGGGAGATGGTCAACAACCACATACTATACAAGAATCACAAGTCTACCTGTGCTCTTTTTTAAAAGAAATCAACAAATGGGCTTTTCCTTGTAATTTAGTACTGTTCGTGGCCCGAGCTTTCCTTTTCCCTCTGTCTCCAATTTCTCTAAGTGCCTAGGTTCTGCGTAGAAATAGGTGGATCATCACGCGTCTTCTGTGCTCCTATATAAAGGTTCTCTATGTGGGCTTGTGATTAATAGAAAATTGCATGGGTGAGTCAAGACAATTTAATACGTCTCTTGGATCCTCCATTCCTCAGGTATTTAAAGGCGGTGGCTATTATATGATAGTGCATGCAAGACAAAAAATATCACTGCATGTCAGTCTTTAGTTTATTTTGAATTACATAGGTCACGCAATCGCGGGACAAAATATCAATCCACGCCCAAATTGATCACGGATGGATTTAATCTTGGGTACAAAATGTGTCCATTTCTTATTCTAAACGTATCTAATCAATGCCTGTACTTTCAGCACTGAACGAATCCTTACAGTGTGCACAATCTATTGAGAAAAATTTGAATTTTTCGTATACAGCAGATGCCAGAAAAAGAGCACTGTCCATTCGCTTAGGAGAATTGTTTTTATCATGTCACGCATACCAAAACAAACTTTAACTGTGCACAAAACTAAAGGATATGGATCCCTTGTCTGCTTGAAAACTGATATGACACAGTTTACATTTACCAGATGAATGATGTATGAAAAGGGGGCAAAAAAAATGAAGGAGCACGTCTCTGCTGTGAAATATGAAATTGATTGAATCAAAGAGATCCGTTGTGGTGGCATTCTAAAAAGTGGATGCAAAGCTCAATTTCAACGCTACTGACAGAAATTGTACACATTTACATGAAAGCTTGGGACTGGATGCTTTCTCTGTTGTTCCCCTTTTCAATTTTTCAAGATAGATAGTCTCATTGAAAAATGAGAGAGATGAGAACACCCTGGAGACTTGTGTAGCGTGACAGGTTCTGGAATCTGACAGGAAATAAACTGGTGAATTTTTCACTACAAAAATTCTGTGGTGAATAAAATAAGCCATTCAAAATGTTGCATACATAAGCCTTTTTATGATGGCAATGCTACAGCTCACTGCAAAAAAAATTACAAAAAGAGCCTTGCTTTTCTTTCCTGATATTTTTTAAATCATGCCTGACTTGATCCTAAAAATATATCAAGTCATTAATCCAGTTCACTTTTTAAAAACTTGTCATATGCACACGAGTCATTTATCACGTACCAATGGGATCATTTATACTACAGAATACATGTATAAAGCCTCTCACCCTATGAAACCAAGAACTCTACGAGTTATAGTTTCCTTTTAAATTCGAAAGAGCCAAAAACGTGATTTGTGATAAAAGGGACCAAGTTGACCTTTACCTGTGACCTTAGTTTCTAATGATAATTTTCTTGTAATGCATTTATAGAGGTAGACCGCAAACTATACACTAGGCTCTACACTACACACACGCTGTTTGACATGACCACGGAAATTGCTGGGTCTAGAGAGGGGTTTATTCTCACATTATATTAATTTTGTGGCCAGCAACAACAATGTGTGTAGTGAGTGAGTGTGTCAGTCCAGAGACGAGCAGCCGATTTCCAATACACGATTTGTATTCTTCTCCACCTTGTTGTCTTCTAATTGTGTGTCTTGCTGACAGATGACTTGGAATTGGAATCCCTTGGTCAAGGAGAAAACAAAAACTCATTAACGAAGATATGATCACGGGCCCTTTGTTCTTTACCGATCCGAGGGACTTTGCTACAGCCCAGTTTTATCAAGGAGGAAGGAAGGAGTACCCTAGGAGGCGAGGTAAGCATATTACACTGTACATTACAAATGCTCTACAGGCTCCCTATTCCATATGGGTAGATATAAGGTATGCTCCTTTTAAACTAATGCAAATTCTGCCAACTTTGTTTATCACAGTGCAAATGTAAGTCCAGCATACCATCTTCACTTATCATTGTATGGTATTAACAATACTTATTAAAAAGTGTACACTACTTACCCAAGCAGATAAAAAGCATTAGATTAGAAACTAACTAACTAACTAAAAAGATTGGTTCCAAACATTGCATGATTGGAAGTCAGTCAAGGTTGAGCAAGAAAATGCAAAGGTCCAAAGATTATTCCCCATTTCTTTACGAGAATGGTAGGCCACGGACTAATAAGCATTGCCTTAATAGGCTATTACTAACAAACTAACTAACTCACAATAATAATGATAATAGGTGAAGAGGGCAGACGAAGAAAAAATGTAGTAAGTAATGAGTGGGGACTAACCTACCGTACTGAAAATGAAGTTAGTCCTGCAAGAAAATAATGCACACACGCAATCAGTTTTTCCTTCCCCTACCATAATGCTTTACTCACCACAATGCATATTCCAAGGGGACCAAAATCATACCTGCAATCATAATTGTCAGGAATTTTGAACGATGTTCACAAATGATAGCTATGGTACACGGGATCATTGTCATAAATATAGATACGAAGCATGTAACACAGGAGTGTAACATGGACCAAAATGATAGTTTGTTAGACAAGGACGCACTCTATTTCTCAAATCTTGTATGGGAGACAGTATATAGGTGCCTTTGCCTGTTCCGTAGTTTTCGGGCAATTATTGTTCGTGTTTGTGGCACAAGCGTGTGTATTAATCCTTCATTATCATTATTACAAAAAATTGGGCATCTAAACACTGCAACAAATAACGTCTTTGGTATTATCTTTATCAAAGGTTTTCATTCCAGAGGTTAAAACCCTTTCATTAGAGGAATTAAAAGGATTTTTTCTCTCATTTTCTCCTAGCCATTATAATTATTAGAATCAGATGGGGCACAAAGATTTTGTCTTGAAAGGGAAACTTAAAATTATGTATACATGAGTTCTACTTTAATTTAAAAGACCAAAGAAAACTACTGGAAACTACTTTACGTTATCTCACAAATGCTACATTTCTCCTTTATGACAAAAGGAAATCCTTAGCGTAAGATGTATGCTGTTACCTACATTAAAACAAGTCTCAAACGACGCATGCAATATGTACTTCTCAGAACGTACGAGAAAGGATGAGCCCCAGAACTAGAAACTGTACACACTACTAACTGACTACTATTCACCCTTTAATGCATGCATAAGGTTATATCTCCAACCGTCAGTATGTACAAAATGAAAAAGTGCCACCAACCCCAGAGGGATCATCCTTCATAAATTGAAAGCGTTTCTTTCATCTTTAAATATGCATGGAGCTGTACACGCTACCAGTAGCTAGATTAAATCTACAAGCTTATTCCACGCAGCTAAATTGTCCTTTGATGTTGCACAAGGGCTGGAAATGAGATTTCACGCAACAAAAATGGAATTAATGTTGGGGCAATGAGACAGCTTTATTTAATGTTCCCTTATCTCCACCATATTATATATGCTTGCACATCTCATGTTCTTGTCTTCTGTCTTCACTAACTATATGCTATGTGCATTTCAACTTTGTTGTGTTTAATTCTACTATCAACAGTATAGTTTTATGCTACTTCACTCCTGTGTAAACAATTCCCAGCGTTAAAACCAAGTTAGAAATTAATTTTTTTCCTTCTTCTACCATTTAACATTCTAACTATAACTATACTATCTCCAGTAGTAGTAGTTAGTCAACCAATTTATTCGTAAATCATGCAATTCTATTACACCTAGACTCTGACTCTGAAAGACATTGAACAGTTCTTAAATTAGTCCTAGTCGGTACATGGAGAAAAAGACAATAACTTACGTACTAACAAGCTTAAATCCCTCGTGTAGCCAAAAAAGTCTAACTAACTAACTAACAAACCACTTTTATAAGACAGGAAGTGAGAAAGAAAGTAGTATAAGCAACCGAAGTATTAGTTAGTTGCTATTAAATGCAGCCAGCCAGCGTCAAGTAACTACATTCATTTTCGTCTGACAAAGAGAATACTATTCACACTCACTCCTACCAACAATATTGTTTGTTTGCAGTGAGTAGTAGTTAGTTAGTTAGTTAATACATGGTCAAGTTTACTTTTCCCCAAAAATAGGAGAAGAAAAAATGCAATTTCCTGGCCAGCCTGACACTCACACACAGACAGAGGAGGACAAAGAGTGAAGACAAGGGAGAGCGAATGAGTGACAAGAAGCAAAAGCAATTAGCAAGCACAGAAACTCATCTCCTGGGAACCTTTACTTAACACTCTCACACACTACTCGGTCCACTTGTATTTACTTTCCTTTCAATAGTTAGTTAGCAACAACTGTAGAAAACTACTGGTCATCTAACTACTGCGGAAATCTGTCCTCTAAGTAAAAGAAGGATCAAGTCAAGTGATACCACCAGGAGTGTGTCTACATTCATTCCAAGTTCCCAATCATGAGTTTTATTTCACCGAGGGAAGAGGAATTAAATACACAGACAGATTGTCAATCCCTTTGGAGTTCAATAGTGGTAAGTATAAATCTAGCTTATTGTCATCCGAACGAGGGGAAATTCCAGCACCGTATAGTGTCCCAAAGGGCCGGGCATTATCGGATTTCCGTGTGTACAACGAGATAGAGAGCAAGTAAAGTGCAATTGTTGGTTAGGTTAGTCAGTTCGTTGGTCAGTTTAAGTTTAACTTTGGTCTCTAGTTAGTTAGTAAGGGATAAAAATAAATTCTAGGAAGACAAACCTAAAGTGAAAACAATTATTATTGCTCTCGTCTTGACTTTAAACTTGTGGCGTACAAAACAAGTCATTTTTTGAGGTATTTGAGGACCACCATTGTTATTTTTTCTTGTGTTGTATACATACATGCATGTCATGTGCCGATATGGATGGTCATCTCTTCTGGGAATGAGTGGACAAGAAGAACAAAGGGCTTTATTTTTAGCTTGCTATAATCATCATCATAGATATTGATGATAAAGTGGACAGGGTGGTGCTATAGTACATGTAATACGTACGTGCACATGGGTCTTTCACTATTTATATGTATTAGAACTTGCTAGAGATATAAGTAGACTTATTTGACGTTCCAAGGACCCTTGCCCTCACTCGGAAAACAAGAGATTCTCCAATAGGATTTTTTTCCTGGTTCAAAGACTCTGCATGATAATGATGACTTTGGATGGTACTGGTCATTACTTATATTTTTCTCTTGGTGGAAGTGGAGCCACATGAGGTCCCTTGGCGGTGTGCCGCAGGAGCCTCACTCTGTATACTCTCTGT
>Ga0210040_10011432_pt1 | contig 10050 bp, 7 predicted proteins | sample CryGeyCG12114_NA_FD_185462 | JGI IMG/M metagenome (GOLD analysis project Ga0210040, IMG submission 185462) | Groundwater microbial communities from aquifer - Crystal Geyser CG19_WC_8/21/14_NA (SPAdes) (version 2) | ecosystem: Environmental > Aquatic > Deep subsurface > Groundwater | place: USA...
TTATTATTATTGTTATTGTAGGAGAAAGGGAGTAACTTCTTTTACATTTATTTTGGATACTGTTAGTTAGTTGTATCTGACTAGAAAAAATGTTCTTTTCTTGCAGTAATAAGAGTTAGTTAGTTTCTACTATAGTGTTGCCGCCGAAACGAGACGGCCATACCAAAGTATGTACAATACGATAATATACTAACTAAAGTGGTCTTAAATATTGGTCTTTTTCGGATTTAATCGTAAAGTTATCTCATACTTATATTTGCATCAATAAATTATTCAAAAAAATAGTACTACCAAAATTAGGTAGGTTAATTAGTTACGGGTTTCACAATTCCATCGTGGAAAAATGTTTCACAGTAAAAAAATTATATTTCGTATTTTTTTCTCTAAACTAACTATGCAATCAATTTTACTCTAATTTTTCGAAAATGATAAACAAATTGACGTTTAAATTGCAATTTAAAATTTGGTTAATATTCATCTGCACGAGATGGGCTTTGGCTTTCTCGAAATTTTTCGAGATGAGGCCGGCTAGTTTTGTTAACTGAAGCACTAGTTTCTGCAAAATTACTGCTAGGCATAATAATTTCTTTTTTGAATTGGATACATTGGATTTCCCTATTAGCTACACAGAATTTTAGAATTTCATTGTCGACCTGAGCATAATGATTTTGCACCCATGTACAAAATTTCATCCGGAATTTATTCCAATGTTAAAACCATGTGGCTTTCCCATTCGTTTAGGTACGACAGGAAAGGAGGAAGTGAAAGCAGTTGAGTTTCCACTCTTATCTGTACAGTTGATCGAGGTCATTTCATCATGCGAATTTATTGTTTGCAACGTGTATAGAGGGACCATGTATTAATACATAGCATAGCCAAAAACGGCAAACCAACCAGTAGTTAGCTAGTTAGTTGGAAACCCATTTTTAGGTGCAATGGACAAAAAAGTTGAGTATACCTGACGGAAAGTATAGCCTACATAATTGAATTACCATAACAAAATCAGGCAGTTGATCACAACTCTCTGAATTCTCCAGACATTCCTGACAAGAGTGGCATGCACTGGTTAAGTTGTTAGCGTACATAAGAAAGCTAAATCAACTATGCATGCACACAATGTATTATTGAACGTTTTTTTCCACTTGCCAATCACAAGAGCCATTTAGGGCGTCCAAATGCAAATAAAGATACGGAAAATTGGAGAGTTGTGGTACCCAAGTTTTTATACCTAGTATGCATGCTATTTCACTATTATGGAAAACAGGATTTCTCTACTTGAAGCGAATATTTCGCCCGAGTTTTCCACATTTTTTTCCCAGGGAATACAAAAACTCGTTTGATTTGCATTATGTGCTTACTTAGTTAGTTAGGAGCAGTATATAGGGTAACCTTGATACTGCGTAAGAAGTTTCCACAATAGATTAACCTTATCTTAATATTTCCCTTCTGAATGATTCTAATAATCTAGGGCATGCAAAACGTATTGCCCAGTAGACATTTGAGTAAGAAAGGTTTTTTCCCTCAATAATTTTGCAACATTCCAAAGAAATGGCCCATATTAGCTTCCTATAGGCAAGCAATATTATAGTACATATGGAAGGAATTCGTCCATTTTAAACTACCTCAAGGTGCTAAAATTTACATAAATATTGAATTCTTTTGCTCCATTTCAAATCATTGGGGGTCCTTAAGCACAGTTAGTTAGTTAGTGTATTGGATAACAAAGTGTATAATTTTAGGTTGTCCATGCCCATAATTAGGGAAGAGAGAAAGTTAGCATTCCGGGAGCAAAAGTGGCCACTAGTAGTTGTAGGTTGTAGTAGTTACAATAGAGAAACCGGAGAAAGCTAATTCAGAATACAGCTTAATGGTATACCTACAGGGATTCTGTGTAGTACTACATATGGTTGTACTCCCGAGTGATTTATTTTTATGACTTTAGTCAGGCACTTCATTTCATACGTGGCCATATAAAACTCTACTCATGTAGCCCAAAAATAATAGAGAGGAGCTCACATGCATATTAGTTAAGTTCTCTGTGGATACATTTTTTTGAGAGAGAGAAGAGTTGAGAGCAAAATGTTTGCTTTTAATTTGAGCAGGAACGCCACATACACTATTTCCGTACCATGCTGTGATTTATCTACTCTAAAGTAGTCCAGTTAATTTGCTAGAGGATTTTGCACAATGCTTTCCCCTACAAGAAGATGGTTGTGGGGCTAATTTTTGCAGTGTTAATTAGCCTGAGAGATAGCTCATTTTTTGGTAAAAGTTTCAATGGAATTAGTTGGTTAGTTAGTTTGTAAAAATTATGGAATCATGTGGTGTTTTCAGTTATGCTTTCAAAGGAAATTAAAGGTTTTGTATGCAAAAAGAAAGCAAATAGGATTTTAGTTTTTTTCTTCTTTCTTATGTAATCTTTTTTCGGAAGTTGTAAAGCGCATTATATTTGATGAAATTTCTAAGTTTGCTTATTTATAAAACTTTTTCTTCTTGTTGTGCAACGCTTTTTTCAAGAGTTGGGTCACAATGCAAGATAACTTGGTAGGCTTTAGCTTGAAATTTAAAAATGAGTTTCAAATTTTAATACAGCATTGTCATATTGTATGGAATCTTGTTTTAACCTAACTCTGAACTTTTAAAAAGTCAGAGGAATTGATAAACGACCCATCAATGTATGTCATAGAAGATATTGTATTGATTGTTTTTCAATCGTACATATTCAGATCAAGTAAGAATTTCAGGTTTTCAAGCTTGTACCTAATATTTATTTTTTAAATCCCTCTGTGGGGCACTGTATTTAAATCTACGATACACAAAATTGTTAGTAGTAGATGTGTTCAATTTTGTATATTACATCATACATATTATATAACAAAGCATTTTCATCACGCAGTAAGAATTGTTTAACTTTACGAAACCTCAAGTTAAGTTTTCTTTTCCAAAGATTTTGTATTCAAATGATCACGTAAGCTCCTCTTGTACTTATATAACTCTTAGAATGAAAACGTTTCATACCGACTCTTTATACACTAGATGAATATGCATTAAAAATAACCAAGGACTTTAACTGCAAAGTAGGCATATTTGATGAAAAGGTTAAGCATACATTATTACTTTGTTGGATTGCCCATTTTTTCGTCTCGTCTCAAGATAATACGGATTCACCCAAGTGCTCAGAATGAAAACAAACTAACACTATGCATGTGTTCGTTCCGCATTTCAGACTCTCATAACTATTTTTGTACTCCTAGTATGTTAAGTTATAAAATGGATATTCCCACGCTTAAAGAAGAACAAAAATACAATAAAAAATGTAGGACTAATTTTACCGGAAAATAAATTATGTATTAATACATACAACCCCGATTAGCATACGCATATAGTGGCTGACTCAATATCTGTTTTATTGTGTATACACAGGATATAATATGTTTTAATCAGCTTATTATGCATTGATAAAAAGCTATAAATATTATCCGCGGACAAAATTTAAAATCTTAGTCATACTGCTTTGAAATTTGACACCATCTACCAACCTACCATCATGATTACATGTATGAGCTGGTCATTAGAATTAACGCAATAACCATTACAGTTCTACACTGAAGACATACAGCGTTAATTATTCCTGTATTATTCTAGACTCCTACGCGTACAGTAATTATGACTGCGGGCTAGTTTCGTATTCATAATTGACTGTCTGCATAGTGTGTTAAGCTTTTGTTCAGCTCATTTCATATTATATTTATTCAGTGTTCATGGCAAATGTAGTCTAGACATGTATCCTGAGTATAGAGTTGTTACTAAATACAACTCTATGATTCTTAACAGTAGATTAAAAGATTCTGCAAGCATTTTCTTTGTAAATTCATAAAATAAAGGGGAAAATTTGTATGGTCGAGAAATTTAAACTATGCATAGAACTTGAGACTTGACGATTTAAAATGAAGTCCTTTAACTGGAGTGCATAATCATTTTTGAAATTCACATTAGTGATTATAAAGCAAGGATATTTTATGCCAGCCATTACAATCTGTACAAATGAAAATGTAACTAACTACATAAGAATAGTGAATGGAGTTTCTGAAACACGGTCTGCATGGGCAAAGTACATAAGTCGGGTTGAAGCGGCAAAAAACAGTGCACAAAGAATAGGGAAACTACTACAAGTACGTAATAACTATTATGATAATGAATGAGTCCCAGTGTTACTTTTACTCTTAGTTTTCGCATATAGTGTGTTGAGGGTTCAGGCGCATTGTTTTTCTTTCATCTGTTTTCACTCCATTAACTTGGCCTGATACTGTAAGAAAAGTAAATGTGCTCGGCAAACCCGTTGGTAGTATTATGCATGTGAATAATTCTCGCATCACTGCGTCACTAGAACAAGTCGAATGAACCTTTCTTGGGTATCATGTATGGGAGTCGAATGTGAGCTAAATAGAAGATAAACAGTATGATGATAATTTGCCTGGGTAATGAGGGAAATACATTTTTCATGAATACAAAGAGGTAGAGTGAGTTGGTCGTTAAAAGTTTGTAGCCTTTCTCGCTCCCTCGTAAAATTGAACAGTCAATTTGTTGTTTGTAAAACATGAACAATGCGCATTAACTAGTAGAAATGCTGCAAATCGAATGGTAAGCATTTTGTCAATGAATCCTTGTTTGTAAACAGACAGTCAAAATGTAAACTTATTTAAGTGATAAATGGTTGCAAAAAGTTGTAAAAAATTTAAGCATTATGATTAAGTACTGCAATAAATTCAAATGTCAGCGGATGTGATGACTGGCTGTCAGTTAGTCACTGATTGACAGAAGAAGAGTATTGTGCAGTAGCACATTGAGAATTAAATACTTTGGTTCGATTGTCTAAATTCTGTCCATGGGTTAAATTTGACAGGATAATGTAAATGTGTAAATTCAGGTTGCAAGTCTGTTGATATTGGTAGCAGGTAATTTCAATCATCAAGGTGCCCATTTGTTTATCTAAACTTATATATTGGTTTTGCTGGTAAATAAGATAAGAGCTCATTGCTCATCGTCATCGCATTGATTCTCACTCTAAATCAAAGAATCGTCAAATTAAGCCTGCTTTAAAAACAACAAGGGCACTCGTGAGTACCGGGGCATAAAGATATTTTGTATTCGTGAAATATTCTATACCAAGTTAGCGGTACAGCTTAAAAACCGCATTTTAAACTTCTCCTGTAATCTTTTTTTTTCAAAAAAATTAATATGAAAATTTTCGTTGTCATATGGCTTTACCGTGAGCGGTAACGGTAAGTCAATTGTCAATCGGTAATGCAAATTTAAACAGCTTGATATAGTAAGATTTGTTTTCCGGAAGTTACCGATTGCTGTAAAAAGTCACTACAATACAGGAATACCCCATTACCCCGTTACTCATGAGAGCCATTAATACGAATTCCATATAAATATAGATAAAACTAAAACACTAAAGCTGCAGCATCAGTAGTAATATACGGTTTTGATTGTGCTTTAAGCTTATACCCACGTATAAAGCAAAAGCAAGTGAAAGTGGAGATAATTCATCCGCAAGTAAAGGCTGCAAAGGATTTGGGGGACGTGGCGTTTGCAAAAAAATTTATTATTATGATTATTGCCGTTGTGGGCTATCCATCTACTAATTCATCGGTGAGGCCACAAATGCTGTTGACTGGCATGGTATTCACATACCTAATGCATATGAAAATTGGCAAATCTTTCCTTCCATATTTGAGTAATTTTATGTATTGTAGCCGTAAATAAATTAAATTTGTTGTCTAGGACGAACCAAAGCATCGGTCTTTGATTTATGTTGTTTTCCCATAGCACATTGAAAATTAATGTAACGTCCATTTTAGGCTGCCTTTTTAGAGTAGCTATACGACAAAACTACACACAACTTACTACAATGTATGTGGTCAATGATTAATGGAGCTTGATCAAGATTTACTGTAGACTGTCACAAATTGTTAATTGATTCTTGCCTATGCATTTGTTATGCAGTGTTTTATACTTAAGTGCAGTTTTATTATCCATTGCTTGTTTTACGGACTAGTGCACGCGGCTCGATGGAGCTACGGCATAGTAATTTTTGTAGCCACTACAAATTCGTATATATATACGTGAAGCACATTTGAGGGATTACATAGTGGATTTGCCGCATACCATTAGGTAAAAGGAGGACGATTTTGAGATGAAATGAGCACTTTATGCCACTCAAATAGTTATTTGATGTTCTTGGATCCCACAGAGGGAAAATTGTAGTTAGTACTTAACTGCTGGGTTTTCTCTACTTACTTTGTGCATATGGTTTCTAGATGAATAGGGTGTGTGTAAGGGAATGAAGAGAATGTAATTCAGCTGAAATGATTATTATTTCTTTTCGTGTGTTCCTGGGAATTATATGCTCCTTTGAAAATTTGATGATGAGGCCATGTAGGGACTTTGTGTGAGTTATATATAAATTAATGAGAGCCACCTTGAAGCCTGTTCTTTTGGTGTTTACTAATCCATGGGCTGCGATGATGGAAAAGTAGAATTTAAACAAAGTGGTGCAATATTCGTTGCTTTGCAATGTTTTTACTAAAAGACTAAAAGTGGCTCACAAAATTTTTATCGTAGGATGTTTTGGACTACCGGGTTTAATGGAAGTTAATTATAGTATTGACTTCAATAGCAATTGAAGTATCAAGGAATCTGATAAGATTATGTGATGACAGCTTTTATATAAGTTAATTTTTTTATCAATTTGTACTTATTTATTTGAGCCCAAATGCAAAAAAAAGCTTATCTCCATTTTGACAAGCCTGGCTTTATTTGAGCACAATTTTTTGCATATATTTAATAACTCGTTTGGTTTAAAAATAAATCAGTTCTTGTAGTTTATCCTCAAGTTAACCTTGGTCGCGTTTGCACAAAGTACCTAATATAAGCACAAAACAAACATAGGAAAATATTTCTGAAACTGACGGGTTTCAGGAAAAAGGTATTCTAAAATACATTTAAAAAAGAAATTTGGCAAATCTTTAACTCTCAACATCGTTAATTTACAAAATAATAGGGTATTGCAATTTCAAATCATTTCGGATAAAATGAAAATATCGTTGAAGACTAAGCAAAAAAAAGAAAAGCTAATAAATCATGTCCTCTAATATTTCTCAACCTCTCATCTTGGATGAGAACGAAAAACATTTTGGCTTGTACTTGAACGCTGACTCCCGGGTTAAAAAGTAAGCCACACTTTTTCCTAATAAAAATAAAAAATAAATGTTTCTCAGATTTATTATGTTCATAGCATAACCAAATTAATGTACATTATTCAGGCTAGCATTCTGGACATGCACTATTTGCCTGTTTGGAACCGCTGCTGTGTTATCTTTCCATGCAGTGGAGATTATATTGTCAACAAAAATAAATGCAGAACAGACAACCCGAAATCCTATTGAAGGCAGATACTTGCTTAACAGTTTGAAAGAGATTAAGACACTAGAATCGAGCATTAAAAGTCATGATAAATCTCTGTATATTGAACATTTGGCATTTTCGGGGAAAGTAGAGCCTTCAGCCATGTTTGAAGTTTTGAAAATGATAAAGTTTATGCCAAATATTAGTTTGGAAATTTATGGGAATTATGCGAATAACGGCAAAGACGACAAATGCTTAAAGAATCCAGGGTATGTGACTTTGTTCGAAACAAAATTTCTCGCATTGATTGAAATGACAGACTCTTGTGCATGGCATAATATTCAGTATTTAAGTGTTCCACGCTTGCAGCATTTGTACGTAAATTCTGCAAATTTGAACCGAAAAAATTTTCTGATATTTTTCAACTTTATCAGCAGACATAAAGCAACTTTAGAAACTATTGTTGTTTCGGAGTCAGACGTGTGTGATGCTTGCAACGAAGTTTTAGGGGAAATAAAATTGCAAGAAAAAGGAGAAATCAATACTTACAGCAACCGTATTATTAAATAAATTAACCTCAGTAAAAAGTAAAAGTAGTAATAATAGAACAGCTATAATTAACTAATATAATTCAACAAGATATTGTGGAAATGTGTGCATAATTGCTCGCGAGTTCCGCATTGTCTGTCTTATTGTACGCTTCAAAATAAACAATAAAATTATTTTTTGCTAGGTTATCTGGCATTGGTTATCTGGTTGTCAATAAAATGTAAACTAATCTTCTTCAATTTAATTTTTTTGAAAATTGAATAAATGATCATCGGATTATTGCTGCCACGAAAATTTACTGATTTAGTGTTTTAACCCGTATAAATCGACGATTTATCGGGGATAGCTGACTAACATGGGGCCATATTTTTTGTTCTGCGAAGTGCTACAGGACTATAAGTTATATGAGCAGCGAAAAATATTTTTATTGTTTTATCATATTTGAATGTAGCGTGTATCAAGGTCCCTTGTCCCTAGTCTCCCTACCAGCACATGTATTTTTTTTAAACAGGTAAACTCCAGCTGGGGATTACGTTTTCACCATAAGAAATGCCAAAGATGTTGCTAGTTACAAATGTGGCCACCAAAATTTTACATGTAGTGTAAATGACTATTCTAATGACAGTAAACTTTTCATTTAGACTTCGAATTGAATCGTCAATACCGGGATGCATTAAGCGATCCCCGATTTTACATGAAATGATTCATACCCTATAGGATTTGGGCATGAACAAAGTAGGTCAGCTAGGGACGATTGTGAAACCATACAATATGAAAATGTCAGATCAGGTAGTACAACTAATTAATTGAGAGGATTGGTACGAGAGTAATGTGCAATAAACGTATGAACGCTATATGAGTTAAATTAATGAGGTGTGTAGGAATGGAACGCAATTTTCGAAAAAGTTCGAGAGTTCGAGCGCATTTGCTCCTCATTTCATGCGATTACAGAAGTGTGATGCGATGCACTATGCACGTCCAAAGCGTTTTCCAAAAATAAAAAGGCAACAATCTAATATATAAACTTTCAATTTGATTTTCAGCCCACCAATATAGTAAAGTATAATCAAGTCCTTTCAACATTGCCCATTGTTATTCACTGTATTTCTTGATTGAGTAGAAAAGTGGTGGTTGGAAAAACGTTTTACGAAACTTTGATGTTGAAAAAATCCGAAGACATTACGAATTAATGTTATGAATTGACCTAAAACTATCAAATCTTAATATAAAGGCAATAAGAGGAATGCACTTTAATGTTTCTTTATACTTTTCACAAAAGTTTACAAATTGGCGACCATATGCAATAAAAAAAATTCTCAGAAATCTAACAAGGATAGGGACGCGAATGTGGTTTTATTCGCATAGCCATAGTGCAGTCAGCCGCAAAAAAAGGCGGCAGCTGAGTTTTACTAAATTGCGATATCACATACGGTTACGCAAGGGAAGAACAGAACTTCTATAAGCTGGATTTGCTGGATAACTTTATACCGGAGCAAGTTTCTGTGTCCGGCTGAATTTAGCATTCCAGTTCCAGTACAGTAGTGAAGTGACTCTCCAGTCGGCTTGTATTTTTTATATTCGTTGCTAACGAATCGTAATCGACTGGAGTGGAACCTGTACACGTTCTGTGAGCGATTTAATTTTATCCGGAACTTCGGAACTAATTGCATGATAATCAGCACTTCAGCAGTCAAATTTACTCTTCGAGACACTAAAACTTGTCTCATTATTCAATTATGGCTGCAGACTCACTAAATATTTTGTTGGCTGCTGGAGCCACGTTTGCGGCATCCATAATTGGGTATTATGTTTTCTGGGTGGCTGAGGTAATGCTTTCATTTAATTCGGCTATGGTGCATGAACCGATATGTATTTCGAAATATTTTTCTTGTATCGACGCAGAAACCTAAACTGTTTACAAAGAACGAAAAGCTCAAACAATTTTTGAAGAAACATGTTCCATTTTTGGAAGAAACGTACTGGCCGACATTCCTGTGGGAAGGAAGGCTTCAGACCATGCTTGGTGGATCTAAAAAGATCAGAGTGACAAACCCGGCATGGCTGGAGTATCGGAGGGTTCATTTGGAC
>Ga0210040_10011433_pt1 | contig 10049 bp, 11 predicted proteins | sample CryGeyCG12114_NA_FD_185462 | JGI IMG/M metagenome (GOLD analysis project Ga0210040, IMG submission 185462) | Groundwater microbial communities from aquifer - Crystal Geyser CG19_WC_8/21/14_NA (SPAdes) (version 2) | ecosystem: Environmental > Aquatic > Deep subsurface > Groundwater | place: USA...
ATAAACCCCATATGCAGCTGCTATGGATTTGCTTACTCGTGCTCGTGATATGTTTCATTTTACCCCAAGTATACCAGAATGCATCATGCAAGGATCATGAGAAACGGTATGGCACTTGTATTATAAAAGGGTTTAGATAAACCTTAGAAGAACGTTGATCTCGGAGGTCATTTTTATGAAAATATATCCTTAGACTTAAATCAAAACTGCGACTTCTGAGACAGCGTAGTGCTGATAGCAAAGTGAAAGGTGTATGAACGGGATTCAGTTCTCATGCAAAGCTTCTACAGTCCCAGGGTGTAGTTGAAAGAGAAAGTGAGTAAGAATTTGCGGCAAAGTTTTAGTCGCATGTGTTTCACAGTTTAAACATTTTCAACCCGTGGTGCCGTGTTTTGCATTGTACAAAACTATAGTTATCATATTACCATAATAATTTTAATTATTGCAGCAATGCAATAATAATATCTACGTTTACGGGTTGATTTTCGATTGCAAACTTAGGTACCGGAAGCACAGAAGTCTAAGGTATTTAAAGACACATATTACTTTGTATTTTTTAAAACATAAAATATTACGATAAATCAATGTAAAAATTCTGAATTGAAAATTAATTTCTCGCTGCACAGAACATGCATCGGGCATTATTATTTTTACGAGCTTTGACAGCTCCAAAAAGTCATACAAATCCTCCTTCATCTTTCTGGAAAGCCGTAATTATCAGGGGGGCATCTACATCTCCCAAAATAGAAGAAGTCTCATCCTCAAAAGCGCCTGAAGTAAAAGTGAAAAACAATAAACCAATTACGAAATCATCTACGGATCCATTTGGAATAGAAGAGCATCTCGTGGATTCTTCATCCTCATCTCTGTTAGTACAGGGAAACTATTCTTCATCTAAGAGTCAAAATACTGAAACTCATCAATTACCAGACGACCAAGATCATGAATCAAGACGAAGAGAAAGACTCAGTATGTACGACGGGTGGCTTCGAAATCGAATCCAGATACAGGAAAACCAAAGCTCAAATTATGACGAAGAAGGAGAACATGCTGTCGCGGCTGATGAAAAAATTCGACTATCCAAAGGTGGAACTGTTCGGTTAGATTCTGACAACGTGCCAACCAGAGATGGCCAGTTTGACACCCTTTCACCTGACTTTATTGCTCAAAAAGAAGCAGAAGCAGCTCAATCTCAAGAGGAACGCAAGCCCCAGCCCAAAACCACTGCATTTGAATTTCTGAGGAAACATAAAGCAGCCGAGAAAGCAATTACAACTAACATCCAACCCAAGTCAATTGCAAAACTATCTGTTAACTTTACAACTGAAGATGCCCCTGAACTTGATATAGAAAGCTTGGATTCTAATAAAGTTCCCAAAGCATATCAACTTCCGGACTACAACAAAATCACACAAGGAGACATGTGGAACATCCTGAAATCCCAAATAATCTTTCAAAATGACATCTTGGTGGCCATGAACAAACCATTTGGAATCCCAATGCACTCTCCTGCTCGTAATTGTCGCCATTACATCATTCAATTTTTACAGAATCTTGCTGAGCATTGTTCTGTTCCCCAACTACACCCACTACATCGCTTAGATCGTGAAACAACTGGTATTCTATTGTTTGCCAAAAATGAGCAAATGTCAGCTGTCATACGTCAGAAATTTGCGAAACGAGAAATTGAAAAAACTTATTTGGCTATTACCAAATTGTGTCCTCAGTATTCAGAAGGTGTAATAAAAATCCCTATTGGGGAAGGTATCCCCGGAGGCTCAGGAAAATATCGTAGTGTTCTCAAACCCGACTTGCGCGATTACAAAATTTCTACTTCTCAAACAAATTGCAAAGAGGCGGAAACACACTTTAAAGTACTATCTTCTATTAAAGACTGTGCCTTCTTGGAAATACGTCCTATCACTGGAGTAAAACATCAAATCCGGGTGCATTTAGGTTTGGGCTTAGGCTGTCCAATTTTGGGGGATCATAAATATTCACACCGGGATAAAATGGCTCCCCAAAGACTTCCACCCCAAATCCTACATCGTCTCAAACTCAAGCAAAGTAAAGTCAGAGAAGTTCCTATGCATTTACACTGTAGCAAAATATCTTTTGAGCTGCCCACAGAAGTTTCAAAGGAACCAATTTTCATTCATGCAAAGATTCCGCATTACTTTACGCATACTTTAAGATCCCTTCGATTAAAAAAGTGAAACTTTTTGTACTGACTGTTTTTATTCTAGGTGCATTTTCTGTACGCAGTTTATTATGTTCGTTGTTATGAACCAATAATAAATTTATAGTTTTTTTAATTCGAAAAGTGTTTGGTATTTGGCTCTTTTGCATAGCATTGGCAAATCAAATCCGTTTTACATCCCTGATTTGTCTCATGGGTGCTTCGTTACCATCACAGAAATCTCTGCCACCAACTGGACAGGTGAAACTTGTATCTTTGTGAAATGGAGTGTTCCAATTTTTTGCTGGGGTAGTGGTCTCCACATATACTTCAGGGCATGATCGTCTGGCTACTCTGTCACGCCAGTACGAGTAAGACTCATCATGATATAAGCGAACTCTGTCGTCCAAGTCCTCTCCAATGGATTTATCATCAATTGGATCTGTAGCCAGGTATTTTACCCATGGTTCTAATCGTGGACATGTGTTTGAAAGGCAAAACATTTGTTGATGAGCTTCTGCTAGATTTTTTGAGAATAGAAACGCTCTTTGGGCTTCTTCCCGTGGTCCTACATTTCATACAGTAAATAATGAACCTAAATCGCACTCAAGTGCTGTGCATTCATGATACAAAGAGTTGCAATCACCTTTCTTAGAAGCCAAATGATGATCAAAGTTTATGAAATCATTGTTGGCACCCAAATCTACATAGTTATCGCAACAGTATTGAGTATAATCATAATTCGGTAGGCGAGGGACACGGTCCAAATAGTGCTGCCATCTGCCATAAAATTGTTTCCTCCTGTTCAAGCAAGAATCCGAAACTCGGCAGTTGTAACCATCATCCAAATGTTTTAGTTTTAGTCCAGCTCGAAGAGGTGCAGTTGGCAATGGACCTGGCCGACATTTGTGACATGTTGGAGTACAAGGCAAATCCGGTCGAGGGTCTTTCCATGGGGTTGGTAATGGATCAATTGAAAGCTCCCTGGAACGTCTTGGTCTAGGTGGTGGGTCTAAGCCAGTAGGCAATTCCAATGGACAGTAGATCAAACCAGGGACTCTCCATTGGAGTGTCGGACTTGTATTATTGCACGTCATGATAAAATATGATTCTCCTGCTTTTTTGGAGATGATAAATAACGTTTGACTCAAATTATTACGTAATTCTGGATCATTATTTTTGTTTATAAATCTTAACAAAAAAAAAACGCTTTAAAAAAATGTTTTGTAATGTTGCTTACACAACCTTTTGGAGAATGAATTTTGTACTGCATGCTCTTTTGTTTTGACGAGTTTTCTTTCGACAATTTCGTGTGGAGCGTGATTTTGAGCTCAGCTCACTCCATTTCAATCCCAATTAAACAGCAATAGTTCTTTGAAAAATAATACTGTTCGGTTCACTTTCTCGACGTTTTCAAAGTATTTTATTGGATTTATTTTATTTATAAGGATATCGTTTATACAGTCTACTATCTGGATTTAAATTGGATTGATTGGCAGTTCAGTGGGTTTTCTGAAACGACTACTAAACCAAAGCAAGTATATACACAACATACAGAGATTTAGCTTTTTTTAAATATTATTGCAAGCTGCAAGCAATAAGGTTTGACTAAAGACTCGAACGATTTGAGCTAACTAAATGGCTCATGAAGAATTTAGACGCGTTTGTAAAAGTGAGCCCTGTAGGATAAATCTCCCAAGGAGGCGTGGGTATAAAATTCATTCATGGAGACATCATGCCATTCATTTTCTGGGCGAGTTTTGTACACAGGCTCATTAAAATATTTACCCACTTCCCATCCAGGAACATTCTTCATTACTTCAGCTTCATAATCCCGGTTTTTTCGAAGTTGCTTCAAATACCTAAAAATCAGAAGCATCATTCAGAGATAATCCGTACTGTGAACACACACAACAGTTCTTGCAGAAAAACACTTGTATTAAATGGACTTACGCTCTGTCAAGCTCAGCCCAGAGCATTGGTTGGATAGCTAACCGGGAGCTTCGTTCCTCAACAGTTAAATTTCGTAAATGTTTGAAGTTAAATAGCCAAACATAGTAACCAAAAGCCATCGACGCACAAACACCAGTAAATAATGTGACACCTATATTTTTAAAGATACTCTTATACATTGACCCGAACAACTACATGATAGAATGAATAAAAAATTGTTGGTTGAGATAAGATTGGTTAACCATGCCTGGAATCGAGCACAGGAAAATATTCAAGAGTGAGTGAATCCCAGCCGAGTTAACTAATCTTAGGCTTTTAGATATGGTCATAATACCAGACCCAACACATAGTTGTACAAGCGTACAAAAAATACAATACGTCATACCTCTAAAATAGGTTTTAGCAGGAATTCTCTCATACTGGATGGGCTTATAACCGCCCGGGGGAGGCATATCCTGCTTGTACGTAATCTTGCTGCTAGACATGTTTGTTAAGTTTTTCGAAGCTTACGATAAACAAGGTTGAAAATTCGACCAGCCAAAACCCAAAACCGATACAGGTGAACTACAAACAAGTAATAAACATGAAGACTTAATTGTAATTAAACGTTTCTTTTGCAGAGGTGAAATTTCCTTGTACTTCGGACTTCGGATTCTCTATTCATTCATTCGCGAATTAAATTCGCTGGAGTGATAGATAGAAAATAAGATAAATTTTACCCTTGTTTCCTGACCACTAGAGTCCGGGGAAGGGATTGAACAGAACACAGTCAGACCAATCCCTAGTTGCCCAGTAATACAGATTTTACAAAATTAATTAAAAAATGAAATTTTATTCAGCAAAAGTTAGCAACAAAATCTGAGAGAAGTGAAAACTCCATACTCCCGCGATCTGACTCTATGATCCCAGTCCTATGCATCACAATTTCTGCTTGCACCACAAACTGTTCAAGACCGACGCCAAACAACATAACATCATGCCCAGATTTAAAAAAATTATGAGTGCATAATATGTAGAAAACATTATAGCTTATTCCTTAGTTTCTTTGACACGTCGACCAACTCCATGTTGAAACTTTTTTTATATGCATGTAACGCTAATTATTACCAGTTTATAATAACAGAGTACTGAAAAGTTACAACTTTCACAAAAATTATACCCTCAATTATATTATGTGATGTTTTTCAACGCTTTCACCAATAGGCAATTAAAACTGCGATCGGCGATCATTAACTACAGTGTAAGTAAATCTGTGATCGAAATGCACAAGTGTGCACTTATTACTTGCAATACATGTTTACTGACATTTGACTATTATACATTTGTATACAGACTCGTTTAAATGATCCAGAAGAATTTAGCTTTATTAGAACACCGATAATAGAACAAATTATTTCATGACATGACAGGCTTATAATATACGGTCTAGCTTTCCCGACAATATGATAATAATGCTTAAAAAATTAAAAATGAAAATTTGATTTAAAGATCTTTTGCGTGAATTTCTCCAACATCACGAATTCCATTTTCATCTACCATTTTTACACGGAAGGTAGGCAAGTTAATTATTAACCTCTTGGCCACTTCTTTGATGCACTTTTTCATAACTTCCATTCCTTCTTCAAACGTCATATCTAAACAATTATCAAAAGATTCAGCTAAGTTTCCCATTTTCAATGCAAGAAATAGTATATTGGAAAATCTAAATCATACCTGGCCTGTGGTAAGCATCCATTGCACTGAGCGAAAAGTAGCCTCCATATCCGTGAGCGCAATATGGGAGTTCAACCATTGACGCTAAATAATCCAAGAAGAATAGCTCGGCTTTCTTTCCAACAGGGTCATATCCTCCAATCAGCAAATTGCATTGGTAGGCAGACTGAAATTTGTATAATTACCGACGTAATTAGAAAAATATTCACACAAAAAATTAAAATCTATCGAAACCCATGTTAATGATGTTATCTTCTCTGTTCAAAATACATACCCGAGTTCGTAGCGCTTCAGCAAGAGTTCTTCGAGTAAAATGGCTTGCAGCTTTTGGAGATAAATCATAATCATTTCTCATTTTGTAAAGAAAGATATTCTTGTGAATATAATCAGCAAATACAGAGGTATCACCGGCTTCTCCACTGACAGCCATTAGAATGTTGTCGGACAAGCTGCAAAACTTATCAGCATCTGCAAAAATCAGGACGAACAATTAGAGTACATTACAGTTGGTGAACCTAAAAATTATAGGGGGGAATGATTGGATTTTAGATCTTTGATTTCTTACCTTTCTTATTCACGACAATGGACACCGCCTCAGTGGTATCGGCTGCCAACAAGACGAACTTGTCAAATCGTAAACCCAATAGACATTCCATGCTACTAATGTGCTTAACTACAGACTTAGGATAAAAAATTAACGAGTGAAACCAAAATCAAGCGAGAAAAATATCGCGAATTTTATTAACTAGCAAACAAAATTGACAAAAACTTCTACAAAATTTATATTTGTCAATTCATTTGTTTTTGTTTTTGCCGCTCTCAGATGCTCACCCAAATATTTGAACGACGTTGAAGGTTGAAGTCATAGAGAATGATATTTGTGGGAATGAATTTTTCGCACATTGTCTTACAATACTGTTTTCGTTCGTCATTCGTCACTCGATTTCGATTCGATTTTTTTAAATACCCGAACCCCTTACGAACTTTTGAAGTTGGATTGTCTGCGAAGTTTGGAGTACATCAGCACTCTAAATACCCACCCGTGCCTATACTGTACCTGCTTACTCATTCGTAGCGATTAGTCAACATGAAGATAAAGCGTCACAAAAAGTTTCAGCGTCATATGAAGTTTTTCGAAAAGCACTTCAGATTTCGAACCCCGTATCAGATTTTAGTGGATGGGACATTTGCACAGGCTGCACTGCAGGTAAACCAAACAATATATTTGATCTTCCCCTAAAACATCTTCAGGGCTTCAACTTCTGTACATTTTGATATTTTTCCAGAACAAAGTAAATCTACGAGAACAGCTTCCTAAATACTTTGACGGTCAAATCAAACTGCTGACAACAGCATGTGCATTATCTGAAACAGACTGGCTCGGTCCAGAACTTTATGGTGCTTTTCAAATCATGAAAACTTTTGGTACTCATACATGCAGTCATGCAAAAACGAAGGCTATTGGAGCTAGTAAGTGCGTTTTGTCCATGATTAAGCCAGACAATTCTGAAAGGTACATAGTAGCAACCCAGGACAACAATTTAAAGGAATGTGCTCGCAAAGTGCCTGGCGTACCAGTTTTGTATCTTCATAATCATGCCCCCACTTTGGAGAAACCTTCAGATGAGTCCATTTCTGCAGCTGAGACTAAAAATCTCGAGCGCATGGAAGTTTCTGCCTACCAAAAAGAGATGCTGACGGAAATGAAGACGCAGGCTTTTGGGGAAGCGCCAGTGCCTGAATACAAAGGAACTAGGAAGAAGAAAGCTGGTGGACCCAACCCTTTGTCTTGTAAGACGAAGAAAAAAAAACCAAGTATGAAAAGGAAAGAGGATCAAAATTGTGTTAGTGTGGATAAGAAAAAACGCAAAAGGATTAAACTAAAAATTCCTACGCACATTAAGCAGATGAAAAAAGTAGCTAAAGACAAAAAATGATTGATGAATTTACGCAAACTCGTTGTCCTGTATATATGAAATGTCAATAAGTAAGTAGCCACGACGGGCATTTGATGCTAATTTCAATTTCATAGATTATTTATATTTATATATTTTCATTTAATATTTCAGAGAAATAAACCATGTGAAGTACACCTAACTTTCACTATTACAATTTATAAATAAGCAACTTTTCTGTCTCGTTACACTTACACATTTATTTTGACTCACTAAAAAACGCAAACTGATCCTATATTAACTATTTATTGGGTAGAGAGTTAGAGAGAAATCACATTCACATTTTTTTCGAATTTATCATACGAACGAATGAACTACTACTGTATCAAATGCATACCATAGAATACCAAACTACAGGAAACAACTAAAAAGCATTTTAAAACTGTTTGATGAAAAACGTAGAAAGATTTTCAACAAAAAGAGATCTTGTGGTTAAATCAGACTATAAATAATACCAACATACACTTCGAATATGTTTAGACTTTGATGGTTCAAAGACACGCACCACTATTACCCCTTCCCAAAACAACAAAACGTGTGGACAATCAGAACCTTAAGTGAATTAACAGTTTTTGCTGGACCTTTTATCTCGTCCTTTCTCCATCATTGTGGTTTTGTCTGACATTTTCCTTCAAATCAGAAATCTTGATGGATTCAATAACATCCAGACATGTCTTACTGGTATTGTATAAATTGTAGATAAAAATGTCATCAAAACTGCGTGCATCTAAAAAAAGAATTGCAATAGACAGACAGAAATCAACAATTGAGCAAGTTGGAAAAACACTTTTCGATAAAAGTAACCTACCGCAGATGACTTCAATCGGAAGACACTCTAAAATAGCCTCCTGTGATGTCGCAGTAAGGCCGTCAAAAGAGCTTAATAAAGATTCCAGCTTGGCCATAAAATCTTCTTTGCCATCAGTATCAGCAGCGCATGGCTTTGGTTTATAATTAAGTAATAGCACGCCCCTGATGTCTTTAACACGATGAAGAATGACTTTTGTCTGCAAAGAAGATTGATATTCGAGATAAATACTTTCCTAGCTGCAGCTTCACAAAAAATCTGTTTGAGAAGCAATAAAAACTGTTCTACCATTTCAAAGATTTGTGAGAGCACAAATATAACTCCCACATGCAAACGTGAGAGCATAGGAAATTCACACAAGAACAAAGATTCTCCTTCTTCCAAGTTGAGAACTTTAAGAATCAATTGAGTCAAACTACATCTCGTCCTATCAATGTCTTGACCATGAATGAAAAAGCTTCTATCTTCATGAAAGCACTGATAGTCCAGCAAGAATTCGTCAGATTTCTAAAAAAAAATCATGAAAAATTAGTGAGTGAGAGAATCTTTAACCAACAAATGCAGATTTAAAATAATAATTTATTACGGAAACGCAAATCAGTAATGGTATGCATAATTCAAATTCACCTTCTTTTTAGCAAGGTCAAAAAGCTTATCCTTCATCTTCGCAATGTCATCATTATGTGGGAGATCTTCTTTACATGCTGCAGGTGACTTTTCATTAATTTTATGCAGGATTTCACGGAGTTGTTGTCTAATTCGAAGGAGTTGACCAAAACAAAAACGTGAACTCAAGATATTTTTGTAACCTCTACTGTGCGCCACTGTCCTTGGCTCAATGCCACACTAAAAGAACAAAGAAATTATTTATTGCAGAATTACAGTTCAAAACTGATAAAATGCAAACCGCAACCGTAACAACCATTTTTTCAACATTAATTTGTTCTTTGCTATTACCTGTATCTGACAAACAATTCTTTTAACTGACTCGTAATTTAAATATTCATTCAAACGAGTTTGAGTATGTTGAAGTTTTACAGCTATTGAAGACTTTTCCAAAACAACTTTTTCAGCAAAGCTCCCTTCGTCGTTTTTGGGATCCACATGATGAATTGGTCGATTATGTGGGTGTTGCTATAAATGCAAAACAATAAATTAATCACATCAAGCGGTGAGGACACGGACTAAATATTCTTGACCGTTGGCAAATTGGGAGGGATTTTACTATTTGGGGAGATGTTGAAATCGCCACCACCACCACCACAACCGCCACCACCGCCTCCACCACCGCCACTTCCGAACCGTAAAATAATTTTTAAGAATTCTATTCTGCATTCAATAAATAGGTGAAACCAAAACCGCAGGAAGGCGAACGTGCCGCGGTGGGCGCGCAGCGCCCACAATCACGCGGCATGTGAGACCTGTGATTCCATTCAAAACG
>Ga0210040_10011434_pt1 | contig 10049 bp, 6 predicted proteins | sample CryGeyCG12114_NA_FD_185462 | JGI IMG/M metagenome (GOLD analysis project Ga0210040, IMG submission 185462) | Groundwater microbial communities from aquifer - Crystal Geyser CG19_WC_8/21/14_NA (SPAdes) (version 2) | ecosystem: Environmental > Aquatic > Deep subsurface > Groundwater | place: USA...
AGCAGCTCTACTATTATTCTTTTGACGAGGCCATATTTTATTGCACAATTCTACGCTCAAAACTGTGCAAACCAGCCACTATTTTTAACACAAAGGCTAAATACAAACCTACCTATTTCCTAACTTATCATGCATTCTAAAATTACATTGTTTTTAAACTTCATTTCTTGCACTTAGACAATCCTATTTTGCATCTATCGCCACATTGATTCCAGTACAACCTTCACGACCCATTCAACAAAGCTATCCAACTCATGCTCCAACTCCAACTAAAAGTAAGCTGTAGCTGCAAAACACGCAGCTTAGTCATCCAAAATCATATGACAAACGTGTGACGGTGTAAAAAACCAGCAGCGCTGATGCAACATGAAACTTTGTGAATCCATGATAATGGCGTGGCATGAGTGTGAGAACAGCCTGACTGACTGTGATAGATTGCGATCTAATACAGCAAAGTGCAGGAAATAACATAGGATTTGCCATATATTTCCTGGCTCATTCCCATTGAATTTCATAATAGAACATGCATATAACAGACACATGGGAACGGGAATAGAATGACTGGGAACCATTGCCATAGATTTTGCGCGTAATTTAATGCAAACAGTTTCCCTCCTGTGATGAGTGGCCAATGGGCAATTGTGGAAAAGGAAATACACCAATCATTGATTTATTCTCTAGTCCAGGATTAGATCTATCGAAGAAACTCGCATCTACACAATCGTGTGTTAGTTGGTGGTATTTACAAAGAAGAATGAGAAGGAAGAACTTCGACTAACTAACTAGTGATATAAAAGGTCTCTTATTTGTGAAATTTTATCTTGAGTAATTCCAGAGTGTTTAATTATTTTCAATTGCGACAGTTACATACGAACTAACGGCGTTGCTTGATTCAACAACTGTACGTGTCCAGTTAGTTAACGAAGGATCTTTGGGATTACACAGTGTAGCCAGCCAATCAGATAAACTATTTGGTATCCGGTTTTCAGAATACTTGTTTGATCGAAACTCGTCATTAGCATTAGTTTATTAACTCAAGTGGTTATTTTTTGCGTTCAGTGATTTAAAGGTTAGTGTGTTTATAAAGATTTATATGGATAAAGTTGTGGTAGGTTATTTACAACAGGGGAGTTAATTGGTTAGTTTATTGAAGAAACGGGGATTGTCAAGAAACAAATCCCGATATACATTTTCGGGATTTGTTTCTTTTGAATTAAAAATTAATTGATTCTTTAATGGTTGAAATTTGCAACATTATTAATATATATATGGCCGATATTCTTTATATTTCCGTCTAAATGAGTTTTTTTTGCAGTTTTTGGTACTAATCCAAAGTTTCGAGAATGTCAAATTGAAAAGATAACTGATTTGTTTGCATCATATAGCATACAACTGGTTAGTTTAATATGGGTTGAGTGTTGAACAGTTTTTTGGAAAAAAATTTTCTGACTTTTAAACTTTGCTGTGTTATTCACCATTTAGTAAAATTGTATATAGATAGGCTAGATGACTCAAACATGACTAATAATAAATTAAGGTTCACTTGCTTCTAGATCTTTTTTGTTTTATTTTTTTACTTTGGTTGAAGGTTGATTATATAATGTTAATCCAATCCCCCGGTTTCGTAATTTATTTGTATTTCTTGGGTGATATGAAGCCCTTATTATGATTATATAAACTTTTACAGTTTCAGATTCTTTGTAATTAAACATTTATAATGGGCCAAACTTTGTCAGAGCCTGTTACTGCCAAGGAGACTGCCTCAGTGCAAAATGGAATGTTCAAAGTAAGACTTAAATATTTTTAATGCGTTTTAGTCGGTGTAAACTGTAAACACGTATTTATCAGCATTAACGAGCAAATATTTCGGTGCTAATAATTGAAATTTTGTAATCAAGACAATACTATATAGTTAATTTTTGTGGCGTAGGTCGGATCAAGCTGCATGCAAGGGTGGCGTGTAACCATGGAAGATTGCCATACTCACATTCTGTCCTTACCAGATGATCATTCCGCCGCTTTTTTTGCTGTGTATGATGGACATGGAGGTGATATTTGAATTTTTTGTATTTTTCTCTTGCTCTTGAGTAGGGACATTTCGAATCAAAACTCCACATTTTTTTGCATTCCAGGTCAAAAAGTAGCTCAACATGCAGGAAGTCATCTTCATAAGTACGTTCTGCAAAGACCCGAGTATCAGGAGGGAAATATTCCTGAGGCAATGAGACAGGTTAAAAAATAAGTTTCAAGTTGAAGCTCGAGCAAATTTGTCGAATTATTCCTGTTGTTTAACAAAAAATTTTGGTACGGCAGGGATTTTTGGAATTCGATAATGCAATGATGAAAGACGAACACATGAGAGATGAACTTGCAGGCACTACAGCCATCACAGTTCTAATAAAAGACAAGAAATTATTCTGCGTAAGAGATAAAAAAATCTGCAAGTGTGACTTACAGATATAATTTTTCTTATTAGCTTATTGTAATGGGAGGGAGTGAAAGATATTTAATAGAGATCGAGATCGTATATTTGTACTGTGTTGGCTTTTTCACAGAGCAATGTCGGCGATTCCAGAGCTGTTGCTTGCATTGGGGGTGTCTGTGAACCACTTTCCAATGATCATAAGCCTAACAATCCGGAAGAGTCAGCACGGATCAACAAAGCTGGTACGATTCTTGATTGGATTAATTTTCTGACTAGATTCTTAGGTGCGGTCGACCTGAGATTGATTATGCTTTGCAATTCTTAACTACAGGCGGATGGGTGGAATACAACAGAGTTAATGGAAACTTGGCTCTCTCTCGCGCGCTAGGAGATTTTGTCTTTAAGCGAAACGGAAACTTGAAAGCTGATGAGCAAATGGTAATTGCTCTCCCTGATATTGAGCAGCGTACTATTAACGAAGACTGGGAATTTGTGTTACTTGCTTGTGATGGAATCTGGGATGTGTTAACCAACGAAGTAAGTCCTCAAAACAATTTATTTATCGATCTCAATAGAGTCTACTTTACGTTTACGTACCTCTGAGGATTGCAATCTGACTTCAGAGTAGTTCAAAAGTACTGTGATTGTGCGACTTACTTCAGAACTTAATCATTGCTGCTTTTGTAGGAGGCCGTTGAATTCATTCGTCGTCGTATAGCGTTGGGTTTGGAGCCAGAGGAGATTTGTGAAGAACTTATGACTCATTGTTTGGCGCCTGATTGTCAAATGGGTGGCCTTGGCTGCGATAACATGACCGTAAGCGTTCCTCCAAATCTGAAATCCATTACTCACTGTTACTATATGAAAGAAAAGTATCTGTCAATGTATCAGTCAATTTGATTGTCCTTTGATCTGAAACATTATTAAATTATAGGCTGTGTTGGTGTTGTTTCTTAACGGAAAACCTTACTCTGATCTTGTCACTCGTGTTATGTTAAATTTGGATCCTTCCGTTCCGGCGAATGAAGTGAATGGAGAATGCGAGGAGATTGGACAACATTCAGAGGATGATGTTGACGAAGAAGAAGAAGTCGTCGAGATTGGGGGAGCAGATAATGATGAGGACGGAACTACTGCAGGTGAAGACTCGACTACTCAGGATTCCACGCCTAGTCCAGCCAACATAGATTTGAAGTAGTGATAAAGTAAACTAGGCGATTTTAAAGAATTCCAATCTTGGCAAATATGTACGTGTACGACATTCAAATTCCAAAATTGAGTCAACGAAAATCGAGGTTATAGATATTAATTTGCTGCGAAGGGTTTTTTCGTATGCCAACAAAAATGGTGAGAATTTTTAATTTTAGGAAAACAATTTATCAGTTTGGCCTGCCTTTCTTTAGTTCCAATAAATAATATTTATGAACCAAAAATGTAGGGGTAGGTTTTGCTAACTTGTTAGTTTTTACCGTCTAAAATGATGATATTTTGATAAGATCTAGGTTTAGACCACAAAATTATGATACTACTGTAATGTACAAATACATGAACCGCGAAAAAATTCCGGTTCAGCTTATTTAGCTACTGAAATTTTGTATAGACATATTATGGGAAGTTTTTAGTGTCTTGTTCATTTTAGTATTTCTCTCTGCTGTATTTATTCATTCTTCCTCTTTATTTTAGTACTTCATGTGATATGCAACAGGTTGATAATTGACGCGGTGTTAACCTAGTAGTTTCAAGTATAAGGTAACTTAAGCTTTATAATTAGAAAGAAAGCATGCATGGTTATCTCTATCCCAAGACTTTAAAGACTTGAACTGGTTACTGTTTCAGTCAAGGCGCTGTTCAATACGATGTGGGTCTTTTTTGTAATAAGACATCTATCAAGCCTGGAAGTTGTATATTTTTAACGAGCGGAAGAAATCAATTTTCATGGCGAGTACTATGACCTTATAAATGAGAATCTATTCAATCCATAATGTTACTGAACTCCTAAGTTATAATGTACATCGCAGATTACCTTAACTATTTGTACTCCCTCACTGTTGTGTGCATATTATGCATATTTATCTTGAATATTTCTGAAACTGCTAAGAATTTGCGTTACATGTTGTTAGCATTGGATCTTTGTCTTTATTTCCTATTTGTCCATGTGTTCCAAATGTGAGTTGTGTTTCCAGTGTAGAACACCATTTGTATCATCACACCATTACTATGTATCACCGGCATAATATTTCATGCTAGTTTTTTTTAGATCATAGCATTTTATATATTTTGAAATTTTAGTCGTATGTATGCTTACAGTGTTGAAAGCAATAATAAATAAAGCGATGATTTTTGGTCAAATTGGGGTTTTATTTATTTTATTTTCATATAGCTAAAGCCATACAATTCCAGGGATGATAGATTATGAACACAAGAATACAAACATTAAACGAAAGTATGTTCGAAATATTGTCGAATGTTTCTCTGCAAGCTTTGAAAATGATTGGAAATAAGCTTCATCTGCACTGCATGCTACAGGTTAAAAGTTCTAGTGCTTTATTTCATTACATTTTTCATTTAATTTGGATAACTTCCATGAATACAATAACGATACTAATAATAATAATACTAGCTAGTTCTAGCAATTCCAGATGATGTTGCAAAACGTACTAAAGATCAGGGTATAGGAATATATTAATTTATAATTATTATTATTCCTGTACCCTGCTAAAGATCATCTGACCAAATAATACATGTGTAGTTGGTATATTGCATTTATAGCAGACCAGACGGATATGAATTCGAAAAGAGTGATCTTCCTTTTTGTTAAACTTTTTCACATTACTGGTATAAGTTTGGTTGGTCCGTGAAAACTCATTCAGGAATGTACATTTTTTCATTCTCAAGTTCTCACAAAGAATAAAGGGATCTGCTTGATCTGCTTGCATATTCGCATATGAATGATTGCGTGTTGTACGCATAAGCTTATTCAAAGCATAAACTATGCCGCTATATATTTGAACATCTAACAGCAGATCTATAATAGTTGAAAGTATTCTTATTTTTATTAAGTATCTATCGTCACTTATTAGCTTGCCATGCACGGAGAAATGAACATTTCTTTTTGCTTGTAAACCCTACATTTCTATTCACAAATAGAATAATTAGCATAACTTTCCAGTGCATTTCAGGAAAGCTTCATTAAAATTGAATACATTATTTGTCATAAATAATACATGCATTTAAAATCCATATAGTTGAATAAATAAAAAATGAGTAAACCAAGTGAACCAATAATTTTGCTAGCACCGAACCGAACTCACATGTATTTGAATTACAAACACATATTTATCTTGGCAAATCATTGTTTACAAGGACATGGACTTGATTTGTCGTTAAGTGATGGTTAACTAATTAATGGTAGGAATTTTTTCAGCAAGTTGGCTCAAATGTTGCACAATGACAGTTTAAAAAATCAACATGGTCACTGCAATATAGCTTTTAGTTAGAGACAACCTTTCATCATATACTTCAGTTACGATGAAGAGGGCACAGGTAATCATGTGTGCCGAAATATTTCTGTTAGACTGACTAATACTTTTATATATCTAACAAAACTTTATTATAGAGAATTTTTTTAATATTCATATTTATGCAACCCACGAGTGGAGGTCATTTCGGAATGTATACGCTATAACTGTTTTCGGAATCTTTTTCTTGTGTCAAAACTTCTTAACCGGCACGTAGTGGGGCTCTTACATGGTGTCGAATCCTCCAAATCCCTGCAAATCAGTTCCATACAATTGAATGCAACGTTGCAATGTATATTAATGACTTGCTAACTAAAGTTAGCAAGCAACACATAAGAAATTAAAGATATTTTTAGCCCCTCTCAAATCATCTCATGTTGCCCCAATATGGCACGAATCTCCAATGCTGCAAAAAAAATACTCCAATCACTACGTTTGTTTTACCTGACTGAAGACGTCCCCATGAAATCCCATTTTGTTCATTTCTGGTCGTCGCTTTTTTACTTCTGCCCAGTCATTGTAAGGATAATGACGTTTCATCGTGTCGAACCCATGAAATAGACCCTAGTAAAAATCAAACCCACACTAGAATATCTTATTTATGGGTTTCCTGAAAACCATTTAGAGCCATTGTTGAACAAACTTACTTGATTGAATGTATCATCATGAAAGCCTTGAGAGCTCATACCAGATGGTCTTCGCTTTGAAGCGCCCAGGCTCAGTTCTCTATCAATCTATAATGAACAAATAAACAAAATTGTCTGACCTTTGCTTCGCATTGTAAGAAAAAACCAAAGGTTCCAGAAGCGAAAAACCTCACTGACCATAATAACATTGACTAGATAAAGAAATTCTAATTCAAACAAATAATAATGAACAGAATGAGCCACATACTTGATTTTCTCGTCTTTTCATGGTCTCAAAGGTACCGAAACCTTGAGAAAATGTGTCTCCATAAAAGCCGGCAGAATCTGCTTCTGGTCGCCGTTTTTCCATGTTATCAGATTTCTTGACTAAAATTTTAGAACAGTAACAAAAATTACATAAGTAACCCTTTGAGACCTAATTTTGTACTTTATAAATAATTGGAGTGAACTTTCACCTGGAGAAAAGTGGCCAAAGTCTCTGTCAAATGCTTGATCATGAAATCCTCGAGCTGTGAATCCAGTTGGTGTTCTTTTGATCCTCGTGGTTCTCAAAGCTGATTTTTTCGTGTTACCTAAAAATACAATTATGAAAAGTTATGGTGTGAAGAGAAAGCCAATGAATTTAATGTAGGGGAACAGATACAATGAAAAAAAAATGTAAAAATTTCTGAACTGAGGAATCGCCACCTTTTGAAAAGAAGGTTACAGCCTGCAGGTTTTCATCAGTTGGCCGCATATTGCCAATATTTTGGTTAGCCCCATTCGGGTAGCTTTCAGGCCTTTCACCATTTCTAAGAAGCACATTCCCATGTAAGTGTCTACTGGGAGACTGAAGCTCAGTTTCTCGTACATTTACCGACCTCACGTCTTCATGCGTCCCCGGAAGCGGATTCGAAACTGACACTCCGAATACTTGAGTACAGAGTAAACAGATCTGCAAGAAAATTGCTTCCAGTTGAGTCAATAACTTATAAAGCATTCAAATGAATACAACTGTACGAGTCGAAAAAAGCTCCTTTTAGTACAAGTACAACTATTGAAAAATGCCAACTTGTTAACAACAAAATTGATAATAGCTGTCAGCTCCATGTTTCATAAAAAATAAGAAAATAGGTGTGTCTCACTGGCTGTGAGAGACAGTGAGGGAGGCATTAACTAAATTTTATAATCTACACATCGTAAATTATTCTCGGGAATTGCCTCTCAAAACTTGTGATTTTTTAATTTGCTTTCCGGTGCACTAAATTTTCTAGGCGGCGAGAAGAAAACGCAAAAACGTATATCCTGTGGGTGGTAAACATCATGTGGTGACAATGTGTAAACAACTCAAGAACCCAAGCAATAACACTGACATTTCATTTTTAATGACGTTTCTTTTCTATAGCTGGCTATCTAATCCATCCGTCTAGAGCTGTCGGGGATAAAGTTTTCTCCTCAACATTCTGTTAACAGTTACCTATAGCCCAGGATCCCTACACTCTAATATTCTCATTAGGGATGCTATTAATGGTGAAACGATACCTGAGAGACAAATAAATATCAAATTAAATCTTATTACGACACAAACACGGCTTGGTCTACATCATTTAAAATCCGCTTAGATGATGTTCTCATGCAAATAGGAATTCATTGTGCAAATCCAGTCAAGTGAAGTAATGAAGTGAGATATGAATATGGTGCACAACACACAACTCATAATTTAATGTAAATTACTGATATCTATATATGACACATATTATTAGGTATGAAACTTTCTTCTGAGTACATTACAATGACTAAATCTGGTGAGCTCGTTCCTATTGTGGGACGAATAATTAGAGTATGTCGTACACAGTAATTGATGAAGCATTATGGAGTCTAGAAAATCCTAAACGGAACAAATAAGGTTTACACTAGTAGAATCATATTTGAACATCAAACGAGTGGGATGTGCTTTGATTATTGTGTAAAGATAATGTAAACGGGTTTTCCAAGAAGTGTTTAGCAAAGTGTAAAAAGGAAAGACAACAATATGTTTGCTGAAACGAGTTGAGAAAATCATATAATGTTGGAATGACAGGATCCAGAAAAAAACATAGCATAGGGTGGAGACAAAACTATTGGCGTAAAAATTAATCGCTAATGGCTAGCAATGCAAATGTTTGCACCAACCAGCAGAGAGTCGTGAATATAACATTCCCAATTTTTCCCTATTTTGTACTTGATGAGTCTACACGGTCAATACTTGCATACAGGAACACGCGTGTGGATTTAATTAGGATATAGGATGATAACACATTGTAAAAGCAATACACAGCTTAGATTAACTAAAACAGTACTTTGAAAATGAGTACAAGTAATCATTGATGATGATAATGCATGGCTGAAACTAATCGTTAGCACACATTATCTATGACGTTAATCAACGTTGATTAACTTCCGGATGATTTATAGTGAGAACATAGTGAATTTCATTGATCCATTATTATCGTAAATTCTGTTGTTATACGCGCCCTTATGCTTATAATGAATTGATTTGCAAATTATCATACCATATTTTACAAAATAAAACACCATTTAGAAGGCAACTGTCTCCATATGGTATAATGCTTTTGATTTTAAGCAATGCGTCAATGTCAGCCAATGCAGTCACATAGGGGTGAAGTGAACACACTACGGTTAATACAAAAGATTATTATGCACGAGGTTTCATAACTCACAGGAAGTCAGTCAATGGTTAATCCATACCAGCATAAAGTAATTTGGGTAATCATATTTTTTCCTCATACCTTGTTACTATCAGAAAAAAGAGATTGCATGCACTCTCACACAAAGATAAAATAATTTTTGCATGCATTTACTCAATAAAATGATTGTTTATTCAAAAGGAGGTACATTACTCAGTTTCCTAAAAAAAACAAGAATTCACTTTGTAAAAAATTGAAGTATTCTGCAAATAGTATCTGGTTGTCAACCAAAGATTCTCCATTGGAAATCAGTAACGGAAAGGTCGCATGCCAGCTGTACCACAATTCAGATTAGCCAGAGGGCCGTCGAGTTGCAAAACGTCGGTGTTGCAAATCTACGGCCAGAGCAATAATCCTCTGACTGAATTTTTGACATCAAAAAAAGCAGTGGTGCGAGTACTACACTGCACATTTCCCCCAAAAATCTTCAAACAATAATTTTACAGCCAATTATGCCCTAATTTGAAAAAAATATGAAATATGAGTTAAAATTGACCTTTTAAATCCAAAAACGGTGGCTGAAAAATCATAAATTTAAACTTTGACTTATTATATAATTAAGGGTTGGTCTTATTTCTTTGAATTTTGTACCGTAAGTTTAAAAAGAAGGATTCACACAAGTTCTAACAATGATAGTGCAATCCCTAAATTTGTATATTATACCCTTGACCATCTTTATCGGCCAAGCCCAGCAATTTTTATTTCAAGTCCGAAAAATTCAGTTAAATATCAG
>Ga0210040_10011435_pt1 | contig 10049 bp, 7 predicted proteins | sample CryGeyCG12114_NA_FD_185462 | JGI IMG/M metagenome (GOLD analysis project Ga0210040, IMG submission 185462) | Groundwater microbial communities from aquifer - Crystal Geyser CG19_WC_8/21/14_NA (SPAdes) (version 2) | ecosystem: Environmental > Aquatic > Deep subsurface > Groundwater | place: USA...
TCTTTTGGTCCAACACAATGTGGACAAAAAGTTCCAGCCATTTATACAAATGTGCTCACCTACTTGGATTGGATTGAAGAGCATGTGTGGCTTCAAGCTAACTAGTTGAAACTGAACAAACAACATATTATTCTAATTTTTTGAGCGGACGGCCATGCCAAAAGGCATTGGCAAATGCCATTTTGCTATATATTTTGCTATATAGGATGTTCTTAGATACATAGACTGCTATTGGAATTTTCTTTATAAAGGGACATTTGGTTCCAGTTATTGTTCATTTCAAAGTTAAAAAAAGTTGCCCCATGTTATAAGGCTATCCCTTATAAATGGTCGATTAATCATCATCATATTTATCATTATTGGCCTACTTTGGTGTGTGTGCACGGAATTTAAAAATTAAAATAGAGCTAATTGAGTCCAAAGTTATTTGGCAATGGTTACTTTTTGCTGGTTACTCTCCTCACTAAATTTGAAAAATCGTTCACTTAAAAAAAGTGCTTGTGAACACGATTTTTTTTTATTTCCAGTGAATATGCAATTTTGGTTGCTAGTTTGGTTTTATGAAAATTTACCATTTTGAATTGATTTTTCAAGTTTTAGTTGTAGATTTTTGGTTTTTAAGGCGTTTTTAATTTTTTTTGGGCTTAAAATACTTGATTGACGCATCTGCTGGCAATTATTATTTATTCAGACCCTCAAAGAAGGAGACTTCTTCACATGTTGAATTAGGATTCCAAAACGCTGAAAATTTATACTCGACTTGAATAATGTTTACACTACACCGTAGCATTTAGCATTATGTGAATAAGGAATGAATATTTCTAAGGATTGTTGCAGGGGATCTTTAAATTATTTTAAGGACCGCCACCATATGCATAAAAGTATATTGAAAATTGGAAGCTTAATACCTTTATTTTCATGAATGCTGAGACTTTTAAGCATCGTTTCTTGTTTTCATTATTGCACCACTTCAGTAATCAACTGTGAATGTAATTACAGTAATGGACAGTAGTTAGTAAGTTCAAATGTCAAGATAACTTTCAATTTTTGAGATCAGTTTCGCAATTACCATGGTTGTGTAGTGGGTCCTAAGTTTTCGAAAATACAACTTTTTCTAATAAAGCATCAATGCATTTGTTTAGTCTCTCTTTGCTAGTCATAAGATTGCATAAATAAAACAAAAAATTTTTAGTAACCCACATCCTACTATCACTTTAGTTAAGAACAATAATATGATGGAACCAGGTAAATATGAGAATTCTATATATGTGTAGGCAAATTGTTCAGCCATATATCTAAACTGATTGATTCAAATTGTATTGAAATGGAACTTTAATTCTGCTCACACACAATTGAATTTAGATCCTAGAACAAAAGACTGGTTTCTCATTAGCTCGGAATACTATCCAATCGCAGTTTGTAGCGTATACCTTGCATTTTCTTTGTACCTGGGCCCGAAATTGTTTTTGCCAAGAAGTTCATCAGGAAATAGTTTGAAAACTGCATTGCTTTCTTACAATGTATTCATTCTATGTGCAAACATTTTCATGACAATTTCCGTAAGATATTCATTGTAACATGATTGGAGTTCAAAAACTTTTGGCAGCGATCAATCCTTCCGTATTTTTTATGGACAGTTTTTGCGAAGTCAGATCAGATTAGCGTACAATCCATTGTGCCAAGGACAAGGGAACAATAACAGCCCAGATGAGCTCAATGTACATTATACTACACGTATCTAATGCACTTTTATCTCATGTTTTTTGATCGAGATGAATGGCATGTTTTATATTGTGCGAAATTTAGATTGCAAAAAATATGTGGCGCTTCCACTTTTTCAAAGTGCTTGAGCTTTCGGACACTGTATTCATCATCTTGAAAGGCAAAAAACAGAGATTGACTTTTGTACATATTTATCATCACGTAACTGTGGTGATTCTAACATGGGCGGCTGTCAGATATTTCCCAGGAGGGACAAGTTAGTAAAATCGAATAAAATATCATATAGCCAGCAAATTATTTTCAACGAAAAGATAAAATTATATATTCTTTGCAGCCTCAGTATTAGCTGTCATTAATTCAGCATCTCATATCATCCTATATTTATATTTCAAACTCACATCTTTCGGGTTCAATCCTGGCCTCAGCTTCAAAACTTTCGTGGGCGTACAGCAGCTGGTAAAAATATAACAAAACAAGTGCTATGCTTTCGTTGCTTTTATGGACATTCTTGCCAGAAGTCACGCTCATTTTTAATTTCAACGTTTAGTTTCAGTTTGGCCTCATGATCTGCATCAGCACTACTTCGTATCTTATGGACTGTGGATTCCCTGCTGCTATTTCAGCCATCTTCTTTGCTTATATTAGCTCATTCTTTGCACTCTTTTTGCACTATTTCTGGAAGAATAAGAGCAATCAAGATGTAGTCCCAATTTCAGCCTCCACAGTCCAGAATCAAAGAGCAGAAGACCCAGAACATGAGGGCTAGGATGTCCCTCTATTGGTAGTGCGCTTGTTTGGCGTCGCCGTAATTATTAACTTTCCCACACTGCATCAAATAAAAGCGGTACAGATGGTCTCGGCATTTTCAGCTAGTACGTCAAGGTCAAATACACACAAATGCATATGACTCTCCCATGCTATCGCATGCTAGCTGAAAATGCCAAAGACTATACACTATACACCATCTACGGAAACGGATTTGCTTGAACAATTCAATTTATAGTAGGAGAGTCACGTTGAATAAAAGGCGGGAATCCATTTACACGAATTTTAAGCATATAATCTCTCTCACGAATATCATAATCATACATCCTTGTTGATTCATCGATTCAGTGGAATTTTGTTGGACATCTTGATTTCAATGATTTCCTTGAAGTTATAAATCTGTCACTGTCAGTTATAAAATAAGCATATTTTTCTAATTGTAGAGTGACAATTGCACTGGAAAGCATTCACATTTAAATAATACAGAATAGAAACAATCTTTGGCTTTGGATTTTTGACTATAACCCGGTACCAACAGTGAGTCCACCTCCACCCTCCACAAACTAACTTAAATTTTATTCCTGATTCGCCGATATAATTTTGAGTATGTTTTCGTTTTATTTAACTCATTTGGACAGATTGCAGTATTTTTCAAAACAACACCACCACCACCGCCTCATAACCTTCAAAAAATTAGAAGGAATTTTTACGATATAGACACAGAGTCAGTAAAACGAATCTTGGGAGGACGCTGACGAGACTTTTGCTTCGTCCAACCCTTCGTTTGAAGAAACCTAGAAATGCCCGCCAGAAATAGCCCTCGGTGATTTCCGAACACAAGGCTCCCTAACGTGTTCTAGAAGTTATGGATCGTGGGGGGACGCTGACGAGAGTTTTGCTTCGCACAAACCCACGTTTGAAGGAACTTGGAAAGGCCTTGTGTTCGGAAATCGCCTGCCTTTTTGGTGTGGGTGTGAGGGCGTTTTTGATTTTCCTGACCATGACATATATTACCTCCCAGCTCCCTCCTGCGCTCAGGCCTGTGCTCTAAAAGCTTCCCCCACTCCCCCCCACAAGCTCCTCGGCCAGTTATGATATTATCCTCTAATTGGGCGAAGCTCCTTATATCGGACGGAGCCTTATTGTGTCGTAGTTCTCGGTTCAAATGAAATCACAGGTCTCAGATGCCGCTCGTTTGTGGACGGAATTCCTTTTAATGTTTTACGGTTTTGAGGCGGTGGCGGCGGTATTTTGAACATTATCTTCCCTAATACTGCATACCGTCCAACTTTTGATTGGTGGTTTTGTAACACTAGTAAGGTACGTTTCAAAGATCAATCGTTAATAACTCCTTCAGAGTTCAACGTTTCGTTTTTGTAAGTTACTAAAAAAGTAGCTGATTATTTTTTAGAGTCTGGAATCCAGACTAACATTTTTTTGACATTAAATGTATGCCGCGAATTTTCTTTTATGATGAGTTAACATACCGTAATAACGATGGGTATATATCAACGTAAAATTGCTTAAAAATACACTTACTGCTGATTTCAGAAAACAAAGAAATCTTTTTTCGGTAGGTTACCTGGCATTGGTCATTATTGTTGCCACAGGATTCTATATACAATACAGATTTAGTGATTGAATTTGTATAAATGCACCATTTATCGGGTATAGCCGGTATGCATGCACCTATGTACAATGCCAAGTACAGTAATGGATTTGGGAGTTGGTCATTAGAGTTAATTGCATGTATGTATTTTTCAATAATTTGGTGTAACTTTCTAGTGATGGCAAGCTCAATCGGGAATTGGGTGGACGCGGCTACCGAACACGAAGAAAATATTGCAAAGGTAACTGCACATAGATTTAAAAATCATTATAAAAGGACAAAGGCAAATCCTTAAATAAATTGTTTCATCTTCAAACTAATGACACCACACCTAATTGTCTTCTAGGTGGAAAAAATCTCTCTTAGTTCCAAAAACGGAAATCCAGACGAACTGTGTAAATCCCCGGCACCAAATGCTCCGTCGCAGCAGGATCCAGGACAATCAGAAGCAGCTCCGTCTGTTGTCAGTGAAAGTTCAGATGAAGGGGAACGAGAAGCTACTAAGGCAGAGAAGTCTTTGATTCAAAAGCTAATTCGAACGGGATTGTACGACACGGCTGGATCACTTGAAGTCAAACAGTTGGATCCAACTTCTCCCCTGTACTCCGCCACTTCATTTGAGGATTTGAACTTGTATGTTTGATTCGTTGTATTGAGTTCATAAAATAAATTCCAGTCCCGTTATCCTAATCAAATCACTGAATTACGTGAAGTATTTCTTCACTTTCAATAGCAATTCATCCTTAACTTAAATTGTTTTCAGACGAAAGGAACTATTAGATGGAGTGTATGCAATGGGATTCAACACTCCTTCCAGAATCCAAGAATCCGCACTTCCTATTCTTCTCGGAAACCCGTATGTTTTTACCTGTTTATAGAACAAAAAATAAAAAGGACGGTATCAGCTTAACATGTTAAAAAAATAATTAAGTTTTAAGGAAAGGACTGTATCAGCTTAACATTGAAAAAAAAAGTTTTAAACTGCAACGGCCATTTTGTAGAGCATAAAAAGCTGTATAGGAATCTGCTTTGAATTTTTGGAAAATCGGCTATACGGCAGGCGTAGCCGCCGCGGTTTGAAAAACAATATACAGGGCCTTATGGGAGTCAACTTTTTTTTAGATCAATTTTTCGACATGAGTGCATATGAATTTGGAAAAACTGAAGATGTCATTCGATAGAGAATGAAATGAAGATGTTTTCATGCAAAAACCAGAGATGTACAAGGCTCTTATAGTTACAAAAATTTGATTTGAAACAAGGATGAAAAACATGCATTTTCTAGCCTGTGCGCCGCAAATCAACCTTATATTTGGCAAAACCCTGAGTGAAATGGCATCGCATATAATTTTTGGCTTATATCTTTTCATCTTAATCTTTAATAGTCTTGGTAATTATTCAGACCTTGTTAGGGTTTAGCCAAAAGTGGCAGTGGTTTGCGGCGCACAGGCCAGAAAATGCATGTTTTTCACCCTGTTTTCAAATCAAATTTTTGTAACTACCAAAGGCTTGTACATCTCTGGTTTTTGCATGAAAACATCTCCATTTCATTCTCTATCGAATGGCATCTTCAGTTTTTCCAAATTCATATGCACTCATGTCGAAAAATTGATCTAAAAAAAAGTTGACTCCCATAAGGCCCTGTATATTGTTTTTCAAACCGCGGCGGCTACGCCTGCCGTATAGCCGATTTTTCAAAAATTCAAAGCAGATTCCTATACAGCTTTTTATGCTCTACAAAATGGCCGTTGCAGTTTAAAACTTTTTCTTCAAGTTAAGCTGATACAGTCCTTTTAAACAAAAAATCGTATCCGTGCACCGGGTAGATTTTGATAAAATCAGGCTTGAATATGGTCCCAAAAGGGGTCATTTTTAGGAAGCTGCGCCGATTTTCAACATCGCTTATGTAAAAAGGAGTGAATATTTCAAAGAGAAGAATCTAATATGGGATCATGAATTGTTTATAGGTTTTTTGCGGCTATCAATGCTATCATTAGGCCCAGTTGGTTAGGGGTTTCCTTCAGAGTCTCTGAGGAAGGCTTTCCTCTATCCTTTTCCTAGCTAGGCTTACCTACCTTTATTTTAACCTCTTTATTATTTCTTTGTATTTTTTGTTGCAAATAAAATACCCACTTCTCCGAATTCCGATGGGCATGCTCAGAAAAATCCACTCTAAAAACAGTTATCCCACATAAGGTTCTATATAAGGATTTTTAAAAATTGAGTGTTTATCGGCCCATGGGGGACTTTTTGGAAAAATTCAAAGTGGTGGACTGGTGGCTAATACGGCTTTAGAAGGGCTATAAAATGGCCGTCTCAACTCAAAACTTTTTTTTTACATGTTGAGCTTTTACAGTCCTTTGGGATTTTTTCTACCTACTAACGCATATAAAATATATTATGTCTTTTTTTTCATAATGTGCGTTTTCAGTCCTCAAGATTTAATTGCACAGTCCCAATCTGGAACTGGAAAAACTGCCTCCTTTGTATTAGCCATGTTAAGCAGAGTAGATCCAAATCTTAACGAGCCTCAAGTGCTTTGTCTTTCACCTACGTATGAGCTTGCCATACAAACAGGTCAAATCGTGAAGCAAATGGGCAAATTTTGCCCTGAAATCACGGTAACTTTCGCTGTTCGAGGTGTTGAAGGTAGGTTTGAATTTAGAAAAGCAATTTGAGGTTTGCTTCCTATTCCTAAGTGTAAGTATAACCGTACGCTAATATTAAATTTGCATTTTGTAGTTCCATTTGGCAGCAAAGCTAGTGAGCACATTATTATTGGGACACCAGGAAAAGTTCAAGATTGGGCCTTTCGGTACAAATGTTTCGATTTGTCGAAAATTCGGGTGTTTGTTTTGGATGAAGCCGATGTTATGATTGCTACCCAAGGATATGGAGAGCAAAGTGTTAAAATTCATCGGTAATTTTTCATTGCTAACTCTAAGCTGCTGGTGCTGGTTGTTACTTGGAATTTTAGCTGCATTGCACATTGAATTGTATTTAATTTGTCTCTATTTGCAGACGTTTATCCCCAAATTGCCAGAAAATGTTGTTCTCTGCAACTTATGATGCAGAAGTTATGGAATTCGCAGAGAAATTGTTACCTACTGCGACTGTTATGCGATTAAAAAGAGAGGAGGAGAGTTTGGAAAATATCAAGCAATACTATGTGTACTGTGCAAATCAAGATGCCAAATACCGTGCTATCGCAAACATCTACAGTGTCATCACTATCGGCCAGGCTATGATTTTTTGCCAGGTACATATGTTACCATAATTTTCTATTATAGCCTACCAAACTAAAGTAAGAGTTCAAGTTCACAATAGTTTTACTTTGATATTTTCATGTAGACTCGAAGAACTGCCTCTTGGCTTGCCTCAAAATTGACACAAGATGGGCACTCCGTTGCTATGTTGTCGGGAGAATTGACTGTTGAGCAAAGAATCGCTGTTTTGAATAGATTCCGTGATGGCTTGGAACGAATCCTTATCACAACTAATGTTATGGCTAGAGGTCAGTCATCAGTTACGTTTTACATTATTTTTATGAATAAATTGAAAATATATCGTGGAAAATATTTGTATCGTAATATTTGTACAGGTATCGATGTGGAACAAGTAACCTTAGTCGTAAATTATGATCTTCCTCTGGACGTAAATCGAAGACCTGACTGTGAAACCTATTTAGTATGTTATTTGAGTTTGTCCTTTTGTTCTGTAGAAAGTCGCGTTGTTTTATTTCTAACAACTTTTTTTTTTGTAGCACCGGATTGGACGTACGGGACGATTTGGAAAGCTGGGACTAGCTATAAATCTTGTAGATAGTTCTCAAAGTATGATTGTGATGAAAGAAATAGAAAATCATTTTGGGAAGCCAATTGTTCCCCTAGATGTGGAAGATGTGAATGAGTTGGAAAATTTAGAAAAATAATCTCTAATTCTTACCTTATTTTAAATCTTTTTTTTTCTCCAGTTGTAAAATACCTCTACCCTACCGGTTATTACGTGATTTTGATATTGCTGTTGTGTTTTGTTAGGCATATACAAGTCTTTCTAAAGTAACGAACCAACAATTTAGAGCATTTTTGCTTCCTGGTTACATTGGGAAGACCTTGAGGCATATCATATTTTGTAATGGAACGCTTAATTTGTTCTGCAAGTTTTCTATATTTTTCATGATAATATTTTTCTGGTACGGCTCGCAAGGCGAATTTAGAGATCCAGCTAAATAAATAGTTCATACTATTGTGTATGCTTACTTACTGTATGCAATTAATTAGTTACCAATCGGATAAATGCGTATGCATAAGTTTCAATAAACATAATCCCTCAACTATTGGACAAATAATACTTTTTTATTCAAAACACACATAAATATATAATTTCAAATGATTAGTACTATCAATGATGCATTACTTCTAAATAGTCATAGTCTTGATATTTAGTTCGACCGGAAAGATTCACAGTTTATGAACACTAGACATGGAATAATCCCGATCCCAATATTTAGTCAGGATGATTATGTCACACAAGATATTTAACAAGGGCAGATTGAACTGAGGTTTAGGTACACATGGAATGGAATGGAGATTCACAGCTTATGTCAACACAACATGTATAAAGCTAATTATTTTCTTCATCTGGTATTTCTGTTTATACGTGATAAATAACCAAAATGTTTTAGGCCTTTACTACATATACACTTTTGTATCCAATGAACGGACGAGACGAGCACCGTAAAAACATTGTATTTTTGGCTTCGCAATTTAAATGTACAATGCATGATTAGTAAATTAGTAATTTTTAATGAAACTACAGATAAATCTAATATTTGTTCAATCTGCTCGCCTCAAGTCATGTACATCGGACGCAACGCTTTAAATCTTTTCTAACAATATCACGCATTTCTCTATATTATAATCTCGAGCTAGCACGTTTCTCAAATTACAGTATATTATTAAATCCATTTCAAATGAAAACACTAATTAAGCGTACATTAATTGATTTTATTATTTACAATTTTGAATCTTTTTTACATTGCCTTAGTGAATTGGTGCAGTAGTTTGTGAGTTATAAGGGTTTAAAAGAAGTTGAAAAAAGTGCCAGACGTCGGCATACCCCTTAAATCAACGATACAATATTTTCTGCCCAATCTTGAAAATTGTAAAATATATACATATATATGCAAGTTTTTCTGGGTTAAAAAACCGTAAAACAGGATTCTGAATGTCAAAAACTGAAAAATCCGATTTTTCTTCGATTCGGGGATTATGCTGGTAGGAATAACATTCAGTTATAATAAAATAAAATAAAAACATGATTTTTTAGGTTTAAAAAGGCGTGAGACACCATTTTTTGATTTTCGAAGTCAAAAATCGTTAATACTGACTTTTATCCGATTTAATGCAATTGGAAATGCCATTTTTTTTACTGTAGACGTATTTTGATGTACACTAAATTTTATAGACTATAATGGGTTGCACCGTCATGATCAAGCCATCTGAATTTTTATTCGAATCATGAGTAATATAACAGTAAATTTTGAAGGATTTTTAGAAAAATTGACTCGACAGTCAAAAAATCCTAAACTCCATGACCACGGTACGACCTTTAAGCGTAATCGTACATCACTGAATTTCAATTTAGCTCCTTAAATTGTAAAAATTAGTTTCTTATGCATAATTTCAGGACGATCGCTTATTGTGTCACTGTGTTCAAATATTCCCATTTCCATATGGTATACACGCTTTAGGCATTGTCCTACCGGAGCCTATCAGAATGGTGCGGCCATTATGGTGCGGCCGTTATGGTGCGGCCTTTATGGTGCGGCCACTATGGTGTGGGGATTCTATGGTGCTGGTTTTTTATGGCGCGCGACAATATGGTGCAATGGTGCCAAGAATTTTTTTGCTCTTTGGAATTTTTGGTGGCCCTTATAAGGGCCGTTTTGGAA
>Ga0210040_10011436_pt1 | contig 10049 bp, 8 predicted proteins | sample CryGeyCG12114_NA_FD_185462 | JGI IMG/M metagenome (GOLD analysis project Ga0210040, IMG submission 185462) | Groundwater microbial communities from aquifer - Crystal Geyser CG19_WC_8/21/14_NA (SPAdes) (version 2) | ecosystem: Environmental > Aquatic > Deep subsurface > Groundwater | place: USA...
CCTGGTTCAACCGCTTCCGCCGCCTGCTCATTCGCTGGGAAAAGAAGGTTGCTAACTACGAAGCCCTGCTCCACCTCGCCTGTGCCAATACTATCTGGAAACATTCCCTACTTTTCGGATAGGCTCTAAGAAGCAATTATGCTCGTGCTGTAAAGCTTCTATGTGCAACTTCCCTTTAGACTATTGCTGAAAATGCGTTGCGGTCCTTGCTATGTACTTTGCAACCGCAACTTTCGTACAGCTTCCGTAAACGCCGCCGTGGCTCCTTTCAGGAGCAAAAACCGGGGGCAGCCTACTACCTATGAACATCTTCGTTATCAACTGCGGCAGCAGCTCCATCAAGTATCAATTATTTCGCTGGCCTACCGAGCAGCCGGTGTGCAGCGGGCTGGTAGAGCGCATCGGGGCCGACAATGCGACCATCACACACAAAGTTTTCGACGAAGCCAACGACCCCACCACCCAGCAGCTAGCCTTAGCCCTACCCGACCACGAGGCCGGATTGCGCGAAGTGGTGCGCCTACTCACGGACCCTGCCGCCGGCGTACTGCGCGACCCGGCTGAAATTGGGATGGTAGGCCACCGCGTGGTACACGGTGGGGAGAGCTTCGCCGCCACCACGTTTATTGATGAGGAGGTGAAGGCGGAAATCCGGCGGCTGTTTGCGCTGGCTCCCCTGCACAACCCCGCCAACTATGTGGGCATTGAAGTGGCCGAGCGTATCTTCCCGCAGGCCCAACAGGTGGCGGTGTTCGACACAGCTTTTCACCAAACCCTACCCGAATACGCTTTCCGCTACGCCCTACCCGAGAAGCTGTATACCGAGCAGCGCATTCGGGTGTACGGTTTTCATGGCACCAGCCACAAGTACGTGGCCGAGCAAGCCGCCGCCTACCTCGGCAAACCCGATGCCCGCCTGATTACCATTCACCTGGGCAACGGGTGCAGCATGGCGGCCGTGCAAGGTGGTAAGTCGTTGGATACCAGCATGGGATTTGGGCCGCTCGCGGGCCTGGTGATGGGCACCCGCTCCGGCGACCTCGACCCCTCGGTGGTGCTGCACCTGTTGCAGGAGTTGCACTACACGCCCGCCGAAATCAGCAACCTGCTCAACAAGGAAAGCGGGATGCTGGGCCTCACCGGTTTCAGCGACATGCGCGATATCACGGCCGCCCTCAACCAAAGCGACCCGCGCGCCAAACTGGCCTACGACCTCTACGCCTACCGCATTCGCAAATACATTGGCGCCTATGCGGCCGTGCTCAATGGCCTCGACGCGCTGGTGTTCACGGCCGGGGTAGGCGAAAACGATGCGCTGGTGCGGCAGCTGGCCTGCCAACACCTGGAGTTTTTCGGCATCCAACTCGACCAAGCCAAAAACCAGACCCGCGCCCCCGGCCTGCGCGAAATTAACCTGCCCGACTCACGGGTGAAGGTGCTGGTGGTGCCCACCAACGAGGAGCTGGAAATTGCGCAGCAATGCGCGGCCTTGCTGTAAAATAGCGTAGCAGGCCGTCATTCCGAGCTGGTCGAGGAATCTCGCGTGCTTCGGTAGTTACTACCTGACATCAGCACGCGAGATTCCTCGACCAGCTCGGAATGACGGCCTACTCTAGATACTTCCCTGTGGTTGGAATGACGACTTAAGGTGAGCAGTTACAAGAAATGATACAGAAACGTAATCACGCCGTTGTACGCGGGTTTCTTCTGGCCCATGATTTCCATGGTTACCTCAATACGGGCTTTCGCAATGCCGCGTAAATCCTTTACGGACAAGAGTTTAGCTCGTAGACGTACTTGGCTGTCTACCGTTACTGCTTGGTTGAAGCGAAACTGCTCGATTTCGTAGTTTACCTGCAACTTTAGGTTCTCTATGGTTACAATCTGGGCCCAGAAGTAGGGTAGCAGCGATAATGTGAGGTAGCCGTGGGCAATGGGGGCCTGAAACGGCGACTCTACTTTAGCCCGTTCTGCATCCACATGAATCCACTGATGATCGAGGGTAGCGGCCGCAAACTGATTAATCTGTTCTTGGGTAATCGTGAAGTAATCTGTAAGACCCATTTCCTGCCCTTCGTATTGCAAAAGTTCGGCGAGGCTGCGGATGGTGAGCTGGCTCATAGAGAGAAGTAGAGATGTGTTGGTGCTGCAAGTATAGGGAGTTGCGCACAGTTGCCCTTCCTACGGCACAATGCCCGTTAACGGTTACGGTTCCGCTTTTGGGTGGATGAAATACCTGTTATCGGCACGGCGAACCTGTACCCTGCGAATTATGTATCTTTGTTGAAACCCGATTTCGTGCGGCGTTATGCCGCCTCATCATAGATAGATTATTAGCCGTGGCTTGCACTTCCTGTTCCTCCGGGGGCGGCTGCTCTACTACGTCCGTTGGGGGCTGTGGCTCCAAAGGGAGCTGTAGTTCTGGCGGCTGCAACCGACTGAATGTATTTGACTGGCTCCAGGACGTAGACCTGCCCAGTGACTTTAAAGGCTTTGATATTGTTGAAATCCGCTTCAAAGGCGGCCGCAAAGACTTCTACCGCAACGTTTCCTACCTGCCCCTCACCACCGGCGACGCCGTGGCGGTGGAGGCAGCCGGCAACGGTTGGCACCTGGGCCACGTGTCGCTGAAAGGCGAGCTGGTGCGCCTGCAAATGAAGAAGAAAAAGGTGCCCACCGACAGCAAGGACATCCGCAACATCCTGCGCATTGCCTCGCCCGACGACGTGGAGCGCTGGGAAGCCGTGCGCGACCTGGAAACGGGTACCATGTTCCGGGCTCGCTCGGTGGTGGAAGAGCTACGCCTGAAAATGAAGCTCTCCGACGTGGAGTATCAGGCCGACCGCACCCGTGCCACCTTCTTCTACTCGGCCGACGACCGGGTAGACTTCCGCGACCTGATCAAACGCCTCGCCGACGAGTTTCGGGTGCGGGTAGAGATGCGCCAGATTTCTTTGCGCCACGAGGCCGGCCGCTTGGGCGGCATCGGCTCGTGCGGTCGGGAGCTGTGCTGCTCTACTTGGCTAACCGATTTCAAGAGCGTGAGCACCACCGCCGCCCGCTACCAGAATCTCAGCCTGAACCCCGCCAAACTCTCGGGCCAGTGCGGGCGCCTCAAGTGCTGCCTCAACTATGAGCTGGATACCTACCTCGATGCGCTGAAGGATATTCCGCAGGTGCAGCGCCCGTTGCAGACCGAGCGGGGCGACGCCTTTTTGCAGAAGACCGATATCTTTAAGAAGCGTATGTGGTTTGCCTTCCGGGGCGACAACAACTGGGTGATGCTGCCCACCGAGCGCGTGCGCGAGGTGCAGGAGATGAACAAGCGCGGCGAAAAGCCCGAAAATCTGCTGCCGCCCATGCGCGAGGAAGACAAAGCACCCGACCTCTCGGCCATTGTGGAGGGTAGCCTCGACCGCCTTGATGATAAGATTGCGGCTTCCAAACGCGGCAAGCGCAAGCGCAAAGGTGGTGTCGGCGAAGCCGAGGGTAGCGCCCGGCCAGCCGCTGCGCGCCTACCCCGTCCCACCGCAACCGAGCGCCCCGAGCGCCCCGAGCGCCCCGAGCGCCCACGTGGTGAGCGGCCTCCACGCTCGGCGGCTCCCGATCCCGAGGCGCCTACCCCAGCAGCAACCGGCGACGCGGCCAACCCCGCCGATGAAAGTCGTCGGCCCCGTGGCGCGGCAGCCAAGCCCCTGAACCGGCGTAACAACCGCGGCCGCGGCGAGAAAGGTGACAAAACGGAGCGTCCGCAAAACCCGGATGGCCGGCCCGCGCCCGAAAACAACGCGCCCCGCGAAGAGCGCGCATCCCGCCCCAACGACCGGCGGCCGCCCCGCACGGCCTCGCCTGAAGGTAGCGAAGGGGCCGCCCGCCCTGCCGGCACTCCCCGCCACCGCGACGACCGTAACCGCCGACGCGGCGACCGGCCCGGCCGCACGGGCGGCGATGCTCCTTCTACCCCTCCCGCAGCTTCCTGATTTCTGTATGCGTCGTTATTTTCGTCTTTCGTTTTTGTTGTGTGGGGTGGTAATGGCCGTGTTACTAGCGGCTTGCAACCCCAATCAGGTGTTCGAGAAAAATCTGGATTTTGATGACCGCACCTGGGCTGTGCAGGAAAAGCCTACGTTCGAGTTTCAGATTGAGGATACTACGCAGCTGTATGATGTGTACTTCAATGTGCGCAATACGTCCTCGTATGGCTACTACAACCTCTATGTGCGGCACACACTAACTGGGCCCGACGGCAAACTGATTTCCCAACTGTTGCATCAGATGATATTGATGGACCCGCAGACCGGGGAGCCGCTGGGCAACGGCGCCGGTGACATTTTCGACCACCAGTTTCTGGCGCTACCGCGCCAGCAGTTTCGCCAGCCAGGTATCTACAAAGTGGTGCTGGAGCAGTATATGCGCCAGGATTTACTACCCGATATTATGGCCGTAGGTGTGCGCGTGGTGAAAGCCACTCCGAGCCAATAAAAACTGCGGAACTACCTCAAACAGAAGCGCCCCGACTCACATGAGTCGGGGCGCTTCTGTTTGAGGTAGGAAATCTACACGAGTTAGATGCGCTCTACCTTCACGGCGTTCTGCCCTTTCTTGCCGTCAATAACATCAAACGAAACCCGATCATTTTCCTGGATTTCGTGAATTAAACCGGTTTGGTGAACAAAGATTTCCTGGTTGGTATCATCCTGTACGATGAAGCCGTAGCCTTTGGCTTCGTTGAAAAATTTTACAGTACCCGTTTTCATGGGATGTAGCGTGTAATGGTTGAGTTAGCGAATCAGGGGTAAATCTACGGGTATTTCTGTATTAGGAAATGTAGGGAAAGCAGGTGAAAAAGTAATCTGGTAGCTACTCCATACCCTGTGCTCGTCAGGAGCCGAGGGGGGTAAATGAGCTGTCCATTAACCAAATAGAACAAGATTTTTCCAGCCTAAAACTTAACTCCCGGCGAAAATAGCGCGTATAAAATTATACACCCACCCAGAGTTTTTTCACTAAAACCACCCCACGCCATGGAAACGAAAGATCAAAATCAGGATACTCAGAATAAGAACCCGACGGCCACTGACAGCCAGAATAACTCAAACGCCAAGATGGGAACCGGGGCTAGCAACACGCTGGCAAATAATCCTAACCAGCCCGAAACGCCTGGAATGAAAGCTGACCAGAACAAGGAGCAGCAAGACAAAAATACTGTGTCGAGCGAGTCACTGGCCAGCTCAGAGATGAGCGTGGGCAAAGGTGCCGTAACGGGCGAGAAAGGTGAGCAAAAAAACAAAGAGGCAAATCCTGCCGATATGAAGGCCAACACGGCTAAAAACGGAGCTAAAGCATCGGCTGACAAAGACAAGAAGTCGGCACCAACGGCGCAGGCTGGCTCGAAGGATAAGAAAGCTAACAGCGCCAAGGCAGGTAGCGACAACCAGCAGAGAGGCAACGCCGACGACGCCACCAACAGCACGACCGACATGTACCGCGACCAGGAACGTGACCAGAACGAAGACAGTGGCGCGGGCCGCGGCGAGTTTGGTAGCCAAGGCCACGGTGGCACGCACGGCGGCTACGGCAACCAATACCGCGAAGCCGAAACCCGCGGCAACTACTATGGCGACGGCCAAGACCGGCGCTACGGCGGCAACTATGGACCCGCCGGCTACCATCCTCAGGATGATCATAACGACTCTAACCGCGACCGGCGCAACGCGCCCCACTACGGCAGCGACTACGACCGCAGCTACCAGGGAACGTACAACCGGCCGTATTCTTCCACCCAAAATTCTACAGCTATGAACTATGAAAATCAGCGCCGCGATTCGGATAATCGAAACCGCGACAACCAGAACCGCAATAACGATAACTACCGTAACGGCCAGCAGAACAACAACGAGTGGCGCAACAACTCGCAAGGCTGGATGAACGATTCCTCCAACAGGTCGTCGGGCAACTACCGCAACGATAACAACAACCAAGGCGGCTTCCAGAACGACAACGGTTCGCGCCAGGGTCGCGGCGGGTATAGCAGCGACTACGGGCATTCGTCGACAAACAACGGTGGCAACTATGGTGAAAATCGGGGATACGATGCCAACCGTAGCAGCTATGGCAACGAGTACCGCAACCAAAACGAGGACTACCGCTCATCGCGGGGTGGATACGACAACCAAGGTTCCCAGCAGGGGCCAGACCGCAACTACGGCAACCGCTCCAACAACGACAACTACGGGCAGCAGCGTGGAGGCCGTCATAATGATGAGCAATATGGTAGCAACTCGCGCAACGACAGCTACCGCAACGACTACAACCGCTCGGGCGAGAATGACCGGGGTGGCTATGGCAACGGCCGCAACAGCTACGGTGGCAACAGCAACAATGGGTACGGCTCGCAGGGCGGTTCCTACAATGATGAGTACGGTTCTGCTAACCGCAACCAAAATGGCGGCTGGCAGGGCTCACCCGATCGGGGTGACTACCGCTTCCAGGACCGCAACGAGCAGAACTATGGCGAACAGAACCGCGACCAGTACCGCAACCAACGCGATGATGCGGACTACGGCTCCAGCCCCCGCCGCAACCGTGGCCGCGACAATGACAACGATAATCGCTACTAGCGCATAGTATGGCGCCGTGAAAAACAAGCACGGCACGCACACAAAAAAAGCCTTTCCTACTCGGAAAGGCTTTTTTTACGCCCGATAAGCGCCTCTATAAAGGGCCTTTCCGGTTGCTGCTCAACGATGAGTAACAAAGGGTTGTGCATCTACAACGCTTGAGCTGGGTGCTTATTTATAGATAAATGCGGAAGGTAGTGCCCACGCCTACCTCACTCTCTACCTCAATGCGGCCACCGTGCGATTGTACCAGGCGATTGACGAGAAACAAACCGACACCAGTACCTTCGCCGGCATCGGGATGGAAGCGGCGGAATAGCTGGAACAGCTCGGAACCATGGCGGTGCAGGTTGATGCCCAAACCGTTGTCCTGTATTTCTAGCACCGGCGCACCTTCTAGTAGGTAGGCACGCAGGAGCACCTGCGGTGGCCGGTCGTGATGGCGGTATTTGAGGGCGTTGCTGAGCAGGTTGAGCAGCACCGTGCGCAAGTTGCTGCGAACATACTGCACAGTAGGTAGCGCATCAAATGCTGTGCGCACCTCGGCTTGTTCGGCCAGCAGCTGCGGGCGTAATGTCTGGAACACGTCGGCGGTGAGGGCGGCCAAGTCTACTGGCTCGCTGGCATGAGTACCGGGCAAACGCTCTATCTGTACGGCAGCGGCCAGATCGGTGATAGTAGCCGACAAGCTGTGCAACGACTCATCTATCAGGCGCAGCAGCACGCCTTCTTCCGGGTCGTGGAAGGTAGCGGTGTGCCGCAACTCATCGAACAAGCCGCGCAGGTTGTTGACGGGCTGGCGTAGGTCGTGCGAGGCGGCGTACACAAAGTTGTCCAAGTCGGCGTTGGTGCGGGCCAGCTGTTGGTTGGTCGTGTCCAGCTCTCGGTTGCGCAGCTCTATTTTCTCGTTGGCCTCCAGCAGCCGCGTATTCGTTTCATCCACCTGGCGGCGGGTTTCAGTTAGCGCTGTCAGCGACTCGCGCAGGTGCTGATTGGCTAGTTGTAGCTGCTCGTGGTGCTGGGCAACATGCTGCCGCCATTCGTTTTTCTCGATAGCATGCACCACCGTTTTGTAAAGCAGCTCGGGGTCGAACTGCTGCTTCACCAGGTAGTCGAGCGCGCCGTTGTTCAGGGCGCGCACGGCCAGGGCTTCGCTGCCGCCGCCCGTAATCATCACCACGCACAGCGTACTGGGCGGCGCCAGCTCCCGCAACTGGGATAGCACGGCTAAACCATCAGTATCCAGTAAGTTGTAATCAAGAAGTACACAATCGGGGCGCTGACTGACAAAAAGTGCTAGTCCTTCCTCGCCCGAATCGGCCTCGAAGATGGTCATGCTCTCTTTTCCGGCTTGCTTGCCGAGGTAGCGTTTGTACAGCAGGCGGTCCTGCTCATTATCATCAATCAGTAAAATCTTTTTCACGCAGAGACGAAACTTAGCCGACAAGCGGTAATTCTGAGGCCTGTAGCCAGTACTGCACAATCAACCGTACTTTCTCTTCCAACATAGTGAACTCAATCGGCTTGGTAAGGTAGCTGTTGGCCCCCAGGCGGTAGCAATCTTCCACATCGCGGCCGTTGGCGGAGGTAGTGAAAATGATGACGGGAATGGACAGCAGCCGTGTGTCCTGCTTGAGGATGTTGAGCACGGCACGGCCATCGGTACCGGGCATGTTCAGGTCCAGCAGAATGATAGCGGGCAGGTGGGTAGGCCAGTTGGGGTGGCGACCGTAGCCCTGCAAGTATTCCAGAGCCTGGTCACCGTCCTCACAGCGCAGCAGCGGATTGGGTAGCGCATGCTTGCGGAAGGCTCGGCCCAACGCCGTAAAGTCTTCCAGGCTGTCTTCCACCACGAGGATGGGTTGGATGGGCGAGACGGTCATAGGTGTTTGGGAATGGAAAAATAAAAAGTAGCGCCTTCTCCGAGTACGGATTCCACCCACAGTTCGCCGCCGTGCTTCTCAATCATTTTTTTGGCGATGGCCAGGCCCGCGCCCGTGCCGCCGCCATACTTACCCTGGGCGTGTAAGCGCTTGAAAATCTTGAAAATGTTTTCGTGATGCTTCGGATCAATGCCAATGCCTTGGTCGTGCACGTAGAATACATGGAATTTCTGGGGCGAAACCACGCCTTTGGGGCTGGTTTTGGGTTCCGCTGCTACCCCTACCACTACCTGCTTTTCATGTTGGTTGCTGTAGCGCATAGCGTTGGTCAGCAGGTTGTTGAATACCTCGCCCAAGCGTACCGGATCAGCCCAGATGGTGGGTAGGCTGCCAACCACCGTTACGGTGGTGTTGGTTTGCTCTAGGCGAGGCGAAAGCAAGTCCAATACCTCGTCCAGCAGCTGACGCATATCCAACGCCTGTGGCGTTAGCTCCTGCCTGCCCACGCGCGAAAGCTGCAACAGCGACTCAATAAGAGACTCCATGCGCTGGCTGAGCCGTACCAGCGTTTGCAGCTTCTGCACGCCGTCGGCGTCAAGACGGTCGGCGTAGTCTTCGAGCAGAAAAATAGAGTAGTTATGAATCCCGCGTAGGGGTTCTTTCAAATCGTGCGAGGCCACGTAGGCGAAAGAATCAAGCTCATCGTTGCTGCGCTCCAACTCGGCGTTGAGGCGGCTCAGGCTGACAGCCCGGGCCTGCAACTCGTTGAAAGCCTTGAGGCGGATATCGGCAATGTGCAGACGAATTTCCCGCGCTGCCTCCAGCTCCAGCGGTTGCCAGGGCGTGGCAGTATTTTCCACCGTCTGCTTCCAGGCCTCAAACGACTGCCGGGGTGATAGAAAAATCTGTCCGTCAGCCTGGGTTTCTACTTTCTGCGAGCGGCCGGCCCAGGTCACGGTCTGGAGCTGCTCGGGCCGAAACCATAGGATATAGTCGCCGGTCTCCTGCGCCAGTGGAATGGCCAGAATACCACTGGCCGTAGCCCGTATAACCTGGCCTGCCGGGTGCAGCCGGGCGTAAGAATCAGTATGAAAAAGATCTTGCTCCGGGTGGTGGTGGCGCAGCCATGCCACCAGCTCCTGTATCTGGGCCGAAGTAGGTGTAGCCCCTAGCGTAACTAGCTCGCCCTCAAAGCAAATGGCAGCCCCGCCGCAATCAAATACATCCAGCAGGGTAGGGGCGTGCTGATACAGGCTTTCAATAAAATTAGGACGACTATTGAGCTGTTCAAACAACCGCGCCTGGGTTTTCTGAACGTGAAGCTGGTAGGAGTAAGCATCCTGCTGCTCCTTGTTTTTGAGCAGGGCCGAAAAGGTTTTGCCAATGAACAAACACAGTTCGCGCAGCTCATAACTGATCAGGCGCGGCGTGAGGTGGTGGCAGGTAATCATGCCCCAGAGCCGCCCTTCCTGAATCACGGAAATGGTCATGGTAGCCGCCGAGCCCATGTTGTGCAGGAAGGGCGGCTCTGGGGCATGATTACCTG
>Ga0210040_10011439_pt1 | contig 10048 bp, 6 predicted proteins | sample CryGeyCG12114_NA_FD_185462 | JGI IMG/M metagenome (GOLD analysis project Ga0210040, IMG submission 185462) | Groundwater microbial communities from aquifer - Crystal Geyser CG19_WC_8/21/14_NA (SPAdes) (version 2) | ecosystem: Environmental > Aquatic > Deep subsurface > Groundwater | place: USA...
CGTGCAAAACCCAATTCGGGCGGCCCGGCTGGTAATGGAGCAAACCGACCACGTGCTGCTGGCTTACCCTGGTGCCGACGAGCTGGCCGCCGAGCACGGCTTGCCCACCCAGCCCGCCGAGTACTTTTTCACCCAGCACCGCTTCGACCAACTACAAGAAGCCCTGCTGGAAGGCCGCATGCGCCTTGACCATAGCCAGGCCCTGCCGATGGAAGCACCCCTGGCAGAGCCAGCTGCTTTTCCTAACGACGACCCGAAAAAGAAGATGGGCACTGTGGGGGCCGTGGCCTGCGACCGGCACGGCAATTTAGCCGCCGCCACCAGCACCGGCGGCATGACCAACAAGCGCTACTCCCGCATCGGCGATTCGCCCATCATTGGGGCGGGCACCTTCGCCGACAACCGGACCTGCGCCATCAGCTGCACCGGCCACGGCGAATTTTTTCTGCGTGCCATGGTCGCCCACGACATCAGCTGCCTGATGGAGTACCGCGGGCTGAGTCTGGCGGAAGCCTGCCGCATTGTGGTGCACGACAAGCTAGCGCCGGTTGGCGGTGAGGGCGGACTGGTGGCGGTTGATGCCGCCGGAACCGTAGCGCTACCCTTCAATTCGGAGGGCATGTACCGAGGTAGCATTACCCCGTCCGGGCACTACATCGGGATTTATAAAGACTGAAGTAGCAAGCCAGTTTCTGCACCTATATATATAAGGAGTAGGCGTAATGAATTTATAAAGTGCTTCACACGTAAAAAAGCGGCGTTTTCGATCTGGAAACGCCGCTTTTTTACGTGTGAAGGACCTCAGCTTCCTTAAGAGTCAGTAGGGATGGAAGAGGGGGCGTTGGCCGGTTGGTCGGCCGTTAGCTGATCCGACTCGACGGCTTGCAGCAGCAGTTTCAGATTCGGATAGAATTCGCGCTGCGTGACATCGTACACGTTGCCTTTCACTAGCACGTGCAGCAGCATGTTTTCAATGGAAATGGCTTCGCCTTTACGAGCGGCGGCGGCATTGTTGTGTTCCAGCTTGTGCCCGTCCATGATAACCACCAGGTTAGAGCCGATGGCCTCGAACTGGTGGCCGCCCGTAATGAGTACGCCGGTGTCTTCGCCCAAGCCAATGCCGACAAGTTGGGGATACAGCGCCACTGCTTCAATCAGCCGGCCGAACCGGCCGCGCTTCACAAAGTGCGAGTCGATAACCACGTTGTCGAGCAGGCCGAGGCCGGTGCTCATCTTCACAGCCCCTTTCATTAAAGCATCGGGTACGCTGCCGCCGGCAATCATGGTTTCCGACATGGCCATGGCCCCAGCCGAAGTGCCGGCAATAATGAAGTTCTGCGTCTCGTAGTAGCGTTGCTTTAGCACCCGCAGAAAGTCGGTGCCCCCAAACATTTGCGTAAGCCGCGATTGGTTGCCGCCGCTCATCATGACCACATCGGCAAGCCGCAGCCGTTCCACGTACTCGGGTTGCAGCGCGTCTTCCGGCGTCCGGACATCAATGATGCCGACCTGCTCACAGTTGAGCATGGCAAACGAGTTGAGGTAGCTCTTGGCCACCTCTTCCGGAATCATAGACGCCGTAGTGATAACCTCGATGCGCGGATTTTCTTTGCCTGATTCGAGCACAACCCGTTTCAGGATGCCGAGCTCGAAAAAGTTGAGGTAGTATTTTTTTTTCGTACGAGGGTTAGGGTAGGTGCCCTTGTCTTCGTTGCCGCCAATGGCAATGAGCTTACCCAAAGGTTTGGAAGTATTCAAATCGAAATATCAACTAGTACAACACAAAAGGAAAATCATAGCTGCCGCAAAAGCAAGCTTCGGGCCAAGCAGGCCCAACGGTGGAGGTAGAAAGTAGAATTAAGAACTGGAAATCTCAAGGCCCAAGACCCAAGACCAAAAAGTATTTCGTGGGGCGGGGTACCACCCATGCAACCCCATTCGACTCAGTCTTGGCCTACCATCGAGTCGAGGGTACTGGTGGCTACGGAATGGTAGTTGGGCCGGGCTGCCGCGTAGAGCTGCTGGGCGCGCTGCCGCCCGTTGGGGGTTGCCAGCAGCGCTTTGTAGAGTGGCATCAGAAACTTGCGGCGCCCAACGTGAGTCAGAAACTGGCGCAAAGCTTCGTCGGCTGGCGTGTAACCGGCGGCAATGGTGTGCGGAAACCACGCCGCCAGAATTTCAGCATTGCCTGATTCCGTAAATCCGAAGGCCGCATCCAACTCCGCCAGCTTTTCCAAAGTCGGGGCTGCTGCCGGCAGTCCATGCAGGAAGTGCACCCACTCATGGCTGCTCCAGTTAGCAGTATGCAGTTCGTTGGCTGGCGCTCCGTGCTGCCAGTTGTGCAGCACTTCTTCCACCGCTTCGAAGCGTGCCGAGCTCACCGGCGGAGCTACCGCCGGAATGCCGGGGCCGTTTACCCAGGCATCAAGCTGAAGCTTGTCTTCCAGCCCGGCCTGTTTATCTAACAGCTCACGCCGCAGATAGGTTACAAACGACAGGGTATCCATGCTTTGGAAGCTGTGCCGGGCGAAGTATTGTTTTATAAAAGCATCCAGTGCCGGTCGGCCCACCAAGTGCTCAAGTGTGAGTAGAAGGTAGTCGCCCTTTTCGTAGGCAATTTCATTGAGACCCTCGTCGGGGTCGTGCCCGGCCAAGTCGAGGTGCAGGTGGGTGTCCCGGCTGGCTGGGCCTAGCTCCTGAATGATGTGTTGGAGGCCGGTGTGCCCAAGTACCTGGAGCATGTCGGAGTAGGAGCGGCCGTAAAGCTTTTCCATAATGCGCCGCTCGAAGTAAACGGTGAAGCCCTCGTTCAGCCAGAAATCATTCCAGGTGGCGTTGGTCACGAGGTTGCCGCTCCACGAATGGGCCAGTTCGTGCGCCACCAAGCTGGTTAGGCTTCGGTCGCCGGCCAGAATAGTGGGTGTTACAAATGTTAAACGCGGGTTTTCCATCCCGCCAAACGGGAAGGAGGGAGGTAGCACCAGCAAATCATATTGCTCCCAGCGGTAAGGTCCGTACAAATCTTCGGCGGCGGCTACCATCTTTTCCAGGTCCTGAAATTCGTGGGTAGCCGTGGGTAGCGTAACCGGTTCGGCGTAGATACCGGTGCGCGCACTCAGGGCCTCGAAGGCTACGTCGCCGACGGCCAGCGCCATAAGGTAAGCCGGGATAGGCTGGTTAATGCGGAAGCTGTACGCGCCTGAGTCATTACGCGCCTGCGGGTTCTCGGCGCTCATCAGGGCCAGTAGTTCGGCGGGCACCTGCACCCGCGCCTCATACGTAAAGCGTACCCCCGGCGAATCCTGGCACGGCAGCCAGGTGCGGGCCAGGATGGCTTGCGACTGCGTGAAGAGGAAAGGATACTGCCGGCCCGCAGTTTGCTCCGGCGTTAGCCATTGCAGGGCGGCGGCGGCGGGCGTGGTGTGGTAGCGGATGGTTACCGCAGTGGTATCGGGGCGAATGGTAATGCGCAACGATTGTCCCAGGATGGAGTCCGTTTCACCTAACGTGAATTTGGTGACCTCTCCATCGGGGCCACCGAGTAGTACCGCTTCGATAACCAGGTCGCGGGCGTCAAGCAGCAGTTCGGTGGCGCCGGTGTGGTTGGTGAGTTGCCAGGTAGCATGGCCGGTCAGGGTGCGCGCCGCGAAGTCAACGGTCAGCTGAAGGACCAGATGGCGCACGCTGACCTGAGCGGGATGGGCGTAGCTGTGTGGGTCGGGTATGTAGTGCGGAGCCAAGGAAGCAGAAGCAGTGGCGATAGGCATAGGCGAAGAGCAGGCAAGAGCAGGCAAGAGCAGCCAGCCAACTGCTGGCCGGCGTAACGGCAAAGATAGCGGAAACCACCTGCGCCGTTAGCCGGCAGCTCGCAGCTAGATAGCGGGAATGATGATGCGGTTGACTGCCGTATTGCTCGAAGAGGTGATGGCTATGTAACAAGTGTATCGACAAAACCCGTTAACTTGCAGGAGTGGAGAATACTGATCCTCGAGCAACTAATCAGCCCGGAATTCAGTAGAACGCGCAGCTACTTGTTCAGCTAAAAATGGAAGGCTTTTTGCCTTTGGTCTGAACAGAACCAGCTGTTTGTTTTTGTTTACCTCCACCTACTTGCATGAATTCATTATTTCGTCCTGCCTTCCTGACTACCCTGCTGTTTTGGCTGCTTAGCCTGACGGTGCTTACCACGGCTTCGTCGTGCAGTCAGGAGCAGAAGTCCCAGATTAAAGAAGCTCTGCCCGGCTTATCGGGCAAGGTGGGCGGTGCTCAGCCCAAGCTCGACAGTGTGTACATAGTAAAGTACATGAGTGCCGAGCCCAAGTTCAAAGACCAGATTGAGTGGGGAAAGAAGTTTTACCAGGAGCGGGATTTTCGCCTCGGCTGGTTTCGCAACCACGAACTGGTACCGCAGGCCAAGACCATGCTGGGGGTCATCGATAAGGCTGCTGATGAAGGCTTAGACCCTAAAGAATATAAAACCAAGGACTTCGATAAGCTTTTTGCCGATTTAGAAGCCGTTCAGAATGATTCTACGAAGCGCAATGCGCTGGAAAAGGAGATTGATCTAGCGCTTTCCGGTACGTATTTCAATTGGGCTTCCGATTTCTATCGGGGCACGGTAAATCCGCGTCAGGTCAAGACAATTGACTGGCAGGTGAAGCGCAATAAAATCAAGTTGCACAAGGCCCTGATGACAATTCTGAAGGAGCGGGAAAGTACGTATCCGTACTACGAATTCGAGCCTCTACACCCAGAGTATGACCAGCTAAAGAAAGCGCTGGCCACCTACCGCGACCTCCAACGCAACGGCGGCTGGCCCACTTTGCCGGCTACCACCAAGCTCAAACCCGGCCAGCCTTCGCCGGTAGTAGCACAGTTGCGGCAGCGCCTGATAGGTACCAAGCCAGCCGATACAGCCCCGCCGGTGGCGGCTGAGGCGGGTACTACCCCCGTGCGGATAGTGGCCAATACTGCGGGTTCTACACCCACTACGGCTACGCCTGCCGAGAAATATGACGCCGAACTGGTGGAGGCTGTGAAAGCCTTTCAAAGGCAAAATGGCCTGAAGCCCGACGGCGTAGTCGCTGGTGAAACGCTCCGCTTGCTCAACATTCCGGTGTCTCAGCGCATCGACCAACTCATCATTAACATGGAGCGGTGGCGCTGGATTCCAAAGAAGTTTGAACCCGATTACTTGCTCGTCAATATTCCCGACTACAAGCTGCACGTAGTGGAAGGCAACAAGGAAGTTTTTGACATGCGGGTTATTGTAGGCAAGACGCTTAACGCTACTCCGGTGTTTAGTGACAAGATGGAATCGGTGGTGATGGCTCCCTACTGGAACGTGCCCTACAGCATCATTGATAAGGAGATGCGCTACAAGCTGGCCGCAAACCCCCAAGCCTACCTCGACCGGCTGGACATGGAGGTAGTGAAGGGATGGGGCGCGAAAGCAACTCCCATCGACCCAACCACCATCGACTGGACCAACCTCACCCAGGCCACTTGGAAGTACACTCTTCGTCGTCGGCCGGGCCCGAAGAACGACCTCGGTGATGTGAAGTTTATCTTCCCGAATTCGATGGATATTTACCTTCACGACACCCCACACGATGAGTTGTTCAGCCAGACCAAGCGCGGCTTTAGCCACGGCTGCGTACGGGTGGAGGAGCCTCTGAAACTGGCTGAGTACCTGCTTCGCAATAAGCCCGGCTGGGACTTGGCCAAAATAGAAGAAACTATTGCCGGTCGTAAAGAGCAGTATGTAAGCCTGCCCAAGCACCTTCCCGTGTATCTGGTGTACTTCACAGCGTGGGTCGACAATGCGGGCAACGTTAACTTCCGAGACGATATTTATGGCCACGATAAGTCGTTGGCTAAAGAGTATTTCAACTAGGAAACAAGTTCTTTCCTGCTTGGTCAGCGGCGTGGTCGAGCCCCGAAAGGCTAAGGTCCTATTAGCCGGATTTTAAGAAGCATCTGTGTTCAACACAAACGCCCCGCTCATTGCCTTTGGCAGTGGGCGGGGCGTTTGTGTTGAACACAGGTAGGTGAGCGGGAGTGGAGCTAGAGGAAGATTCAAAGAGCGTTGCAGAGGTTTTCTTTCTCGCATCTGAGGCGTCTGAATATGCGTGTTATGCCTATTACAGGTTGCTGAATTATTATCGCGAAGTCTGCGCTTTGCATCTTGTTGCTGACTTCCCGACCATATGCCAATCATGTATCGCTATGCGAAAGACAGACTCTGCACTCTACCGCCTTCCTTCATCGCTACACTCAATGATTTGAGAATTGCTAACAAGCTTGATTCGTTCGATTACAATTGTATTGCATATGTAATCAGATAAATAACATATGTAATACAATTGTAATCAACGACTGGCCCATACCACGGATTATTTACAAATTTAATCAGCAGTGACAATTGGCTTGCTTTCGCGGGTAGTGGTACATTTGTTAATCATTACTATTTCATACTATGGTTGATCGGATTCGGGAGATTATAAGTGCCCGCAATTTTACGCCCACACAGTTCGCTGATGAGATTGGGGTAGCCCGCCCGATTATCAGCCATATTCTGAGTGGGCGCAACAAGCCTAGCTTGGAAGTGGTGCAGAAAATAGTGGCTGCTCTTCCAGATATATCGTTGCCTTGGCTACTAAGCGGCATGGGTACTATGCAGGAGCCTACTGTAGCCATTACCCCGGCAACCACGCGTACTGCTTCGTCCTCAGAACGGAAAAAAGACGCTAAAGCGTCAGAAACCGCTCGTCCTGCGCCCAATAGAAATCCTGCTGCTCCCAGTGCGCCTGCTCCACCCAAAGTGCCGTCAGGCACTGCTTCTGACCTTAATATGTTTCCGGCAGCTCATAGCATGCAAACGCTGGCACTTAGTCCTGACTTGCCGCTGTTTGCTGCACCTGCCGCGGGTTCGATTGTAACTTCTTCTGAAACAGGCATAAGTGAGCCACTGGAGCCGGGGGCAAGGCCAGCCGCGTTGGGTAGCGAAAGTAAGCTAGCTGCTGAAACGACTGCTCCACCGGTTACTAGCTCCGCCCCAGCCGCCTTACCCTTATCAGCTGGAGCAAATACTACCGCTGTAGCGCCAACTGCCGCACAGGTTTTTGCTGAGCCCGGCAAGAGTATCCGCCGCATCGTCATCTTCTATCAGGACGGAACATTCACCGACTACCAGCCGGAAGCCAAGTGAAAAATTCACTGAAACAACTCTCTCTTTTCTCCGGCCAAATCGAACTGTAGTGGGTTGGTTTTGGTCCTGTTGCGAGTTAAGAATGCAATTTGTCAGTAGCCGTTTGAGGAAGCTTATAGTCGATTGACCTAGTACCTTCGCTTCTGCAGTTGAACGCGTATGCACTGATCTAGTAAATCGGAATAATGTAGTATGTCATACTAGTTTAATAAGAAAGGTATATCAGGAAAATGTTGCTTATATACACTTGTTTATCAGTTATATAGATGAATTAATGAAAGTTTTTGTTTATGCATATATAGCGGTAGGTGCAAAGTGTTTAAATATAATTAAATGAGTTGCTAATATTGGTCGACTATACTGAGCTAGATGCTAAATTACTTGACAGACATAACAAAATGGGAAATTTATAACCACCACAAAACTAAGGCAGCTAATAGCTTTAGCCTTGCTAAAATACTGGTACCGTTTCGCTAACTGCAGCGGTTAGCTGTGCAGCTTAGCCGTCTTGTCACATGTAGCGAATAGGGCTTTACTTAAGCGTCCTGAAATTTGGTAGTCACGACCTGTTATTGTAGATGCGACAAGCTGGTTATGCAGCAGGAAGTCTGATGTAATTACAGATGTATACTACCGGGGCCCTAACGGTATATGGTGCTGGGTACTAGATGTTGTAGATACTAGAGGCTGTTATGGACTAGTGTTTTGAAAAACGCCTTTTGCCAATAGCAGGCCGACGAAGGCTAGGAAATGGAATTGCTGCATGGTCACGGCCAACCGTTCGTAGTCGCGGGCCAAGCGGCGGAAGCGGGCTGCCCAGCCAAAGCTGCGTTCCACCACCCAGCGGCGGGGCAGCAGCACGAACCCGGTCTGACCCTCTGGCTTGGCAATAACCTGTAAATCGATGTCATGGACTGCGGCTGCGTATTCGGCTTCCTCGCCCGTATAGCCTTGATCGACGTAGGCTACTTCGACGTGCTGGCCCGTGACCTGCTGCACCCGCTCACAGAGGGCCGCCACCTGCCCACGGTCCGGCTCATTGGCCGGCGTGACGACGGCGGCTAGCAGATGGCCCAGCGTATCCACGGCCACATGCACCTTGCTGCCCTTGCGCCGTTTGGCCCCATCATACCCTGCCCGGGCTCCGCTTTCGGGCGTACTTTGGATAGTACGCGAGTCGAGAAGTACGGCCGTGGGTTCGGCCTCTCGTCCCGCCAGCAGGCGCGCTAGCTCGCGCACATCAGCCAGCAGATGCTCAACACAGCGGTTGTCGCGCCAGCGGGCCCACTGCTGATATACGGCCGGCCAGGGTGGCAGCTCATGCGGCAGATAGCGCCAGCCACACCCGGTCTTGACCAGGTAGCGCACCGCGTTGAACAGGGCCCGCAGAGAATGCTGCCGTTGCGGCGCGTCTTCCCGCACCAAGGCCAGATACGGTGCCACGAAGGTCCATTCAGCATCCGTTACATCACTGGGGTAACCAACTTGCCGTGCCATACCCCGAATTTAGCACACCAGTCCATAACAGCCTCTAGTAGTAGGTGCAAACTAAGCTTGGCGATTTTCGGGGTGGTGCTTACCTTTGGGATATGAAAAAAATCCGTCTGCTTCTCCTGCTCGCTACTAGCGCCCCACTTTTCCTGTCATCCTGCTCTCAGGCTCCTGACGCCGAAAAAGACCCTAACGCGGATGCCGAATACAAACGGAGTCACCGCACCGAAGGCTATCGAGAGGCGCAGCGCAGCAACGCTGACTAAAAAGGTTTGCGCTGGTTCTGGCTTCAGCTTGGCTGAACTGCGATGCGACTGCAATTCTGTACGCCTCACCACGCTGATTAGGTGCCAGAGCCGTGCAGATGCTATACACGACAAAGCCCCACCGGATTTGCATCTAGCGGGGCTTTGTTGTTTCCGGGTACTACTATATGGTCGCCCTATTTTGTGAGGATGGCAGGCTGGGCCGCGGAGCGGGCCGCTGTGACTGGAGCGGACAGTAACTCGGGTAGCTGAATACCGGCCAGCAACTGGTTTTCCAGCAGCGTTGCCCAGGTCCGGAGGTAGAGCACCACATCGTCGCGCTGGTTGTGGCGCAGGGCGTCGCGGCGCTCAAACGGAATGGCAGCCCGGATGGTAGGGTCCGACAGGCGCTCCAGGTGCGTCAGGTCGGTGCGGGTAAAGCCCAGCGCAAGCATTTCGTCGATGGTGGTGTCGATGGGCAAGCCGCTGGTAGGGCAATAGTCGATAAGCTGCCGCTCCCAGTCGCCGTAGCGCTGCATGGCGCGGGCATGAATTTCACCTTTGGTGAGGTTGGTAATGGTTTGAGCCAGGTGGCCGCAGTTGCAGCTACCCATGTGGCCCCACTGGTAGGGCGCCTGGGTCGCCAAGCGTTGCGCCGTGTTGCGGAGGGCCTGGATGACGGGAAGAGTGCTGTTAGCCATAAAACAAACGTCGTCGGAGAAGTGAATTGCCGCGGCTGCATAGCCGCTGTCTGTAAAATTCAAATTAGAGTGGATTTGTTTGACAAACAAGCTGTTTGTGACGTTGCCGCTTCTGTAATAGGTAAGTTAGAGCCGTTCTCAGGTTGATATACAACTTGGCAAGTGCTGTAGCCCTTGCTGCGCGCATACGTTGCTGACAGCTGCACCATGCGCAAGTTGTTTGATAATGTGCGGATACGCGAAGCAAAAGCTTTGCGCTACAGCCTATGCACTGCTGAAGAAACTGCGTCAGCAATTATCAACCGGAGCAGATGGCGGAGCTACTGCGCTGCTATGAAACAGAACAGCCCCGACAAATTGCCGGGGCTGTTTTAGAAGAAGCGGGTAAGAGCTACCGGCTG
>Ga0210040_10011440_pt1 | contig 10048 bp, 6 predicted proteins | sample CryGeyCG12114_NA_FD_185462 | JGI IMG/M metagenome (GOLD analysis project Ga0210040, IMG submission 185462) | Groundwater microbial communities from aquifer - Crystal Geyser CG19_WC_8/21/14_NA (SPAdes) (version 2) | ecosystem: Environmental > Aquatic > Deep subsurface > Groundwater | place: USA...
GCCCAGGAAAAGATCGAACAGTGGCGGCAGGAATACAATAGCTTCCGCCCGCATAGCTCACTACAGAATTTGACGCCCGATCAGGTAATGGCTGCGGCCACTACCGTCGAGCTTCAGAACGCCTGATACTCCACTTTCAAGCGGTCTAGTAAATGGGAGGAGGTCAATTGTTTCTGGCTTCAAATACGGCCTGCTATACAGCCGACTTCTTATTAGGGAACAAGTCTATTATTAATAGGGCCTGATTTACATATCACAGAAAGTCGATTATAGCGGTAGCGGTATTCTCCAGTTGCGAAGCGCCGCCGTTCTGTTCCCGCAGGAACGAGCCGTTGCTCAGACCCACGCTCAGTCGAGTCAGCCGAGTCAGCCGAAACTTGGCTGATGAGTAGGAAACAGATGAAGGTTTCTATTTGTCTTATAATTTATATTATGTTAAGTAGACTTTCACAAAAAGAGCCTGAGATGATAATCACCCCAGGCTCTTCTACCCTAGCGACCAATGAAGGCCCGTAAAACAGGAATTAGTTCGATGCCTCCAACTTGGCGTTCAAACGCTCGGCATCAGCTGTACGGCCCAACTGGGTATACACTTTCTGCAACGGGCTCAATACGCTCTTCTCGTTAGGCTGCAGTTCCATTGCCTTCTCGAAGTATGGCAAAGCCAGCTGGAAGTTCTTTTTGCCTTCCGTCTCCATTGCTTTACCCGACTTCTTGTAAGCCGTCAAGTCCATCTTGTTCACCTTGCGGTAAATATCGCCGGCCTTGTTGTAGTAATACACGCCTAGGTTGTACTGCGCGTCGAAGTTCTTGGGGTCTAACTGTACCGATTTCTCGTAGGCTGTTACGGCTTTATCGGGCTGCTTCAGCTTGTCGTAGATCGAACCCTTCACGCTGTAAAGGCTGGCGTTCGATGGATCCAGCTCAATGGCGTGGTCCAGTTTGGCAATGGCTTCCTGGTCCTTGCCGGCCGTAATCAGCTGGTTCAGATCCTCCAGCACGAAAGATTTATTATTTGGGTAGGCTTTCAGCGCCGACTGTAACATCTGGTTGTACTCCTGATCGTTGTTCTGCTGGCGGGCAATCTGCAACATGCGCCCGTACATCTGGGGCGACTTATAATTCATCGCCAGTAGCTTGCTGTAGTTTTCCTTGGCACCCGCAAAGTCCTGATTGGCTTCCGATGCGTAGGCAGCATATAGCACCGCCGTCGTGTCCTGCGGGTTCATCTGCTGAGCCATCTTGTACGACTTAATGGCTTCGGCGTAATTTTTATCGTTATAGCTTTCTACGCCAGCGTTGAGCGCCAAACCATACAGGCCCTGGATTTTGGCGGCTGCCTGCTTGCCATATTCCCCGTCCTTACCATCTAGCTGAACGGCTTTCTGGTAGGACTCGTACGCCGTGTTTAAGCCCTCGCCGGGCTTTAGACCTTTGCCATAGATAGGGTTACTGGTCATGGCGTCGTACACTTCGCCGCGGGTATACCAGGTTTTGGCCTTGTCCGAGGTTTTCGAATTCTGGATGGCCTGGTCGATTTCCGTGCGGGCTTTGTCCAGCGTGCCTTGCTTTTGGTAGAGCAATGCGTTGTTGACGGCCGAGTTTTGGGCGGAGGCGGTATGCAGTACGGCCGCGGCCGCCAGCGTCATTAATAGCTTCTTCATGTGTGTTTTTTGGGAGAGAAGTGGTTGGGTATCGGGAAAAATACGAGTATCCGTAAGCCCAAACGGCAAGAACCGCGTTTGAGTTCGGCCAAGTGGGCTTACGGATACTCGTCTAGTTATCGCTAAGGGTATCCGGATCCGTCAGCGAGGTCAGATCCGCATCAGTGTCGGAGGTTAGCGTGGGACCATCGGCCTCGAGGCTACCGTTGGTAGTAGCTGACTCGTCCAATTCGTCCTCGGCCTCTTTTTCATCTGCCATGATCTTGGCCACCGACGAAATTTCGTCGCCGCCGTTAATTTTGAGCAGTCGTACGCCCTGGGTAGCCCGCCCAATGGTGCGCAGATCCGCCATCCGCAGCCGGATGGTGATACCCGACTTGTTGATGATCATCAGGTCATCGGAGTCGGTAACGGCTTTGATAGCGACCAAAGCGCCGGTTTTATCCGTGATTTTCATGGCGCGCACGCCCTTACCCCCACGGTTGGTAATGCGGTACTCCTCCAGCTCCGAGCGTTTGCCGTAACCATTTTCGGACACTACCAGCAGTTCCTGCGTGGGGTCCGAGAGGCATACCATGCCCACTACCCGGTCGTTGCCTTCCTCAGCCAGGGAAATACCGCGCACACCGGCCGCGTTGCGGCCCATCGAGCGAACTTTCTCCTCTTCAAAGCGCACGGCCCTACCCGAACTGAGCGCCAGAATCACCTGGCTGTTGCCAGTAGTGAGCTGCACGTCGAGCAGTCGGTCGCCCTCGTTGATGCTGATGGCATTGATGCCCGCCGTGCGGGGCCGCGAGTAGGCTTCCAGCGGGGTTTTCTTCACGGTGCCCTGCTCGGTGCAGAACATCAGGAAGGTATTTTCCAAATAATCCGGGTCGCGCAGACCGCGCACGTTGAGCACGGCGCGCACGTTGTCTTCGCGCGGAATCTCAATCAGGTTCTGAATCGGGCGACCTTTGGTGGCCTTCCCGCCTTCCGGCACCTCGTATACTTTCAACCAGAATACCCGGCCGGCCTCCGTAAAGAACAGCAGGTACTCGTGGGTCGTAGCCACGAACAGGTGCTCAGTGAAGTCGTCAAGCTTGGTGGCCGCGCCGCGGGCGCCTACCCCTCCCCGACCCTGCGACCGGTATTCGTCCAGGGCCGTGCGCTTGATGTAGCCTTCGTGGGAGATGGTAATCACCATGCTCTCGTCGGCAATCATATCCTCCATCGAGAAGTCGCCCCCCGCGTATTCGATTTCGGTGCGCCGCTTGTCGCCGTACCGCTCGCGAATATCAATCAGCTCATCCTTGATGATTTGCCGCTGCAACGCCGGCGAAGCCAGCACCGACTTATAATAGTCGATTTGCTGCATCAGCCCCTCGTACTCCTGCACAATCTTGTCGCGCTCCAGGCCGGTGAGGCGCTGCAAGCGCATATCCAGAATGGCGCGGGCCTGCACCTCACTTAGCTTAAAGCGCTCAATGAGCTGTCCCCGGGCTACTTCCCCGTCGCGGGAACCGCGAATCAGAGCAATCACCTCGTCGAGGTGGTCGAGGGCAATGAGGAGACCTTCCAGAATATGGGCGCGCTTTTCGGCCTCGGCCAACTCATAGCGGGTGCGGCGCACCACCACGTCGCCGCGGTGCTCTACGAAGTAGTGGATCAACTCCTTCAGATTCAGCGTCATCGGCCGGCCCTTAACCAGGCACACATTGTTGACGCCAAACGAAGATTGCAGCTGGGTGTACTTATACAGGTTGTTAAGCACCACCGTGGGCATGGCGTCGCGCTTCAGATCGTAGACGATGCGCATACCGTCGCGGTCCGACTCGTCGCGCAAGTCGGCAATGCCCTCGATTTTCTTGTCGTTGATAAGCGCGGCGGTTTTCTCAATCATCGCCGCCTTGTTCACCATGTAGGGAATCTCGGTGATGATGATCTGCTCCTTGCCCGATGGCAGCGTGTCGAAGTGGGCTTTGGCCCGCATCACTACCCTACCCCGGCCGGTTTCGAACGCCTGCCGCACGCCCTCGTAGCCGTAAATGGTGCCACCGGTAGGAAAGTCGGGAGCCAGAATGTGCTCCATGAGCTCGGCAATGGTAATGTCCTCGTTGTCGAGGTAGGCGATAATGCCGTTCACCACTTCCGTCATATTGTGGGGCGCCATGTTGGTGGCCATGCCCACGGCAATGCCGGAAGTGCCGTTGACGAGCAGGTTGGGGAACTTGGCCGGCATCACCGACGGCTCCTCCAGGGAGTCGTCGAAGTTGGGCTGGAAGTCTACCGTATCCTTGTCCAGGTCGCCCAGCAGCTCATCGGAGAGGCGCTTGAGGCGGGCCTCAGTGTAACGCATAGCGGCGGCCGAGTCGCCGTCGATGCTACCGAAGTTTCCTTGTCCATCCACGAGGGGATAGCGCAGGCTCCAATCCTGGGCCATGCGCACCATCGTCTCGTACACCGAGGAGTCGCCGTGGGGGTGATACTTACCCAGCACCTCACCCACGATACGGGCACTCTTTTTGTAGGATTTGTTGTAGGACACGCCCAGCTCCGACATGCCGTAGAGCACGCGGCGGTGCACGGGCTTCAGGCCGTCGCGCACGTCGGGCAGGGCCCGGGAGATGATAACCGACATCGAGTAATCGATGTAGGCGCCGCGCATCTCATCTTCAATATTTATCGGAATGATCTTTTCGCCTTCCGCCATATAAGAACAAAGTCGGCCGGCAAGCCCCTTGGAAAAGGCCAGCCGGCACCGGTGAATGTGTATTGCGTTAAGCCCGCAAGATACGAAAAAAAGGGCATTTTCCCGTCGAGCCCGACTTCCCGCAACCCCCTACTCCTCAAACACGTATGGGCCTTGAACCCACGCGTGTTTGAGGAGTAGGGCAGGGTTTTCAGCCGGTGCCTACCTCCCTTGTACTGATTGAAGGAGTAGGAGGCTTCTACTTGTCTTTAGGGTCTTCCGTACTCGGGGCCACGCCCGTCAGCAGCTCATAAACGGTGGCTACGGGTTCCAGGCTGGTCAGTTCCGGTACCTGCGGGAACAGCCGGGCCGCGCCGTGGCGGTTCAGCCACACCGGCCGGATGCCCACGGCCAGCGCCCCTACCACATCGGCTTGCCAATTGTCGCCCACCATTACCGTTTCCTCCGGGGCCGCGTGCAGTTGCGCCAGCGCAGCGTGGTAAATGGCCGGGTCGGGCTTGAGGACCCCCACCGCTTCGGACGTAATGAGCGCGTCGACCAAACCGCTCATGCCCAAAAACGCCAGCTTCTCCTCCTGCTCCGCCGTGCGGTTATTCGTGACGACGCCCAGCTGGTAGTGCGGCTTCAGCCGGCGCAGCAGGGCCAGCGCCCCGGCCACCGGCTGCCGCAACCGCCGGTAGTGGGCGTAGTGCTGCTCGGCCAGATCTGCCAAGTCGGCCACCGACGGGGCCGACTCGTATGGCGCCAGCAACCGCCGGAACCGCACTTCCCGCGCCGCCAGGTAGGACAGCTGCCCCATCATCACCTGCGGATGCAGCTCCTCCAGCAACTCGCTGTACTGCTGATACAGCACTTCCGACGGCACGGCACGAAGCGTGGCCCGCGCCGCCGCGGTGGCTAGCAGGGCCGCCCGGGCCGTGGCGGTGTGGTCAAAGAGGGTATCATCAAGGTCGAAGAGAATGGTGCGAACCGGCAATGGCATGGACTATAGGTACGTGATAACGATTTAACGGCAACCTTCCCTCCTACTCCCCGGCCTCACATCCCTACCTACTTATATTATAGGGACTTGCTCTTGTCGACTTTGTGCTTGCCGGCTTTGGGGTTGTACACCTTGATTTTCTCGCCGATAGCCGGGCTTTGCTTCTTCCACAGCGGCTGCCCGCGGTACTTCGCCCCGTCGTGCATATGGGCTTTGCGCGTGTGGCAGGAAAGAATGGGGCAGTTGCGGCAACTGGCGGCGAGTAGCAGCACCAGCAGCGGTAGCAACAGGCGCGAGAGGAGTAAGCGTAGCGTCATGGGGCGTAAAGGTAGGGAGGTTACGCGCACGATGGGCAAAAGCCGGGCCGGGGTCTTGTGAAGAATAGACGACCAACCTATACATTTTAGCTGGACCATTTTGTGGGGAAGCGTACAATAAGGTTTGGGCTAGTTTTACTAGTTGAAAGACCCAGACCTCGTCACCTTCAAAACCAACGCAAAGGACATAAAAAAATTCAGGCTAGCTGATGACCTACTGCTCCTTATTTAACATTAAAAACGTTAGAAATTTGTGGCCATAATTGCTCAACACATGCGTATAATACGGTTCACCAAGTAGTGCCCCTTCAGTTGTGTATGTTATAAATTCATTTGTGATTAGCCCTAGCTGCTGCAAATCGAGTATGAAACTTTCTACAAATGAAATTTCTATATTTTCAGGCATATGTTCCATCATATAATTTAAGTATTTGCCCTTCTCACCAAATTGAGTCATAGATTCGATATTTGTAAATATTTTTAAAAGAGATATATGTACTGGCTGTAATCTATCGATAGTATTCAGGTATTCACTGGATATATTGAAATTCAGCTCTTCAATGAAAGATCCGACTAAAGCTCTTTTTAAAAAAATACGTTTACTATCCAAGTGCGTTTTAACGGCTATCTGTGAAGCCTGGATTAGAAGCGTTATGAATTCTTCATTCTGTAAATCCTCCTGTTTAAATCCCGGCCTACTCTCTAATTCAATCAATGCGTCTTTAACCGTTTCCATCCATTTATCTTTTCTTTTATCGAGAGAAGGTGAGACGATAAATTTAAAAAGTTCTCCTACTCCTGCAAGGCCAGGTATTGAATTTAGGAAAGTGGTAACCCCAAGATGTGCCACATCCTTAATATCAGGCTGAGGTACTTTTAAGTCTTCTCGTTTCATCGCGCTATTGATTTGAATATATTTATTCACTGTACTCAGTGACATTTCTAGCGTCATCGCATTAGCTCGGTCTGAAATACGGGTGGCCTTCAATTGTTTTACGTACGCTACCTTCTCAGCATCGCCCTTGAGTGAAAGGTTGGTTCAGATGTTACGTAGGACCAGTGCATAGCGCAAGTCTACATGCTGAGAAGCCGTTAAAAGCGGTAAAAGGGTCCTTTGACAGTGGATACGCATTCCCGATACCATCTTTTGCTATGTTCGGAACCGATAAGAAGTAAGAGTAGGACTTACGTAAATTGTTGGTAGAACTCTGCCAACCTCTGCGGAACTCTGCAGGAACCTCCCATTTGGGCCGTTTTGCGTAAGTCCTAAAGAGATAACTATGAGGTAGTCGGGTAAATCTGAACAGCTTAAAATATTAAGTTAAAGAAGGTGTTGACCAGTATGCTACTTACAGGATTTTGCTTGATGAAGATGGAGGTGTGAGCTTCCTCAAAGGTAGGTCAGTCATAAATAGAGGGTAGTAATTTTACCCCACATCCTCCCCTTCCCACTCCCGAAGAAACTGCTGGAGAAAGGCCTCCATGAATGCCTGCCGCCCTTCGGCCACGCGCCTGGCGGCGGCGGTGTTCAGGCGCTCTTGCAGGTGCAGCAGCTTCTCGTAGAAGTGGTTGATGGTTGGGGCCATGTTTTTCTTGTAGGTCTCGAAGGAGTCGTGCTGCACGGGCGGCACGGTAGGGTCGTGCAGGGGGCGGCCTTTGTGGCCGCCGTAGGCAAAGGCGCGGGCTACGCCAATGGCCCCAATGGCGTCGAGGCGGTCGGCGTCCTGCACCAGCTCGCCTTCCACGGTGCTCATGGGAGTAGGCACGCCCAGGCCCTTGAAGCTGATTTCGCGGATGATGGCCTCCACCGGCCCGATAACCTCCTCGCCTACCCCCTGGCTCAGCAGCCAGGCGCGGGCGGCGCGGGGGCCGGCCTGCTCGTCGCCGTCGTGGAACTTCCAGTCGGCCACGTCATGCAGCAGGGCGCCCAGCTCGGTGATGAGCGGATCGGCGTGGGGCGTGTCGCGGGCCAGGGCGCGGGCCACCTGCCACACCCGACGGATGTGCTCCCAGTCGTGGCCGGAGCCTTCGTGCAGGAATTTCTCGCGAATAAACGCGGCAGTGTGGTCAATCAGCATAGGAGTTTCCATGGTAGAGTAGACGTACGAAAGGGCGCGGGCGCCGGGTAAGACGAAATACGCCCGCAAAGCAACGCGTTCCGGACCACACTTACCAACCGACCGCGGCGCCACGCCGACCGATACGTACGCTAAAGCCACCGAATCTCCTGGTTTCACAGGATATTTGCCCGGCTGTATTTGCCCGTTTACGCTTTCCTGTTTCGCTTGTTCACTCGCCCCCTGCCAGCCTTACTGCTTGAGCCGAGCCGCTACTAGCTGCACCAATCCCGGCCCGGTCCGTACACCCGCCATGCCCGAACCAACTGACCTACTCGAATCCATGGGAATAGCGGTACCCGCTGCCGCCAATCGCATTGCCTCCTTCACCAACAAAGCCGCCGCCTACTACTACGCGCAGACCCACGCCCCCACGCACTCCGAATACAGCTGGTACGAGGGCCTGAACGTGGCGAAGAACCGCGTATTCGGGGGCTACGATTTATTTGTGGACGGCCAGCGACTCGACAACCACACGGCCGACGTGACGGTGTACCCGCAGAAGCTGGTGCGCCGACACGGCCTGCTGGAAGAACAGCTCTGGTTGTTTGATGAGCGCAACCTGCTGGAAGTCGACCTCACCGGCGCTACCCAGCCCGTGGGTATTCAGCTACGCGGCGACAACGTTGCCTTCCTCCACGAGCAAGACGGCATCGCTTTCTTCTCGGCTCAGGAAGGCGACTTTCGGATTGCCGTAGCCGCGCGTGGCGCGCGGTCCATCCAAATGCAGGACCAGCGCGTAGTGGCCGCGGGCAACGGCTTTCTACTGGCCGTGGGGAAAGAGGAGGCCGAAGCCGCGGCGCTGATTGAGGAAGGGCGCCACGATGGGGCGACCCTGAAGCTGGCCCGCGAGCAGCGCCTGCGTCAGTACCTGCTGACTACTACCTACCTCACCACCAACAACGACGCGTTGACCCAGGCCCTGCGCTGGCTGGCCATTACCACCGACCAGCTTGTGACCCGGCAGCAGGGCGACGGCATCTACGCCGGCCTGCCGTGGTTCAATGAATACTGGGGCCGCGATGAATTTATTTCCCTACCCGGGGCCGTGTTGGTGACCGGCCAATTTGCCACCGCCCGGCAAATTCTACTGTCATTTGCCGAATATCAACAATTGGATAAAGAATCGAAATACTACGGCCGGGTGCCTAATATTGTTAATCCGATTACCATTGATTATCACACCACGGACGGCACACCACGCTTTATTATTGCCCTACGCAATTACGTGCAGTATTCTGGCGACACGGCCTTAATTAAGCAATTATATCCAAATGTTGAAGCGAGTATTTTAGGCAGTTTACATAATTGGGTAAATACGGAAGGCTACCTACTGCACGCCGACAACGAAACCTGGATGGACGCCCGCGACGCCAACCAAGTGGCCTATACGCCCCGCGGCAGTTGCGCCAACGACATTCAGGCGCTGTGGTACGAGCAGCTACTGGCGGGCGCCTACTTCGCCGCCTACATGCACGACACCGCCCACGAGCAACAGTGGACGCAACTGGCCCAACAGGTAAAAGCGCACTTTGCCCGGGACTTTCGTGATCCGCAGCAGGCCTACCTGGCCGACCGGCTGGATGCGCAAGGGCACGCTGATTTCACGTTGCGGCCCAATCAGCTCTTTGCCCTACCCCTGCTGGACGACCAGGACTTCACGCGGCAAGTGCTGCGTACCACCTGGCAGGAGCTGGTGTATCCGTGGGGCGTGGCCACCCTCAACCGCCAGGACCCGCGGTTTCATCCCTACCACCTGGCGCCCGCTTTTTACCCCAAGGACGCGGCCTACCACCAGGGCACCGTCTGGGCCTGGCTCAATGGCGTGGCCATGCAGCGCATGCTGGAAGCCGGGCAAACGGAAACGGCCTACCAGCTTTTCGCCCATGCCAACCAGATGGCCCTGACGCGGGGCGTGGTGGGCGGCCTGAGCGAAAACCTGGATGCCTACCCCCAGCCGGGCCAGCCGTGGCCCCGCCAAACCGGGGCCTACCTCCAGGCCTGGTCCAATGCCGAGCAGCTGCGCGTGTGGTACCAGTATTTCCTGGGCATCCGCCCCGACGTACCCAACCACCAGCTGACGCTGGCCCCGCGCCTACCCGCCGCCATCGGGCAGCTTTCCTACCGCTTCGCCGTGGGCCCGGGCTTGGTGGACGCCACGTACCAGGCGGCCCCTACTCCTACCTGCTCCTACTCCTTCGCGGAGCTGACAATCAACGCCGTGGTCGATGTGTTTCCGTTTGCGCCCCTGCCCGTAGCCGTGCAGCCAGGCTCGG
>Ga0210040_10011441_pt1 | contig 10048 bp, 7 predicted proteins | sample CryGeyCG12114_NA_FD_185462 | JGI IMG/M metagenome (GOLD analysis project Ga0210040, IMG submission 185462) | Groundwater microbial communities from aquifer - Crystal Geyser CG19_WC_8/21/14_NA (SPAdes) (version 2) | ecosystem: Environmental > Aquatic > Deep subsurface > Groundwater | place: USA...
GCATCGGTGCCCAACGTGGGTGGCGTGTGGAAAGACCTCACGGACAACGTGAACACGATGGCTTCGAACCTGACGAGTCAGGTGCGCGACATTGCCAACGTGGCCACTGCCGTGGCCCGCGGCGACCTGAGCCAGAAGATGACCGTGGACGTGAAGGGGGAGCTGTTTCAGCTCAAGCAGAACCTGAACCAAATGGTGGACTCGCTGAACCTGTTTGCCGGCGAAGTAACGCGGGTTGCTTTGGAAGTAGGCACCGAAGGCAAGCTCGGCGGGCAGGCGTCGGTACCCAACGTGAGTGGGGTATGGAAGGAGCTGACGGACAATGTGAACTACATGGCTTCGAACCTGACGAGTCAGGTGCGCGACATTGCCAACGTGGCCACCGCCGTGGCCCGCGGCGACCTGAGCCAGAAGATGACCGTGGACGTGAAGGGGGAGCTGTTTCAGCTCAAGCAGAACCTAAACCAAATGGTGGACTCGCTGAACCTGTTTGCCGGCGAAGTAACGCGCGTGGCCCTGGAGGTAGGCACCGAAGGTAAGCTCGGCGGTCAGGCCGTGGTGCCGAGTGTGGCGGGCGTGTGGAAGGAGTTGACGGACAATGTGAACTACATGGCCTCGAACCTGACGAGCCAGGTGCGCGACATTGCCAACGTGGCCACTGCCGTGGCCCGCGGCGACCTGAGCCAGAAGATGACCGTGGACGTGAAGGGCGAGATTCTCGACCTGAAAAATATTCTTAACCAAATGGTGGACTCGCTGAATACGTTTGGCGACGAGGTAACGCGGGTGGCCCGCGAGGTAGGCACCGAAGGCAAGCTCGGCGGTCAGGCCGTGGTGCCCAACGTAGGCGGCACCTGGAAGGAGCTGACCGACAACGTGAACACGATGGCCTCGAACCTGACGCTGCAAATGCGCGACATTGCCAACGTGGCCACCGCCGTAGCAAAAGGCGACCTGACGCAGAAGATTACGGTGGAGGTGAAGGGCGAAATACTCGACCTGAAGAACATCCTCGACCAGATGGTGGACTCGCTCAACATCTTTGCCGGTGAAGTAACACGCGTGGCTCGCGAGGTAGGGACTGAAGGCATTCTGGGCGGCCAGGCCAACGTGCCCAACGTGCGCGGCACCTGGAAAGACCTGACGGACAACGTAAACAGCATGGCTTCGAACCTGACGAGTCAGGTGCGCGACATTGCCAACGTGGCTACCGCCGTGGCCCGTGGCGACCTGAGCCAGAAAGTGACCGTGAATGTGAAAGGCGAACTACTACAGCTCAAGAACATTCTGAACCAGATGGTGGACTCGCTCAACATCTTCGGCGACGAGGTGACGCGGGTGGCCCGCGAGGTAGGCACCGAGGGTAAGCTCGGCGGCCAGGCCGTGGTGCCCGACGTGCGCGGCACCTGGAAAGACCTCACGGACAACGTGAACACAATGGCCTCGAACCTGACGAGCCAGGTGCGCGACATTGCCAACGTGGCCACTGCTGTGGCCCGCGGCGACTTGTCGCAGAAGGTATCGGTAGACGTGAAAGGCGAGCTACTGGAGCTGAAAGACAACATCAACCGTATGGTGGACTCGCTCAACATCTTTGCCGGCGAGGTAACGCGCGTAGCTCTGGAGGTAGGCACCGAAGGCAAGCTCGGCGGCCAGGCCGCAGTGCCCGGCGTGAGTGGCGTGTGGAAGGACTTGACCGACAACGTGAACACGATGGCGGCCAACCTAACCACGCAGGTGCGGGGACTTGTGAAGGTCGTAACGGCCGTGTCGCAGGGTGACCTGACCCAGAAGCTGATGCTGGAGGCGAAGGGCGAAGTAGCCGAGCTGGCCGATACCATCAACCGCATGGTGGACGACCTAAACCGCCTAGCGGTAGAGGTAAGCCGCGTGGCAAAGGTAGCCGGTGTGGAAGGCAAGATGACGGAGCGCGCCACCGTGGGCGGCGTAAGCGGCTCGTGGAAAGAGCTGGTTGACAACCTGAATGACCTGCTCGAATCCATTGCCTCGCCAATTCTGGAAGTGAGCCGCGTGGTGCGGGCCATTTCGGAAGGCGACCTGATGCAGCGCGTGGAAGTGCCTACCGCCGGCGATATTGAAGCCATGTCCTCGGCCTTGAACCTGGCCGTGGATAACCTCAACGAGCTACTCGGCGAAATCAACGATTCTTCGCAGGTAGTGCGGGCTTCGTCGGAGGAAATGGCTGTGAAAGGACAGGAGATGAGCCGCGTAACGGTTGATGTGGCCCTGGCCATGCAGCAGATGGCGGAAGGCGCCCAGAATCAGGCCCTCAAAACGGACCAGGCCTTCAAGCTGATTGAGGAAATCATGCAGGTGACCAAGGAAACCGCGGATAAGGCCGATGTAGTAAACAAAGCGGCTATCCTGGGTGAGCAAACCTCGCAGCTGGGCCTCAAAACCGTAGCCGAAGTGGTGAAAAACATGGAAGAAATTTCCAGTGCCGCCACCCAAACGTCGCGCTCCATTGAAGTACTTAGCACCCGCTCGCAGGAAATCAGTACCTCGCTGGGTGTGATTACGGATATTGCCTCGCAAACCAACTTGCTGGCCCTGAATGCCGCCATTGAGGCCGCCCGTGCCGGAGAAGCTGGTCGGGGCTTTGCGGTGGTAGCCGAGGAAATTCGCAAGCTGGCGGAGGGCTCCCGCAAGTCGGCCAGCGAAATTGCTACCCTGGTAGCCGACGTTCGCAAGGATACTACCTTCGCCGCCACGGCTATTTCTACCATGGAAGGCCGCGTGTTGAAAGGCAAGAACGCTACTTTTGAGGCCAGTGCGGCCTTCAAAAACATTGCGACCAGTAGCGGCGAAACCCTGCGTACTTCCCGCGACATTCTAACGGCTACGGAGGTGCAGAAAGCCTCCATCAGCGACGTAGTGAAGTACGTGGAGGAAGTAGTAGCCATTGCCGAGCAAACGGCTTCCGGCACGCAGCAAGTTGCCAGCACCGCCAAGCAGCTGTCATCGTCCATGTCGGAGCTGACAACTTCCAGCCAGAACCTCACCGACATTGCCGACGATTTGCAGGTAGGCTTGTCGGCCTTCCAGCTGATGGAATACATAGAGCCGGAGCCCGAACCCGAGCCCGTTCGTTCGCGTCTCAGCATGCGCCGCGTACCCCGGGTGTCAGCCCCAGCGCCTGCGCCTACCCCCACGCGGCGGCCCTCGAATGCCACTGCCGACTCGGCTCCCGCGCGCCAGAGCCGGCCGAAGGAGGTAGCGCCGGCACCCGCACCGGCCCGCCCGGCAGCAGCCAAAGCAAAAGCGGCTCCCGCGGCCTCCTCGAATGGGCATGAGGCCAAGGCGAAAGCCGCACCGGCCCCGAAGAATGCAACAGCTGGCGAGGAAAAGACCGCCGCCAAACCCACTCGCAAAGCCAAGAAGTAACAATGGTAGACCAGGGCCGTTTCGCAACGGCCCGGCCTACCGCTTCTGCCCAACCTGAACAAAGGCTACCGGCGAACAGCCGGTAGCTAACAGCTTCATTATATGCCTACCTCCGAACCCACCAACGACAAAAAGAACCTCAAGCCGGAACCCCTGATTCAGTTGATCATTTTTGAGCTGGGTGGTGAAGCCTACGGCATTCGGATTGAGCAGGTGAAGGAGGTGACGATTACGCCGGAAATTGCGCGTATGCCCAAAACGCCCGCTTTCGTGAAGGGCATCGCCAATTTGCGCGGCGACATCATCACGATTATCGACCTGGAGGAACGCTTTCAGTTGCGGCCGGCCGGCGAGGCCCTACCCACCGTGAGCTACACCATGGCTATTGAGGCCAAGGACTATACCATTGGCATAGTGGTGCGGGAGGTGCCGCAGCCCTTGTCCATTGCCGCTTCCATCATCGAAAGCGCCCCGGAGTTTATTCAGGATGTCAATATCAATGACAAGTACATTGAAGGCATTGCCAAAGTCAATGGCCGTATCATTGTGGTCCTCGACATGCTGAAGTTGCTTACTCCGTCCGAAATCATGCAACTGCCGCCGAAAAGCTAATCTTCGCTGGGGCACTTGCGTACAAAGCTCGTCGCCTGCGTCGGCACTTTCCTTTATCTATCAGACTCTCGAATTCCTTTGTTTATGAAAAACCGCATTCTCATTGTAGATGACTCATTCTACATGCGCACGATGCTCAAGAATATGCTAACCGACGCTGGCTACGAAGTAGTAGGCGAGGCCGCAAACGGGCAGCAAGCCCTGGAAATGGCCGCCGCCACCCGCCCCGATCTGATTACGCTCGACGTCATCCTACCGGATAATACGGGCTTGGATGTGCTCAAAGGCATTCGGCTGGACCAGCCCGACGTGAAGGTGGTCATGTGCAGCGCCGTAGGACAGGAGGTCATAGTGAACGAAGCGCTGGAAAGCGGCGCCACGGCCTACATTGTGAAGCCTTTCTCGGAAGAAAAGGTATTAGAGATAGTAGGAGGAGCCCTGCAAACTTCTGATAACAGCGGGTCTTAGCGGCAGTTTGTAACACCACCTACCCGATTCCCGCTTGCTTCCTACTCACGTCTCGCTCTCGTCCGTGTCTGATCTGCTTACTCCGTCTGTGATACTCCTCGGCAACCTGCCCGCCCCCGTGCGGCAGCTGCTGGCGCGTACGCTGTCGGGTGTGCCGCGGATGCGGGTGGTGCCCGGTCCACCCGAGCCAGGACAGCTGGCGGGCATGGCCACCCGGCACCGTCCGACGCTGGTGATAGTAGGCGAAGCCGACTTGCCGGAGCTGTCGATCTTAGCTCGTTTCCAGAAGGTGCCGGTGCTGTTGTACTGCGATACGCCGCCCCTGCATAGTCGCATGAGCATTCTGGCTCACTGGAACGTGCAGGATTACTTCGGGCCGGCCGTATTTGAGCACGAGGACGAATTTGCTACTTGGCAAACGGAAATGGTTCGTCAGATTAAGGCTGTAGTGGGTGCTACTGCGCCGGTAGCGGCGGTAGGGCCGATGCCACAGGCGCCTCCGAGTAGCGTAGTGGTGCTGGGCGGCTCTACCGGGGGCTCGGCCGCCGTAGAGAGCGTATTGCGCAATTTGCTGCCTACTCTCACTAGCGCCGTGCTGGTGGCTGTGCATCTACCCCGACACTTTACCCAAGCCCTGGTAGAGCGCCTGCAACGGGCGACGGCATTGCCCGTGGTAGCCGGCAAAACAGGGATGCTGCTGACGCCCGGCAAAGTGATTGTGGCCCCCGGCGGCCATACCATGACCGTAGCAGCGGCCCCTACCACGCCCTGGGTGCGCTGGCAAGTCGTGTGTGAGCCTACCCCCGATGCGGGCATGAGCGCCGATTCTCCCTCCATTGACGCCCTCATGCAATCGGCGGCGCAGAAGACGAGGCAACCTGTTTTAGGAGTAGTATTGAGCGGACTGGGCCACGACGGTACGGCCGGTGCTCGCCACATCCGTCAGCGGGGCGGAGTAGTAGTGGTGCAGGATTATGCCTCGGCGGCTGTTTACAGCATGCCCAACTCGGTGATGAAGGCCGGTGAAGTAGACGCTATTCTACCGTTGTCGGAAATTGGGGCGTACATCAATCAGTTTGACCGCTGGGCGCCTCATGCGCTCCGTTCTTCTCAACACGCAATCCGCGTATGAAATCAAGAGAAGAAGAATACCGAGAGATTTTCATGGCGGAGGCGCTCGAATACTATGACGCCATGAGCCGCCACATCAGTGAGCTGGAGAAGAACCCTGCCGATGCCGCCGCCCTCAATGAGCTGTTTCGCCTCATGCATAACCTGAAGGCAAATGCCCGGGCCATGGGCTACGCGACCGTTGGGGAGCTGGCGCACCGTATGGAAACCATCTTCGGGCTCATTCGCAGCCAGGAACGCACCTTTGCCGGAAGTCTGGTGCAGGTGCTATTCCAGGGCATCGACAAAATGGGCGAAATGATTCGGGCGGCCGGTGCCAACACGGAAATGCCGACCATTGACACGCTGCTGGCGAATCTGGATCGGTTGGTGAATGGGGAAGAGCCAGTGCTGGAAGAGGGCGCTGACCAAGCCGACGAAGAAGCTACCCGCAAGCTGGAACTGTCGGATCTGGTTTACATTCAGGTCAAAAAACTCGACCATTTGCTGAACCTGGTAGGCGAGCTGATCATTGACCGCGACCGGATTCTGACGTTAAGCAAGGAAATGGGTAGCCCTGCCCTCCAAGCCACGGCCGCGCACCTGTTCCGTATTTCCGACGAGCTACAGTACAGCATCATGGATGCGCGCCTGGTAAACGTGGGCTCGCTGTTCAATAAGTTTCCGCGGGTGGTGCGCGACGTGGCTGCCGCTGAGCATAAGGATATTGAGCTGACCCTGCGCGGTGAGGACATTCAGATTGACCGCAACATCTTGCAAATCATCACCGATGCGCTGCTGCATTTGGTGCGCAATGCTATTGGGCACGGCATTGAGACACCCGCCGTGCGGGAGAAGGCCGGCAAGCCGGCACGGGGCCACCTCACTATTGCTGCCCAAACGGAGCGCGACAACGTGCTGATTCAGGTGTCGGAGGACGGGGCGGGCATCAACGTGGAGGGCGTGCGGCGCAAAGCCGTGGAGCGTGGCCTGGTTAGCGCTGAGGCCGCCAAGCTGCTCGACGACGCTGCCGTGCGTGGCTTCCTGTTCGAGCCAGGTTTTTCCATGGCCAAGGAAGTGACCGAAATTTCGGGTAGGGGAGTAGGGCTCGACGTGGTGAAGCTCGCCATTGACTCCCTGGGCGGGCAGTTGCGCGTCGACTCGGAGCTGGGGAAAGGCACCACCTTCACGCTGGTGCTGCCTACCTCCATTGCCGTGCGCGGGGCCTTGTTGTTTGAGCTGGACGAGCGCAGCTACGCCATTCCGCTGATGCATACCAACTCGGTGGTGTCGTTATGGCCGGAGGAGCTGCATGTGGTGGGGGGCATGCTGCTGGCCGAAGTGCAGGACGAGAATGTGCCCGTGGTCGATCTGCACCATCTGCTGCACAACGGCGAAGAGGCCCTACCCCCCGCCGTGCGCACCGACCTGAACGGGCGACAAAACATCATCATTGTGGACTACAACAACCGCAAGCTGGGGTTGATCATTGACCGTTTTCTGCGGCAGCAGAATATTGTCATCAAGCCCATGAGTAAGCCTTTGGATACCATCGATTTGTTTGGGGGCGTCACGCTGCTGGGTAGTGGGCAGGTGTGCCTGGTGCTCGATGTGCCAGCGTTAACCAGACTTTTTTTAGCCAAGCGACCATAAAACACGTATTGCAGAATCCAAAGAATCTTGATTTTAAGATTCTTTGTACAACGGATTGATTACTATGGGTTTGTACATGACGGAATTAGAACGGGATATCATTCGTGAAATTCTGAATATTGGTTTGGCAAGAGCTGCTGACTCCTTTGCTATCATTGCACAGGAGCGGGTGCTGCTGGAAGTTCCCAACCTGGATTTGATACCCGGCAACAACATTCTCAAACGTGTGCAGGGCTACGAGGGCACCCACGTCATCATTCAGTCTGATATAAAGGGGGATTTCAACGGGACTACCCTCATGTTCTTCTCGGGTCAGCATGTGCAGCGTCTTTCCCGCGTGTGCCTGCGCATGGACGTCACCGATTCCATCAATATCGACGCCATGCAGGAGTCGTTGCTGCTGGAAATCAGCAACATCATTACCGGGGCACTCGTGACCCAACTGGCCAACATCCTCAAAGCACAGATTTACGGCGCGCCGCCTACTGCCCCGCGTGGCAACATTGCCGACTCGCTGAATGCCCTGGTGATCAGACCCATGGTGCAGCCGCTGATTTTTTCGGTTATCACGCAGTTCTCGGACAAGCAAAACTCGGTGGAGCTGCCACTTATGATTTTCTTCGACCGCGAAACGTTCGTGAAAATGCTGGAAATCATTCGTACCTACAACTTCATGGGCGGCCAGGCCCCTTCTTAATTAACAACCAGTTGCCAAAGTAGAACGTCATTTCGATCAGTGGGAGCAATCTCGCGTGCTGAGGAAAGATAGTATCCTTTGTCAGCACGCGAGATTGCTCCCGCTGATCGAAATTACGTTTTGTATTAGTTCTTCATAATCAGCGGCTTATAACTCATGGCTTTTTCTTCCTCTACCAGTCTGGAACAAAAATTAGCAAGCTTCGACCCCAATGCGCTCGGCGATGCCGCCGGGGGCGTATATGGCCTTCCTTTCACGGTGGAAGAGGCCCAAATGGTTATTGTGCCAGTGCCTTGGGAAGTGACTGTTTCCTACCGGGCCGGCACGGCGCAGGCGCCAGCCGCCATCCGCGAAGCTTCCCTGCAAGTAGACCTTTACGACCCGGATATCATGGACGCCTGGCGCCTGGGCTTGGCCATGGAGGACAACGACGAGCAGTGGGCGCAGGAAAGCCAGGATCTGCGGCCCCGCGCCGCCGAATACATTGCCTGGCTGGAAGCTGGCCAACCCAATGATCAAGCCGCCGCGCTGGGTGATGTGCCCGCTGAAGTCACCCGTCGGGGTGCCGCCCTACTGGAATGGCTGAAGCAAAAAACCGGCGCCTACCTGGATGCGGGCAAAGCCGTGGCGGTGCTGGGCGGCGACCACAGTACGCCCCTGGGGTACATTCACGCGCTGGCTGAGCGCCACCAGGAGTTTGGCATTTTGCAGATTGATGCCCACTGCGACCTGCGCCCCGCTTACGAGGGTTTCCAGTACTCGCACGCGTCCATTATGCACAATGCTCTGCAACTGCCGCAGGTGAAAAAGCTGGTGCAAGTAGCTATCCGCGACCTGTGCCAGCAGGAAGCCGACACGATCGACCAATCGGGGGGGCGCGTGGTGATGTTCCACCACCGGTTCCTGCGCGACGATATGTACGGCAAGAAATCGTGGAAGAAGCAGTGCGGCAAAATCATTGCCCAGCTACCGCAGAAGGTCTACCTCAGCTTCGACATTGATGGTCTCGATCCTAAGCTCTGCCCCGATACCGGCACACCCGTGCCCGGCGGCCTGGAGTTCGAAGAGGCGCTCTACCTCATTCGGCAGGTAGTGCGCTCGGGTCGCGAAATCATCGGCTTCGACTTGAACGAGGTTTCGCCCGGCGACACGGAGTGGAACGCTATTGTGGGCGCCCGCCTACTCTACCACCTGTGCAACTGGATGGCCGTGTCGCAGGGGCGATTGAAGGCCCGCACCGTAAATAAATCGGAATAACTATATTCGGCTGCTAACATAATAGCCCCGTTTGCGTACCTACTGACCAGTTCGCGCCCGCGGACTGGTCTTTTTTTCTCCCTACACCTTGCACCCCCATGGGCTTTATTCTCAAGATCCTGCTGACCGCCATTCTGACCTACGTCTTGGCTAAGTTTCTCCCCGGCGCTCACCTGGCGGGCTTCAGCGACGCCATTTTGCTGATTCTCGTACTGGCGCTACTCAACGCCGTAGTGAAGCCTATCCTGCAACTGCTAGGGCTACCCATCACCATCCTGACGCTGGGCCTGTTTCTGTTGGTCATCAACGCCGTTATCGTGCTGCTGGCTGATTTCCTACTCTCCGGCTTTAAGGTAGATGGCTTCTTCGCCGCCCTGCTGTTCAGCATTGTGCTGTCGGTAGTAACGACGGTAGTTGACTTGGTGGTGGACTAACGCACCGAACATACTAGAAAAGCAAAGGGCCCTTCGCATATGCGAAGGGCCCTTTGCTTTTCTATGACTTTGCCTACTGGCTGTAACGGGTAGGGGTAGGGTAGGGAACACGCGCTCATACTGGATAAAATAAGCTCAAAGCATTGATGATGAACATGATAAGATTTAAAAAGTTAGGTTTTATTCTTCGCGCAGCTCCCGTTATAGCACGCGGATATTTCCGCTGTATTGCTGCAAGATCATGTAATTGTAAATAGTTTATTAGTTGAATATTATCCAAAACAGGCTTCTTATTATTGATTTGTGAAGCCTGCTCGCGACCCCCTAAACCGGATATAACGCCTTCTATATTTGCGCATCCAGAGAGCTACTCTCACGCATTTTTTCTCTCGATAGAATAGCCTGACGCAGC
>Ga0210040_10011442_pt1 | contig 10047 bp, 8 predicted proteins | sample CryGeyCG12114_NA_FD_185462 | JGI IMG/M metagenome (GOLD analysis project Ga0210040, IMG submission 185462) | Groundwater microbial communities from aquifer - Crystal Geyser CG19_WC_8/21/14_NA (SPAdes) (version 2) | ecosystem: Environmental > Aquatic > Deep subsurface > Groundwater | place: USA...
TCGAGGTCAAGGCCACCAAGGGTGACAACCGCCTGGGCGGTGACGACTGGGACGCCCGGATCGTCGACTTCCTGGTCAAGCAGTTCAAGACCAAGTACGGCACCGACCTCTCCCAGGACAAGATCGCTCGGCAGCGCCTGCAGGAGTCGGCCGAGAAGGCCAAGATCGAGCTCAGCTCGGCCAGCGAGACCTCCATCAACCTGCCCTACATCACCCTCGGTGAGTCCGGGCCCTTGCACCTGGAGGAGAAGCTGACCCGCTCGGAGTTCCAGCGGCTCACCTCCGACCTGATCGACCGCTGCCGCACCCCGTTCAACGCGGTCGTGTCCGACGCCAAGATCTCGGTCGGGGCCATCGACCACGTGATCCTGGTCGGCGGTTCCACCCGGATGCCGGCCGTCGTCGAGCTCGTCAAGGAGCTGACCGGCGGCAAGGAGCCGAACAAGGGCGTGAACCCGGACGAGGTCGTCGCCCTCGGCGCCAGCCTGCAGGCCGGTGTCCTGAAGGGTGAGGTCAAGGACGTCCTGCTCCTCGACGTGACCCCGCTGAGCCTCGGTATCGAGACCAAGGGCGGCGTGATGACCAAGATCATCGAGCGCAACACCACCATCCCGACCAAGCGCTCGGAGGTCTTCACCACCGCCGACGACAACCAGCCCTCGGTGATGATCCAGGTCTACCAGGGCGAGCGTGACTTCGCCCGTGACAACAAGTCGCTCGGCAACTTCGAGCTGACCGGGCTGCCGCCGGCCCCGCGTGGCGTGCCGCAGGTCGAGGTGGCCTTCGACATCGACGCCAACGGCATCGTGCACGTGCACGCCAAGGACCTCGCCACCGGCAAGGAGCAGTCGATGACCGTCACCGGAGGCTCGGCCCTGGGCAAGGACGACATCAACCGGATGGTGCAGGAGGCCGAGGCCCACGCCGAGGAGGACCGCCTGCGTCGCGAGGCCATCGAGCTCCGCAACGACGCCGACAACCTGGTCTTCCGGACCGAGAAGCTGATCAGCGAGAACGGCGACAAGATCGGTGACGACGTCAAGGCTCCCGTCGAGGAGGCGCTGACCGAGGTCAAGACGGCTCTCGAGGGCACCGACGACGAGGCGGTCAAGGCTGCGGTCGAGAAGCTCAACACGACCAGTGCTGCGCTGGGCCAGGCGATGTACGCCGCCGCTGCGGCCGCCCAGGCCCCGTCCGAGGCTGGCGAGCCCAGCCCCGAGGCGGAGACCAACGGCTCCAGCAGCTCCGCTGCCGACGACGACGTGGTCGACGCCGAGATCGTCGACGAGGACTCCGCATCGAGTGACCGCACGTGAGCGATCGACCCATGTCGGAGCAGGAGGGGCAGGAGCCCCAGGGGCCGACGGTGCGTGACCGGCGCCGGATCGACCCGGAGACCTACCAGGTTCGGGAGCCGCAGTCTGCTGCGGCTCCCGCCGCCGGGGCCCCGCAGGCCTCGTCGGAACAGGAGCCGACGGCGTCTGCAGAAGGGAACGAGCAGGTGGAGGAGCTGCAGTCCGCGCTCGCCGAGCGGACAGCTGACCTCCAGCGCCTGCAGGCCGAGTACGTCAACTACAAGCGCCGGGTTGACCGGGACCGCGACCTGACCCGCAAGGTCGCGCTGGAGGGTTTCGTCAAGGACTTCATCCCGGTCCTGGATGACCTGCGCTCGGCCCGGGAGCACGGGGAGCTGGCCGGCGCCTTCAAGGCCGTCGGCGACGAGGTCGAGCGGATCACGGGCAAGCACGGGCTCGAGACGTTTGGCGCGAAGGGTGACTCCTTCGACCCGCACGTCCACGAGGCTCTGATGCAGGTCCCGGCCGAGGGCGTCGACGGACCGACCTGCGTGGAGATCCTGCAGCCCGGCTACCGGATCGGCGAGCGGGTGCTCCGCCCGGCACGGGTGGCCGTCGGCGAGCCGACGGGGGCAGCGGGCGAGGCCGGCGACGCGTCCGCGACGACGGAGCAGTGAGCGTCGTTGCGCCGTAGCACCTGCGAGGAGCGGATCGAGATGACTGAGGAGGGGAGGCGTTCGTGAGCACCAAGGACTGGATCGAGAAGGACTTCTACAAGGTCCTCGGGGTGGCCAAGGACGCCAAGCCCGAGGACATCAAGAAGGCCTACCGCAAGCTGGCGCGGGAGAACCACCCGGACCAGAACCCCGGTAACCCGGAGGCGGAGCGGCGCTTCAAGGAGGTGTCCGAGGCCAACGACGTGCTGTCCAGCGAGAGCAAGCGCAAGGAGTACGACGAGGCCCGCAAGCTGTTCGGGGGCGGCGGATTCCGTTTCCCGCGCAGCGGCGGCTCCGGCTCGGCCGGGCCCGGGGTCGACGACCTGTTCCGTACCGCAGGCGACTCGAACTTCTCCGACATCTTCGGTGGCCTGTTCAACGGGTCGGGCGCGACCACCCGGTCCACCCGGACCACGGGTTCACGTGGACCCCGGCGGGGTAGCGACGTCGAGGGCGAGGTGACCGTCGACTTCGTGCAGGCGATCGAGGGCGTGACGGTCGGCATGCAGATGATCTCCGACGCCGCCTGCGTCCAGTGCCACGGCACTGGCGCCAAGGCGGGGACGGTGCCCAAGGTCTGCCCGACCTGCGAGGGCAGCGGGATGCAGACCTCCACCTCGGGCGGGGTGTTCGCCGTCACCGAGCCGTGCCGCGACTGCCGCGGCCGCGGCATGGTGGTCGACGACCCGTGCCCGGTCTGCCACGGTTCGGGCCGGGGCAAGTCCACCAAGACGATGCAGGTGCGGATCCCTGCCGGGGTGACCGACGGGCAGCGCATCCGGCTGAAGGGCAAGGGGGGCACCGGCGAGAACGGCGGGGCCGCCGGCGACCTGTACGTCGTGGTCCACGTGCGCTCGCACCCGGTGTTCGGCCGCAAGGGGGACAACCTCACCCTGGCCGCGCCGGTCACCTTCAACGAGGCCGCCCTCGGGGCCGAGATCGAGGTGCCCACCCTGGGTGGGGCGCCGGTCACCCTGCGGATCCCGGCCGGCACACCCAACGGCCGCACGTTCCGGGTCCGTGGCAAGGGCGTCAGCAAGCGCGACGGCCTGCGGGGGGACATGCTGGTCTCGGTCGAGGTGGTCGTGCCGGAGGCGCTCACCGAGCAGGCGCGCGACGCGCTCTCCTCCTACGGTGAGGCCGTCGGCGCCGTCAACCCGCGGACCAAGCTCTTCGCCCAGGCTTGAGAGCCGCCAACCGGTAGGAGGTACGCGTGTCAGCACCAGAGCTCCCACAGCGGATCGACCACGACGCACCGGTCTTCGTCATCTCCGTGGCCGCCCAGCTGGCCGGCATGCACCCGCAGACGCTGCGGACGTACGACCGGATGGGGCTGGTCTCACCGCGCCGGACAGCCAAGCGGGGCCGGCGCTACTCCGCCCGCAACATCGCCCAGCTGCGGCTGATCCAGCGGCTGAGCCAGGACGAGGGGATCAACCTGGAGGGCATCCGTCGGATCCTGCACATGCAGGACGAGATCGACGCCCTGCGCGCTCGGGTCGTGGAGATGAATGAGCTGTTGGCGTTTGCTCGGGCGGCCCAGGCGGGTAATCGGGTCTTCACTGCGGACCCAGCGGGCGACGTCCATCTCGGCGGCGCTGCCCGGCGTCGCGCTGCCCCGCGGGCGATCACCGCGCGTCCGCAACCGTGAGGACTCCTCCCAAGGTCTGGGTGCCCCACGCGGTGCTGCAGGTTGGACCGCTCGTCCGAAGCCTCCTCGGGCGATCGGCCGGTCAAGGTGAGCAGTCATGAGCCTTCGTAGTGCCGACCTCCGTTTCGTCGTACCCCATGAGGTGAGCACGGCGATTGTGCTCGGTTCGAGACGCAGCGCCCGGCTCGGGCGCCTCCGTGCCGGCCTGGTGGAGGCCGGCGTCCACGTCGTGGATGGGCTGCGGCGGAACCAGCCGGTGGACCTGGTCGTCGCCGGCGGGTACGACGGGCGTGCCGTCGACCTGCCGGGCCGGGCCCACCTGTTGCTGGGGGCGCCGGCGTTCCCCTCAGCGAAGCTGCGCGGGCGTGACCGGCTTGGGTTGCTGGTCCGTGGGGACGTGGCCACAGCCGACACGGTGCTGCCCGTCAGCAGCTCCCGGCCCTTGGCCCACCACCTGACCAACCTGCGACCTCAGCGGGGGCGACGGGCGCAGCTGCGCGACATCGCTCTGACACATCTCGGCCGGGGGCCCGTCCCGCTGGTCCGCCTGCTCCCGGGCACGTCGCGCATCAGCCTCGTCGGTCCAGTCGGGAGCGACCTGCGACCTGGACTGCTCCGGGCCGCTGAGTCGCTCGGCATCGAGGCTGGGTGCTCGTGGGTGCTGGACCTGGGCTCCGGTGACGAGCTGCAGCGAGCCGTCTTCCACGTCCTGCGGCCGTCTCAGGAGGGGTGGGTGGTCAAGTTCAGCCGCGTCACCGGGTACGACCGTCCCTTCCTCCGCGACGAAACCGGTCTCTCCTTGGCGCGTACTGCCGGTCCTCGCACCCGGGCCCATGTACCAGAGCATCTCGGTCGGCTGCAGTACGGCGGTCTGACGGCCTCGGTGGAGACCGCGGGAGCCGGTGGTCAGCTGCTGCACCTGCTGCCCGACTGGCCGGTCCTGGTCCTGGAGGCCATCGCGAGCTGGGTGATCGGCATGGGGGCGGAGAGCCGGCAAGCCCCCCAGCTCCTCGACAGGGAGCGGGTTCGGCTGCGGCAGGTGCTGGCGGCAGCAGGTCCGTCGACAGGCGCCCCGGCGGACCTGGTCGACCGGGTGCCGGCCGTACCAGCCGTCCTCCAGCACAACGACCTGGGCAGCTGGAACATCCTTTCCGATGGTCAGGGTTTCACCGTCGTCGACTGGGAGTCGGCCCAGCCGACCGGGCTGCCGCTCTGGGACATGCTCTACTTCGCCGCCGACGTGCTCGCGCGGCTGGACGGACCTGCTGAGCCGTCGGTGCTCGTCCAGCGCACGCTGCAGATCTGCGCCGGCGAGTCGCCCCGCTCGGAGGTCCTGTTCCGGTGGTTGTCCGCGGCCGCCCACGCCCTGCACGTGCCGACCGCGGCCATCGGCCCCCTCGCGGCGCTGTGCTGGCTGCATCACGCACAGTCGGCGACCCGCCGCAACGCTGCCCTTTCCGGGGCGTCGCCGGCTCCGCTGGGACACCTCGCGCTGCTCGCTCCAGCGTGGCTCGCCCACCCAGCTCTCGGTGCCGGCTGGCCGGCACTGCGGGTTGGCTAGGTCACCCCTCGCGCGAGGCGGAACGCAGGACCTCGGTCACCGCCGCGTCCATCGCGCGCCAGCGGTACCGGCGTTGCCACAGGTCGCGGCCGGCATCACCGACCTCAGCGCGGAGCTGGTCGTCCACCAGCAGCGCGACGCAGCCGGCGGCCATCTCCTCAGCCGTGTCACCGACGATCAGGTGCCTGCCCGGGACGGTCTCCAGACCCTCGCAACCGACGGTGGTCGTGACCACCGCCAGACCGTGTGCCATGGCCTCCAGGATCTTGATGCGGGTGCCGCCGCCGAAGCGGATCGGCGCCACGGCGACGGCGGCCGCACTCAGCTCGGCGGTGACCGCGTCCACCTCTCCGACGACCTCGACGCCCGGCAGACCCCGGAGCGCTTGCACGTCGTGCTCGGAGCCGTAGCGCCCCACCACTCGGAACCGGGCGTCCGGCACGCTGTGACGCACCCGCGGGAGGACCTCCCGGGCGAAGAACGCTGCAGCGTCCCGGTTGGGCTCATAGGTCAGCAAGCCCACCATCACGAGGACGGGCAGGGGCGTCTGGACCCTTGCGGGGAGCTCGTCGGCCGTGGGTTCGTACCCGTTCGGGACGACATGGGTGCGGGGGCGGTTGAGGCGGGCGAGGTCCAGTTCGCTGCAGATCACCGTGGCAGCGGCACGCCGCGCGATCAGCAGCTCGAGACGCCGCCAACGACGCTCGTCCCGCTTGTCCAGCTGCCTCTGCACTGACTGCCGGAGCCTCTCGCTGGTAGAGTCCGCGCGCATCCTCCTGAGGCGTCGGTGCTGCAGCGAGGAGGACTCGAGGTTGTCCAGGTCCACGACGTGTGGCGCGAGCAGGATGCCGCCCAGAGCGAGGTAGAGAGGGCTGTGGGAGAACCAGGTGACGTCGTAACCGGTTCTCGACCAGCCGGCGGCGGCGGTCTGTGCCTGCGACCAGTCACGACCCAGGAGCGCCCGGGGCCGACGGCCCAGGATCCACCGAGCCAGCCGGACGAGTCGATGGGTCGTGACCTGACCACCTTGGACCACCAGAAGGCGGTTGAGGGCCAGGTCCGCCGGCGGTGGCGCGAGCTGCTCGCTCTCAGCCCGCTTTCCCACCACGAGCAGGTCGAGCTCACCGTGGGCAGACAGCAGCGTCAAGAGCCAGTGCAGTCGCTGCCGGTAGCCGCTGCGGCTCGGCCAGGGGTACTCGTCGACGACGCAGAGGATCTTCACCGCCGCTGCCCAGCCGCGACTGCCGGTTCGCACGCTGGCGGGCGCTGGTGAGCTCCCGGCCGGTCCGCCTGGTGGCCTTCTGCGGGGCTGAGGCATGGGGCGGGGCCGAGATCGTGCTCGGCCACTTGCTGGCGAGCCTCGACGAGAGGGTGCAGCCGTTGCTGCTCGGTGTCGACCCCGAGGTGGTGGAGCGGATCGCCGCCCGGCGCCCGGGGATGCCGTCCGTCCTGGTGCCGCCGATCCGCAGCAAGCGGGACGTCAGGGCGATCGCCGCCCACCGCCGCGCACTCGCGCGAGCTCGACCAGACCTCGTGCAGGTCAACCTTCCCGTGCCGTTCGCGGCGCCCTACACGATCCTCGCCGCGCTGACCGTCCGGCCCGCACGGGTCATCGCGGTCGAGCATCTGCCGATGGCGACGCCCTGGCCCAACGTCGAGCGGCTGCTCCGGGTGGCCGCTCCTCGTCTCGCGGCGCACGTGGCCGTGAGCGGCGTGGCGGCCCGCCAGGTGGAGGCGTTGGGCGAGCTGGAGCCGGGCTCCGTCCGGGTGCTGTGGAACGGAGTACCCCATGCGGCGCGGCATCAGGGGGTCCGCCGGGCCCCGGGACCTCTGCGCATCGGAGCGGTGGGCCGGCTGGAGCAGCAGAAGGGCTTCGACGTTCTCCTGCACGCCCTCACGAGGGTCCCCGAGGCGCGGCTGGTGGTGATCGGGGACGGCGCCGAGCGGCCCGCGCTCGAGCAGCTGGCGAAGCACCTCGCAGTCTGGGACCGCGTGGTCTTCCTCGGCTGGGTGGACGCGCCCCACGAGCACCTGCTGGACCTGGACGTGCTGGCTGTGCCGAGCCGCCACGAGGGGTTGCCTCTGGTGCTGCTCGAAGCCATGGCCGCCGGGGTGCCCGTGGTCGCCACCAGGGTCGGAGGGATCCCCGAGGCCGTCGACGACGGCGCCACCGGGCTGCTCGTGCCGCCGGACGACCAGGAAGCTCTCACCTCCGCCCTGCAGACGCTGGAGCGGGACCCTCGGCTCAGGGCGCGGCTGGCCGGGGCGGCCCAGGACCGGGCTCGTCGAGACTTCACCTCCGAGGCCATGGCCCGCCGGTACGAAGACCTGTACGACGAGATCCTGGAGGCGCCCGGGGATCATGAGCCGACCTGATGGGCGTCCAACGTGGGGACTGTCCACCGATGCTCCACGGCCACGTCACCGACGGTGGCACCCGCGACCGGCCGGCCCTCGAGCACCCCGGCCTCCACGTCGAAGAGGATGGCCGAGTCGATCTGGTCCTCGATCTGATGGGTCCCCCGGACCTGGACGTCGATCCGGTAGCGCCCGGGAAGCAGCGGGAGCGCCGGCAGCTCGCAGACGAAGGTCGCCGGCTCCTCCGGGCGGTCGGCGACCATCACCCGATCGGTGGCCGAGGCGTTGCCGCTCTCGAGCCGGAACACCGGTTGTCCCAGGCTGTTCAGCACCGTGAGCGAGCAGGTGGTGCTGGGCTGCAGTCCCGTGAGGGCGACGGTGAAGCGTGCGGGCGAGCCGGTCGCCACCGCGCCACCCCCGGACCCGCTGACCTCGACCGCGGACATCATGATGCGGTGCCACCCGGACCGGTCGGTCCGCTGGAGCAGGTCGGTCTCGCTCGCCTGCTCGAGGCTGCGGAGGTACTCCTTGATGGCGTCGTTGATCGGAGCGTCCGCCCGCACCTTGCCGCCCTGCAGGAAGATCCCTCGCTGGCAGAGCGCCTGGATCACCGCCATGTTGTGGCTGACGAAGAGCACGGTGCGCCCCTCGCGGGCGACGGCCTCCATCCGACCCAGGCTCTTGCGCTGGAAAGCGGCGTCGCCGACGGCCAGCACCTCATCGACGATCAGGACCTCGGTCTGCAGGTGCGCGGCGACCGAGAACGCCAGCCGCACGTACATCCCGCTGGAGTACCGCTTGACCGGGGTCTCCAGGAAGCGCTCGATGTCGGCGAACGCCACGATCTCGTCGAACTGCCGCCGGATCTCGGTCCGCCGCATGCCGAGGATGGCCCCGTTGAGGTAGATGTTCTCCCGCCCCGTGAGCTCTGGGTGGAAGCCGGTGCCCACCTCCAGCAACGACCCGACCCTGCCGGTGATCCGCCCCCAGCCCGAGCTGGGCTCGGTGATCCTGGACAGCACCTTGAGGAACGTGCTCTTTCCGGCGCCGTTGTTACCGATGATCCCCACCACCTCGCCCTGCTGCACGCTCATCGAGACCTCCGACAGCGCGTGCAGGATGTCGGGCCGTGGCCGGGGCTGCCGGCGCCCTCGCACCAGGTCGACCGGCGCCGTAGCCATCCGCGACAGACGCTCCCGCAGGTTGTCCGAGCCGTACCCCCGGCTGCCCACCAGGTAGTCCTTGCTCAACCGTTCGGTCCGGATGGCCTCAGCGCCCATCGGGCCCCTCCTCAGAGCACATCGGCGAGCGACCGTTCCATCCGGCGGAAGTAGTAGGCGCCGCTGACGAGCAGGACGAGGACGGACAGGGTCGAGGACAGGGCCAGCGGGCCCAACGCGACGTCGCTGTCGAGCAGGGACCAGCGGAACCCCTCCACGACACCGACCATCGGGTTGAGCGCGTACAGGAGGTGCCAGCGCTCCGGCAGCAGGCTGCTGGCGTACGCGACCGGGGTGGCGAAGAGCCAGAACTGCAGCAGGAACGGCATCACGTGCCGGACGTCGCGGTAGCGCGCCGTGACTGCGGAGAGCCAGAGCCCAACCCCGAGGGCTGCGCCAAAAGCCAACACGGTGAGCGGGATGACGGCCAGCATGGACCAGCCGCCGTGCACGCCGTAGATGGCCATGACGACCAGCAGCACGACCCCTGAGACCAGCAGGTCGACGAAGCTCGCCAGCACCGTCGCGATCGGGATGCAGAGCCGCGGGAAGTACACCTTGCTGACGAGGTTGGTGTTCCCGATCAGGCTCACGGCCGTGTTGCCCACCGCGGTGGCGAAGAATGTCCAGGGCACCAGACCAGCCAGGGCGAACACCGGGTAGGGCACGCCGTCGGAGGGCAGGTTCGCGAGCCGGCCGAAGACCACTGTGAAGACGACGGCCGTGGCGACGGGCTGCAGGATCGCCCATCCCGCACCGAGCACGGTCTGCTTGTAGCGCACCTTGATGTCACGTGTCGCCAGGAACCCGAGAAGCTCGCGGTAGGCCCAGACGTCGCGCAGACCCAGCGAGACCCAGCCGCGCGTCGGCTTGAGGTCGGTGACGGTGGCGGCACCATCCACGACGTCGGCCGGGACGCCGGGCGGCTCGGCGGCCAGTGGGTGGGTCACACCCGGCACGGTACTATTCTGCGGCACCCGACGAGGACGAATGAAGCCCGTCCGGGACACGAGGAGGTGCCCGGGTGATCCCCACGACCGATGCGCTCCTCGACCATCCTGCAGGCGGGTCATGGCCCTTCCTCGCTCCGCCCCCACCGGTGACCACTCGCCCGTCCCAGCCCTCCCGTCCCAGCTTCTCGGTAGTGGTCGCGGCCTACCAGGCTGCCGCTTCGCTGGGCGCTGCCGTCGCCTCCGCACTCGACCAGACCCGACCGCCACTGGAGGTGGTGGTCTGCGACGACGGT
>Ga0210040_10011443_pt1 | contig 10047 bp, 10 predicted proteins | sample CryGeyCG12114_NA_FD_185462 | JGI IMG/M metagenome (GOLD analysis project Ga0210040, IMG submission 185462) | Groundwater microbial communities from aquifer - Crystal Geyser CG19_WC_8/21/14_NA (SPAdes) (version 2) | ecosystem: Environmental > Aquatic > Deep subsurface > Groundwater | place: USA...
TGCCAACTCTTGAGGACGCCCTTATTTATCCAGATATTGATACTACCACGTTTTTTGAGGCCGCAATTATACTCACTCCAATTTGTTACCTGATGCTTATCTTTGCTCATCGGATATAGTTTTGAGTCTTTAGTTTGTGTTGGAACTACTAAATAACTTAACTATATCCTTTTTTTGTCTTGAGTGAATAATTTTCGTCCCACTTAAAAGTTATTCATGCAACAAAGCCGTTTTGAAATGCAAAGTGATACTTTGTTTTTTAATACGCTCAAAGTTTACCAGCAAAGGTTTAAAGATGGTTTTGCTTCAACCAATGACTTTAAAGAAGTCGCTGAAGAGGTGAGTGGCAAAAATCTCTTTAATTTTTTTAATGAAAGAATATACGGAGAAGGTTATCCTACGTATAATGTTACTTTTTTTAAACAAGGCACAGATACTTTAATTTTAAGTATTAATCAAACTACATCTATGCCAACAGTTACACCCATTTTTACAGGCCTTGTTCAGCTCAAAGTTTTATCTGCCCGGGGTGATACTACCATTACCGTGAATCAAACCCAGAATAATCAATCCTTTGCGATTTATTATACCAAAACTCCTATTGGAGTAGAAGTTGACCCAAACAATTGGATTGTAAATAAGGTAGGTACAATAACAGAAGGCGTATCAACAATACCGGAAATACCAAAAGAGGTACGTATATTTCCTAACCCTGTTACTGCTGAATTTACAATTAGGATGCCTCCGGACAGGTTCAACAGAATGAGGATTGTAGACATCAATGGTCGGGTCTTAAAATGGGCTGGTATTCCTGCCGGTGCAACTAGTTACAGGCAAAACCCGGCATTAGCAACAGGTATTTATTTCGTACATTTAATAGGAGAAAAAGAACGTGTTGTAAAGAAAATTTTAGTTAATAGAAAGTAGTGAGTTAAGTGACATTAATGAAATTTCAAATAATTCCAAAACAACAAATTGTTTTAATTTATACGAAAAAGAGTAATGATGATATTTGTTCTTCTCTTGAGAAAAAAATTGGAAAGAAGAACGGTACAAGATTTTTAAATGCGTCCAAAAACTTTGTAATTGAACGAACGCTTGGGAATAGTAGTGGTTCAACTATAATCGCAAATGGCTCTATTTTTAATGGAACTGAAAATATTATTAGAATTGAAGTTTTAGCAAAAGATACCTACCTTTTTTTCTTTGCTATTTGTTGGTATTTGATCAATGTACTAATAGCCTCTTTTATGATTATCTTCTTTATTTTAGAAGAAACTTTTAGTTTTTTCATTTTACTACCTTTAGTTTTCATTTTTATTGGTTATGGTTTAACCACAGCAGTTCTGCAAGGAGCAATGGACGAAATGATTGGAGAAATAAAGGAGGCTGTTAAATAACCGTAATTACAGAGCCTGACAAAAAGTTGGACGTGAAGAATAGCAAAAAGAGTGTGAATTTGTTTTACGAACGTTTTTACTGTAATGAAGTAAACTATCATTATCAGCATTTCTTGATAAAAAAGAAATCAAAAAGCGAAGTGTATGTTTTGGTTCTTATAAAAGAGTAATACAAAGATAATTTTCAGGAAATGATAGGTCTATTACTGTAGAGGATTCAAAAATACCAAAAACTGTACTGCCTGTTCCTGTCATAGAAGCATAAATTGAACCTGCTTTGTATAATTGGTTTTTGATTTCTTTTATTTGTGGATATAATAAAAATACCGGTTTTTCAAAGTCATTTACAAGTTCGTCTTTCCATGTAGAAATAGGTTGCTCTATTATTTGTCGTATGCTTTTTACCGGTATGAATGGCGTTAATATTGAGAAAGCTTCTTTAGTAGATATATGAATACCAGGATTAATCAAAACTATTTTATAAGCAGAAAGGTCAGCTTTTACCGGTAAAAGGTTCTCACCGCGACCAGTTGCAAAAGAAGGTTGATTTACTATAAAAAAAGGACAATCGCTGCCTAACCGCAACGCATAATCTATCAATTGAGGTTCACTTAAGTGCAATTGAAATTTCTTTTTTAATAACATCAACATAAAAGCTCCATCTGCGCTACCACCACCTAAACCTGCACCCATAGGGATAGCTTTATGTAAATGAATAGTAACAGGCGGAAGGTCAGGAAAATCTTTTTTTACCAGATTGTATGCTTTAGTACATAGATTATCATCAAGATTGCCATCAACTGGTAATCCTGTTATTGTAAAGGTTTGTTCATCAGCTCTGATTATTTCAAGTGCATCTTTAAGAGGGACAGGATAAAACACAGTCTCTATGGCATGAAATCCATCAGTTCTTTTCCTGGTGATGTTTAGACCTAAATTAATTTTGCAGTTAGGGAACAGAACCATTTGAAATAGATTTTTGATCGGAAATTTATTAGACCGATAAGCGCTTTTTTGAGGAAATCAGACAGGCGGATAACAGTTTTAAATTTAAACTTTTGAATAATTTTCGATTGTCTTAATAGGGTTAAGATTTTTAAAGAAAGATCAATAACAATAAGTATTGCGGATGGTAAGGGAGTTGAAAAACGTCCACTTGGCCATCAAAGTTGATTATTTATTAAAAGATTGAAAATTTATTCTGATATTTAAAATAGTTTCTTTAGTCAGAGCCCAAGCTGATAGAGATATGCAGGAGATTTGCTTCAACGTCCAGCCTCACTATTGCCAAGTTTTGTTGTCGGTAATTTTATTTTTCCTTTGAGGTAGTCCGCCTTTTGATAATATTTCTTTTGCCTTTGCAAGCTTTTCAGGAAACAGAACTTTGTCCTTAAATTGTTCCAGTTTTTTGTCAAACACAATTATTGGAACCTTTGATGCATTTAATTCTTCTATTGTCATAGTGTAAAGTTATTGTCTTTTCTTGTAATTAAAAATGCTTCGTAATCTTCGCCTACAATAAATTCTTCCCAATTTCCCTCAAAAGTGAAAGCATAAACATCAAAATCTTCTTTAATTTCGGCTAAGTTATTTGTAATTCCCATTCGATAAAGTCTTGTTCTCACATTTGTGCTTCCTGTTGCAACAATCCAGACATTTGGATATTTCTTTGTGAAAGCATAAACTGTTGATGCTACTGTCGCTAAGACTTTTAAACTATCGCCATTATTTGTTACAGCCAAATCATTTATTTCTTTCGTTTTCTCATCGTAGTCTCCAAATGCAAGATTATAAATGTTTTCCGTGCCTGTGTCCGTGAACTGGACCATTTTCTTGATGCTTCCTTTTGGTCCTTCGCTTGTAAATTCATAAACTGTTAAAAAGGGTTCAGACCTATAAAAATATTTTGGTTTGTTCATCTAACATTTTGGGACTAAGCTATAAGTTTAGCTGCATGATTTTATATGTTAAGAAAATTACATCAACGTTATTATAGATGAACGGAGCGTCGCAACGATGTATGAATGAAGAACAAATGCCGGTAACCAAAAAAAGAGATTGATTGTCTTACATGTCACGGAGTTCCTGCAAGCCCGCTAATTAATCCGTTTCTATCAATTGTCAAATTCTTATAAAATTTAGAAGATACTGTTTTACTTCTTCCGCTTATTTAATTCATCCCTTATAGAAATAGCACGTATATAATCTTCCTGCTCCAACACTTCATTTAGCAGATTAGTCAGTTCTTCTTCGCTTAGTCCGCTTAAATCGTCGCGGCTTCCCGGTTCGGCAGAAGGAGTTGTGGTTTTTTTCTTTGTGCCTCCCGCTGTACCTGCGTCTTCCATAAGTATGCCTGCACTTTCAAGAATGTGATCGTATGTATAAACAGGGCAGCCAAAGCGAACAGCAAGTGCAAGAGCATCGCTGGTACGACTATCTATCTCAATGGTATCATGCTCACTGATGCAAACAAGTTTTGAGTAAAAAATACCTTCCTGCAGGTCGTTAATGATTATCTCCTGTAGCTCCACATTAAAAGCATTCATAAAATTTTTCAAAAGGTCGTGCGTTAGCGGACGACTTGGTTGCATTCTTTCTAGGGCAACTGCAATTGCCTGCGCCTCAAATCCACCTATAACAATAGGTAGGCGACGAAGTCCGTTTACTTCGCCCAACACCACAGCATAAGAATGTGTTTGCGTAATACTATGTGATAATGCTACAATTTCCAGTTCTATTTTCTTCATACCTGCAATACTTCAGATTGTAATAATGCGCAAATGTAAGATTTACGATTTGAAATTTTTGTATCCGTAAAATTGATATTGTTTTTTTATTGAGTTCGCCCCATTTTTATAAAAAATTAAACCAACCCTACAGTTATTTTCCTCTGCTGATTGTTTGTTACATTTGCACTCGTTTAAAAATTATTTGGAACTTTTTTATGATAAATATTTCTTTTCCGGATGGTGCAGTAAGGCAATATGAAACTGGCAGCTCTGCAATGGATATTGCAAAATCTATCAGTGAAGGCCTGGCACGAAAGGTATTGGCCGCAAAGGTAAATGGACATGTGTGGGATTTATCTCGCCCTATAAATAATGATGTAACACTACAATTATTAACGTGGAATGAAATAGAAGGTAAATCTACATTTTGGCATTCTTCTGCTCATTTGATGGCCGAGGCTCTGGAGGCAGTATTTCCGGGAGTAAAACTGGGAATTGGGCCTGCAATAGAAAAAGGTTTTTATTATGATATAGACTTAGGTGATAAGCAGATTGCCGAAGAAGATCTCCGTAAGCTGGAAGTGAAGATGGCCGAGTTAGCAAAGAAAAACAGCATTTATACAAGGAAAGAAGTCAGCAAAGATGATGCGGTAAAGTATTTTACTGAAAAAGGAGATGAATATAAACTTGAGTTGATCGACGGGCTCAATGATGGAGAAATAACTTTTTATACGCAAGGAAATTTTACTGATCTGTGCCGTGGACCACATATACCAAATACCGGTTTTATAAAAGCGGTAAAGCTGACGAGTATTGCCGGCGCTTATTGGCGGGGCGACGAAAAAAATAAAATGCTTACCCGTATCTACGGTGTTACATTTCCTAACCAAAAAGAGCTGGACGAGTATGTGACTCTTTTGGAAGAGGCAAAGAAGAGAGATCACAGAAAATTGGGAAAGGAACTGGAACTTTTCACTTTTTCTGAAAAAGTGGGTCTTGGTTTGCCATTATGGTTACCAAAAGGGGCTATGTTGAGAGAAAGACTTCAGCAATTTTTGCAGAAAGCACAACTCGAAACCGGCTACTTACCAGTTATTACACCTCATATAGGTCATAAAAATTTATATGTAACCAGCGGGCACTATGAAAAGTATGGCAAAGACAGTTTTCAGCCAATAAAAACTCCGCAGGAAGGAGAGGAGTTTTTTTTAAAACCGATGAATTGCCCGCATCATTGCGAGATTTATAAAGCCATTCCAAGAAGTTATAAAGACCTGCCGTTAAGATTAGCTGAGTTTGGAACTGTGTACAGATACGAGCAGCATGGCGAATTGCATGGTTTAACCCGCGTACGGGGATTTACCCAAGATGACGCACACTTGTTTTGCCGGCCTGAACAAGTAAAGGATGAGTTTAAAAAAGTAATTGATCTGGTTTTGTATGTATTTAGTTCTTTAGGATTTTCTGATTATACGGCACAAATTTCTTTAAGAGATAAGGAAGACAGAAGTAAATACATTGGCAGTGATGAAAACTGGGAAATTGCCGAACAGGCAATTATTGAGGCTGCCGCCGAGAAAGGACTGCCAACTGTGGTAGAATATGACGAAGCAGCATTTTATGGTCCGAAACTTGACTTTATGGTCAAGGATGCAATTGGCCGGAAGTGGCAATTAGGTACCATACAGGTTGATTATAATCTTCCCGAAAGATTTGATCTGACTTATATTGGAGAAGACAATAGTAAGCATCGGCCTGTAATGATTCACCGTGCACCTTTTGGTTCATTAGAGAGATTTGTGGCAGTATTGATTGAGCACTGTGCAGGAAAGTTTCCTTTGTGGTTAACGCCGACACAAGCAATGGTTTTGCCAATAAGTGATAAATATATAGAATACGCCGAAGAAGTGAAAATGCAACTTAGAAAGGCTGATATAAGGGCGGAAGTTGATGAAAGAAACGAGAAAATAGGAAAAAAGATAAGAGAAGCGGAAATGAACAAAGTTCCTTATATGTTTGTAGTGGGTGAAAAGGAAATGCAGGAAGGAAAAGTGGCGGTCAGGAAGCAATCAAAAGGTGACTTAGGCACCAAAACAGTAAGTGAATCTATAGATTTTCTTAAAGAAGAAATAGATAGTAAGAGCGCTTTTGAATAATTTGCTATTTTTAATGTATGACAGCAAGTCAATCTTTAAAAATATATGAAATTTTGAAGCGTTATTTTAATAATGACGCTGATGCAAAGGTTGTAGTGCAGGAGATAGAGCAGATAGTTTCTGAAAAATTTAAAGAAGAGAAAGAGAACCTTGCTCAAAAATTGGAAATTCTACTTTTAAGAAAAGATATAGAAATTTTTAGGCAAGAAGTAAAGACGGGTTTTGCTGAAAGCGAAAGCAGAATGAAGTCTGAGACAAACAAATTAATAATTTGGATAATTGCAACAATGCTTGCATCAGGTGCATTATTCATAACACTGGCAAAAGTATTTTTTGATAAATAATAAAAACAAACAGTAACCAAAAAACAATTAATGGCAGTAAACCCGAATTTTTTTAGGGGAAGAAACCCAAATTTTAGAAAAGAACAACAACAGGAACACAGAACTAACAGGATGATTCGTATTCCTGAAGTTAGATTGGTAGGAGAAGGTATTGAACCGGGTGTTTATCCAACAGAAAAGGCTTTGGCAATGGCTGAAGCGCAAGGTTTGGATCTTGTGGAGATTTCTCCAAATGCAGTTCCTCCCGTATGCAGAATTATTGACTACAAAAAGTTCTTGTACGAGAAGAAGCGTAAGGAGAAGGAGATGAAAGCAAACTCAAAACAGAGTGAGGTAAAAGAGATTCGCTTTACACCAAGTACTGATGAGCATGATTTTGACTTTAAGTGCAAACATGCAGAAAAATTCTTAAAAGAAGGTGACAAAGTAAAAGCGTATGTACAGTTCAAAGGACGTGCAATTATGTTTAAAGACAGAGGAGAGTTACTTCTTTTAAAATTTGCCGAACGTTTGGCAGAAACGGGAGTACTGGAAGGTATGCCGAAGATGGAAGGGAAAAGAATGCTGGTGATTTTTGCTCCGAAAGGTAAAACGAAAAACAAATAACCTATCTGATCGCCTGGGGTAAATAATGCTGTCAGGTTATTCAGTTAATAAATAGCAGGGTAGTAAACCTTGCAGGAAGAGTATTGTGTAAAGAGTTGCAAAAAGTTTGGAAAAGTCCAGCTTTTTGCAACTCTTTTTTGTTATCTAAACTTACATTCAATTCTTCTTCCCTATAGAAGACTCAAAGCTTATATCTCTTCTCTGGCAATTTGCAGAAAATAAAAAAATTATATTTTAAATTCAATTTCATCAACTTACGGGCTTTTTTTGGTACCCGCAGTAATTCTTTGTGCAACTCCTGTTGTGTCACTCACTTATACTGTATCTTTTCATAGCAGCTTTTTCCGTTAGCATTTTATGCTTCGGATTTGATTAAAGCTTAATTAATAACATTAATTTTGAGTTCTTAATTTCGACATATCCTTTTCCAGGCAAATCCTGGCACTTTCATTACAAAAATTAATTTAAAAAGGCACTTAGCGTAGAACATGCTTTCTACATAAAAAGTATACAGCTATTTCATTACTTAATAATTGTCTTTTTAATCGATAAAGGCAGGTAAAGGAACCAATTAAAGAAGAAATTCCACACGTAGTCTGAACATTCGATTTTCTTTCTACTCCGGCTTATATTCAACACGTACCACAGCGTTTTTTTGCTCTGTAGAGGTTACAAACAATTCGTATCGTTTTCCACCTGCAGTTATTATCATCAAGGCGGTATTTGGGGGAATAGAACCTAAATTTTCTGCTACCATTACAAACTCGTGAACAGGTGTATTTTCGTCTGCATTTAAACTAATGCTTATAGGTTTATCAGTAAGGAGTTTATTGGAAACAATCAATTTGTTATTGTCATAAACAGAAATACGGTCGCCGTCTATTTCACCATTATCATACAGGTCGATTTTAAAGTCTTTAGAAGAAGATTGAATAGTCTTTACAAGCTCGTTGTTTCTGTTCCTGATTACTTCAGGTTTTGGAATTGACTTTATAGCAGGAGGTGTAGGTACTTTTACAGGGTCTTGTTTTTTTGGAACTACAACCGTTGGCGGCGGGATGACTACTTTTTGAGGTGTTTTTGAGATAAGGTTATCTTCTGCTCCGGGTTTTATGGTTAGTTTTTTCGGCACTGCAGCAACTTTTGCCGTTGTCTTTTTAGGTGCCGTTGACTTCCTGGCTATAGCCTTATTTTGTTTTTTTAGTTCAGCCTCTCTTTTTGCAACGAAATCTTCTTTATGAAAGTCACTTGTTGTAGCTTTTTCAAGATACACTTTTCCCGTACCGCAGTCACCTTTGTCTTTTAAATTTCGGCTGGCATAAGTTCCTGTCAGAGTTTCAACATTGCCCATTTTATTATACTCAAGATAGCAAGTCATAAGACAAGGCTCGCTCTTATCCCCGATCTTCAGGTCTACCAGTTTTAATTCGTTTAAGAGTACATTATTTGTCTTTTTTGTATAAATACCATTTGCCTCCGCTTTGCCGTAGAAAACGGTCGTTTTGTAAGAATAGGTAACACTATTAAGAGCATTGTTAGGCATTTGTGCTATCTGCACCTCAAATCGATACCTGTCTTCATAAATCCCAAAACTGTTCTGTACAAAATATCCCTTCCAAATACCAGTCATGTTTTGGGTATTAGCCGCAAAAGAAATAAGGAGTAAAAAATAAAGAAATGTAAAGTTTAACCTCATGTGACAAATGTAATTCTGCTGTTAGCAATAAGCGTATAAAGAAGCGTTAAGGTTTTTTTAGTTATTGGATTAATATATATTATAAAGATGATGAATTAAATCTACTGACAATAGACTATTATACCTAATTTCTTCACCTATTGCACTTCGGACTCTTTTAAGACCGGCCAATGGTAAATTTTACTTTTTGCCGGTTTTACAGTTTTACGCATAGAACTGAATTCTGGTGAGAATTCCGGTTTTTAATATCCAGTGCCCTATTTTATTGCTTAAGTGATAAAAAATAACCAGTTCCGGCCAAATTGCCGCGGGCCAGCTCAACCTGGTACTTTTGAATACAGGATTACTCTGCGGAACCTGGCAAAAAAAGCAGAATTAACTGTGTCATTTCAAGCCTTTTATACCTTCGGTAATCAATTCTTTTTTATTTAGAATTTTCGTCTTTTATGGTACCGGATGGAGAACTCAAAACATTAGAATCGAAAACCGAAGTCAAATAATGAAATATAGTCGAACGGAGCGTCGCAACCACTGCTCCTTCAGCGCTAATAGCTTGCTTAACAAAAGCTCTTTCAATACTCTAATCGAAAGCTTCTTTTAAGGTGTATCAAACACTTCTCTCCGTGTAGGTATTTCAGATTTTACAAGTTTGTGTTCAAGCCCTTTTGTTTTCAAAATATTGCAAATATTGGTATGCTTCCATGGTTCCATCTGGGGATGTGTGACGATACTAAAGTCGAGGTTTTGGAGGGTTTTTAGTAAAAGTTCGAAAAAGGTGTACGTCTTTTCGTTGTTGTTTTGGATGACTAAAAATCTAAACTCTTCTTCGTGCTTATAACTTAGGTCTTTTAGAAAACCTTTGAACCTGTGGCCACAGTTTTTTATCTCGGAATCATTTGGATCAAAAGGCGAAATCTTAAAATACTCAACTTTACCATGCACCATAATATCAAAATCTTCATCATGAGTTTTTTCACATGCTTCAATGATACAGTGGCATAAATCCTGTGGATTAAACTTTATCGCGACACTATCTTTATTTGAGTAAGTGTCCCACATAGCCAGCGATTCTCTTACTCCGAGGTACCAGCAGCTTGCAAAGTAAGTTTTTTGAAT
>Ga0210040_10011444_pt1 | contig 10046 bp, 16 predicted proteins | sample CryGeyCG12114_NA_FD_185462 | JGI IMG/M metagenome (GOLD analysis project Ga0210040, IMG submission 185462) | Groundwater microbial communities from aquifer - Crystal Geyser CG19_WC_8/21/14_NA (SPAdes) (version 2) | ecosystem: Environmental > Aquatic > Deep subsurface > Groundwater | place: USA...
ATACTTCCATCCAAAGCTATGTAGTTCAAATTATATTTTGAGGCTTCCACTTCTTTTTCATCCTCTTGAGTTTTGTCTCGCAGAGCAAATATGTCCTTTTGCCGGAATTCCGCATTGTCATCGAATTTCAGCTTCGCGTCCAGGCACATAACTATCAAGTTTACGGAATTGGTTATCATTGCATGAAAAAGTCTCTGTATTAATGAATCGATTGTGATTGATCGATAGCAGACTTACAATCGCCGTTGGAGTCCTCAGCGAGGGGATTGATTTCAATCATGAGTGAGTCAGTAGCCTTGAACATTTTATACACATTTAGAAACAATGCGGATATCTCCTGTGACCTTTCGCCGAATCCAAGTTTTTGAGCCACATCCAAGGCTTGTTCCTGAGTGAGTCCTATAGTAATGTCGATTGGGATCTTCATAATTGCATCCGGATTGGCTGCTGCCACATCTTCAATATTTACTCCGCCTTGTGAGGATGCCACGATTACTGGGCCCTGAGTTAAAAATTCACTGGTTATTCACTAGTTCACTAGTAAGCTTATTTAATTGATTGATTGTATGAATTACCCCAAAAGCTCTTTCCATCATGATGCAAAAGTAGTACTCTTTTCTCGGGTATTTTCGTTCAGTGACCATAACAGAGTTACAAATTCGTCCGGCTTCTCCCGTCTGTTTCGTAATCAGTAGATCTCCAATCATTTGTTTCGAAAAATCTGCCACTTCTTCGGGTCTGTTAATACAAACACATTATATATTTTCCAAAATATTTCCAAGAAAAAGTCAAAGTGTGTTAAAACATACGTGTACGCCAATTTGACGCCGGAAACCTTCTCATGTTTTTTAAAATGACCACGACCCCGTCCGCCAGTTAAAACCTGTGCCTTAATGACGAGATCCTTGGTTTTGAGATCCTCTGCAACTTTTTTCGCCTCTTCCCCGCTTTTCGCCACTCCAAATTTAGGTACAGGGATTCCAAATTTTGACAACAGTGTGTAGGAAACGTACTCGTGCACATTCAAATTACGCGATGGTTGCAATTGAACCGATGGAGTCTGTTTTATCAAAAAACAATCCAATCCAATCAGAATTTAACAGATTATCCAAAATTTTCATCACCACTAATCACCAGTCAAATAATGAATCCAAAAACCATTAGAAAACTCACCTTATGACCTAAAACATTAACTTTCTGACCCACCCGGGATACAGACCGTAATAACTGTGACGACATTTTACTTCTTAACTATATTTACAATACTTTAACTCCTAATTGTTTTTTGACTAGCACTCTGCTTTTTGGAACCTTGGTTTGGTTGAGAATTAATTAAATTCCACTACACCTATGCTCTACTCAAATCTAAGTTCAAACTCCCGGTCACTTTTCTATGCTCTACCATTGTGGAGTCTCCTACAAACCAAACAAAATACAAAGGGCGGCGGCCATATTGAAACATGCTGACCATTTATTGTTCCAAATGTCTCCAAATAATTTACACAGCCAAAAGTGTCACAAAATGGAGCCAAACTGTGGCCGCAAGCGAATAACAAAATCTCGGTGCACACCCACTAACAGTTACATTCTTTTCTCCATCATCATTGCTGTTCTCGTCTGAATTTGAATTTGTCTCTGTTAATTTCTCGTCTTCATCCTGATCGACCAATCGTCCGGATTTATCAACATCTTTTTTTTGAGCCAACCGAACAGCCACCAAATCCTTAATACTTGGGAGTTGTTCCTTTACCGGTTTGATCGCTTCAACAACTCCATTATTTTGGGATTCCACTTCTGCTGCAATCGGTTTCGGTTGAGTATACTTGGCACCGAGTAGCTCCCGGTGACCAGCTCCCGTTGGATCATCATTGCACTTGTTAGTAGTACAAGTGCAAACAATGCCCGTGAAAATGAGTTCGCCCAGCAAATAAGTCGAGTTTCGGGCACACGCATTAGGTTTCATCACAACCGTTTCTTTTGTAGCATAGTTTTTGAAAATGTGATCGTCGTAACATCCCAAAGCTAGCATTGCAAACGGTTTCGTGCTTTTTGTATTGTCTTCCATATCTGGAGGGTAGTGAGCCCATCCATGGCCTCGAATGCAAGATGGCTCGTATTCTACGTTTTCGAAAGTAACTAAAATACAGTAAGAGTCGATTTCAAATTGTGGTAAATCAATTATGGGATTTTAAATCGCGCTTTGGTTTTTAGCCCAGCCGGAGCTTTTTTTAACATACAATCATAAGCATCGCACAGTTTTTGTTGTCCTCTCGGCGTATGGACTAAATATTGGTCTTCACATTCTTTCCTTCTGTCCAGTCCATAATTTTCGTGTTCTTCCATCCAATCTGGGCACAAATGCTCGTAACACACTAGGCCTATGTGACGCCATTTAAAAAAATTTAGATTGATTTAGTGCGGCAAATGTTTAGTGTCTAGGTTTTTCAATACACAAACCCGAAATGCAGGAAACAAGTAGTGCATACAAGACTGTCGTCAGTATTTGCATTTCCTTTTGTAATTTTGAACTTTTTACAAGAATTCAGGCTTCCAATTAAATAATTTAGTTCATTGTGAAATTATAAAATGTGTGGAACAAAACTGTCAATTAATTGTTTGAATTCCTTATTCAATAATGCTTTATATTAAACTTTTAAACTAACATGACAACCAAGCATAAGCTAAGGAAATCAATCACAAATTCAATAATTGAATTTGAAAACAATTTTATTATCAAAACTGTTGAACTGAATTACATGCATTCTCATGATATACGACACGAAATAATTTTACACACTTGACTATAAAAACACACATAAAGAGACGTACGACACTTGATTTGTCAGAAGATTTCATTATTGTCCAGATTAAAATTCTTGATATTATTATTATATACAAAATTCTTAGTTCTTATATGATCTAAATATCCCCTGTCACTGTATATTGTCAACTGATTTCCTTTATTATTGTCTGATATTGTTGTAAATATGTTACGTAATATTGTCTGATATTTTCTACACCCTTTTCCATAATTTTCCATAATATCGCTCACACAAATTGGAATGATATAACGGAATGCAGATATTTGTGAATGGGCTTAGAATAAAAGTTTAATCAAAGCAATCAATGGAGTTGCAATCAGAATCGAGTTTAATGAATCCCGCATTTTTGATGATCCCGTACTCGCTGTTCTCTTCAGAATAAATCCCGGTTCTACTATGTGGATCTTCCAGCCCAGGTTGTTGTGAGTGTAGCACTGAGTGAGTGGAAATAAATATTGTATTTACAACGTGATTGTGATTTTCAACGAAAATAACGTGTTTTTGAAACCAAACCTGATAGTAAAGTAAGTCGGGAGCATCCACGGGAACAGTCCATTTCAATACGCCCGGGCTCCTATTTCCAGAACATCTCAGCATCAACGTTTTCTTGAATTCGGATAACGAGTCCACCGAATCGGACACATCCACTGTTTTGTGCTCGTACTCACAGTAGTCGCCCACTTTTCATTCAAACACATCATTTTGCGCAGATATTAGAATTTAATACAAATTTTCAATACGATTTTTTCAATCCAATAAATGAATTCACTTCACAAACTCATTATCTCCAATCCATATGAAACCTTACCATATGATAACTATTATACTGTGAAATGATTAGTTATACACAATGTTATGCAATATCCAATTTATAATTCAAGCTGCATGTAAATTAAACGTGTAAATCCACAGCGAGCAGTAAAAAACATAGTTACTGTAGTTTTTGTAATTAGCAGTAAGTTAGTTGTAGTTAAAATGAACAAAACAAATAGAAAAAAATACGAAAAACTCACTTGAATCTCTAGTTGGCATTCCAAATTGGTCGACACCAGCAAAAACACGTTGCATGTTCCGCTCATGTGTATCTTTTTGGCCGTAGCCGCCTTCAGATGAGTCCGTAATGTAGAACGGATGGAATTTTGCTGGGTTGGATGGATCTCGTCCTACAATCATACAAAGTTTTGAAAACTTTAAAAAATAAAAACTTTAAAAAATGAAATACTATTCTATGCTGAAAAGATTTAGCACAATACCCCCATGAACATTGAATGTGTAAGTGCGTCCCCGCTCCAAATACAATTCTGGAATGAGTTCTCCGTTTATCCACCATGCAATGCCCCAGGAGGGATGACCTGTCAATTTTTAAAATCATTTTAAACCAGAAAACAGAATCAATATTAAAACTTAGTAAGACAATCCACATACCAGTGATAGCAGAATATCCCTTGTTGCCGCCAGTAGGCCCAATAGTGGCATTGAATTCCGTGACCCCATCAATCTGAACAGGTTTCCACTTTTTGTTGGCTTCCGAATCACTCTCAAATTCTGCTTTTGCCAAATCTATCGTGCATTTGTTGCCCGCATTTTCCGAGAGACGAATATCCGCTGCAAAATGGGGATTGCACATTATTAAATGCAGATACATAATAGCATAGAATGTAGTATTCAACAAATCTAAAAAACATACAGTTAGGATCAGTCCTCTGCTTGAAATGGTAGTTGGCCTCATTCCTGGAATTCAGATTTCCGATTGCACCGAAAATTGTTAGTGAGCCACCTTGCTCAACAGATATGTCCAAGTGCTGAAAAAATAGAATTATTTTGCCCATATAATTTCCACAATTCTCAACTCCACACATCAATACGTTACCATAAAAGTTTACCTCAGAGGCCTCTAGCGGTCTTCGAAAAACAACAGAAGTGATTCCATTTTGTCTGGAAGCACTCAAAAGTTCCGCATCATTGCCACCTCCAATTCTGCTATCAGGGCAGACACCATCTCGGCCGTCACACTATATATTTTTTTTCAAAATTCATTTTTTTCTCCAAAAAATTCATTGTTTTACACCCATTCTGTTAAAAAATGCAAAACCAAACCAATACCTGACTCTGAGACGTCATGAAGTAATCATTAGCATGAAATTTCTGTGTCTCAGCATCATAGTGCACCACAACTGCATCTGAGCCCACCATTTGGGTCTGAAATTCAATGCAAACAATAAAAAATCCATGTTTTCATGAAAAAACGTTGCATTCCAAAAAATTACCTTTCCAGCAATAGGTGAGAAACCGACAGCAGCCCATTGATTCTCGCCAATCCTAGCAGTCAATGTAAATCTCATGTGATGGCGAGATTCCCGCTCCCAATTCAACTGCAAATTTTCTTCCAGCAAATCAACACAGTTGACATTTTTATTTTTTGCACCTTCAGTAGTCACATCCTTTTCTTTTGTTGGTGACGATCCCTAAATTACATTTTAAAATCAATTATTTTCAATGCTTCACCTTTATAAGCATAGGATTTTTCAACCAAAACTATGCACACGCAGTAGTAAAGATAGCAAAATTTTTAGCTCTATAGTAAATACAATGTACCCATTTGTTATGATGATGATGGTGGTGATGCCCATTGTTATTATTATTATTATTATGGTGACTATTTAGTTTCCCACTACCTGGGCCATTTTTATTTGGCCAACGGGCACCACCCAATCCGAATGGCTGCTTGCGCACATTTACAAATGTATAATAATCCAGGCATAGCCCATTATATGAAAACTTAAAAACACTTAAACTGCTCAATTTACCGAATTGACTTTGAATTTCTCCCTGAGTGCGTCCAAGTTGGGTGGCACAATCAAATCTTCAGGCAACAGCACATGTCCAAAGTTGTGACGATAACTAAATTCATTGAAGCTAGTTATTTTCAATGTAAATACCGTTTTCGAATGAAAAATACTTAAAAATATTGGTTTCTTACGCGACACACCACACGGAAATCCAGTGAATATCATAGACAGTGAGATCTCCGGGTAATTTGAGTTCAATATCTTCTCCCTGGTAGCCCGGGAGCGGCAAAAGGCTGCATAAGAAAGAAAATGAAAAAATATAAACTGTTCCTTCCCATAACTACAATTAAGTGATTTACACCTCACCTGTTAACCTCATTAGGAATTTTGCGTCCCCCAGTATGAGGTTCACTGCCAGTGCCAACCCAAAAGTAAGCATCTGGTCCAGCGCCATCATAATGTAGATTTGGAATGTAAATTCTCTTTGAGTCTAAAATACTCAAATTCCCGCTTTTCAGTCCATGTGCTAATCTACTGAATTCTGGTAATGTTCTTCGTCTTGGAATTTCTGATTTGTGCTCGCTTGTCACTCGGAGGTCTCCAAAGTTTACCTAACCACAGGAATTTCAATTTCTCCCTTTCTTTATAAATATCTTCCAAGAAAAGAACTCACAGTAAATCGTCGACACCAAACACTGATCCATTTGATATCATTGACTTTAAGATTGCTTGGAAGTTGCAGTAAAACTTCCTCATTGTAAAACTCCCTTAGGACTTGAGGAGCCCCTTTTTCATCATAACCCAGGGCTATTGGCTCTCCTCTTGGGGATGGGCTATTTGTGCTCGAACCCGTCCAGAAGAACGCATCTACATACACCATCCCGTAGACGTTATTTTTCAGATGCACAGGATTTCATGCATTTTGAAGCTTTATCATACATTACCTGGCCCTTTCCCATCATAAGTAAAGTTTGTGATTAAAAGTGTCCGGTCATCCACAATGTACACTTTTCCGGCCACTTTGTGTGCATATGTTTGCAGTTCTCCTATGAACGTTCCTTTTCTTCTGTCTATGCGGTCTGTTTTCAATAAACATGTTCAATCACATTACATTATTTTGTTACTTACTTGACCTCGCTATAATATTCGCAATTATTCGCATAAAAATGTCAAAGATATGGAAGTGGTTTGAATTTGTCACGGTGGACAATTTCCGTTATATTTGGATTGTAATTGTGGTCAGCTATTCCATATACAAGGATACAGCCATGAATTTTTGACTTTATTAACAAATTATGCAGCGTTGGATGTAATTATTTATTGGGAATTGCGAAAATATTGTTCCAATTTTGAAATTTCCCAAAATAAAATTTAGCTAATAATACTCACCACTATTGGCGGCGAACGTGGTGCTGATGGACAGTAAAAGAAATAAAAGTGCGGCGTAGACGTCCATGTTGACTAAAAAATGGGGATCATTCCATCACATTGTATTTTGACTAGACATCGTATAACGAAGGAACATTGGCTGGACTGTTATTTTTTGCACCACTGACTGGACTGATTCTCACTCACTACAGGGTGAATGGACGAACTAACTAACTAACTAACTAACTGACCAAAAGTGAATTTTAAGTGTGTTAGTAACTCACTCCGTTAGTTAGTTATAGTAACTAACAAAGTGTATGTTATTGCAATGATTGCGAAATGAAAGTGAAGGTAAAAACGAGTGCCGTAGGGCGTTTTTTTCAACACTGCTGCAGTGTACACTACTCGTGCACTTTCGTACAATGCTACTTTTTGACACGATTTTGCGTACATTCTATTCCTAACTAACTACATGAGAGAATGTATATAGTGGGCCATATTATTTCCTGTTAGCATAGCCATTTAGTTTTACATAGCTAGCATAGGAGCGACAGGATTTTTGGTGTCCTTTGCATTATACAAGTTCCTACTCACAGAGTTTTTAGAATACATGCATTTTTACGCATCTTCCCAAAGAGAGTATTCAGAGGCCACAGAATAATGTACGCACTTTTGAATGAAGCCCATTTCTCACTAAAAATAGTTTATGGTTTGGTTGACTTTTTTTTTTTTTGGCTTTCATTCAAATCATGCTTTAATGTTCATGGTTTTCCTGTGCAATTCCTTTGCTTATCAAGCGGGTTTTACAATCGTTTTCATTAGATTTAATAATTAGATTGGCTCGTCAGATTTATTGTGAATAGTAAATACACATGTAGAAATGGGTGAGTTGATGGAATTTTTTAAAAGTTGGCTAAATACCGCACTGCGGACATAAAATTGCTGAGAAATGGATTTAAAAGAAAAAGAATTGGACAGAGTTGAGTTCATAGGGCCCATTTCTGGACGAATCAGGGGCAACAAACTTGAACTTTTTGTTCAGGTAAATGCACATAATAATATTACAGCTTTGTAAATGTAATGTGACGAAACTGTCTATGTAAATTACAGGTTATTCCAAGTGATGCGTACATTTATTGGTACAGGGACGGCGTGCTCTTGAAAAACGAAAAACACATTTCTGTCAAATTGAATAAAGATAAGGATTCCCAGCAGTCTTTAGGTAAAAACTTTGTTTTTTCAGAGGAATTTTGATTTTCTATGAAATGTAAAATTGCTTCACAAACAACACACAGGTTTGTTCACAGTGGTGGGAGTAGACGCCTCTGGGAAACTAAAGTCCAATTCACTCCATTGTAGGGTTTTTGGGAACTCACTTTTTGACTGCCACAAAAGTTCATCTACTTAATCCTTAATTTACACATCCTTTGTAATATATTTTAGTTTTTTTTTAGACTCCACTTGTGTTCCTTTCAATAAATTACAAGCATTATGTGATATTCAAATCAGAGTTTTTGTATTTACCTATATAAACGTTGCATGCGCTTATTTCTGCATAATATGAAATCCCTGTATGCATTTACAGCCTTAACATATGTTCATATACTGAAAACGGTTTATTGATCAAAAACGAAAGGGAGCACCGACCGAGAAATTCATTCCTAACTAACCAACTATAATCTACATACATTACATTAAAATGATTGAGCACTGATAACTGGAATGATGAGTAAGTCCAACTAAAAAAGGTTTCAAATTAAGCGACAACATCAGGGAACCTAAAATTGGGAGCATGTACAGTGGCGAATCTCTGTTTACTAGTATTAGGACAATTATTATCACTTTTCACATCCCCAGTAATGAATCCAATGCTGTTATCCGAAGCAGTGCCAGTTATATTGTTATTTCCTTCCCTGGTGTAATACACAGCACTGTGTCGGTATTTTAAATGGAAATAGAGTACAGTTGTGGACACGAGGATGAGCAATAGTAATAAACTTAAACCCATTGCTACCATTGTGGTCGTTGCTGAAGAATTGCTCAGATCACACCAATCTAGGTCTCCGTATTCCAATGTTAGTAGGCTTCGGTCGTACAAATTCGATGGGGAGTAGCAGCGCAGGCAGTTTGTTCCTATAGTTGTATAGGAGAGTTTGAATTTACAGTTTTAAAGTAAAATTTTGTAAATGCATACAAAAAGTCTCATACCAGTTGAGAACCCGCAAGCCTTGAGAAACAGACTGTGTACTTTAGTGAACTCGACGAGATCAATAACATGGCACAAGTCACATGACCAAGGATTCCCGCCTAACCACAATTCCCTGATTCTCGGGAAATCACTGAAAACACTCAGCACGTCTCCGTTTATTCCTAGCAGTTTGTTATTTGTGAGATCCAATGTTTGCACGCTCTCTGAGTATGGGGTGAACCATAATGGGTCCAGAGTTGTCAGCCGGTTTCCACTCAAGTTTAGGTGCTGTATATGGTTTTTAAATGTGTTTATCATCTCTTTTTGCTAGTTATTAGTTATTACAGTTAGACTATTAAATCTCACTCTGATGTAATGGTTGTCTTCGAAAATATCCTGCGGGAATTCTGTGAATCTGCAATCGGCCAAGTTCAAATCTGTCAGATTTCGGAGTTCCGACAGAATTACGAGTAAGCTCGTTGTCGACATATCCTTGTTTCCTCGGAGGTTTAATCTACAATTCGAAAACGGATATTATCTATTTAGTCATCAGATATTATGAAAAATTTATAAATTCAATATTAAAAGTAAAAGAACCCAACATTTTGGTGTCTGCAGTGCGCATGGAGCTGAAAACCCGTCTATCGAGTATTTGTATTTTGTTATTAGACAAGTCTATTTCAGTAATACTAGAATTTTGAAACGCCGAATATTGTAAATGATTTAAATTTCCATTGCTGAGATCAAGTATTGTAAGATTGACACCGGCCAGACTTTCTGGGCCTAAAGTGACAAGTTTTCCGTTTCGAGATAAGTTTAATGTACGTAGTGCACGCAATCCTGTGAACTCCATAGGTCGGAGGCTGTTTAGGTTGTTCC